>ERZ772917.1184-NODE-1184-length-15914-cov-18.788322_pt1 | contig 15914 bp, 13 predicted proteins | sample MGYA00511187_ERZ772917 | MGnify/ENA primary metagenome ERZ772917 (study PRJEB29015, sample SAMEA2737925) | human oral metagenome | biome: human oral; feature: human-associated habitat; material: dental | place: China | collected 2012 ... | reverse complement strand
ACGCCTCGCGCGCGGACCTCAGCTCCCTCGAGGCGTCCCTCGACGTCCTCGCCGACGAGTTCGCCCAGCAGGCCACCGAACACGCCGCGGCGAACAGCTACTCTCTCCTCGGCCCCGTCACGATCGAGTTCATCGCCAACGCCTCCGAGCCCAGCGGTACCCTGAAGGTCGACGCTGAAAACCGCCGGGGACCCGCGGCCCCCGCCACGGCCTCGTCCGCCTCCCCCGAGCACCCAATCATCGACGTCGACGGCGAAAAGTGGCTCCTCACCGAGCCTGTCACCGTCATCGGACGCGGCTCCGAAGCCGACATCGTCGTCAACGACTCGGGCGTCTCGCGCCGCCACCTCGAACTGCGCATCACCCCCACCGGCGTGATCGCAACCGATCTCGGCTCCACCAACGGCTCTTTCGTTGAAGGCCACCGCATCGACGCAGCGACCCTGCTCGACGGCAACCAGATCGTCATCGGACGCACCAAGATCCTCTTCTGGACACACCCAGACCAGAGCGGAGTTTAATGAAGTGACCACAGACCTCGCATTTACCGTTTTCCGCATCGGGTTCCTGGTGCTTCTCTGGCTCCTCGTGCTCGCGGCCGTCAACACGCTGCGACGCGACATCTTCGGCACCGTCGTGACCCCGCGCGGCAAGGGACGCGACAAGGCCACGTCACGCCGTAAAGCATCGCGTGAGAAGCGCAAGGACAAGAAGCGCACCTCCACGAATCCGCTGGCCCCCAAGGATCTCCTGGTGACCGGCGGCCCCCTCGTCGGCACCATGCTGCCCCTCGGCGAGGCCCCCATCGTTATCGGCCGCTCCCCCGCGTGCACCCTCGTGCTCGAAGACGAGTACGCGTCCAGCCGCCACGCGGCACTCACCCCCCAGTCCGACGGCTGGTGGATCGAAGACCTCTCCAGCCGTAACGGCACCTTCATCGACGACGAGCGCCTGAGCAGTCCGCGCCAGCTCAAGATCGGTGACGTCATCCGCATCGGCCAGACGACTCTCGAATTGGTGGGTTGATATGTCAGGAAACGCGGTTCAATTCCACTACGCTGCCCGCTCCGACGTGGGCCTCGTGCGTTCCAACAACCAGGACTCCGGCTACGCCGGCGCGAACCTGCTGGTCCTCGCCGACGGCATGGGCGGCCCCGCGGGCGGCGACATCGCCTCCTCGGTGGCCCTCGCGCACCTCGTCCCCCTCGACACGGACTCGCACCCGGCCGACTCGATGCTTCCCCTCCTGCGCGAGGCCCTCCTCGACGCGCACGAGGAGCTCACCGACCGCTCGAGCCGCGACCGCGACCTCGAGGGCCTGGGCACCACCTGCATCGCCCTCATGCGTTCGGGCAACCGCCTGGCCATGGTCCACATCGGCGACTCGCGCGCCTACGTGCTGCGCGGCGACACGCTCACGCAGGTCACGACCGACCACTCCTTCGTGCAATACCTGGTCGACACCGGCCAGATCACGCCCGAAGAGGCCGAACACCACCCCAACCGCAACGTCGTCCTGAAGATCCTCGGCGACGCGCAGGCCGACGTCGCCCCCGACGAGACGATCCGCGAGGCCGTCGTCGGCGACCGCTGGATGCTGTGCTCCGACGGCCTGTCCGGCCTCGTCTCCCCCGAGACGATCGGCCAGGTCATGGCCGATTTCAAGGATCCGGGCGAGTGCGCCGAAGAGCTCATCCGCCTGGCCCTCCTGGGCGGCGGCCCCGACAATATCACGTGCGTGATCGGGGACATTGTCCCCGCCGGCACGTTCCTGCCCGCTCCCCCGCAGATCGTGGGTGCCGCGGCCATCGACCGCAACGCCAAGTCGCGCGGCGGGGAAGGAGCGGCCGCGCGCGCTGCTGCCCTGGGCTCCTCGGCCTCGGGCACCCCCAGCGACGACGACGACGCACCCGTCGAGCTCAAGCCCCGTTCCTCGTGGTGGACCCCCGTGTTTATCTCACTCGTGACGGTCCTCGTGGTCGCCGCGTCGTGGATGTCGTGGAAGTGGACGCAGACCCAGTACTACGCGATCGGCCAGGACGGCTACGTCGTCATCTACCAGGGCATCCCCCAGTCGATCGGCCCGTGGCAGCTCTCCCACGCCGTGGAGGTCTCCAACGTCGCGCTATCCGACCTCGCGCCCGTGGACCGCCAGCGCCTCGACACCCCGGTGCTGCGCTCCTCGCGCGCGGACATCGACTCCTACATCGACGGACTGCGTCGCTCGATCACTCAGCCCGCCACGCCCTCGTCGCCGACGCCCCCGTCGGGCGCGCCGCAGTCCGGCGGGGCCCAGTCCGGTGCGCAGAGCGGGGGCGCCTCCTAATGGCTACCGTATCGATCGAGCCCGCCCGGCCTCGCCGATTCCTGGAGCTGACCCTCATGGGCATGGCTCTGGCCGTCGGCATCGTCGGCTACGTGCTGACCTCGCTGAACTACACGGGGGAGATCCCCGCGAACCTTCTCACGCAGGTCGGCGTGCTCGTCGCGATCGCGATCATTGCCGAGGTCGGCGTGCACTTCCTGGCCCCCTACGCGGACCCGGTGATCCTGCCGGTCGCAGTCGCCCTGACGGGCCTGGGACTGGCGATGATCTACCGCCTCGACCTGTCGTACGCGCGCAGGGACGAGGCCGTGGTGGGCTTCCGCCAGGCGCTTTTCGTGGGCATCGCGATCATTATCGCGGCCATCATCTTGATCACGCTGCGCGACCACCGCATGCTGCGACGCTACACGTACACCTTCGGCGCGCTGTCGCTGTTCCTCCTGCTCCTGCCGATGATTCCCGGCCTGGGCCAGGAGACTTTCGGCGCGCGCGTCTGGATCCACCTGGGTCCCATCTCCGTCCAGCCCGGTGAGCTCGTGAAGATCACGCTGGCGATCTTCTTCGCCGGGTACCTGGTGACGAACCGCGACAACTTGGCGATCGGCGGCCGCAAGTTCCTGGGTATGCGCCTGCCGCGCGCCCGCGACCTCGGCCCGATCATGGTCGTGTGGCTGATCGGCATCGCGATCCTCGTCCTGCAGCGTGACCTGGGTACTTCGCTGCTCTTCTTCGGCCTGTTCGTTGCGATGCTGTACGTGGCGACGAACCGCGTGTCGTGGCTGGTCATCGGTTTCACGCTCTTCGTGCCGGCCGTCGCGATCGCCGTGAATTCTTTCAGCCACGTGCAGACGCGCTTCAACATCTGGCTCAACGCCCTGGATCCCGACGTGTACGACCGCGGGTCCTACCAGCTCGTCCAGGGCCTGTTTGGCCAGGCCTCCGGCGGCCTCATGGGCACCGGTTGGGGCCGGGGCTACCCGCAGCTCGTGCCGCTGGCGAACTCGGACTTCATCCTGTCCTCCTTCGCGGAGGAGCTGGGCCTGACCGGCATGGCCGCCATCCTGATCCTGTACCTGATCCTCGTCCAGCGAGGCCTGCGCGCGGCGCTGACGGTGCGCGACGGCTTCGGCAAGCTCCTGGCGACCGGCCTGAGCTTCTCGCTGGCCATTCAGCTGTTCGTGGTGCTCGGTGGCATCACGCGCATTATTCCGCTGACCGGCCTGACGGCTCCGTTCCTGGCTGCGGGCGGCTCGTCGATGGTGTCCTCGTGGATCACCGTCGCGCTGCTGATCCGCGTGTCCGACGCCGCGCGCCGCCCAGCCTCGACCCCCGCGCCGTGGAACTCCGGCATCCAGCCTGCCGTGGGAGTGGGTGAGTGAGCCGTGAATAACCAGATCCGCAAGATCTTCATCATCGTTCTCTTGATGTTCGCCCTGCTGGGTGTGGGCATCACGAACACGCAGTTCATTTCCGCGTCCTCGCTCAACGCCGACGCTCGCAACCAGCGCACGATCCTGCACGCGGCCGAAACCGACCGCGGCCCGATCATCGTCGACAAGACGGCGATCGCATCTTCGGAGCGCGAGGAAGACTCGAAGCGCTACGTGCGCACCTACGCCGAGGGCCCGCTGTACGCGCCGGTCACGGGCTACTTCTCGTCGGTGGGCAACGCGTCGACGGGCATCGAGGCCGCCGAGGAGGACGTCCTGGACGGCCAGTCCCAGACCCTGCTCGGACAGCGCCTGCGCAACCTCCTGACGGGCCAGAACCGTCAGGGCGGCGGCGTCTCTCTCACCCTGAACTCGCAGATGCAGAAGGCCGCAGCCGAGGCCCTCGGTAACCGCAAGGGTGCGGTCGTGGCCCTCGACGCGAAGACCGGCGCGGTCCTGGCGATGTACTCGTCGCCGACCTTCGACCCGAACCAACTGGCCTCCTCCGACGCCGGCGCGGTGTCCGACACGTTCTCCGCGCTCTCCTCGGACCCGAACAACCCGCTGCTCAACCGCGCTATCTCGCAGCGCTACGCCCCCGGCTCGACGTTCAAGATCCTCACGACGATCGCCCTCATCGAAAACGGTGTCGCCGACCCGGATATGCGCATGCCCTCGCCCGTCTCCACGACCCTGCCGGGCACTGCTACCGAGGTCTCCAACATCGAGTCCTCCACCTGCGGCGACGGCAACCCGACGCTCACCGAGGCCTTCGCGCGCTCGTGCAACACGACCTTCGTACTGGCTTCCGAGCAGCTGACGAACCAGCAGCTCGTCGACGTGACGAACCGCTTCGGTTTCGGCCGCGAGTCGCAGATCCCGCTGACGGTGGCACCCTCCGTCTTCCCCGCCGACGCGGACGCCGCGCAGCTCGCGATGAGCTCGATCGGCCAGTACACGGTCCAGACGACGCCTCTGCAGATGGCGCAGGTCGCCCAGGCCATCGCGAACGACGGCCAGATGATGACCCCCTACCTCATCGACTCGATCGTGGACGCCGACAACCAGGTCGTGCGTACGAACAGCCCGACCGACGCCGGTCGACCGATCTCGTCGGAGACGGCCTCGAAGCTGCGCGCCATGATGGAATCGGTCGTCTCCCAGCCGTACGGCACCGGCACGACGATGGCGCTTCCGAACGTGGCCGTGGCCGCAAAGACCGGCACCGCCGAGACCGGTAACGGCGACCGCGCGAACGCCTGGGCCGTCGGTTTCGCCCCGGCGGACAGCCCGCGCATCGCTTTCGCCGTCCTGGTTGAGGGCGACGACAACGATCCCACGCCGCACGGCGGAGACGTGGCCGGCCCAATCGCCCGCGCTCTCCTGGAAGCGGGGCTGCAGTGAGTACGCCACGCATGACTTCCGGTGCCGGGCGGGTGCTCGGGGGGCGCTACACGTTGCTCACCCCGATCGCTCAGGGCGGCATGGGCGAGGTGTGGAAGGCCCGCGACCGCGTCAGCGGCCACATCGTCGCCGCGAAGGTCCTGCGCCCCGAGCTGGCGGGCGAGGAGCTGTCGCTCTCGCGCCTGCGCCTCGAGGCCCGTAACTCGATGTCGATCTCGCACCCGAACATCGCCAACACCCAGGATTCGGGCGAGGAAGACGGCATCGGCTGGATCATCATGGAGCTCGTCGACGGCTACCCGCTGACGGATTACCTGCGCGGCGGCTCCCGCATCGAGCCCGAGTACCTCATGCCGATCCTCGTGCAGGTCGCGATGGCGCTGGGCGCTGCCGCGCGCGCGGGCGTCGTACACCGCGACATCAAGCCCGCGAACATTATTGTTCGCCCTGATGGCATGGTGAAGCTGACAGACTTCGGCATCTCTCGCGCGACGGGCCAGGTCAACCTGACCGCTGCGGGCATGGTCATGGGCACCGCCCAGTACCTGCCGCCTGAGCAGGCCATGGGCGAGGTTGCCACCCCCATCGGCGACCTCTACGCCCTGGGCGTCATCGCCTACGAGGCCGCAGCCGGTCGACGCCCGTTCACCGGCGAAACCCAGGTGGACATCGCCTTCGCGCACGTCAACGATCCCGTTCCGCCGCTGCCGGACTTCGTGCCCGAGCCCCTGGCCGACGTGATCCTGCACCTGCTGGAGAAGGACCCCGCGAAGCGCCCCGAGTCCGGATCCGCAGCCGTGCGCGAGATCGCGAGCGCCGCCAAGGCGATGGGCGTCTCCGTGACCCCTCGCCCGCTGCCCCTGCCGAAGGCCGCGCAGCGCCCCGAAGAGGTGCGCACGCCCGTCCAGCCGTCGGTGCCGATCGTCGCGCCCGTGCGCCACCTGACGCGCCGCACGCTGCCCGACGAGATGCTGCAGCCCCCCTCGGGCCTCACTCCGAAGGTGCGCGCGACGACGGGCCGTCACGCTGCCGTCCCGCGCATCCTCGACGAGGCCGAGGTTCCCCCGGTCTCTCGCCCCGTATCCGCGCCCACCCGGGTTCGTCGCCTGCACCCCGAGACCACCGGCGAGCAGGCGCCCGCGGTGTCGGGTGCCGTCCGATCGCTGACCTCGACCGGCCGCCACGCGGCAGTCCCGGCACCTGCGCAGGCAGCATCCGCGCCTGCCGCTCCTGCGCCTGCGCAGGCCGCCGTCGCCCGCCCGACCACAGGTTCCATCCCGAGGCACGCGGCTCCGGCTCGCTCCGAGCAGGTCCCGCAGCCCAGCAGCGAGAAGGCTCAGCGCCCCGCGCCGAGGCCTGCTCCTCCGGCCGGCGCAGCACCAGCGCACACCGTCGCACCGAAGACCCCTCTGCCGTCCGAGCCGCAGGACCGACGAGCCGCCCTCGCCGAGCGACTGCGCCAACGAGAGGCGGCCCGCCAGGCTGAAGACGCCGCCGAGGAGCAGCGCCGCGCAGCCGTCGCCCGCGAGGAAGAACAGCGCCAGCGCGAGCTGCAAGAAGCCCGCGAGCGCCGCGAAGCTCGCGAGCGCCGCGAGGCCGAAGAAGCCAAGCGCCAGGCAGCCCACCAGGCGGCCCCGCGCATTCCCCAGCCTCGCACAGCCACGCCCTCGAAGCGCCAGCGACGCTCGGTCTACGAGCCGCGACCCGAGAAGGGCAAGCGCGGACCGCGCTGGCACGAGCTCAACGCCCGCAGCGCGCAACGTACCCGTCCGGCGGCCAAGACCGCGTACTCGCGCAGCGTCGTCGCACCACCCGTCCCAGCATCCAGGCAGATTATTCGCGCGGTCATCGTCGCAATCATCGTGATTGCGCTCATCGCGCTCGCAGCTATTACGATCAAGAACATACTTGGCTCCCTGATACAACCAAGTGCGGGAGCACACATTATCGAGGAGGTTAGGACATGGCAGAGCCCATGGCCCACCGTCTAGCTGGCCGATACGAGGTCCGCTCGCTCATCGGGCGAGGCGGAATGGCCGAAGTCCACCTGGGCTTCGACACTCGCCTATCGCGCGTCGTAGCAATCAAGATGCTGCGCCGTGATCTGGCGCAGGACTCGATCTTCCAGGCGCGTTTCCGTCGCGAAGCGCAGTCGGCAGCGTCGCTGAATCACCCGAACATCGTCGCCGTGTACGACACGGGCGAGGAGATCATCGAGGATGCGACCGGCCGTTCGATCGCGGTTCCCTACATCGTCATGGAGTACGTCGAGGGGCACACGGTCAAGGACCTAATCTCGGACGGTACGGCCGTTCCGATCAACGAGGCCATCGAGATCGTGTCGGGCGTCCTGTCCGCCCTCCAGTACTCACACGCGAACCACCTGGTGCACCGCGACATCAAGCCCGGCAACATCATGCTGACGCCGGACGGCAAGGTCAAGGTCATGGACTTTGGCATCGCGCGCGCACTGACGGACTCGCAGGCCACGATGACGCAGACGAACGCCGTCGTGGGCACCGCCCAGTACCTCTCCCCCGAGCAGGCTCGCGGAGAGACCGTGGATGCTCGCTCCGACCTGTATTCGACCGGCGTCGTCCTCTTCGAGCTGCTGACAGGCCGCCCGCCCTTCAAGGGCGACTCGGCCGTGGCCGTCGCCTACCAGCACGTCGAGCAGATTCCGCCCACGCCCTCGTCGATCCTGTCCGACATCCCGGACTCGCTCGACCGCGTGGTGCTGAAGTCCCTGGCGAAGAACCGCGAGGACCGCTACCCGAGCGCCACTGCCATGCTCGCGGACCTGCAGCGCGTGGCCCAAGGCCTCGACGTGGGTGCGCCGCCCGCCGACTCGTGGGCGACCGAGGTCCTGCCCGCCGCCGGCTTGGCGTCCGCACGCACCGCTGCGACCACGCAGATGGCGGCGGTCCCCAGCCATGCGCCCGCCGCGGCGATGGCCGCGACCTCCACGTCACTGCCCGCGGTTGCTACCGATGACTCCGCGAACGAGGCCACCAAGGCCCGCAAGCGTCGCACGGCGATCATCGCCACCGTCCTGCTCATCGCCCTGCTGTTGATCGGCGGCTCGGTGTGGGCCCTGACGCGCGGCGCCGCCGAGCCCGAGTCGATCGCGGTTCCCAACGTCGTCGGCCTGACCCAGGCCGAGGCGAAGGCCCAGATCGAGCAGGCGGGCTTCACGTGGGAGCTCAACCCCGACAAGGTCACCTCCGACACCGTCGCTGAGGGCTCCGTGGCCTCCACCGACCCCGCAGCGGGCACGCAGGCCGAGAAGGGCGCCACCGTTCGCGTCACCATCTCCTCCGGCCCCGATTCGGTAACCCTGCCGGACAACCTCGTTGGCATGAGCCCCGACGACGCCCGTAAGGCGATCGAGGCCCTGGGCCTGAAGTGGGAGCTCGACGCCAGCAAGGTCGCCTCCGACACCGTTCCCGAGGGCAAGGTCGCCCAGACCAACCCCTCCCCCGGCTCCAAGGTGAAGGCCGGCCAGACGATCCGCGCCTACCTGTCCTCCGGCTCGGACCAGGTGGATGTGCCTGACCTGTCGGGCATGACCCAGGACCAGGCGCGCAGCACCCTGAAGTCCGTCGGCCTGGAGCTGGGCAACGTGACGAGCGTCGACTCCGAAAAGGAGAAGGACCGCATCGTCGAGCAGGATCCCGCGACCGGCACGAAGGTCAAGAAGGGCACCACCGTGGGCGTGTCGGTGTCGAACGGCAAGGCCGCGCAGGTGGAGATTCCCACCGTCGTCGGCATCGGCCGCGACGACGCCGAGGCGCAGCTCAAGGCTCTCGGCCTGAACGTCACCGTCGAAGAAGTCTCGGGCAACCAGCCCGCCGGCCAGGTCCTCTCCGTCGAGCCCGGCGAGGGTTCGAAGGTGGAGAAGAATTCGACCGTGAGGCTCAAGGTGTCGAAGGGTGCCCAGAACGGAAACAACGGCGGCAATAACAACGGCAACAACGGGAACGGCCACTGAGGCTCCCACGGGTTGCTTCCACGGCATGGTTGAGCCGGGCGGTAACTGATCGGGTTAGTAACTGATCGGATTAGCGGCTGACCTGGCTAGCGACTGACCCCGCCGATTGACGAGGCCCGCGCCGCAGGATTTCTCCTGGCGAGCGCGGGCCTCACTGTATGCGCGGGGGTGTGCCGGTGTGCGCGGGGGTGCGGCCGGTGTACGCGGGGGTGCGCGGGTATGCGCGGGTGTACGCGGGGTGGCCGCCACAACGCGCATCAGCTGACCAGTCACTTCGCAGGTAGGTGCTGTGCTGCGGCGCGGGCCTCACTGCATGCGGGCGCGGCCAACACGCGCGGCGGGAGAGCGGTCCCTGACGCGGATAGGTCGTCACGATCTGGATAGGTTATGACGATCTGGATAGGTTATGACGATCTGGATAGGTTAATAAGCTATCCGGATGCTCGTAACCTATCCGGATGCGGATAACCTATCCGGATGCTTGCCCCTGTCCGGAAGCACCTCCCGGCGAGCAGATCGACGGCGCCGCCGCAACGCATGATTCGGTAGCCACGACGCGCCACACGGAGACACGAAAGCCGCCACGCAGACCGCGCAGCCTACAGCTTGAAACGCTCCGCGACGACGGGCTTCAGGGACACGGCCCGCTCGCGCGCGCCAGGGTCGCCGCAGGCGGCCAGCCAGTTGGCGAACATGAGGTGCCCGGACTGGGTCATGACGGACTCGGGGTGGAACTGGACGCCCTCGAGGGGCAGGGAGCGGTGGCGCACGCCCATGATGATGCCGGACTCGGTGGTCGCGGAAACCTCGAGCTCGTCGGGCATGGTCGCGGGGTCGATCGTGAGGGAGTGGTAGCGGGTGACGGTCAGCGGTGAGGGCACGCCCTCAAAGACGCCGCGCCCGTCGTGCGTGATGACGGAGGTCTTGCCGTGCATGAGCTCGGGCGCATGCCCGACGGTCGCGCCGAAAAGCTCGCCGAGGGACTGGTGCCCCAGGCACACTCCCAGCATCGGGATGCCGCGCTCGGCACAGTCGGCGATGGTCTGCAGGGAGGCGCCGGCGCTCTTGGGGTCGCCGGGTCCGGGGGAGATGAGGACGCCGTCGTAGCCGGCCTCGAACCAGGCGGGATCCACGACGTCGTTGCGCACCACGTCCACGGCGGCACCTAGGTGGCGCAGGTAGCCCACGATCGTGAAGACGAACGAGTCATAGTTGTCGACGCAGAGGATTCGTGCCATTGCCGGTCCTTTCATGTACGAGGCCGTGGCCCCTTCTCCGGCATCCATCGTAGGGCGCTCCCCTAGTGGGCGCGCGGGCGCTGTCCGCTCTCCGGGCGCGCGGTCACGCAGGCGCTTACGGCGCAACCCAACCGACGCCCGTGGATACGGCACGAGGCCAGGTCTCCCCGGCCTCGTGCCTTCCCGGAGTGAGCGGCTCAGGCACCGCCGACGGAGGACTGCCCCAGCTCCAGGTAGGACTGAACCCAGGGGTAGACCCAGGTGAACAGGGCGGCGACGGCCGCGCCGATGAGGGCCAGGGATTCGATGACCTTGAACCAGGTGGGGCCGGGCAGGTGGCGGAAGATCCATGCGTACATGTGGGGTCCTTCAGTTCGTGGGTTCGTCGACGAGTTCGGCGGGCACGCCCGTGTCCTTGGGGGTCCAGGATTCGAACTTGAGGTGGACGATGTAGCGCTGCCAGTTGCCGTATTCGGGGTGGCAGGTGGTCATGGTCATCCAGCGTTCGGTGGGGACCTCGGACCAGGATTCGTCGTCGATGACGGGGGCGACGACGCGCATCTGGGTGGGGTCGGTGGCGTCGATGATCTCGGAGGAGACCATGGAGTACACGAGGTAGCGGTCGTCGACTTCCACGACGACCTTGTCGCCCTGGGTGAGGCGGTCGATCCAGCGGAAGTTGTTGCCGTAGGTGCGGCGGTGGCCGGCGACGGAGAAGTTGCCGACGCCGCCGGGCTGGGTGGTCATGTCGTAGTGGCCGGCCCAACCCTGGTCGAGGACGTAGGAGGTGGTGCCTTCAGCGAGGGGGATTTTCATCCAGTCCCAGGTGGGCACGTGGACGAGGCCGTAGACTTCGCCGTCGCCGACTTCGCGGTCGAAGGCGGGCGGGTCGTCGGTGCGGATTTCGCCCTGGGTGCGCTTGGCGGGCTGGTGCTCTTCTTCGTACGAGGCGATGGTCTGGGAGACCTGTCCGGAGACTTGGTAGGTCGTCCAGTAGAGCTGCCAAACGGAGAAGAGGCCGATGACGAACGCGAAGGTGATGAGGAGTTCGCCGATGACACCGACGATATTCCAGAAGACGTTGGCGCGCTTTTTCTTTGTCGGTGTGGGCGGGGCGACGTGTTTACCCATTCGGTTCCTCCACGGTTGCGTAATTGACGGTCAGCGGGGTGGTGGCGGACGCGAAGCTGAGGGAGTCTTTGGTCTGCATGTCCCACCCGAGGCCGTACTTTGCCACGTAGGCCTGATAATTCACCATACGTGGGTTTGCAGTAACCGTCGCGCGCAGGGTGTCAGGATCACCGATTGCTTGGATCACATAGGGCGGCGAGTAGCTGGTTCCGTCGACGAGGATGACGTTGCCGATGCAGCGGATGACGGTTCGGTTGGTGATGCGCACGCCCTGGACGGTCATGGCTTCGGCGCCGCCGGCCCACAGCGCGTTCATCGTGTCTTCGATGTCTTGCTGGTGAATGACGAGGTCGTTGGGAGTCGCGCCTTCGGGAATCTGTCCGGGGGGCGCGTCGCTGAGGGTGATTTGGACGCCGGGGCCGGTGACGGTTTGGGTGGAGCGAGCGGTGAAGACGTCTTCGTCGCCGGATTGAGGGACTGTGGTGGTGTAGCTCTGGATCTGCGCGTCGAGCAAGGAGACCTCGTTTTCGAGGGATTTGACCTGCTCCTGGCGGTTGCGCACGAGGGTGGACAGGTCGGAGGTGGCCGCGGGATTCTTGCGTTCGTTGAGCGCGGAGACGGAGAAGAGGAGGCCGGAGGCGACGGTCACGGCGAGCACGCCAGCGGTGTGGCGAAGTCTGCGTCCGTGCATCTTTCCCCCTCTCATGGCGCTGCGCTTTGGCACTTTCCACGTCCGAGACTACGCTAGTGTTGCGACTAATTCATTACCGCCGGGCGGTTTTCTTCCCGCGCGGGCCAGCAGAGAGGACCCGACGTGGCCGAATCCAAGAAGCGTAAGAAGAATGGGCACGAGGTTGAGGACGATACCGACATCCAGAACTGGACTGACGGTATTCCGCTTAGCCCCGCCTGGTGGGCACCCACGTTTGTGGCCCTGATGATTCTGGGTCTGCTGTGGGTTGTCGTCTACTACATTTCGTCGGGCACGTACCCGGTTCCGAAGCTGGGCGCGTGGAACATTGCAGTGGGTCTGGGCACGATGATGGTCGGCTTCCTGATGACGCTGCGTTGGCGTTGACGGGGGCGCGGCGGGCGTGAGCCTGCCGTCTCCAGTGAGTGTGAGTGTGGGGTGTTCCGGCTGCGGCCGGGACGCCCCACTATTTCTATGGACGAGGCCGTGGCTGGCTACCGGGTCTCAGCCGAGCGAGCGGGCCACGGCCTCGTTCTGGGGTCACGGCCTGCTGAGCTGGACCCTCATGCCCGCGTCGTACATGCCGAGGAGAGAGTGTCCGGCCAGCCCGTCTTCGAGGCGCGCGGGGTGCGCGCTGGCGAAGGACATGACGGTCGTGGCACCGGCTTGCAGGATCGCGGGGGACGCCGGGGCGGAGGGGCCGAGGACGACGGTGTGGGCGTTCGCCCCGAGCGCGAGGAGGCGCGGCATGGTCTTGTTGACGAATGCGGATCCGGAGATGAAGACGTAGTCCATCTCGGGGAGCAGGTATTCGCAGGCGGAGTCGGGGTAGTCGCCGTCGAAGACGTTGCGTTCGAGGATGTTGAGCTCGGCTGCGTCGGGCATGGCGGCGGCCGCGAAGGGGAAGTGTCCGATGACGGCGACTCGTTTGCCGGCGACGAGGGGCGCGTAGGGGTGGAAGGTGCGTGCCCAGTTGTTTTCCTTGCAGGGGCGGAATCCGTGGGCGAGGGCGCGTACGGGGTGGGAGTGGTAGGCGTTGACGGCTGCCATGCCGATGCCGGCGTCTTCGAAGTTCCAGGACTTGGCGAGGGCGGCGACGTCGCGCAGGGGGCGGCCGACGAGGTCGGCGGGGTCCTCGGTGGCGCGTGGGCGGGACTGGACGTTCATGCCGAAGGCCATGCCGACGCCGTCTTCGCTGGAGGCGACGCGGCGCCATTTGCCGTCGGTGTGGATCTGGGTGACGGTGATGTCGGCGGGAATCTCGTCGATGAGCTGGTCGTACAGGTCCCAGGGGCTGGTCATGGTCTCTCCTGTGGGCGCATAAGGAAGGGCCCGGCATTATTTGCCGGACCCTCCCTATATTAGGTCATCCTTAGATGCCATGCGCCTGTCAGCTGCTAATCCGTCACGCGCCGTAGACCTCGAGCAGGACGCGGAACGCGAGGGCGTTGAGCACGAGCATGCCCGCGATCATGCCGAGCGCGACGACCGTTTCACGCCGGTTCTGGTGCACCTGCGTGACGCCTGCGCGCGGGCGGGCCATGCGCACGAGGACCCACGTGGCGCCCACGCCGGCGATCGCCCCGCCGATGTGTCCCTGCCAGGAGATGCCGCTGACCATGAAGCCGTAGACGAGGTTGATGCCGAGCAGCGTCAGGATCGCGGTCGTGTCGGAACCACCCAGGCGCTGGAGGACGAACACGGCACCGAACAGGCCGAAGACGGCGCCCGACGCGCCCACGGTGCTCACGAAGATCTCGGAGGGCTGGATGAGGCACCACGCGATGATGAAGGCGGAGCCACCCAGCGCGCTCACCAGGTAGAGCGTGAGGAAGCGCCAGCGGCCCAGGACCGGTTCGATCGCACGCCCCACCCAGTACAGGGAGAGCATGTTGAACAGGATGTGCATGATGCCGCCGTGCAGGAACGCGCCTGTGAGGACCGTCCACGGGCGCGACATGAGGGTCGCGGGCACGAGCGCCAGGTCGAGCTTCGTCGAGGGCGCGAAGGAGGTCACCGCGTACATGAGGATGCAGATCGTGATCATCGCGTAGGTGACGACCGGCGTGCCAGCCGCGGCCGCGCGCGAGGCGGAGCCCATCCACCGCTTCTTGGAGGACGTGCAGTCCACGCAGATCGAGCGGACCTCAGTGGGGATCGCGCAGTCCACGCACATAGGCCGGTTGCAGCGCTTGCAGTAGTCCACGCTGCGCACGCCCGGGTGGCGCGGGCAGTCGGGGGCGGCGCGCGGGTCAGAGCGCTGGCCGTAGCTCGGCATGCTCATAACTTCCCTTTCGGCGGGGTAAGGGACGAGGCCGGGGCGCGCAATCCCGGTCACTGCACGCAGCAGCGGGGGCGTCCCCGGCCTCGTCGATGATGAGGGGAGAGGGTCAGTCGACGATCTCGATGGAGTTGATGACCTGCTCCGTCACGGGGCGATCGTTCGCGCCCGTGGGGGTGGTGGCGATGGCGTCGACGACGCGCTTGGACTCCTCGTCGGTGACCTTACCGAAGATGGTGTGGTTGCCGAGCAGCCACGGGGTGGGGGCCACGGTGATGAAGAACTGGGAGCCGTTGGTGCCCTTGCCCATGCGCTTGCCGGCGTTGGCCATGGCGAGCAGGTAGGGGTCGTTGAAGTTCAGCTCGGGGTGGATCTCATCGTTGAACTGGTAGCCGGGGCCGCCAGTGCCGGTGCCGAGGGGGTCGCCGCCCTGGATCATGAAGCCGGGGATGACGCGGTGGAAGATGGTGCCATCGTAGAGGGGACGCGAGGTCTTCTGGCCGGTCGTGGGGTCAACCCACTCGCGCTCGCCCTTGGCCAGGGTCACGAAGTTGTTGACCGTGTTGGGGGCATGGTTGGGGAACAGTTCGACGGTGATGTCGCCGGCGGAGGTGTGCAGAATAGCTTTCATGACTGTAATGGTCGCATCTTTTCCTGGGTGTTTCCTGTCCGTCACGCACATCACGCGAGCCGGTGGGCTGCAGATCACAGCCCATTGTTGCACAATAGGAGTGAGTGGCGCGTCCGCGCCCCTGTTTATTGTGGACAGAATCGGAGACATCATGGTTACTTCGCCGACTTTCGATGCAGATAAGCTGCGTGCATCGTCGCAGCAGCTTCGCGACGCCGCTGCCATTTACGCCGGCAAGGTTGCCGTGCGGGCTGCCGATCTGGCTGGCCAGGGCGTCGACTGGGCCGCGCCTCGCGCCCAGGCCGCGCTGAATTCCGCGATCGAGCACGCGACCCCCGCGATCGAGAGCGCCGCCGCTCGTGCGCAGGCTGCCGCCGCGCAGGCCGGCCCGGCGATCGAGAACGCTCGCGAGCACCTCGTGGACGACTACCTGCCGCGTGCTTCCCTCGCCGTCAACCAGGCGGGTGCCGCGCTGTCGGCTCGCGGTTCGCTGTCGGAGCGCGCTCGTCGCGCTTCCGAGGCTTCGGCTGTCGCCCTCACGACCCCCACGCGCAAGCGCCGCAAGTGCCGCGCGCTGCGCGCCTTCGGCCTGACGGCCCTGGTGGGTGCAGTCGCCGGCGCGGGCTACATCCTGTGGAAGCGTTCGCAGCCGATCGAGGATCCGTGGGCCGAGGAGTACTGGGCGGATCTGGACACGGATTCTTTCGTGCCGGACACGGAGGCCGAGAAGGCCACCTTCGAGGCGGGCGAGTGAATTTAACCTTCTGAGAGGTTTTTGCTTCGGGGGGCCG
>ERZ772917.1182-NODE-1182-length-15935-cov-17.248174_pt1 | contig 15935 bp, 16 predicted proteins | sample MGYA00511187_ERZ772917 | MGnify/ENA primary metagenome ERZ772917 (study PRJEB29015, sample SAMEA2737925) | human oral metagenome | biome: human oral; feature: human-associated habitat; material: dental | place: China | collected 2012 ... | reverse complement strand
GCTCAATGGATAGAGCATCTGATTACGGTTCAGAAGGTTGGGGGTTCGAGTCCCTTCGGGCGCGCGGCGGCCCCCCTCGGTGCGATCCACCGGTGGGGGTTCTGCATTTCTACCTAGCACTCCTTCGGGAGTGCTTTTTCATGCCCATCCGCTTGTGGCGGGTCCGGCAAGTTGGTTTCCTGTTCGATCCGAGATGAAGGTCGCCCGGCAGTGGGCGTGCGTGACTGGTGGCACGACAGAACTCGCCCGGCACGGTTCCTTCCGAGCCGCCCCGCGACAAAGTTCGCCCAGCACACCATAAGACGCCGATTTGGGTCGTTTCTCGTGCGCTAGGCGAACTTGTTCGCGCACAGGACACAGCCACGTGGCGGCTTTGAAACCAACAACACCTCTGCTACCGCTGATGCAGGCCAGCGTGAAACCGCCATCACCACTGCTCGCCCCTGAACAGCAAGCGTTGAAACCGACGACGCCTCTGCAACCGAAAAACGCACCAAAAACGCCCATTTCTCACCCGCAAAGGTGATGGCGGTTTCATCTGAGGCTCGGCCTGCGCGAGCAAAGGCGACAAGGGTTTCAACCCCACGCGGGCACGAGCGAGCAAAGGCGACGTCGGTTTCAGACAACCGCACACCTGGCTTGCGGGTTCCAGCTGCGCCACCAGCAGGTATCTAACTCGCACGTAATTAGATCGGACCGCCCCATCGACGACACTCAGAAACGTTGAAATACCAACGAATACAATTCAAATTCCGAAATAGCCCCAGGGGAATTACGTGCGACATTGATGCGGACCAGACAATGCCCGCGCGGAGGGCACCGGAGGGACCGGGCGTACACGAGATACAGGGAGAGACTGCGGTGCGCGTGGGCGGTGGCGGGGCCTGGCCGGACAACGAGCCGACGCGCCGAGCGAAGCTCGCGGCGCGGACGGCTCGCGGGCGGGCCGCCGCCCACGGGCACAACAAGCAGCCCGGCACGGCAGCCCGGCCCAGCAGGCACAGCAACCCGGCCCGACAGGGCACGCACACCAGAACCTCAGGATCTGGGCGGCGTGACGACCCACGGTTCGGTCGGCAAGGCACGCAATCCTGAAATCCCCAGGGCGTCCGCAATGTCGGAGGCGCAACGCGCCCCGGGCACGCCAAGCGACGCCCCGATGAACGAAACGACGTCCGCGGTGGACCAGCCCAGGCCTCGTAGATCAGAGAGGGTGACGGCACCGTCGCGCTTGGCCAGGCGCGCCCCCGAGGGGGCGAGTGCGAGGGGCACGTGCGCGTAGGTCGGTTCGGGCGCCCCGAGGAGGTGCGCGAGCTGCGCCTGCGCGGGCGCCTGGGAGAGCAGATCGAAGCCGCGCACGACCTGGTCGACGCCCTGGAACGCGTCGTCGACGACGGCCGCCAGGTTGTAGGCGGGCACGCCGTCCGCGCGGCGCACGACGAAGTGGTCGACGGGGCCGGTGTAGGAGCCGTGCAGCTCGTCGAACACGGTCCACTCGGGCGAGGGTGCGGCCAGGCGCAGCGCGGGGGCGCGCCCCAACTCGGCTAGAGCTGCGCGCTTCTCCTCACGCTCGGATTCGCTCAGCGTCAGGCAGGTGCCCGGGTAGTGGCCGGGCGGCACGTGCGGCGCGGAGGCCGCTTCGCGGATGTCGCGGCGGGTGCAGTAGCACTCGAAGATGAGGCCGCGCTGCGCCAGCGACGCCAGGGCGGCCTCGTGCGCGTCGGCCCGCTCGGTCTGGATGAGGGGCTCGCCGTCCCAATCCACGCCGATGGCCGTCAGGTCGTCGATCTGGCGCTGGGCGGACCCGGCGCGCTCCCGGTCGATGTCTTCGATGCGCAGGACGAATCGCCGCCCGGTCGTGCGCGCCCACGCCCACGCGAGGATCGCGGTGCGCAGGTTGCCCAGGTGGAAGTCGCCCGTGGGGGAGGGCGCGAATCGTCCGGTGTTCGTCATGGCCTCAGTGTACGAGGCCGTGGCCGCCTCCCGGGATCGCCTCCCCGCGCGCTAGGGCCGCAGGCGTACAGTGGGTGCATGGTGAGAATGCGGGTGCCCGACTGGTTGGCGGTCTTCGTGGGCGGGGTCGTGGGGACGGCGGCGCGCGCCGGCCTGGACGAGGTTGCCAAGGCCTCGCCCGTGCGTGGTCTGTTCCTGTCGTGGTCGACGCTGACGGTCAACGCAGTGGGCGCGTTCCTGCTGGGCGCGCTGGCCGCGTGGGTGGCGGGGCGCCTCGCGCGCGGCGCGGGGGATCCGGCGTCTTTGAAGACTCTGAAGCTCCTGGTCGGCACGGGTTTCGCGGGCGCGTTCACGACGTACGGGACGTACATCGTCGCGTCGGTGGGCTACGTGTCGCTCAATGGAATTGTCGAGGCCGTCTCTCAGTCCCTTGGTCTCCTGGCCCTGGGTGGGGCCTGCGCGTGGGCGGGGATGCGCGCGGGGGAGTGGTCGTGCGGTCGCTCGGGCGTGCTCCCCGTCGCCAGTGAGGGGGACCGAGCATGAGTGGCGCAACCTTCCTGTTCGTGGCCTTGGCCGGCGGCGTGGGCGCGTGCGCGCGGTTCTGGCTGGACCGTGGGACTCAACGCGCCCTGTCCTCGTGGGGCGACCCAGCGGGAGCGAAGCTCGGCATCCTGGTCGTCAACGTCATCGGGTGTTTCCTGGCTGGCGCGGCCACCCAGCTGGTGCCCGCTGATCTGATGCCGATTGTCTCGACCGGCTTCCTGGGTGGCTTCACGACGTTCTCGACCGCGCTCGTGGACGCGGTGACCCTGTGGGCCGACGGATTCCGAGGTCGCAGCCTCGCTCTCGCGCTCGGTACGTGGGTGGCCTCGTGGGGTGCGGCGCTCGTGGGCATCACCGTTGCCGGATAGGGGTTTGTCGCGCAACTCCGGTCACTATACGGGCTGTTTGGTGAGGGTTTAGCCACGATACGGAGTTTTGTAACAGCATTCCGAGCGCTCGCAAGCGTGGCCCTCATATGCTGATATTGCGGGCCGTGCGGCCCAGTAACGGAGATGCACATGATTGACCTCACCGGGGTGTCCAAGGTCTACCCCGTGAAAAACTGCGGCCAAGTCGTCGCGCTCGATGGGGTGAACCTGCACGTCGATCGCGGCTCGATCCACGGGATTGTCGGCCGCTCTGGCGCCGGTAAGTCCACCCTTATCCGGTGTCTGACGGCCCTGGAGAAGCCCACCGAGGGCCACATCGTCGTTGACGGCCTCGACCTGGCGACATTGACGGGTTCCGCGCTGCGCGCCGCCCGCCGCCGGATCGGCATGGTCTTCCAGGCAGCGAACCTCCTGGACGCTCGCACCGCCGCCGACAACATCGGCTACCCCCTCAAGCTGGCGGGCGTGCCCGCCACGAAGCGTCGTGAGCGCGTCGAGGAACTCCTCGAGCTCGTCGGCCTCGAAGGCCGCGGCGACTCCTACCCCTCCCAGCTGTCGGGCGGCCAGCGTCAGCGCGTCGGTATCGCCCGCGCCCTGGCCGACAACCCCGCAGTGCTCCTGTGCGACGAGCCAACCAGTGCGCTCGACACCGAGTCGACCGCTCAGATTCTGTCCCTGCTGCGCCACGTGCGTGACGTCGCCGGGGTCACCGTCGTCATCATCACGCACGAGATGGCCGTCGTCCGCGAGATCTGTGACTCCGTGACCCTCCTCGGCCACGGGCAGGTCCTGCAGACCGGCCCCCTCGAAGAGGTCGTGGCGGACCCCTCGACCCCGCTGGCCCGCGAGCTGGTCCCCATGCCGGTCGTCGAGTCGGTTCCGACGGAATCCGCCGACAGCCGCTTCGAGCGGAATGCGGTGGGTACCGTCCTCCTCGACGTCGTCTTCACGTCGCACCCGGGCGTCCCGACTGGGGCGACCGTCCTGCACCTGGCCTCGTCTATGGGTGCCGACGTCACCGCCGGAACCTTCGAGTCCCTCGGCAGTGTGCAGGTGGGCCGCCTGGCCCTGACCGTGCCCGCGTACCACGCCGACAAGATCATCGAGCAGCTGCGCAAGAATAACGTCCACGCGGAAGTGAGGGACCAATGAACGCCGCACACTTTGCCGCCGCTCACGCGCTGGCGATCCTGCCCGCGGGCAAGGGCGATCCGACGTGGCTGGACAACGATGCTCTGAAGAAGCAATTCGTCCCAGCGATCTTCGAGACGCTGCAGATGGTGGGCCTGTCCACCCTTTTCGCGGTCATCATCGGCACGCTCATTGGCCTCGTCCTGGTCCAGACCGGCAAGGGGGGTCTCACCCCGAACAAGGGCGTGTACCAGGCCGTGTCCTTCGTCGTGAACATCGTGCGCTCCCTGCCCTTCATCATCGGCATCATCGTGCTGATTCCCGTCACGAAGGCGATCGTCGGTCGGTCGACTGGCTCCATGGCCGCTGTCGTGCCCCTCGTCATCCTCTCCGCGCCCTTCTTCGCGCGCCTCGTGGAGACGAATCTGCTGGCCGTCGATCCTGGAAAGATTGAGGCCGCCCAGATGATGGGGGCCTCTAACCGTCAGATCCGCTGGGGCGTCCTCATTCGTGAGGCTATGCCCTCCCTCATCCAGTCCATCACGACGCTGGCGATCACCCTGATCGGCTACTCCGCGATGGCGGGCGCCGTCGGCGGCGGTGGCCTGGGCCAGATGGCCATCAACTACGGATACAACCGCTGGCAGACCGACGTCATGATCTCCACCGTCGTCGCCATTATCGTCATCGTGCAGATCATCCAGCTGATCGGCGATATCCTCTCGCGCCTGGTCGACCACCGCGCGCGCTAACCGATCCGGTCAGGCCACCCCGGCCTCGACCATTCGTCCCATCCAGTACGCAGAAGAAAAGAGAAACACCATGCGTCATCGCTTCCTCGCAGCCATCGGCCTGGCGGCCGTTGCCACCCTGGGCCTGGCGGCCTGCGGCGGCGGCTCCTCCTCGGATGCTTCGGACTCCTCCTCGGACGTCGTCACCCTGACCGTGGGCGCGACCCCCTCGCCCCACGCGAAGATCCTCACCTACATCAACGACAACCTGGCCGCGGACGCGGGCATCAAGCTCAAGATCGTTGAGTACACCGACTACGTCCAGCCCAACACCGCGCTGAACGACGGTGACCTGGACGCCAACTTCTACCAGACGGTTCCCTACCTGGAGAACGCGGAGAAGCAGTTCGGCTACGACTTCGAGGCCGGCGAGGGCATCCACCTTGAGCCCCTCGGCGTGTTCTCCAACAAGCACAAGTCCCTCGACGAGCTGCCCGACGGCGGCACGATCGGCATCATCTCCGACACTGCCAACCAGTCTCGCGCGCTCGAGCTCCTGGCCACCCAGGGCCTCGTCTCGATCCCCGAGGGCGATGGCGACGTCAACATCAACACCGTCACCAAGCTGAAGAACTTCGACTTCCGCGAGGTCGAGGGCCCGCAGCTGGTCCGCTCGCTCGATGACTTCGACTACGCGGTCATCAACGGCAACTTCGCCCAGGAGGGTGGTAAGTCCATCTCCGGTGATGCTCTCGTCGTCGAGTCCCCCGTGAACAACCCGGCCGTGAACGTCCTCGTGTGGAAGGGCGATTCCAAGAAAGCTGACGCCATTGCGAAGCTTGATAAGCTCCTGCACTCCGATGAGGTCAAGCAGTACATCGAGCAGACCTGGTCGGACGGCTCGGTTATCCCGGCGTTCTGACCTGCGAGGCCGGGGCGCGCAGGCGCTGAGGCTGACGGATCGCAGGGCTGGCGCTCTCGCATAGATAACGGGTGGGCCCCGGAACCGTAAGGTTCCGGGGCCCACCCGTTTGTCCGCGTAAGCGGTGCGACCAGTTGGCGCGTGACTCGAGCGGGAACTCGGCGTCCGGCTCGTGCGTGATGCGGTTACGCATGTCGCGGCGGAAGACTTCGATGGTCCATAGCCAGATGATGTGGCCGAAGAACTCGGAGAAGTGCTCCGCGAAGGGCTGGTTCCACGGCGGCGGGACCGTGCCCATGAGAGGCATGAGGACGACGTGGAAGGCCACCTAGACGAAGATGCCGAAGGCGGCACCCTGCCAGAGCTTGATCTGCGGGAAGCGCTCGGCCAGCACGCAGTACAGGATCGCGAAGCCGATCGAGAATGCGAAGTGGACGATGAAGGAGACCTAGGGGAGTCCTTCGTTACCGTTGTAGGTGTAGGACAGGTGGGTGACGCTCTCCGGGATACCCAGCTGCTGGAGCAGCTCCTGGGGCGGGTTGGTCGCGTTACGCTCGGGCGTACGCGGAGGCAGCGGCACCTCCCAACCGAACTTCACGATGGCGGAGACTATTCCACCGAGAACACCTGCGAGTGCCGCGACGCCGTAGCGGCGGTGCCTGGGATTGGTCTGAATCAGTGCCATGTGACAAGCATGAAACGCGCGTAGGGCATTTTCGAGGCCTTGGGGCGCTTAGCGCTCAAGGTTACACAAGGATGTGATGAGGAAAAATGGGCTACAAATAGCGAAGTTGGTTAATTTATTCCGTTATTAATGAGTAAATACGAGGAGTGGGGCCGGGACTTTCATCCTGACCCCACTCCTCGTGTGGCGTTAGCTGCGTCGCGTCCCTCGGCGCGGTGACGCGTCAGGGGTGCGCGCCTCGTCAGTCGATGATGCCGTACAGGCGGTCGCCCGCGTCGCCCAGACCGGGGACGATGTAGGACTTCTCGTTGAGGTGATTGTCGACAGCGGCGACGACGACGTTCACGTCAGCGCGGTCGCCGATCGCGTCCTCAAGCGTCTTGATGCCCTCGGGAGCGGCCAGGATACACACGCAGGTGACGTCCTTCGCGCCGCGCTCGAAGAGATAGTTGGTGGCGGCGACCATGGTGTGGCCGGTGGCCAGCATGGGGTCGAGAATGAAGCACTGACGGCCCGACAGATCCTCCGGCAGGCGGTTCGCGTAGGTCTCGATCTCCAGGGTGTCGTCGTCGCGGCGCATGCCCAGGAAACCGACCTCGGCGGTGGGCAGCATGCGGGTCATGCCCTCGAGCATGCCCAGGCCTGCGCGCAGGACAGGCACGACGATCGGGCGGGGCTCGGAGAGCTTCAGTCCGACCGTGGGGGCAACGGGGGTCTCGATGGGGGTCTCGGTGACTGCCACTTCGCGCGTCGCCTCGTAGGCGAGCAGGGTGACCAGTTCGTCCACGAGCTGGCGGAACGTCGCCGACGGCGTTTCGCGATCGCGCAGAACGGTGAGCTTGTGGGTGATCAGGGGGTGATTAGCTACGTGGAGGCGCATGGTTATAGGCTACCCTGTTCGTCCGCTGGCGCGCATCCAGTGTGTCGAACGCGAAGCGAGGGTCTCCTGCGCGCTGGTGCCGCGCTCGGTGGTGGCCTGGAGTGGCAGCGTGTTGGGTGTCGTGTCAAACTCATCCGTCACACGAGCACCACGAGTCACGGTGGACTCCAACTATCCCAACAGTGATTTGGCCGGTAAGCTAGGAGAGTGACCGTGAATGAGCAGTACCGCGAAGCAATGGGGAAGGCCCTTTTCCTGGCCAACCGTGCCCGCGAAACGCGGGATGTCCCCGTCGGAGCCGTCGTCGTCGACGAAAACGGCCGCATCATCGGACGCGGGTGGAACTGCCGGGAGGCCAACCACGACCCCGCAGGTCACGCCGAAATCGTCGCCCTGCGTGAGGCGGGCCGCGCCAGGGGTACCTGGCGCCTGACCGGCTGCACGCTGATCGTCACCCTGGAACCCTGCACGATGTGTGCGGGCGCGATTCTCGCCTCGCGCATCGACCGCGTCGTCTTCGGCGCCTGGGACCCCAAGGCCGGTGCCGCTGGATCCCTGCGCGATGTCCTGCGCGACGCCCGCATGCCCCACCCGACCGAAGTCATCGGCGGCGTCCTGGCCCAAGAGGCCGCCATGCAGCTGCGCTCCTTCTTCCTCGGCTGCCGTACGCCCGACGAGATGCCCGTCATCCAGGCTCCCGTCCACGAGCCTAGTGACCTGGTCGCGCCCATCGTCGTCCCCTACGAGGAGGACGAGGCCTCCGAGCCGGCCCGCGAGGAAGCCGCCCGCGAGGAAGCCCCCCGCCATGAGGGCGTTCCCGCGCAGCTCGTTACCCCCGCCGCTCCCGCCGTTCCTTCCGCTCCCGCTCCTTCCGACGAGGACCTCCGCTCTGGGGCCTTCCCCGTGCCTCCCCGGCACGGCAGGGTCAGCCACCGCGGCACCGGGGCCTCGCCCCTGCCTCGTCGAGTGGGCCGCCCCTTCTCCGAGCGTGTCTCCGGCAATGCCGACGACCCCGCCGACATTCCCGCCGACGAAAGCGCCGCCCCCGCTCCGCAGACCCCGCCCTCGCAGCCGCCCTACCGCAGCGCCGCCCCGGTCATGCCGGCCGTGTCGCCCAACACAACACCCGGTCCCATCACGCGCTCCGTCCCCCAGATTCGACCCGTCCACGTGCGCCCGTCCGCGTCCGTGCCCGAAGGCCTCTACACGCCCGCTCAGCCCGGCCGCCCCGTGGCTCAGCCGCTGCGCGGTAGCGCGCCCCGGCCTCGCGGCGCCGAGCCCGTCGTCGCGCCCGCGCCCACGGAGCCGCCGGCCCCCGTCGTGCAGGCCGCACCTGCCCCCGTCGAGGAGACGCCCGCGCCGCCCGCGTTCCCGCAGCGCGCCACGTCGCGCCAGAGCGCGCGCCCGCAGCGCCCCCTCCCGCAGGCTTTCGAACCCGAGCCCACGCGCCGCGTCGACTACGAACTGTCCCCCCGGCAGTTCAACGACGTCGACCCCATCACCTCCCGGATTCACGTGCGCCGCTCTGCGCGCCGACGCGGTAACGCTCGTCACTGACATGATCCCCGCGCGCGTCATTACGGTCTCGGACCGCTGCTCCGCCGGCCTCGCCGAGGACCTCTCCGGCCCCCTCGCCGCACGCCTCCTCACCGATCACGGCGTTGACGCCTCGGTGCGCGTCGTCCCCGACGAGGTCGACGCCATCCGCGCCGCGATCACCGCCGCCGTGGAGGACGGTGCCCGCTTCGTGTTCACGACCGGCGGGACCGGTCTCGCGCCCCGCGACGTCACCCCCGAGGCCACCGAGGCTCTCCTCGTCACCCGCATCGACGGCCTCGCCGACGCGATTCGGCGCCGAGGCGAGGAAAAGGTCGCCTCCGCAGCCCTGTCGCGAGGCCTCGTCGGCGTGACCGCGCGATCCCCCGAGGGTGCCCTCGTCGTCAACGCGCCCGGCTCGCGCGGCGGCGTCACCGATGCCGTGGCCGTCATCGGCCCGCTCGTCGCCCACATCATCGACCAGCTCGCGGGCGGCGACCACCCGCGCGCATAAAAGCCTGAAATTACAACGAAAAGGCCGCCCGTCGTACACACTGCGGGCGGCCTCCTCGTACGTCGGGGCGTCAGTCCTGCGGATCCTTCGGGCGCACCCAGTCGCCGCTGCGGCCGCCCGACTTCGCCACGATCTTCGCCTCGCGAATGCGGGCGGAGCGGTCCACGCCCTTGACCATGTCCACGATCGCGAGAGCCGCGACCGTCACCGAGGTCAGCGCCTCCATCTCCACGCCCGTGCGATCGGCCGTGCGCACGGTCGCGCGGATCGCCACGTGATCATCCTCCAGGCTGAGGTTCACCGTGCAGCCGTGCACGCCGATCGTGTGCGCGAGGGGCAGCAGCTCGGGGACGCGCTTCGCCGCAGAAATGCCGGCCACGCGCGCCACCGCCAGCACGTCGCCCTTCGGCACGGTACCGTCACGCAGGGCCTGCATGACCTCGGGCGAGCATTCCACGCGGCACACGGCGCTCGCCTGGCGCACCGTCGGATTCTTCGCGGTCACGTCCACCATGTAGGCGGCACCATCCTCATTGAGATGCGTAAATTTCACGGTTTTCCTCTCGTTAATTCTCACTAGCAGCGTCAGCCCACGAGCGGCACGACCGCCAGCTCCTGGCCGGCGTCGACCACATCGATGTCCGGCGCGACCACGCCGATCGCCTCCGCGTTCGCAAGCGAGGCCACCAGGTGTGACTTCGACCCCAGGGGGTGCGCTGGCTCCACCCAGCGGGCCCCGGCCTCGTCCCCGGGACCGGAAACGAAGCGAAGCGGAATGAACTGCGTCTTTCCGGATGGCGACTCCCACCCGGTCTGCGCGCGTGCGAGGACGCCGCTCGGGGCGGTCGCGCCGCGCTCGGGAGCGACGAGGCCCGACATGACCGCCAACGCGCCCGCGACGTACATGTGGAACGTCGTAAAAACCGACACCGGGTTACCGGGCAGGCAGATGACCGGTGTCTCGTGGCCGCTCGGGCCCACCGGCGTGGACCCCACGCCCTGCGGGCCGCCCGGCTGCTGAGCGACGTGGTGGAAGCCCGCGTCCGTGCCAAGCGTCAGGCGCACGACCTCGAAGGCACCCGCCGAAATGCCGCCGGCCGTGAGGATCAGGTCGGCCTCCGGGGCCTCATCGAGGGCCGCGCGCAGCTCGGCCGGGGTGTCCCCCGTGCGCAGGTGAGCGACGACCTGCCCACCGGCCTCCTCGACGAGGCCGCGCAGCAGGATGCCGTTCGAATCGGGAATCTGTCCGCGCTCGAGGGCCTCGCCGGCGCGCTTGAGCTCCGTGCCCGTCGAGACGACGATGACGCGCGGGCGGGGCAGAACTGTGAGGGTGCCGTGCCCGACCGAGGCGGCGGCCGACAGGGCCGTCCCGTCCAGGATGCGGCCGGCTTTCAGGACCGGGGCGCCGGCCTCGAGGGCCTCGCCCGCCACGCGCACATTCTCACCCAGCTTCGGGGCAACGCGGATTTCCACCGTCGCGGGCGCCTGAGCGACGCCCGCCGCATGGTCCGTGTGCTCGACCTTCACGACGGTGTCCGCGCCCTGCGGGATCGGAGCGCCCGTCATGATGCGCCAGGCCTGCCCCTTCTCGAGGCGGTTGTCGCGGGTGTCACCCGCCGGAATGTCGCCCGCGACGGGCAGCGTCCACGGGCCCTCGCCCTCCAGGTCCGCGCGGCGCACCGCAAACCCGTCCATCGCGGAGTTCGTAAAGGGCGGCAGGGGAATCAGTGAAAAGACGTCGACCGACAGGCGGCGACCCAGGCACTCCTCGACGGGGAGCGTGTCGTGGGGGAGGACGTGGCTGAGCGCCAGCGCCTCGATCAGCTCGCGATGCTGTGCGGTAGACAGGGCGGGATCGTGCATGCCACCAGTGTAGGGCCAGGTGGGGTGGGCGAGGCGTGTATCCGTTGCGTGGTCGTTTGTCTCGCGCCCGCTGCACGAGGCGTGGGCTGGGGTGTGCGGTTGTGGTGCGTTTCAGAGGCCTGGACATGGGAGGCCGGGGGGAATTGCAACATTAGGAGCGTGACACGCCGGCGACACGCCGTGGTGGGACATCTAATGCTGCCAAACCCCCGGTCGGGCGACCATGTGGGCCTTCATTGGCGGAGAGGAGGTAGCCGCTGGCGGTGTTCGTTGGGTGTCGTGGTCTTATCCCAGGCGCGCGGCGAGTGCGGCCCGGACCTGCGCAACAAGCTCGTCCGGATGATCGAGGTCGTGCCAGCCGATGCGAATGATGTGCCAGCCCTCGGCTTCGAGATGGCGTTGGCGTTCGCGCTCGCGGGACAGTGACGTGTGGATGCTGCGGGCATCGTCCCCGTATTTGGATCGACCGTCGAACTCGATACCGACTTTTTCGGCCGTGAACGCACAATCGATGAAATAGCGACGACCTCGCGTGTGCACCTCGACCTGTGTGCGCATGCCTGTCAGGCCCGCGGCGCACAGCTCGTACAGTACGCGCGCTTCTCCGGGGGAGGCACATCCGGCATCTGCGTGGGTGATGATCCACTGTGCTTGTGAGCGTCCTCTTGCCCGATTGCCCAGCCGTTTCAGCTCGCGCTCAAGAAAGAACTTCCACGACTCCTCGTTGTTGCGTGACGCTTTCATGTGGAAGTTGTCGAAGTGTGTGTAGGCGTGGGCGTTCATGCACATCTGCGTGAACGCAGCACGTCGATTGCATGACGTGCGGGCCGCAGTAATCTGCGCAGATTCAAGGTTCTCGATGAGGAGTCCGCGTGTGTCGCTGATAGTGGGGAGGTGACGGACGTGCCGGGGCTTGACCTTCAGGGGAGCGAAGGTGTGAGTGCCGATTGCTATGGCTGGCAGGACAATGGGGCGGATAGCGGATGATGCGGCAACCGTGATGGGTGGGCGCGCGGGATCGCTTCCATAGCCGTGCGCCCATAGCGCACATTGTCCGGTAGCGATGAGAGTTTGGTGCGTATACGCAAGGTGGTAGAGGCGTGCGGCGAGCACGACCTCTGGTAACTGACGTGTGTCTATGTCGTGCAGGCGCGCAAGATCGAGGTAGGTCCTGCCCGCGATTCTGACAGCCGTCGGTATCTTTGCGAGGCCGTGGTGGCTGGATCGCGGCACGCGAATGATCGCGCGTTCAACGGCGTTGAGGATGAAAGGGGCGTCGTTGCCCCTGACTTCTTGGCTCATGAGTGAATTCTAGTGTGATAGCTAGCAGTTCGTTGCAGTTTGAATCTTCTGATTCTGGTGATTGTTGAGATGTCCTCGTGCGGTTGCAGATCGTTTCAGCGACCTGGACGTGGGAGGCAGGGGGAATTGCAGCACTAGGAGCGCGACACGCCGGCGACACGCCGTGACGGAACTTCTAATGCTGCAATTCCCCCATTCTGCTCGATGCGTCGGGGGAATCAGGTGCCCCGAAGGCTGCGGTGTGCCCTGGAAAGGGCGTGAGCATCGACAATTTCCCGCTCGTGTCGCGGGGGAGTCGCAAGATCTGCCCAATGGTGAAATGGAAGGTGCCGGTGCCTGTCGCTTGTGTCTCAACGACGGGGCGGGGTCGCATGTTGCCGTTCATGCTCGGTGTTCGAGGGGGCAAAAACCGGGCAGCCCCGCGAGGTGGCGGGGCTGCCCGGGCAACGAAGCTGTGCGGCGTGTGACTGCACGGATGCTATGTCAGCGTTCGCGGCAGGAAGCCACGAGGCCGCTGTTGGACAGCCGAATCAGACGGTGAGCATAACCTTCGTGGCGCGACGCTCGTCCATGGCCGCGTAGCCCTCGGCAGCCTGCTCGAGAGGTAGGACCAGGTCGAAGACGGAGCCCGGATTGATCTCGCCGCGGTAGATCAGGTCGATCATGGTGGGCAGGTACTTGCGCACCGCGGCCGGGCCACCAAACATGTGTACCTCGGCGCCGAACATGCGGCTCATATCGAGGGACACGCCGTGGGGGACGCCCACAAAGGAGAGGTGTCCGCCGGGGCGCACGCAGCCCAGAGCCTGGTCGAAGGAGACCTCGTTGCCTACCGCCTCCACGACGCCGTCGGCGCCCAGACCGTCGGTCAGTTCCTTGATGCGAGCGATGCCCTCCTCGCCGCGCTCTTCGACGATGTCGGTCGCTCCGAACTGGCGGGCCAGCGCCTGCCGATCCGCGTGGCGCGACATCGCAATGATGCGGGATGCGCCCAGCTGCTTGGCACCAATGATTGCGCCCAGGCCCACGGCCCCGTCGCCGACGACGACGATCATCTTGCCGGGAGCGGTCCCGGCCTCGTCGGCGGCGAACCAGCCGGTGCCGAGGACGTCGGAGGCCGCCAGGAGCGAGGGAATCTGCTCGGACGTGGGGGTGGCGGGCGTCTTGACGAGCATGCCGTCCGCGAGGGCGATTTGGGCGTACTCGGCCTGGGTGCCGCCAGCACGGATGCCGACGAAGGTGTCGCCCTGGGCGGCGGCGGTTGCGCAGCGTGAGGGGTAGCCGGCGCGGCAGATCGCGCATTCGCCGCAGGAAATGCAGAAGGAACCCACGACGAAGTCGCCGGGCTTGACGGTCGTGACGGCCTCGCCCACCTCGACGACTGTTCCGATGTACTCGTGGCCCATACGCTGCTCGTGGACGGGCTCCATGCCGCGGTAGGGCCACAGGTCGGAGCCGCAGATGCAGGTGGCCGCCAGTTTGATGATGGTGTCCGTGGGTTCCAGGATGGTCGGCATCGGCATGTCTTCGACGGTGACGTTGCCGGGCACGTGCATGATGACGGCGCGCATGTTTCTCCTTGTGATTGGCGCATTGGTCGTAGGGCAACGACAATCCTCACGTCCAGCTGCTCGTCCGTGCCGGCCCCTGTCGCTCATGTCTCAGCGACGAGGCAGGGGCGGCGTCTTGCCGTTCGCGCTTGTTATTTCAAGGGGCGAACACCGGGCAAATCGCGGTAGGGTTGCGCCATGTCAGTCGAGTTCGTTTCCGCCTCTCAGGCGGCAGATGCGGTGGCGTGTGATGCGCCGCTGCGGCTCGTCGACACCTTCGGACGCGTGGCCCGCGACCTGCGCGTGTCGCTCACCGACCGCTGCAACCTGCGCTGTTCCTACTGCATGCCCCCCGAAGGCCTGGACTGGCTGCCCACCGAGGAAACCCTGACGGACGATGAGGTCGTGCGCCTCGTGCGCGTTGGCGTCGAGCGGCTCGGGATTCGCCAGGTGCGCTTCACCGGCGGGGAACCTCTCCTGCGCCGAGGCCTCGAGGGGATCATCGAAGCCTGTTCCCACCTGCGCACCGACGAGGGAAGCGCCCTGGACTTGGCCCTCACGACGAACGCGCTCGGTCTGGCCAAGCGCGCACAGGGCCTGAAGGATGCGGGCCTGAACCGCGTCAACATTTCGCTTGATTCTCTGGACCCCGAGCACTTCGCGGCGATCACCCGCCGCGACCGCCTCGGCAACGTCCTGGAGGGCATCGAGGCCGCCGCCCGCGCCGGGCTGAACCCCATCAAGGTCAACGCCCTCGTCCTGCGCGGCATGAACGAGGCCGACCTGCCCGACCTGGTCGACTACTGCCTGGACCGGGGCATCGAGCTGCGCGTCATCGAGCAGATGCCGATCGGCCCGCCGGACACGTGGGATCGCCAGAACATCATGACGGCCGACGAGATCCTGTACATCATGGGCACTCGCCACACGCTGGCCCCCGCGCCCCGCGAGGACCCGCATTCGCCGGCGGGACGCTGGATCGTCGACGGTGACCCGACGAAGCGCCTCGGAGTCATTGCCTCCGTGTCCGACCCCTTCTGCAGTGCGTGCGACCGCACCCGCCTGACCTCGGACGGCATGGTGCGTTCCTGCCTGTTCTCCACTGAGGAGACCTCGCTGCGCGACCTGCTGCGCGGTGGCGGGGACGACGCGCAGATCGCCGCCCGATGGGCCGACGCGATGTGGGCGAAACCGGCCGCGCACGGGCTCAATATCGACACTTTTGCTCGCGCGTCGCGCACCATGAGCCGTATTGGTGGGTAACCTCCCACTAATTTCGTGACGCCGATGTTTTCTAACAGCGGTCAATTGCTCGTTTGTCGCTGGGGAGAACGTCCCTGACGAGAGGACTTTTCCTAGCGCTCACAAGGGTGATGTACGTCCCAACACGTTCCTGTGGGTTACGTCATTTCAATTGGTAGCCTCCGTGTTAAAGAATGTCCGGCGCATGTCCGCGCCCGGACGTCCCTTCCAACACAAGGAGAGCCATGAGCGCGACCGAACCCGCGGCCAAGACGAGCCGCTACCTGCTCACTGACTGGAACCCCAACGACGAATCCAAGTGGGACTCGAAGCTCGCGTGGCGCACGCTGTGGATCACGACCTACTCGCTGATCCTGGCCTTCTGCGTGTGGTTCCTACCCAGCGCGATCGCGCCCAAGCTGACGCTTCTTGGCTTCAACCTGGACAAGTCGCAGCTCTACTGGCTCACCGCCCTGCCCGGCCTCGCGGCCGGCATCCTGCGCCTCATCTACATGTTCCTGCCGCCCCTCATCGGCACTCGCAAGCTCGTCGGCATCACCTCCCTGCTGTGCATCCTGCCCATGGCGGGCTGGTTCTACGTCGTCCAGGACAACACGACCCCCTACTGGGTCCTCCTGGCCCTGGCCTTCATGTGTGGCATCGGCGGCGGCGCGTTCTCCGGCTACATGCCCTC
>ERZ772917.1181-NODE-1181-length-15938-cov-18.866335_pt1 | contig 15938 bp, 17 predicted proteins | sample MGYA00511187_ERZ772917 | MGnify/ENA primary metagenome ERZ772917 (study PRJEB29015, sample SAMEA2737925) | human oral metagenome | biome: human oral; feature: human-associated habitat; material: dental | place: China | collected 2012 ... | reverse complement strand
AGCCGGCCTTGGCCCCGTCCGGGCAGCGGGCGCCCGGCCAGGGCGCGGAGAGCACCCGGGCGAGCGACCAGGAAGCGCCGGCGCCCACTAACGCCGGCCCGGCCGCCTCGGACCCCGCCGCCGGCGATGCCGACGACTCCGCCGAGGGGACTGAGGCGCAGGGCGACTCCCAGGACCCGGCCGCCGAGGAGGAACCCGCGCAGGAGGCGCCCCGCCTGCCTGCCGCCTCCCTCCTGTTCCAGACGCCCGATCCGAGCCGCGCCCGTCGTCGTCGCCGGGTTGTGGCCGCGGCCACCGCCCCGGCCACGGCCCCCGCCGCCGAGCAGAGCCCCCTGCCCGAGTTGGACGCCCAGCCGGGCCCTCAGGCGGCCGAGGAGCAGGGGGGAGCCGAGGGCACGCCCGCCCGAAGCCGCAGACGCCGCCGCAAGGCCACCGCGGCCCCCTCCACCCCCGAGCACGTTGAGCAGGAGCCGCCGGCGCACCCCCCGGCCGAGGACCAGGACCAGGAGAAGGCTCAGGAGAAGGTCGAGGACGGCGAGCAGGAGGCCGCCCAACCCCAGACCGAGGCGCAGGAGGGCGCCACCGGTCGGCGTAAGCGCCGCCGCGGAGGCCGCGGCCGCCGCTCGCGCTCCCGCACCGACTCCGCCGAGGCGACCCCGGTCGACACCGAGGCCGGAGAGGAGGCGGCCGAGGAGCAGCCGGAGGAGGAGCCCGGCTCCTCACGCCGCCGACGCCGCCGCTCGCGCTCCCGCACCGAGGCTGAGCGCGACGTGCGCGACGAAGTCACCGCCCTGAAGGGGTCCACCCGCCTGGAGGCCAAGCGCCAGCGCCGCCGCGAGGGCCGGGCCGCGGGCCGGCGCCGCCCCATTGTCACTGAGGCCGAGTTCCTGGCCCGCCGTGAGAGCGTGGACCGCCAGATGATCGTGCGCGAGCAGGACGGCCTTAACCAGATCGCCGTCCTGGAGGACGGGCTCCTGGTCGAGCACTATGTGGCCCGCCATACGCAGACCTCCATGGTCGGCAACGTCTATATTGGCCGCGTCCAGAACGTCCTGCCCTCTATGGAGGCGGCTTTCGTGGACCTGGGCAAGGGCCGCAACGCCGTCCTCTACGCCGGGGAGGTCAACTGGGATGCCGCCGGCATGGAGGGAAAACCTCGCCGCATTGAGGACGCCCTCAAAAGCGGGGACACCGTCCTGGTCCAGGTCACTAAGGACCCCATTGGTCACAAGGGCGCCCGCCTAACCAGCCAGATCACCCTGGCCGGGCGCTACCTGGTGCTCGTGCCCGGCGGCACCATGACCGGCATCTCCCGCAAGCTTCCCGACACCGAGCGGGCGCGCCTGAAGAAGATTCTTAAGAAGGTTGTTCCCGATTTCGCCGGCGTCATTGTGCGCACCGCCGCCGAAGGCGCCAGCGAGGAGCAGTTGGCCGCCGACGTCGCGCGCCTGGCCAAGCAGTGGGAGGCGATTGACAAGAAGTCCACCCAGGTTATGAAGGGCTCGGGCAAGGCCCCCGTCCTGCTCAAGGGCGAGCCCGAGTTGGCCGTGCGCGTGGTGCGCGACGTCTTCAATGAGGACTTCCGCAAGTTGGTGGTCTCCGGGGCCGGGGCGTGGAAGACGATCTCCGACTACGTCACCGAACTCAGCCCCGACCTGGCCGGCCGCCTGGAGCATTGGGTCGGTCCCGAGGATGTTTTCGCTGCCCATCGCGTGGACGAGCAGCTTGCCAAGGGCTTTGACCGCAAAGTGTGGCTGCCCAGTGGTGGCACGCTCATTATCGACCGCACCGAGGCTATGACGGTCATCGACGTCAACACCGGCCGTTTCACCGGGGCCGGCGGCACCTTGGAGGAGACGGTCACCCGCAACAATCTTGAGGCCGCCGAGGAGATTGTGCGTCAGCTGCGCCTGCGCGACATAGGCGGCATGGTCGTCATTGATTTCGTGGACATGGTTCTGGAGTCCAACCGCGACCTCGTGCTGCGCCGGCTCGTGGAGTGCCTGGGCCGGGATCGCACCCGGCACCAGGTCACGGAGGTCACCTCCCTGGGCCTGGTGCAGATGACCCGCAAACGCGTGGGTCAGGGGCTGGTGGAGGCCTTCTCCACGCCCTGCGAGTGCTGTGGCGGGCGGGGCTTCATCCTCCACGACGCGCCGGTGGAGAACCAGGGCGCGGACCTGTCCGCTTCCGCCTCGCGCGGCCCGAGCCGGGGGCGCGGCCGCAAGAGCCAGGAGGCCGCCAAGGGCAGCGGCCGGGACGCGAGCCAGGAGGCCGGCGAGGATGACGAGCCCGCCGGCAGGGGCCATGCTGCTCGTGCCGCCGTGCGCGGCGCCCTGGCCCAGATTGCGGCGGCCGCCGAGAACGCCCACAAGGACGCCCCGGCCCCTTCCTAACCCCGACTCTGGCCGCCCACGACCCGGGGCCGAGCCGCGCCCTAAGCCGTGCCAAAGACCACAGCCCTGCGGCTTCTGTGCGGCTTGGACCGCTCCAGTCGCATCGCATACAGTTGTCAGTCGGTGCGTCTTGCACCATTGCCCGGGAGACCGCCTCCTGGGGCGGGGCCGGCTGCCCCGCCGGAGTCGCGGTCCGAAGATTCGACAGAGATGAGCATCAAGTGGTCTACGCGATCGTCAAGGCCGGCGGCCGTCAGGAGAAGGTCTCCGTCGGCGACGTCGTGGTTGTCGACAAGCTTGCCGGCGAGATCGGTGACGAGGTCACCCTCGCCCCCGTCATGCTGGTGGACGGCGACACAGTGACCACCGCCGCTGCCGACCTGGCCAAGGCCTCCGTCACCGCCGAGATCGTCGGCGATGAGAAGGGCCCCAAGATCAACATTCTCAAGTTCAAGAACAAGACGGGCTTCCGCAAGCGCCAGGGCCACCGCGCCCAGCTCACGGCCATCAAGGTCACCGCCATTAAGTGACATTCGCTGCGGCATCCTGAACGCAGAAAGCCTGAAAGAGAGAGAAGCCCGACATGGCACACAAGAAGGGTCTTGGTTCTTCCCGCAACGGCCGTGACTCGAACGCCCAGCGCCTGGGCGTTAAGCGCTACGGCGGCCAGTTCGTCAAGGCCGGTGAGATCATTGTCCGCCAGCGCGGCACCCGCTTCCACCCCGGCCGCAACGTCGGCCTCGGCAAGGACGACACCCTGTTCGCCACCGCCGCCGGCAACGTCGAGTTCGGCACCCACCGCGGCCGCAGGGTCGTCAACGTCGTGCTCTCCGAGGCCTGAGCCTCCCACACCCACGGCATTCGCGAGGGCGAACGGCTTCGGCCGTCCGCCCTCGCGCCGTACCGGCGACCCGGCCCTGGGGGGCTATCCGACACGGTGCGCCCGCCTACATCCAGCACAGGAGAGTCCCCATGCCCAGCTTCATCGATCGAGTGGTCCTCCACGTGGCCGGTGGTGACGGCGGCCACGGCTGCACCTCAATCCATCGCGAGAAATTCAAGCCCTTGGCCGGGCCCGACGGCGGCGACGGCGGCCACGGCGGCAATGTCGTGTTGAACGTGGACCCCAGGGTCACCACGCTGCTGAGTTACCACCGCTCCCCGCACCGCAGCGCCCCCAACGGCACCCCCGGCATGGGCAACTGGCGCCGCGGCGTGGACGGCAAGGACCTGGTCCTGCCAGTGCCCGAGGGCACGGTGGTCAAGGACACGGCCGGCAATGTCATTGCCGACCTCGTGGGGGAGGGCAGCAGCGTTGTGGTTGCCAGGGGCGGCACCGGTGGGCGCGGCAACTTCTCCCTGGCCTCCTCCAGGCGCAAGGCGCCCGGTTTCCACCTCCTGGGTGAGCCCGGCCAGCGGTGCGAGGTGACCCTGGAGATCAAGACCATTGCCGACGTGGCCCTGGTGGGATACCCCAGTGCCGGCAAGTCCTCTCTCATTGCCGCCATGAGTGCGGCCCGCCCCAAGATCGCCGATTACCCCTTCACCACGTTGGTGCCCAACCTCGGGGTGGTTGAGGCGGGGGAGACCCGCTACACGGTGGCCGACGTGCCCGGTCTCATCCCCGGGGCCAGCCGGGGCAAGGGCCTGGGCCTGGAGTTCCTGCGCCACATTGAGCGCTGTGCGGTGATCGTCCACGTCCTGGACTGCGCCACCCTGGAGCCGGGACGCGACCCGTTAAGCGACTTCGACACCATTGAGGCCGAGCTGGCCGCCTATGCCGGGCGCCTGGGGGCTCAGGAGGCCGATCCGCACCTGACCGGGCGCGTCCCGCTCATGGATCGCCCTCGCGTTGTGGTGCTCAATAAGGTGGACGTGCCCGAGGCCGCTGAGCTCGCCGACTTCGTCACCGAGGACCTTCAGGCCCGGAACGTGCCGGTGTTCGCGGTCTCCGCCGTCGCTCACACCGGTTTGCGCCCTTTGTCCTTCGCCCTGGCCTCCTACGTGAATCAGGCCCGCCTGAGCGTCCCGGCCCCCGAGGTCGATCAGGAGGCCCGCCCCGTCATTCGCCCGGCGGCGGTGGGCCGCAAGGACGAGGCTCCAGTGGCCACGGTGCGTCCCATTGACCATCCCCGCGAGGGGCGGGTCTACCAGGTCCGCGGCGACAAGCCTGAGCGCTGGGTGCTCCAGACCGACTTCTCCAATGACGAGGCGGTCGGCTACCTGGCCGACCGCCTGGCTGCCGGTGGCGTTGAGGATGAACTGGTCAAGGCCGGTGCGCAGGGCGGGGACCTGGTCCTCATTGGGGAGGCCGACGGCGGGGTCTTGTTCACCTGGGAGCCGACCATGTCCACTGGCCCCGAGTTGCTGGGGGCCCGCGGAACCGACCTGCGCATTGACCCCCGCCTGCGGCGCACCAACGTTCAACGCCGTGAGCAGTACCACCGCTTAATGGACGCCAAGGAGGCGGCCCGCGCCGAGCTGCGCGAGGAGGCGGCCGAGGGGCTGTGGACTGATGCCACCGCCTGGGATGAGGGGGATCAGTGAGTGGGGTCCGCGCCCGCGACCAGGGCGTCGCGGCGGGGGAGGGGGCCGACCGCGCTGGGCGCCCCGTGGCGCTGCCGGAGAGGGCGCGGGTGGTCCTCAAGGTCGGTTCATCCTCCCTGACCCGCGAGGATGGCGGTCTTAACCTCAACCGCATTGACATCTTGGCCCGTCTCATTGCCGGGTTGCGCCGCCGGGGCCACGACGTCGTCCTGGTCTCCTCCGGCGCGGTGGCGGCGGGCCTGGCCCCCCTGGGACTGGAAGAGCGCCCGGGTGAGCTGCGGCTGCTTCAGGCCGCCGCCTCCGTGGGGCAGGGGCACCTGGTTTCGCGCTGGCAGACGGCAATGAGCGCCTACGGGGTGGTCACCGCCCAGGTGCTCCTGACCGTCCAGGACGTCGCCGTACGACGCCACTACCGCACCGTGCGCGCCACCTTCGACGCACTGCTGTCCATGGGGGCGGTGCCCGTGGTCAACGAGAACGACGCCGTGGCGACCACCGAGTTCAATCTTGGGGACAACGACCACCTGGCGGCGCTGGTAGCTCACCTGGTGACGGCCGACGCCCTCGTGCTGTTCACCGACGTGGATGGTATGTGGACTGCTCGCCCCGGGACCCCGGGCGCCCGGCCCGTGCGCTACGTGCGCGGCGCCCAGGATCTTGAGGGCGTGGACGTCTCCGGGCGGGGCACGGCCCTGGGCACGGGCGGCATGACCACGAAGGTCCAGGCCGCCTCTATCGCCTGCGCCTCGGGGACGGCCACCATTATCGCCGACGCCGACGACGCCCCCGCCCTGCTGGGGTCCCCCAAAATCCCCAGGGACCTGGGCACCTGGTTCGAGCCGACCGGTCCGCACCGCTCCAGCCGCCGCCTGTGGATGGCTCACGCCTCGATCCCCGAGGGGCGGGTCATGGTTGACGCCGGGGCGGCTCACGCGGTGACGGCGGGCAAGAAGTCGCTGCTGTTGCCCGGCGTCACCGGGGTTGACGGCGACTTCGAGTCCGGCTCCGTGGTGGAGGTGGTCGGACCCGAGCGGACGCTGGCCCGCGGCATCTGCCGCTACGCGGCCAGTGAGATCGAGGAAGTGCTGGCGGCCCGCCGCAGTGGCGCCCCTATGCCCGACCACGTGGCGCCCGTGGTCCACCGCGACGACCTGGCCGAGTTGCCCCGCACCGCTGGAGCGTAGGGATCCCGCCGGCCGCGGGCACAGCCACTATCCGGCGCATACACGGGAGTCTCCGAGGTCGCCGTATGGTTGGGGCCATGACGGAGACTACCGCACCTGACGCCCCCGACGCCGCCGCCTTGATCACGACCACCGCCCACGCTGCGCGCCAGGCCCAGCGCCGCCTGGCTGAGGCCACCCGTGAGCACAAGGACGCCGCCCTACGCACTATGGCCGCCCACCTGCGGGTCAAGGCCTCATCCGTCCTGGCGGCTAACGCCCTGGACCTTGAACGTGCCCGCGCCGCCGGCATGAGGCCGGGGCTCATTGACCGCCTCGCTCTGAGCGCCAAGCGCATTGAGGCCATCTGCATCGCCCTGGAGGAGATCGCCGCCCTGCCTGATCCGGTAGGGCAGATCGTTGACGGTCAGCGGCTGCCCAACGGTCTGCGCGTACGCCGCGTACGTGTGCCCATGGGCGTGGTCGGCATGATCTACGAGGCCCGCCCCAATGTCACCGCCGATGTCGCCGCCTTAACCATTAAGTCCGGTAATGCCGTCATTTTGCGCGGGGGCAGCGCCGCCCAGGACACCAACGCCGTCATTGTCGATATCCTGCGCCAGGCCCTCGACGCCGTCGACCTCCCCGCCGACTTGGTGAGCACCGTTGACGCGGCCGGCCGTGAGGGGGCTCGGGCACTCATGCACGCCCGTGGTCTCATTGATGTCCTTGTTCCGCGCGGCGGCGCCGGTCTTATCCGGACGGTGGTGGAGGAGTCGCGGGTGCCGGTCATCGAGACCGGCTCGGGCAACTGCCATGTCTACGTTGACGCCTCGGCGCAGGTGCGCCCCGCCGTTGACATTATTGTCAACGCCAAGACCCAGCGCGTGGGCGTGTGCAATGCCGCTGAGACTCTGCTGGTTCATCGCGCTATTGCCGCCGACTATTTGCCTGCTGCGGCCGCCGCCCTGTGGGAGCGCGGCGTCGTCCTCCACGCCGATAGCTTCGTCCGGGACCTCCTGACCGCCCCGGCGGTGCTGGCCGGGCGCGAGGAGCTCCTGGTGGAGGCCAGTGAGGAGGACTGGGCCACCGAGTACGGCTCAGCGGATCTGGCGGTGCACATTGTCGACGACGTGGAGGAGGCCATTGCCCACATTCGCGCCTACACCTCCGGGCACACCGAGGCGGTCCTGGCGCAGGACGCCGGTGTGATTAACCGTTTCGTGGCGGGCATGGACTCGGCGGCCGTCATGGTCAACGCCTCCACCCGCTTCACTGACGGCGGCCAGCTGGGGTTGGGGGCCGAGTTGGGCATCTCCACCCAGAAGCTCCACGCGCGCGGCCCCATGGGCTTAGCCGAACTGACCACAACCACCTGGATAGTTGAGGGTGAGGGGCACGTGCGCCCCTGAGCAGGGGCGGCTCTTACTCGTATACGAGAGGGTATACGAGGGTATACGCGGGGCCGTTCAGCCCGGGCAGGAGCAGGGCGGCCGGTAAGGCCGTAATGGCGGGCGCCCGAGTTGCCTCGGCGCGGCGCAGTCCTTTGCGCGATCCTTTACGGTGGAGCGCGCCGGCGGGGACAGGTGGCGGATCGTTCCCTTTTTGGATCCTGCGGGTGGCCCGCGTGTACGCCCCGGCGGCAGGTCGCCATGTGATTACAGTGGTGTTGCGCCGCACCTGTCTTCTGGGCGGCGTGGCAGGATGGAACCCGAGCAGTCAAGAGTCCCGTCATCGGGCAGCAATCCAGAGGAGCCCTTGTGCCGTCCAGCATCACCGCGGAGCACAACCAATGAGAGTGAGCCCCGCGCCGCTGCGCATTGGCATCATGGGCGGCACCTTCGACCCGATTCACCACGGGCACCTCGTGGCGGCCAGCGAGGTACAGGATGTCTTCGGTCTGGACGAGGTCATTTTCGTCCCCACCTGGACGCAGCCTTTCAAGCGCAACCGCCGCGTTTCCCCAGCCGAGCACCGCTACCTCATGACGGTGATCGCCACCGCCTCCAACCCGCGTTTCACCGTCTCGCGAGTGGACATTGACCGAGGCGGAACCACCTATACTATTGATACACTCCATGATATCCGGGCCGAGTATCCTGGAGCGGAGCTCTACTTCATCACCGGTGCGGACGCGCTCGCTCAGATTCTGACCTGGAAGGACAATGAGGAGATCTTCGACCTGGCCCACTTGGTGGGGGTCACGCGGCCTGGGCACGCCTTGACCGATCCCGGGCTTCCAGAGGACAGGATCTCACTGGTGGAAGTTCCTGCCATGGCGATCTCCTCAACCGATTGCCGCTTGAGGGTGAGTAGAGGTACCCCGGTGTGGTACCTCGTACCTGACGGCGTGGTGCAGTACATCCGCAAGTATGGCCTCTACCGTATGGCAGAGCGCTCAGCGTCGACGACGTCTATGACAGCCCGCGTCGCGCGCGAGCAGTCTCTGAGGAAGGAGAACGACGGTGAGCACTGAAACCGCCGACGCACAGGCAACTGAGGACGCCAAGAGCAGCACGCATCGCCGCAGCCGTCGCGCTATCCGCAAGGCCGAACGCGCTGCCGAGCGCGAGGCGATCCTCACCGGCCAGCAGCCGCTACTTACCCGCCGCGAGCTCAGGCGCCTACGAGAAGAGGCCGCAGCGCTGCGGGCCGCTGTCGAGTCCGGGGAGATCACTGCTGAACAGGCGCGCGCCCTTCAGGACCCTCTCGCTGAGCAGCCGGTCATCCCCGACTCCTCCATCTCCCGATCCCGGCGGGAGACGGCCGCCTCCGCCCCGGAGGCCACGGGGCGCCGCTCCAGCTCCCCATCCGCCTCCTCAGCGCCCGGCTCCGGGTGGACGACGGGAGAAGATACCGGACAGGCCTCGAGCAGCACGACGCCCTGGACGTCTCCCCGCAGAGACCCCTCACCGAGCCTGCCCACGTGGACCCCCGCTCCCGCCAGATCCCAGGATGAGGAGGACTCAGAGCCCGACCCGACCCTGATCGACACGGGCCTCATGGCCCCCGCGGAACTGCCCGACGGCGGCGCCTCCCTGGCGCTCCAGTCCGCCCCGCCCAGCACCGAGCCGCCCACGGCACCAATGCGCCGATCCCTGCACACGCGCCGGGAGCAGTCCCCTCAGGTCGTTTCACCGCCGGACCAGACGTCTTCACCCGGATCCCCTTCACCCGGATCCCCTTCACCCGAGTCTCCCCAGGCCCAGGGCGAGGGCGGCCAGGAGACGCAACAGGCCGACCCCACGCGGGTTGTCACCGGGTTGGCTCAGCCTGATCGCCAGGAGGCCCAGGCCCCGTCTGCCGCCAAGGATGCTCCCACCCCAGAGCCCGAGCCGGCGGCCCAGGAAACGAGCATCCAGCGGCTGAGGCCGGCCGTCGAGAAGCCCGACGCCCCGGGTCCTGAGTCGCCGACCCGGGTGGCTAGCGCCCCGGAGCCGGTTGCCAAGAAGTCCGCGCCCTCGGCGAGTTCAGGTTCGTCGGCTGCCAAGGTGCCGTATCTGGGGAACGGGGCCCCCATGCGCCGCCCGATCGTGCGGATCCCGGCCGCCGCCCAGGGCGTGCGCACGGTGAACGCCTCCACGGGCGAGCTCAGCGAGATCCAGCCCGTCGACGAGGATTTCGAGGGCATTGACACCCCCCAGTGGAAGGCTCTGCACCCCGGTTCAGGTGGGGAGGCTGCCAGCCCCGAGGAGGCCCTGCCGGCCTCCATTGAGCCAATGACGCCGCCTGAGCCCAGGTCTGTGCCCGAGCCCGCCCAGCCCCAGCCCGCCCAGGACGAGCCGGTTCAGCCCGAGACGGTCCAGCAGGCTCCGGGAGGCCTGTCCCTGCCGGAGATTGAGGAGCACACCGCTGCCGCCTGGAGCGAGGTCAAGGTGGCCACGGCGCCGTCGGCACCGCCCACCCCCGCGAAGCGGAGTTCGCGTCTGGGGCGCATCCTCCTGATCGCCCTGCTGGTGCTCGTCGTGGTGCTTGTCGCCGCGACCCTAATATGGGTCCTGTCCTCGCAGGGCAACAATGGTGCGCTGGGCGCCCAAGACGTTCCTGATTGGTGGCCCCAGCCATTGCCCTGAGCGCTATCCTCATCTCAGTTACGCACTCACCTGAGGAGCCCAGTGCCAGCCACCGATTACGCCGTCGCCTTGACTCTGGCCGCCGCCCGTGCCGCTGCGGAGAAGAAGGCCCAGGAGATGACCGCGATCGACGTCTCCGAGCGTCTGGGGCTCACCGATGTCTTCCTCGTGGCCTCGGGGCGCAATGACCGGCAGGTGCGGGCCATCGCCGACGCTATTGACGAGGCCATGCGCAAGGCGGGCGCCAGGCGCGAGTTGAGGGAGGGTTTTGAGGAGGCCCGGTGGGTGCTGCTCGATTACTCCGACATTGTGGTGCACATCCTGCAGGACGAGGACCGGGAGTTCTACGCCCTGGAGCGGTTGTGGAAGGACTGCCCCCTGGTTGAGTTGCCCGCGGACCTGGCCGAGATCGCCGCCAGGGCGCCCGAGCAGCCCTGAGGAGGCCCCGAACCGTGACAGACCTGGTGCTGTGGCGCCACGGCCAGACTGACTACAACCTCGATGGGCGCATCCAAGGGCGCGTCGATATCCCCCTTAACGAGACCGGGTTGGCACAGGCGCGGGCCGCCGTCGACGGTCTTGCCGCCCTCAATCCGAGCCGGATTGTTTCCTCACCATTGCAGCGCGCGCGCGCCACCGCCGAAACCCTGGCGGAAACCCTTGGGCTGGACGTCATGGTGGAGGCGGACCTGGTGGAGAAGTCCTTCGGGGACTGGGAGGGTCTGACCAGCGAACAGATAGCCAAGGACTGGCCCAGACAGTTTGCCGACTGGCGGACCACGGGAGACCCCCAGGGCGTCGGTGTTGAGACCCGTGCCGGTGCCGCCGCGCGGGTGGGGGAGGTGCTGCGGCGTCTGGCAGAGGGAGTCGGAAGCGACGATGTTGTCGTGGTGGTCTCACACGGGGCGGCCCTCAGCTTGGGGGCCACGCACTTGCTGGGGCTGGACGCCGCCAGCTGGTCGGGGCTGCGGGGCATGAGCAACTGCCACCACGGGGTGCTGCGCTCCGGGCGCCGCCCGCCGGGCTGGATGCTAGTGACCTGGAACGACGGGCCGCCGGTGGAACCCTCGCCCCTGGGGCGGATCTTGTGGTGAGGTAGCGCACGGCTGACAGATTTGCCTCCCGGGGGACGTCCTCCCTAGAGTTATCCGCGTCGCCCGCGGGCGGCGCCCGAAAGACGGGGCTATGGCGCAGTTGGTAGCGCGCTTCCATGGCATGGAAGAGGTCGGGGGTTCGAATCCCCCTAGCTCCACGACCCGCCGATCGACGGCGGTCACCCGGTACTCGGGGCTATGGCGCAGTTGGTAGCGCGCTTCCATGGCATGGAAGAGGTCGGGGGTTCGAATCCCCCTAGCTCCACCCAAAGTGCCTTAAGGGAACACATGACATGCGTACCCTCGCGCGGTCAAGTCGCGCAACAGGCCCGCGACCGAGGTTTCCCCGGTCGCGTATTGCTGGAACGCCCACCGGATCAGCGGGGCGCGTTTAAGATCGACCTCGACGGTGCGTATCTCGCGGCCCTGCTCGTCGGTCCTGCGGACGTTGAGGTAGCCGATCGGGGCGCGCATCGGCGTTCCGCCCTGGGCGACCTTTCTGCGTGAGTCCTTCGTCCACGCCCACGGCTGGCGGTGGAACTCCGACCGCATATGGTCACGCCTCGCGGCTGAACGACCGTATCCGAGACGAACGCCCCCACCTGTCCTATGCCGTGACTGCCTAGGGGGTGCAGGGTGTGACCGTGCCCGCCTCGCACACCATTCTTGGCCAGCAAATGGACGGCGCGGCGATGCATGTCGGTATGACCCGAGGCCGTGAGAGGAACACGTTGCATGTCGTCGCTGAAGGCATGGCCGATGCACGAGCGCAGTTCATCGAGGCCATCGAGCGCGACCGGGCAGACCGTGTTACACGCTCAATTACATGCTCAACGATGTAGCGGCCTCGGCGATCCAGTGCCGTTGCGCGCGAGTCTCGACTGCTCGCCGGTGATAGTGCTCTCGCACCCAAGTCACCGCGTCGTCAGGGGCGACGCCGCTGAGCACGGCGAGAACCGCCAACGCAGTTCCTGTGCGCCCGATGCCGCCGCTACAGGCGACCTCTACACGTTCGGACGCTGCGCGCTGGTGCGCCTCTCGCAACGCGGCCACCGCCTCGTCGGTGGAGTCCGGTAGCCGGAAGTCACGCCAGCGTACCCAGCGCGAGGGCCAGTCCACGATGTTCGGGTCACGACCGAGCAGGTAGATGCCGAACTCCGGTTCGACGCTCCCGAGCGAGTTCTTGCGCAGCCCTCGACCCCGGATGCGCCGACCGTCGGGGAGTTCCACGACGCCCTGGCCCGCCTCCCAGGTGCTCATCTACGTTACCCTGGCAGGGAGCGTTCGCAGCGCAACCGCCTGGCTCGTCGCGAACAGGGCAATGTCGATCGCCACCGTCACGACCGCGAGAACGATCAGCACCGTGCAGTAGCAGGCGTCGAGGCCGAGGCTCCACCGCCCGAACCTCTCACCATTGATCCGACGCATGACCGAGCCGCCGGTCATGCCGACGCGCCATAACGTTGCCGGGCGGCTTCACCGCTGGTACCGATCGCCTCGCCCACCTCGCGCCACGACAGGCTCTGCTCACGCGCAGCGCGCACGGCTTCAGCAAGCTCTTTCTCGGCGGCGTCGCGTCGCCACGCGGCAAGCTTGACCGCCATCGCGGGCGACAGGGGCGCGTCCTGATCGCCGGGCTTCGGGTCGTAGTTCTCGAAAGCGTCGGCGAACTCGTCGGCACGAGCCTTGATGTCTTCAATGGAGCGTCGAGTCATGGTGGTTCACCTCAGATACTTGGCTCGGGCCGGGCGCATGGCGTGAGCGATGGCGATGACACCCGTGCCACTCGATCACACCAACCTCTACGAGGGTGCCGGTCTCATCGGGGCCGATGAACATCGTCATCGAGTCGTCTTGCACGAAATGGCGGACAGGGAAACGGAGCGCATGGAGCATCGCCGCATCCGAGACGCCGTGCCGGTAGGCACTGCCGAGGATGGTCGGCTCCGGCACCGTGTCACAAGTTTACTTGCCGCAAGAGAACTTACTAAGCGTCACCGCGTCTTCACCCACACCGTGTCCCGGTGAACCCCGAACCGGCGCACCAGCGCGTTCACGCTCCCACCCTGCGCGCGGCCTGTTCGCATAGCGTCCACCAGTTGGCCGTCGTTCAAACCATCGCCTGTCCGGTTCGGGTTCCTGCTTCAATAGCTCGCTGTCGTGCGATGGCGGGCTGCCGTACTTCTGGGTCGCGGATCGCGGCTTGCTGCTCAATGGCCGTCAGCACTCATACCCCGAGATGCTTCCTATGTGTCACGTCGCTTGCCGATAATGATCGAGGGAACGAGGAATGCGAGCGTCCAGGCGATGATTGTGAGCCAGGCGATGGGCGCGTCTGGTGCATCGGCCGGCGTAGTGGGGAACCAGAGGGTGTAGGAGGCCATGTCTGGGAGCCAGTACCAGCTTTGGCCCTGCAAGAGAGGGCTGACGATCAACAGGTAGACCAACAGGATCGCGGCAGTGGGAATCGCTTTTCGGACGAGGAATCCGAGCGCGGAACTGAGCGCGCTCATGAGCGTCAAATACACCGAAGCGTTGACCACCACCCGTATCAGCGTGCTCGGATCGATCGTTGCACGATCAATGTTCGCGGCAATGAACATGGTGACGATGCTGCAGCTCACCGTTATGAGGCCTGCGATGAGTGCGAGTATCGTAAGAGCGGCGAGGGCGGCGACACGCTGCATGACCCGGTTCGGCATCGCGACCAGGGTGGTACGGATCTGACCGCCGATGTATTCGGAGGTCGCGGCGACGACACCAAGAAGGAAGAACCCGCATTGTGTCCAGGGAATCGCGGTGACAGCAATGTCGAGTTCCAACCCGGCCAGCTCAGCTCCGCCGCTGTTGGCCGCGAACAGAAGCGACAATCCGACGGTGAGTGCGATCGTGCCCACTAAGAGCAGCCAGATTGCCGGGAGAGTCCCGAGTTTGTGAGCCTCCGCACGAACTGCCGCGGTGAACGTCGCAGCCGGGCTGCGCGTGGTCGGCGTGCTTGCACTGGTGGTGGTCATGCGTCTCTCCTGGTGAACACGATTCCCGCGATCACGAGCAGGGCGAGCGCCCAGGCCCCCATCACGACGCCACCGACAATCGGCGCGATCTCGATGCCGGTCGGGACGGAGACGAACATGCGCATCCCTGCCAAGTCGGGCAGATAATTCGCTGCGGTGATGCCGCTGTTGGCGGCGAGATAGGTGAACGGCACTGCCGAAGAGTTCAGCACCAGGATTGACATCGGGATGATGCCGTTACGTGTCAGGACGGTCAGGCCGAGCGCGATCACTGCCAGGAGTACCCAGTAGACGAGCGCGCCGCCGAGCCGCGCCATTGTGGCGCCGTCCAGGGCGGGAGCATCAGCACCGAGCAGGATTTGTGCGGTAGTGAGCACCAGCGTGAACGCGACGACCGCGAGCACGGTCACGGCGAGGATGACAGCGCCGGTTTTCGCGGCCAGCACACGAAGACGTGAGGGCGTCGTGGTGAGGGTGGCGGTGATCTGGCGGCTGCTGGCGGCTTCTTCGCCCTCGGAGGTGTATTCGCTGGCGATCGCAGTCACGCCGATGATGATCGCGCCGAGGACGCCGACGGCCAGCTCCGAGAATCCGGTGTCCGGGCCGGGCTCGGTGGTGAGGCTGGTGATGGTGGTGATCCCGACCGGCACGACCAGCCCGGCAATGAATCCGAGCCAGGCGAATGGGAGGGGACGAGTTTGGACAGTTCCGCGCGCAGTGTTCTCATCGGGTGACCTCGCCTTCGGTGAGGGCGAAGAAGGCGTCTTCGAGACTGCCGTGGGAACCGATCACGTCGGGCAGGGTGCCGTCGGCGACGATCTGGCCGTGGTTGATGACGACCACGTCGTCGACGGTCTCGGCGAGCTCGCCCATCAGGTGTGAGGACAGCAGCACGGTGCGGCCCTGTTCGGCTTGCTCGCGCAGCAGTCGGCGTATCCATCGGATGCCCTCGGGGTCGAGGCCATTGACCGGCTCGTCGAGGACCAGCGCCGACGGGTCGCCAAGTAGCGCCGCGGCGAGGCCGAGCCTGCGCCCCATCCCCAGTGAATACGTCGAGACGCGCTTACCGGCTGCGTCGGCGATGCCGACCAGTTCCAGCATCTCCTCAACCCGCGCGTTCCCGATCCCGGCAGAACGGGCCACCCAGCGCAGATGGGCGCGGCCGGTGCGGGAGCGGTGCGCCCCCGATCCGTCGAGCACCGCACCAATACTTCGCAATGGGTCGCGCAGCGATGCGAACGGCCTCCCGTCGACGAGGGCCGTGCCGGAGGTGGCGTGGTCGAGGCCGAGCAGGATGCGCAGTGTCGAGGACTTCCCGGCACCGTTGGGGCCCAGGAACCCGGTCACCCGACCGGGCTTCGCGGTGAAAGTGATGTCAGAGAGGATCGTGCGCGACCCCCGCTGCTTGGTGACATGATCAAAAGTAAGCACGATGCCAATGGCACCAGGCATTAACGGTGAGCACATTCCCGTACGGTGCAGTCTTCGTCGACCGCGTCGCACCCGGGTCTACTAGACCCGGGTATGAGGACATTCCCGTTGCGCGTTCCTACAATCGGGCCAATGGAGACGATCGAGGAGCAGCCACGACCGAGCTGTGGCCGGCTTTAAACAAGATCGTTGTCGGGGGGTGTTGTTGGTAGGTGTTCGA
>ERZ772917.1177-NODE-1177-length-15980-cov-4.151334_pt1 | contig 15980 bp, 19 predicted proteins | sample MGYA00511187_ERZ772917 | MGnify/ENA primary metagenome ERZ772917 (study PRJEB29015, sample SAMEA2737925) | human oral metagenome | biome: human oral; feature: human-associated habitat; material: dental | place: China | collected 2012 ... | reverse complement strand
CCTCAGCTACCGCCTCACCCTCAATATCTCACCTGTAAATCTTTTGTCAAGGTACGTGACCTAAACCTTTGCTATTACCGGTTTTTGGTCTGTCACCCCGCCCTTCAGCGGCGCAACGGTGAATATTATACCCTCTTTCTCCAAAGTGTCAAGGGCTTTTTTGAAGCCGCGAAATTCATCCCTCCTCCGCTCCCTGGTCCTCCAGCGCCATCAGTTCTGTCCAGACGGCATTGCCCACGCGCATCCCCGCTGGGGTCAAGGCCAGAGACCTCTCGTCCACCCGCAGGAGGTGCGGCGGAAGCCCCAGCAGTACTCCCTCCACCTCCCTCAGCATCCCTGCCCCCCAGCGGCGGGAAAACTCCAGCCGGTCGATGCCCCACCGGGTCCGAAGAGCCAGGATCGCCGCCTCCAGGACGCGAGCCCGCGGGGACAGGCGCTCTGCCCCCGCAAAGGGATTGGGGAAGCCGTGGCGTGCCGCTTCGAGGTAGGCCTCCAGCGTCGGCGGGTTGGACCAGCGCCATCCGTCCAGGTACCCCCAGGCAGCAGGCCCCAGGGGCAGAACGGGTTCCTGGCGCCAGTAGGCCAGGTTGTGCCGGCACTCCGCCCCCGCGGGCGCAAAACTTGAAATCTCATATTGAAGGAATTTCTTTTTGGCGAGGAACCACTGTGCGTAGCGGTAGAGGGGGTAGCCATCGGGCAGGGGAAAAACCTGCCGGCTCATGGGAGCGTCCGGCTCCAGGGTCAGTTGATAGGTCGAGAGGTGCCCTGCACCCACAGCCAGGACGCCCCGAAGCGAAGCGGACCAGGAGCGCAGCGTCTGGTCCGGCAGCCCGAAGATGAGGTCCACGCTGAGGCGTAGGCCGGCATCCAGGACCACCTCCATCGCCCGAAGCGCCCCCGCTGCATCGTGAAGCCTTCCGATGCGGCGCAGCTCGCCGTCGTCCAGGCTCTGGACGCCCAGGCTGACGCGCGTAAAGCCCCCGTTCCTCCAGGCCGTCAGGTGTTCCTTCGTGAGGGAGGAGGGGTTGGCCTCCACGGAGGCCTCCTCAAGGGAGGAGAGGTCCGCCATGGCCTCCAGGGTGCGGAGGACCCGGCGCCAGTCCCCCGGCGTCAGGAGGCTGGGCGTCCCACCGCCGACGTAGAGGGTGCGGAGGGAGGTGCGCCCTCCAAGCCGCGAGCGCCAGGCGCTGGCTTCGGCCTCCAGCGCATCCAGCCATGCAGCCACCTCGCCGTCACCCGCGCACCGGCTGTAGAAGGAACAGTAGCCGCACTTCGCCGCGCAGAAGGGCACGTGGAGGTAAAGGGAAGGGCGCGCTCCGCGAGGAAGAACCGGCTCGGCCTTCCGTGGAAAGGCGCCCCTATTTTCCATCCCCCTCCACCTGCATGAAGGCCAGGAAGGCCTCTTGGGGGATGGCGACCTTTCCGATCTGCTTCATCCGCTTCTTGCCCTCCTTCTGCTTCTCCAGGAGCTTGCGCTTGCGCGTGATGTCGCCGCCGTAGCACTTGGCCAGCACGTCCTTGCGCAGCGCCTTGACGTTGACCCGCACGATGATGCGCTTGCCGAGCGAGGCCTGGATGGGCACCTCAAAGAGCTGGCTGGGGATCAGTGCCTTCAGCTTCGTCACGGCGGCGTGGCCCCGATTGTACGCCTGTTCCCTGTGGCAGATAAAGGAAAAGGCGTCCGCCGCCTCGCCGTTGACCAGGACGTCAACGCGCACCAGGTCGCTGGCCCGCAGGCCGATGAATTCGTAGTCCAGCGAGGCGTAGCCCCGGGTCTGGGACTTCAGCTTGTCGTGAAAGTCGATGATGAACTCGGAGAGGGGCATCTCGTAGATCAGGCGCACCCGCTCCGGCGTCAGGTAATCCATGGACTTGTAGACCCCGCGCCGGTCCTGCACCAACTGCATGACCTTCCCCACGAACTCGGACGGCAGGAAGACGGAGAGCTTGATGTAGGGTTCCCGCACCTCCGCGATCTCGCCGGCATCCGGAAAGTCGCTGGGGCGATGGGCCTCGATGACGGCGCCCGACGGCGTCACCACCTCGTAGACGACGTTGGGGGCCGTGGCCACCAGCTCCACGCCGTACTCCCCGCTCAGGCGTTCGCGCACCACCTCCATGTGCAGCATCCCCAGGAAGCCGCAGCGGAACCCGAAGCCCAGCGCCACGGAGGTTTCCGGCTCGAAGGTCACGGCGGCGTCATTGAGGCAGAGCTTCTCCAGCGCCTCGCGCAGCTGGGGGTAGTTGTCCCGCTCCACCGGATAGAACCCGCAGAAGACGACGCTCTTCACCTTCCGATAGCCTGGCAGGGGGTGAGCGGCCGGACGGGCCGCCTCGGTGATCGTGTCCCCCACCGGCGCCTCGGCCAAGGTCTTGATGCTGGCAGCGATGTAGCCCACCTCACCGGGGCCCAGCCGCTCCACGGGGGTGAAGCCTGGTCGGAACACCCCCACCTCCTCCACGGAGTAGATGCTGCCCGTCTGCATGAACAGGACGTTCTGCCCCTCCCTGATGACGCCGTTCACGACCCGCACGTAGGAGATCACGCCGTGGTAGTTGTCGTAGACGGAGTCGAACACCAGGGCCTGAAGCGGGGCCTCGGCGTCCCCCTCAGGGGCCGGTATCCGCTCGACGACGCGCTCCAGGATCTCGTCGATGCCGCGCCCGTCCTTCGCGCTGGCCAGGATGGCGTCTGAGGCATCCAACCCCACGACGTCCTGAATCTCCTGCTTCGCGTTCTCCTCCCGCGCCGAGGGAAGGTCGATCTTGTTGATCACCGGCAGGATCTCAAGCCCCTGCTCCACCGCCTGATAGGCGTTGGCCACCGTCTGGGCTTCCACTCCCTGACTGGCGTCCACCACCAGGAGCGCCCCTTCGCAGGCCGCAAGGGAGCGGGAAACCTCGTAGGCAAAGTCCACGTGCCCCGGCGTGTCGATCAGGTTAAGCACCCACTTCCTGCCGTCGGGCGACGTGTAGTCCATGCGGACCGGCACCAGCTTGATCGTGATGCCCCGCTCCCGCTCCAGCGAGAGTGAATCCAGAAGCTGGTTCTTCATCTCGCGGGACTGCACCGTTCCCGTCCGCTCCAACAGGCGGTCCGCCAGGGTGGACTTGCCGTGATCGATGTGGGCGATAATGCAAAAGTTTCGGATATTCTCCTGTTTCATACGTGCTCCTCTGCAACGTTAAAAGCGTTCAAAAAATTAAGGAGGGGACTCCGCCCCTCCTCATATAAGCCTGCCTCGCCCGACCTGCCCCAAAGGATCAGGGTTCAGACGAGCCTGGCGATCTGTTCCACCAGGACCTCCGGCTCAAAAGGCTTCACGACGAAGCCGTCGATTCTCAGCTCCCTGGCTTTCAAGGCGACGGGAAGTGAGGAGTTCGCGGTCACCAGCAGCACCTTTGCTGAGGGGAATATCTCTCGGAGCCTTCGGACCGTTTCAAAACCGTCCAACTTCGGCATGTGAAGGTCAACGATCACGATATCCACTGATGTCGGCTTGGGGGCACCAGCCAACTCCCTCAACTGCGACAGCGCGACCGTGCTGTCCGTTGAGGCCCCCACGACCCTGTAGTCCGCGTCCTCCAGGATCATGCGTATCATGTCGATCATGAAGTCCGCGTCGTCGATGATGAATACGTTTCGAGGCACCCGCTTACCTCCGGAGTCCCGCCTGGGACTCCGCTACTTTCCGTTCCCCTCGGCCTCAGCAGCCCCCAGCTTCTTCAGGGATTCAACGCGCTCCTTCTGCGTCGCGAGCTGGGACTCAAGGGACGCAAGCTGAGCCTCCTCCGCCTTCAACAGCTGGGTCGAGCGATTCTCGTACTCCTCGGACATCAGCTTGAGGGCATTCAACTCGCTGCGAATGGCCTCCACGTCCGGGAGGGCGTCCTTCTCCAGCTTGGCCAGGCGGGCCTCGATCTTCGTGAACTCCTCCCTCAAGGCGTCAACCCGAGGCGTGAACTTGTTCTGCAGAACCGTCCACATGACGTTCAGGATGACGAGGACCACCGCGGCCCCAATGAGGATGAGCTTCTTCTTGTTTACAGGAGCCGAAACCTTCTTCGCAGTCTGGTTGCTCATAACAAAACCTCCGTTTCCTTGATAGCAAAAACACACGACCTCGTGGTTGTTCTTTCACCCCTGAACAACGAGGAAATGGCACCACGAGGCAATCGAAAGCAAGGCGGGAAAGCAACTTCTCTAAAAGTATTGTACCACAAAAGAAAGTGCCGTCCATCTCCGCCGACGAAGACGGACGTACTCGTGGGGAGTCCGGTCGGGCGTTAAAAAAGCGGCCCACCTGGGCCGCTTTTTTAATCGTTACTTCAACTCCACGTCGGCGCCGGCCTCAGCAAGTTTCTTCTTCAGCTCCTCGGCCTCCTCCTTGGAGACGCCCTCCTTGATAGGCTTCGGCGGGTTATCCACCAGCTCCTTGGCCTCCTTCAGGCCAAGGCCCGTGATCTCGCGGACCACCTTGATGACGGCGATCTTGTTGGAGCCGGGCCCCTTGTAGACCACGTCGAACTCCGTCTTCTCCTCACCTGCAGCGGCCGCAGCGCCCGCAGCAGCGCCGGGCATGGCCATCATGGCCACCGGAGCGGCGGAGGCGGACACGCCGAACTTCTCCTCAAGAGCCTTCACCAGCTCGGAAAGCTCGAGAACGGACATCTCCTCAATCGCCTTAATCAGTTCCTCGTGAGTCATAAAACGTTACCTCCTAGAAATTTAATGTTCAAAATGGCAAAACATATTAAAGACAAACAGCTTGGTCCATTGTTTCCGCAGAGGGTCCGCCTAGGCGGCGTCCTTCTTGTCGCGAATCTGGGCAAGGCACGTGACCAGGCCGCGCATCGTGCCGGAGAGCACGTTGACCAGGCCGGAGATGGGCGCCGCAATCGTGCGCACCACCTGGCCGATCAGGACGTCCTTCGACGGCAGGTCTGCCAGCGCGTGAAGCTGCTTGAGGTCCAAAACCGTGCTTCCCAGCATGCCTCCCTTCAGGACGAAGGCTTTCTGGGTCTTGTCCGTGGCACACTCCTTCAGCACCTTGGCCACGCCCACGGGGTCGCCATAGGAAAGGGTAAAGATGTTCGGTCCCTTCGTGAGGTCCTCCGGGAGCTCCGGAAGCCCCGCCTCCTTCATGGCAATGGAAAAGAGGGTGTTCTTCGCGACCTTCATCTCCCCTCCCGCCGCGCGGACGCGAGCGCGAAGGGCCGTGCTGGCCGCCACCGTCATGCCGCGGTACTCGGCCACGAAGACGGCGTTCGAACGCTCAAGCTTCTCCTTCAGATCTGCGACCAACTCGTATTTAATCGATGCAGGCATATCGTTTCACCTCCTCCGACGTCAATCTCTCAGTTTAAAACTTCCGTTCAACTCCACCTTCGGAGCTGAACTCATTGAGGCACCAAGTAAAAAAACTCCCCGTCGCCGGGGAGCTCTTTCAGACAGAATGGGCACAAGTCCTGTACGAACTCATAGCCTTCTATCCCCGGCACCTCGGCAGGCATACATTGAGCCCACGAGGGGCGCCTGCGGTCTACAACATCAGGGAGTTTCTATTTTAAGTAAGATTCAACGGTTAAAGGACGCGATCAGGCGGTAACCTCCCGCTGAACGTCCAGTGGGTCCACCGCGATCCCCGGTCCCATGGTGGGGGCGATCGTGACGCTCTTCACGTAGGTTCCCTTCACGGAGGCAGGACGGGCCTTATAGATCGCCTGCAGGATGGCCTTCGCGTTCTCAAAGAGCTGATCCGCCGTGAACTCCCGACGCCCGATGGCGTTGTGGGTGATGCCGGCCTTATCGACGCGAAACTCAACGCGGCCCGCCTTGATCTCGCCGATGGCGTTCGTCAGGTCAAAGGTCACCGTTCCCGTCTTGGCGCTGGGCATCATTCCGCGGGGGCCAAGGACCTTGCCGAGCCGTCCGACGGACTTCATCATGTCCGGCGTGGCGATCACTGCGTCGAACTCCAGCCAACCGCCCGCGATCTTCTGCACCAGGTCCTCGCCGCCCACGATGTCGGCGCCTGCGTCCTGAGCTTCCTTCTGCTTCTCGCCGGCCGCCAGCACCAGAACCCTCCTGGTGACGCCGGTACCATGAGGCAGCCCCACCGTGCTTCGAACCTGCTGATCCGCGTGGCGCGGATCAACGCCCAGGCGGACGTGGACCTCCAGGCTCTCATTGAACTTCGCCGTGGCGATCTGCTTGTAAAGCTCCACCGCTTCACGCAGTCCGTAGAGCTTCCCCACCTCGACCTTCTCGGCGGCAGCTCTGTATCGCTTGCTGTGCTTCATCTCAAAAAACCTCCTGTGGTCGATCGCGAATCCCGAAGGACTCTGCCACAAAAATCACTCAGCTCCCAATCTTTGGGGGAACCTCCCAGCAACGGGCCGTCAGTCCCTCACTTCGAGGCCCATGGAACGGGCCGTGCCCTCAATCATGCGCATCGCCGCCTCGACGTCGTTCGCGTTGAGGTCCCGCTGCTTGTACTCCGCGATCTCACGCACCTTGGCGCGCGACACGGAACCCACCTTCGTCTTGTTGGGGACGCCCGACCCCGACTCAACGCCAGCGGCCTTCTTCAGGAGGACCGCCGCAGGCGGCGTCTTGAGCTCAAAGGTGAAGCTGCGGTCGGCGTAGACGGTGATCACCGCTGGAATGATCAAGCCCGCCTGATCGGAGGTCTTTGCGTTGAACTGCTTGCAAAACTCCATGATGTTAACGCCGTGCTGCCCCAGCGCGGGGCCCACGGGAGGAGCCGGCGTCGCCTTTCCGGCAGGCAACTGTAACTTGATCTGCCCTACGACCTTCTTAGCCATGAAATAAAAATCCCCTCTCTAAAACAAAACGTGACGTTTATCTTCACCGCTCGAACCTTGCATTAACCTCAAGAAGTCCAAACGGCGTTCAGCAAATTTTTTCGAGAAGGCGATAGTCGGCCTCCGTCACCGTTTCCCGACCAAGGATGTTCACGGTGAACTTGACCTTCCCCTTCTCGGAGTTGATCTCCACGACGGGCCCCGTCTGCCCCGCCATGGGGCCGCTCTTGACGGTGACCGTATCTCCAGGCTTCAGAGCGATCTCCACCTTGGGGCGATCCTTCTCCAGGATCGACATGAGCCGGGTTACCTCATCCTCCGAGAGGGGGATGGGATGCGTCCCCGCTCCAACGAACCCCGTCACCCCCGGCGTGTGCCGCACCACGTGCCAGGACTGCTCGTCCAAGATCATCTCGACCAACACGTAGCTAGGGTAGAGCTTTCTCGTGACCTTGCGGCTCTTTCCGTCCTTCACAACGACGCGATCCTCTATGGGCACGAGCACGTTAAAGATGCCATCCTCCATGCCCATCGTGGCGATACGCTGTTCAAGGTCGGCCTTCACACGATTCTCATAGCCCGAATAGGTTTGAACAACATACCATCGGCGTTCGCCGCGCTGCGTCATCACAAAGGCCCCCTAGCGCCTGCAAAGAATAAAAGACCTCCGGCCACCTATCCCAGGATGCCGGAGAAAGCCCACGTGAGGAGAAAATCGATGAGCCCCAGGTAGAGGGAAACCCCTAAAGTAAAGACAATGACGATCAGCGTCCAATACCAAACCTGTTTTTTGGTGGGCCACGTGACCTTCTTCATCTCCGCCCGGACCTCACGCAGAAAAGCGATGCCCGGTATAGAATTCACGGCCTCTTTAGCCATATACGCCCCTCCTGAGGGCATCACAAAAAGACACCCATAATAAAATGGCAGGCCCGGCAAGACTCGAACTTGCAACCCCTGGTTTTGGAGACCAGTGCTCTACCAATTGAGCTACGGACCTACGCTGAAAACAACGGTAGGTATTTTACAACACCCCTGCAAGTTATGCAAGGCGTCGGGCGCGAAACGCCGCCCTCTCGCCGCCTACTTCGACTCCTTGTGCAGGACGGAGGCGTTGCACCACTTGCAGAACTTCTTGACCTCAAGCTTCTTCGACTGCTTCTTCTTGTTCACCGTCGTGGTGTAGTTGCGCCTCTTGCACTGCGTGCAGGTCAGTCCGATGATATCCGCCATGGCTAAAACCTCTCCTTAAATCCTTAAATTTTAAGATGGTGCTCCAACGGCGGCCGGAGCGCGCCCCGGCCGCCAGGAATTCAGCTATTCCAGGATTTTGGTGACGACGCCGGCGCCCACCGTGTGGCCGCCCTCGCGCACCGCAAAGCGCAGCCCTTCCTCCATCGCGATGGGCACGATCAGCGACACCTCGAACGTGGCGTTGTCGCCGGGCATCACCATCTCCACTCCGTCGGGAAGCTTGATGTCACCCGTCACGTCCGTCGTCCGGAAGTAGAACTGCGGCTTGTATCCCGCAAAGAACGGCGTGTGACGGCCGCCCTCCTCCTTCTTCAGAACGTACACCTCACCCTTGAACTTCGTGTGCGGCGTCACCGTCCCAGGCTTCGCCAGCACCTGACCGCGCTCCACCTGGTCCTTGTCGATCCCGCGAAGCAGAATCCCAACGTTGTCCCCAGCCTCCGCGTCGTCCAGGATCTTCCGGAACATCTCAAGCGACGTCGCCACCGTCTTCTTCGTATCACGCGACATCCCGACGATCTCCACTTCCTCGCCGGCCTTCACCTTGCCGCGCTCCACGCGCCCCGTCACCACCGTCCCGCGTCCCGTGATCGTGAACACGTCCTCGATCGGCATCAAAAACGGCTTGTCCGTGTCGCGCACAGGGTCAGGAATGTAGCTGTCGCACGCATCCATCAGGTCCCAGATCGGCTTGCAGATCGGGTCCTCACGCGTCCCGTTCCCCTTCTCCAGCACCTCGAGGGCGGAACCACGCACGATCGGCGTATCGTCGCCGGGAAACTCGTACTTGTTCAGAAGCTCGCGAATCTCCATCTCCACCAGGTCCAGAAGCTCAGGGTCGTCCACCTGGTCCGTCTTGTTCATGAACACCACAAGCGCAGGCACGTTCACCTGACGCGCCAGCAGCACGTGCTCCCGCGTCTGAGGCATCGGGCCATCCGCCGCGCTCACCACCAGGATCGCTCCGTCCATCTGCGCCGCTCCCGTGATCATGTTCTTGATGTAGTCCGCGTGACCCGGGCAGTCGATGTGCGCGTAGTGGCGCTTCTCCGTCTGGTACTCCACGTGGGAAATGTTGATCGTGATCCCGCGCTCCCGCTCCTCAGGCGCCTTGTCGATCATGTCGTACGCCGTGAAGTCCGCAAAATTCTGCGTCGCAAGACACTTCGTGATCGCCGCCGTCAGCGTCGTCTTGCCGTGGTCAATGTGTCCGATCGTCCCGATGTTCAGGTGCGGCTTCGTCCGCTCAAACTTCTCCTTTGCCATCTCCGATTCCTCCTGGTTAAGATACTGAATCTATTTTGTCAATGCGTTGCTTACTCAAGGCTACTCGTCGGCCCTGCGGCCCTGAAGAACCTTCTCCGCAACCTCGGCCGGCGTCTGCTCGTAGTGGTCGAACTGCATCGAGTAGGTCGCGCGGCCCGACGTCTTGCTCCTCAGGTCCGTCGCGTAGCCGAACATCCCCACGAGCGGCACATAAGCTCTTATTATACGCGCGTTCGCCCGCATGTCCATACCCTCGATGCGCCCGCGGCGGGAGGATATGTCCCCGATGACGTCGCCGACGTAGTCCTCCGGCGTCACGACCTCGACGGACATGATGGGCTCCATGAGGATGGGCCCCGCCTTCCTCATGGCCTCCTTGAAGCCCATGGACGCGGCGATCTTGAAGGCCATCTCGGAGCTGTCCACCTCGTGGTAGCTGCCGTCCACCAGGGCGATCTTGACGCCGATGACGGGGTAGCCACCCAGCACGCCGCTCTGAATGGCCTCCTCGAGGCCCTTCTCGACGGCGGCGATGTACTCCTTCGGCACTACGCCTCCCACGATGCGGTCCTCGAACTCGTAGCCCTTGCCCTCAGGCAGAGGTTCCATCTCGAAGACCACGTGGCCGTACTGGCCGCGGCCGCCGGACTGCCGGATGTACTTGCCCTCCGCCCGCGCCGCGCGCTGAATGGCCTCCCGGTAGGCGACCTGGGGGTTGCCGACCTTGACGTCCACGCCGAACTCCCTCTTCAGGCGATCGACGATGATCTCCAGGTGGAGCTCCCCCATTCCGGAGATGACCGTCTGGCCGCTCTCCTCGTCCGTCCGGACGCGGAACGTGGGGTCCTCGTCGGCCAGAGCGATCAGGCCTTTGCTCAGCTTGATCTTGTCGCCCTGCGTCGCCGGCTCGACGGCCAGCGAGATGACCGGCTCCGGGAACACCAGGCTCTCCAGGACGATGGGGTGGGCCTCGTCGCAGAGGGTGTCACCCGTCTTGGTGAGCTTCAGGCTGGGGACGGCCACGATCATGCCCGCCTCCATCGTGTCGATGTCCTCGCGCTTGTTGGAGTGCATCCGCATGATGCGGCCGATGCGCTCCCGCTGCCCCGATGTAGGATTGTACACGGTGCTCCCCTTCTCCAGCTTTCCGGAGTACACCCGCAGGAAGAAGAGCTTACCCAGGAAGGGGTCCACCGCCACCTTGAAGGCCAGCGCCGTGAAGGGCTCGCCGTTGTCGGGGTGGCGCTCCAGCACCTTCTCCGGGTCCGTCGGCGAGGTGCCGGTGACCGGGGGCAGGTCGAGGGGGCTCGGCAGGTACGTCACCACCGCGTCCAGGAGGGGCTCCACGCACTTGTTCTTGAAGGCGGAGCCGCAGAGCACCGGAACGGCCTTGAGCCCGATGGTAGCCTCCCGGAGGACCTTTCGGATCAGCTCGGAGCCGACCTCCTGCCCCTCCAGGTAGAGCGTCATAATGTCGTCGCTGAAGTCGGAGAGGGCCTCCACGATGGCGTCGCGCCCCTGCTTGGCCGCCATGGCCAGCTCCGCCGGGATCGGGGCTTCCCTGGGCTCCTGTCCCAGGACGCCGCTGAAGAGAAGCGCCTTCTGCTCGATCAGGTCCACCACTCCGGCGAAGTCGTCCTCCGCGCCGATCGGGAGCTGCAGGGGGATGGCGCAGGCGCCAAGGCGTTCATGGATGGCGGCCACCACGGCGTTGAAGTCCGCGCCGATGCGGTCCATCTTGTTCACGAAGGCGACGCGGGGCACGTGGTACTTGTCCGCCTGACGCCACACCGTCTCGGACTGAGGCTCTACGCCGCCCACGGCGCAGAAGACGGCGACCGCTCCGTCGAGCACGCGCATGGAGCGCTCCACCTCGACCGTAAAATCCACGTGTCCGGGCGTATCAATAAGGTTGATCGTATAGCCCTTCCAGCTGCAGGTCGTGGCCGCCGAGGTGATCGTGATCCCCCGCTCCCGCTCCTGCTCCATCCAGTCCATCGTGGCCGTCCCCTCGTGCACCTCGCCGACCTTGTAGCTGCTGCCGGTGTAGTAGAGGATCCGTTCACTCGTCGTCGTCTTGCCCGCGTCGATGTGGGCCGCTATTCCTATGTTCCTGAGCTTGTGAATGTCCAAAAAACGCACCTACCCAATCAAATCACAAAAAATCTTCGCTACCAGCGGTAATGAGCGAAAGCCTTGTTCGCCTCCGCCATCCTGTGGGTGTCCTCGCGCTTCTTGATGGAGCTGCCCTCGTTCTTGTAGGCGTCCATCAGCTCGTGCATCAGGCGATCCTGCATGGGCATTCCCTTCTTGGAACGGGCGAAGGAGACGATCCAGCGGATCGAGAGCTGCACGCCGCGCTCCGGCGTCACCTCGACGGGGACCTGGTACGTGGCACCGCCCACCCGGCGGGGCCGCACCTCGATCTGGGGGGCGACGTTGCCCATCGCCTTGTCGAAGACGTCAAAGGGCTCCACGCCAAGCTTCTCCGCGGCGCTGTCCAGTGCACCGTAGAAGATCCTCTCCGCGATGCTGCGCTTGCCCCCCAGCATCAGGCTGCTGATGAAGCGGGACGCGGCCTCGCTCCCGAACCGGATATCCGGCACCGACTCGCGCTTTTTTACATGACCCTTACGAGGCATGACGATCTCTCCCCCTAGTTGGCCTTCGGCCTGCGCGCGCCGTACTTGGAGCGGCTGCGCTTTCTGTTCTCCACGCCGCCGCAGTCCAGCGTGCCGCGGATGATGTGGTATCTGACGCCGGGAAGGTCCTTCACGCGACCGCCCCGAACCAGCACGACGGAGTGCTCCTGCAGGTTATGGCCGATGCCCGGAATGTAGGACGTCACCTCGATGCCGTTAGTAAGGCGCACGCGCGCCACCTTGCGCAAAGCCGAGTTGGGTTTCTTCGGGGTGATCGTGTACACGCGGGTGCACACTCCCCTGCGCGCGGGGTTGGCCTGCAGCGCAGGCGAATCACTCTTGGTCCTCTTTTCGTCGCGCCCGAGGCGGACGAGCTGGTTGATCGTTGGCACAGAATCTCCTCCTCAAAAAATTTTCCTCAAAAAACCTGGCAACATCTATGAGATCAAGGTCTCAGCAGCCCCGCTGCCGAGGCCGACCTGTCGATTGCGCACGCGCGCCCCAACACGAGGCGGGAATCGGCCCATTCGACCTCCACGCCCAGGGCACGGGCCCCTTCAAGAAGCGGCTGCAGCCTCTCCGGCTCAACGTCCTTCGCCACGAAAAGCTTTTGCAGCCCGTCCCGACCAAGGGCGCGCAGGACCTGCTTCTCCCCCACGACCCTCGTGCCCGCGGCCAATTCGTTTAAGGGCATGACAATACCTCCCGCGCACAAGACGTGAGAGGTATCATAGCAAAATAAAGTCTTGGATGTCAAGCTAGGACGCGCCGATTGGCCTTAAAAAGTTGTTGAAAGCAATCGAAAGCAATCATCATTATAAAAGAGTTCGAAGACATCGGCATCAATCGCTTGGACCTTGTACGCATCTGACGGCTGTGAGGGCCAGAAGCAGGGAGAGCAGCAAAACTCTGGCGGCCCGTTCCCGGAGTGAGGCTGTGGGCATGTCATGGCAGACCGACCAGGACGGGACGGAACGGCCTTCGAGGGCCGCGGCGAGGGCTTACCATATCTATACGGTACGCCGCTCACCTCTTGAGGCCCGATGTGCACCGTCACTTTTACCGGAACCTATCATTTTTTCAAAATGGCCCTTGACAAAACGAGGAGTGTCGATTAAATTAGATTTAAACTAATTCCAGGAAGGAGGTGAGGCATGACAAAGTATGCCAGCGGGATCCTGGACATCGTCAGCAAGCCGGGCGGGCACCTTACGGCCGAACAGATCTTCTGGGAGATGAAGCGCCAGTACCCCGCTATCGTCATGGCGACGATCTACAACAACCTGAACGCCCTCTGCTCTCAGGGGGCGATCCGGAGGCTGAGGCTGGAGGGACAGCCGGACCGCTACGACCGGACCATCCGGCACGACCACATGGTCTGTCGGCGCTGCGGAGAGTTGACGGACGTCTTCATCGGGGACCTGACGGACCGCCTGAAGGCGGAGACGGGGGTTGAGGTCGACTTCTACGAACTGAAGATCTCCTGGATCTGCAAGAAGTGCCGCGAGAAGGAAGCTTCCGCGGAGCGTGAGGAACGGAGCAATCCGACCGGAAGGGAGCGCGGAACGGGTTCTGCCTCTCGATAGAGCGGAGGGCCGGGCAAGCCGGCCAAAACATTCATAGTAGTAGTATATTTGGGAGGATTTTTTTCATGTCGATGATCAACAAAGAAGTGAGCGATTTCAAGGTTCAGGCGTACCACAAGGGCGAGTTCAAGACCGTGACGAAGGCGGACATCCTGGGCAAGTGGAGCGTCTTCTTCTTCTATCCTGCGGACTTCACCTTCGTCTGCCCCACGGAGCTCGAGGACCTGCAGAACAAGTACGCCGACTTCCAAAAGGCGGGCTGCGAGATCTACTCGGTCTCCACGGACACCCACTTCGTCCACAAGGCGTGGCACGACGAGTCCGATCGCATCGGGAAGATCACCTACCCCATGCTGGCGGACCCCACGCACGCGCTGAGCAAGGACTTCGAGGTGCTGATCGAGGACGCGGGGCTGGCGGAGCGCGGCAGCTTCATCGTCAACCCGCAGGGCAAGATCGTGGTGTATGAGGTCAACGCCGGCAACGTGGGGCGCAACGCCGACGAGCTGTTCCGCCGCCTTCAGGCCAGCCAGTTCGTGGCCGAACACGGCGACCAGGTCTGCCCGGCCAAGTGGCAGCCCGGGGCGGAGACCCTGAAGCCCAGCCTGGACCTCGTCGGCAAGCTCTAATGGACGATCGGAACTTTTACGACGTCGTCGTCGTGGGAGGAGGCCCTGCCGGTTTAACGGCAGGCCTCTACCTCGCCCGCGCCTGCTACCGGGTTCTGGTCGTCGAGAAGGAAACCTTCGGAGGGCAGATCACCATCACCTCCGAGGTGGTCAACTACCCTGGGGCGGGCCGGACAGACGGCAGGGCCCTGACCGAAACCATGCGCGCCCAGGCGGAGAGCTTCGGGGCGGAGTTCCTGATGGCGGACGTCACGAACCTGGAGCTGGACGGGGACGTCAAGAAGGTTCACACGGATCGCGGCGTCTTCTCCTGTTTCGGGGTGCTGATCGCCACCGGAGCACACCCCCGCGTGCTGGGATTCCCCGGCGAGACGGAGTTCCGCGGCCGCGGCGTGGCCTACTGCGCCACGTGCGACGGCGAGTTCTTCACGGGCAAGGAGGTCTTCGTCGTCGGGGGCGGGTTCGCCGCAGCGGAGGAGAGCGTCTTCCTGACCCGCTACGCCCGCCACGTGACGGTTCTCGTGCGCGAGGACGCCTTCACCTGCGCCGAGGCGACGGCGCGAGAGGCGCTGGAGCACCCCAAGGTCACGGTGCTGACCAACACGCAGGTGTCGGAGGTTTCGGGCGATAGCGCCCTCCGCCAAATCCGATACAAAAACTCCAGGACCGGTGAGGAAACCGTCTTCTCTCCGGAGGATGGCGACACCTTCGGCGTCTTCGTGTTCGCCGGGTACGTCCCGGCCACGGACCTCGTCAAGGACAAGGTGGAGCTCAACCCCCAAGGCTACGTCGTCACCGACCGCAGCCAGAAGACCAGCCTGGACGGGGTTTACGCCGCAGGGGACGTCTGCGTGAAGAACCTGCGTCAGGTTGTGACCGCCGTGGGCGACGGGGCCACGGCCGCGACGGAGCTGGAGCGGTACGCAGCCGCCATGCAGGCCAAGACGGGCATCCACCCCAAAAAGCCGGTTCGCACCGCCGCTGCGCCGACACGGGAGGCGAAGCGCGAGGCCCCCGCGGAGGGCGGCCTGTTCTCCGAGGACATGCGCCAGCAGATGGAGGCCGTCTTCGCCCGAATGGAACAGGACCTGATCCTGGAGCTCTTCCTCGACGACCGCCCTGTTTCGCGCGAGCTTCAAGGCTACATGACGGAGCTGGCGGGAGTGACGGACAAGCTCACCGTGAGGACGGGCACGGGGCTCCCCGAAGCCGAGCTGCCCTGCGTCCGGGTCCTGAAGGCGGACGGCACGGAGACGGGGTTGGCCTTCCACGGCGTCCCGGGCGGACACGAGTTCACGTCCTTCATGCTGGGGCTCTACAACGCCGCGGGGCCGGGACAGTCCTTGGACGACACCACGAGGGCGCGCATCCGGGCCATCGACCGGAAGGTCGGCATGAAGGTCCTGGTCTCCCTCTCCTGCACGATGTGCCCGGAGTTGGTGGCGGCCGCACAGCAGATCGCGGCGCTGAACCCCTCGGTGACGGCGGACGTGTACGACATCAACCACTTCGGAGCGCTGAAGGAACGTTACAACGTGATGAGCGTCCCCTGCCTCGTGATCGACGACGACAGGGTGACGTTCGGCAAAAAAGGCGTCCAGCAGCTTCTGGACGAGATCGGTTAAAAAATTCGGCCATCGGCCAAAAACAAAGGAGATTAAAATTATGGAAGCCAAAATGAACGCGCTGCTCTCGGACCTCGTGTTTTTCTATCACAAGCTGCAGAGTTACCATTGGTACATCAGCGGCCACACGTTCTTCCAGACCCACGCCAA
>ERZ772917.1176-NODE-1176-length-15994-cov-5.129305_pt1 | contig 15994 bp, 15 predicted proteins | sample MGYA00511187_ERZ772917 | MGnify/ENA primary metagenome ERZ772917 (study PRJEB29015, sample SAMEA2737925) | human oral metagenome | biome: human oral; feature: human-associated habitat; material: dental | place: China | collected 2012 ... | reverse complement strand
CTTTTTGAAAAGTGAAGCTGGAGGTTGAGATTCCAGTGCTGCTTTTTGAAAAGTGAAGCTGGAAGTTGAGATTCCAGTGCTGCTTTTTGAAAAGTGAAGCTGGAAGCTGAGATTCTATTGCTGCTTTTTGAAAAGTGAGGCTGGAAGCTGAGAATCCAGTGCTGCTTTTTGAAAAGTGAAGCTGAAAGCTGAGATTCCAGTGCTGCTTTTTGAAAAGTGAAGCTGGACGCTGAGCACCCACGCGGGGATTAGCGATAGAGAATCAAGGCGTCAAGGGATGCCGGCTAAGTTTGAGGTATCCGGCCATTTTAGCTTTTCGCTTTTAGATCGATTCCCCATAGGCGGCGGCAAGCTGCTCGGCGCAACGTTCGCCGTCGATGGCGGCAGAGACGATGCCGCCGGCGTAACCTGCACCCTCGCCACAGGGATAGAGTCCGCGGAGGGTGACGTGACGGAGTATCGACTGGTCGCGGAGGATGCGCACGGGCGATGAGGTGCGCGTCTCCACGCCGATCATCACCGCCTCGTTCGTCAGGAAACCCCACGACACGCGGTCGGCAGAGCGGAAACCTTCGCGCAACCGGTTAGCAATGAAATCCGGCAACCAAAAGTGTAGCGGCGAGGCTAACAGTCCTGGGCCGTAAGACGAGCGAGGCAATACTGACGAGTTGCGACGCGCTACAAAGTCCGTCATGCGTTGCGCTGGCGCCTTGACGCCCTGCCCCGCGTTGATGCGACAGAGGCGCTCTAACCGTTCCTGAAAGTCCATCACGGCCAGCACTTCGGGCATCGGCTCACCGTCAGTGTTCGGCAGGCGGAACGACGCGACGTCCTCCGGTCGCAGCTCGACGACCCAACCGGCGTTGGCCCACCGCGACCCGCGATTGGCGGGCGACATGCCGTTGACGACGCACTCGTCCGGCGCAGTGGAGGCGGGGATGACGAAGCCGCCGGGGCACATGCAGAAGGAGTAGACGCCGCGCCCGTCGGCCTGCGAAACGAAGGTGTATTCGGCTGCGGGCAGGTGCGGGCCGCGCCCCTCGCGACGGTGGTAGCGGATGCTGTCGATGAGTGCCTGCGGGTGCTCTAATCGTACGCCGACGGCGATGCCTTTGGCCTCGATCGTCACGCCGCGGTCGACCAACATGCGATAGACGTCGCGCGCGGAGTGGCCGGTGGCGAGGATCACGGGGCCGAGAAACTCGCGTCCGTCGCGCGTGGTGATGCCCGTCACCTCGTCGTCCTTAATTAACAACGCGTTCATGCAAGTGCTGAAGTGCACCTCGCCGCCGCAGTCGGTGATGTGGCGGCGCATGCGTTCGATCACGCCGGGCAACTTGTCTGTGCCGATGTGCGGGTGGGCGTCGTAGAGGATGGCGGGGTTGGCACCGTGCTGGCAGAAGCGGACGAAGATGCGCTCCACCGATCCGCGTTTTCGGCTGCGGGTGTAGAGTTTGCCGTCGGAGAAGGCGCCGGCGCCGCCCTCGCCAAAGCAGTAGTTCGACTCTGGATCGATCGTGCCGCGGCGGACGATGTCGGCGATGTCGCGCTTGCGTTCGTTCACCTCGCGTCCGCGTTCCACAACGATGGGGCGCATGCCCAGTTCGATGAGTCGGAGGGCAGCGAAGAGTCCGCCGGGGCCGGCACCGACCACGATGGCGGCGGGTCGGTCGGAGACGTCGCGCAGTTCGACGTCGGGGAAGAGTGGTTCGGTCGGCTCCTCGTTGAAGAAGGCGCGGAGGGTGACATTGACGTAGACCCGTCGTTGGCGGGCGTCGATGGATCGTTTGAGGATGCGCAGGGCGCGCGGTGCGTCGCCTGTCTCGCGCTCTACGACGGCGCGCAGTGTGTCGTCGTTGGCCGCCTCTTCGGGTAGCAGTCGGAGCTGGAGGTCTTTGGTCATGGGGTGGGTTTATGCTTAATCATTGTGTATTTCTTCTCCGGGGACTCGATGGTTCGGAGGACTTCAAATTCAACTCGCTCGTAGAGCTTTCGAGCCGCGAGGTTATGATCGAATACGTTGAGGGTAATGGATCGAATGGCGTCGTCGCGGAAGAGGATGTCCATAAAGATGAGCAGGGCAGCGCGTCCGATCCCTCGCCCGGTCAGTGCGGGATCTAAGACGAAGCGCCCGATGTGTACATTGTCTTGTTCCCTTCTGATCTCTTGAATGAGGCCGATGAATTGCCCCTGTCTGAAGATGGCATGGAGGCCGCTCCAATCGTCGAACTGCTCAGGCGTCAGCGGAAAGTGCGGCGTCGGCCCGGCCCATTGGCGTAAGAAGTCTGCCCCCTTGCGGTTCGTCCATCCGATGAGCGTCGCTCGGTCCCGGTCGCTCAGCCCGGGATGGATGGTGATGTGGTGCATGGATGGATTATTCATTTGAATCATATATCAACACTTTATCCGCCTCGGCGCTTGCGCGGGCGAAGTCTTTTAATCGGCCGTCCTCCACGAGATCCACACGCTTGTTCAACAGCTGCTCCATCTTGTGTTGCATGGACGCATATGAGAAGAGCGTTACCCGGGCATTGCCCTGAAAACGTACCAGCACGTCTACGTCGCTTTCGGGAGTAGCCTCGCCGCGTGCACAGGAGCCGAACAGCCATGCTTTATCCACCGTCGGCTGTGTGCGGAAGAATGCAGACAGTTTGTCTGCCATTGTTTGATCCACTGTATTCATATCCTTCATTCTTTACCCAAACAACAATCGGAAGGCCTCCTCCACTTTGCGCACTTGATGGAGCTCGATGAGGTCGGAGACGGACTCGAGTCCCTTCATCTGCGGCACGATGATGCGACGGAAGCCGAGCTTGGCGGCCTCGCGGATGCGTTGTTCTATGCGGTGCACGGGACGGATCTCGCCCGAGAGACCGACCTCGCCGGCGAGACAGGTGCCGCGGTCGATGGAGAGGTCGATGCTGGAGGAAAGCACGGCGCTGATGACGGGCAGGTCGATGGCTGGATCACTGACGCGCAGGCCGCCGGCGATGTTGAGGAAGACGTCTTTCTGTATCAGCTTGAACCCGGCGCGCTTCTCGAGTACGGCTAAGAGCATGTTCATGCGTCGCAGATCGAAGCCTGTGGCGCTGCGTTGCGGCGTGGCGTAGACGGCTGTGCTGACGAGCGATTGGGTCTCGATGAGGAACGGCCGCGCACCTTCGACGGCTGCGGCGATGGCTACGCCACTTAGTCCTTCGTGGTTCTGCGTCAGGAGTAGCTCCGAGGGGTTGTCCACCTCGCGCAGGCCGCCCTGGCGCATTTCGTAGATGCCGAGCTCGGCGGTGCTGCCGAAGCGGTTCTTGATGCTGCGCAGGATGCGGTACATGTATTGCCGGTCGCCCTCGAATTGCAGCACCGTGTCCACGATGTGCTCCAAAACCTTCGGCCCGGCCAGGCTCCCTTCCTTATTAATATGCCCGATCATGAGGACCGGCGTGCCCGTCTCTTTGGCGAACTTGAGGATGGCCGCACTGCACTCGCGCACCTGCGTGACGCTGCCCGGCGACGACTCGGCCGCCTCGGTGTACATCGTTTGGATCGAGTCGATGATCATCAGGTCGGGCCTGAGGCGATCGGCATGGGCGAGGATCTGCTCGAGGTGCGTCTCGCAATAGACGTGGCAGTGCGCCAAGCCCTCGGCGCCGTCGGTGGAGAGGCGGTCGGCGCGCATCTTGAGCTGGCGGGCGCTCTCCTCGCCGGAGACGTAGAGCGTGTGGAGGTCGCTGAGGCGGAGGACGGTCTGGAGCACGAGCGTCGACTTGCCGATGCCGGGTTCGCCGCCCACGAGGACGAGCGATCCGCGGACGAGTCCGCCGCCCAAGACGCGGTTCAGCTCCGCGTCGTGCATGTCGATGCGCACCTCCTCCTCGGCGGTGATGTCGCGCAGGAGTTGTGGCCGGGCGTCGGCGCGACCGATGGCAGCCGAGGCTCGTCGGGCGGCCGGTTCCGTGCGGACAATCTCCTCCACATACGTATTCCACGCGCCGCACGCGGGGCATTTGCCCACCCATTTGGGCGAATCCGCCCCGCATTGGGAGCAGACGTAGACTGATTTCGTTTTGGCCATTGTTTCTGTTTAAATGTTGGGTTATCGGGCAGTGAGTGGGTAGGCGTCCGGGTTTTCGATGATGGACAGGCTGAGGTCGACGTCCAAGGCTTCCCATCGAATGCGACTCCTGCCGCGCATTTCAACGTCGAACACGTCGCTGACCCGTGCCTGTTCGAACCACGGGAACCGACTGTAAGGCAGCACGTATTCTTTTCCCCGAACCATTAGGATCAGGCCGTTGCGCGAGATGCCGGTCACTTCGACGGTGGGCTTATTCATGTCTTACTTCTATTTACGGAGGCTTATGCTCACCCCTTTTCTATTACGCGGACAAAAGTACGCGAATCCCGAGGGCGACTCTTTGTGGGCGGAGAGGGCAGGGGCGTAGTCGGAGAGAATCATCAGCTCATGCACTACGTGAAAAGCAAGTTGTGTGATCAATGTTTCATCGCGCGTCATCAAAGTTTGATCGCGCGTCATCAAAGTTTGATCACGCGTCATCAAAGTTTGATCACGCGTCATCAAAGTTTGATCACGTATAAGCAAAAGAAAGCCGGTGCATGAGCCGAAACCACGGTGCACCGGCACGAAATGATCTCGTGTGAGACACAATCCCTATCGGACGGGGCTCTTTGGCAGCGTGTCGACGAACTCCGAGTATGTACCGAAGCGTTCGCCCCGTCGTCGGAACATCTCGACAAGTTCCTCCAGCCACGCCACCGCTTCGTTGCCACTGTTTCGCGTAACTAAGCGCGGCAACCCCTCAATGCCCTGCAACGGCATGAACTCCCAGGGGTGAAAATAGAGCGGCAGGTAGCCGTCGTGACGGAGCGTGCGGCGTGCCAAGCGGCGGTATAGCGCCGCGGGCAGGTGGTGAAACGACAGCCAGAAGAGCGGGAAGCGCACATGCGGCGTAGTGGCCGCCGGCAGCTGCACCAATCCCCCCCGGCGGAACCACGTGCGCGGCTCATTGAGATGGTTGTACCGCCCCGGTATCCACGTCGGGTTGAGCGACGAGTTGTAGCGGTACCCGGCCCGGCGGAGCGCCTCGTCCGCCACGGGCATCATGCGCGGCATGCGGAACCCCACGACCTCCCGCCCCGTGATCCGCTCCAGCACCCGGCGCGATCGTACCAAGTCGGCCTCCTCGAAGGCACTGTGCGCATAGCCGTGCGAAGCCACCTCGTGCCCCCCGTCACGGATCGCCCGGATCACCTCCGGCGCTGCCTCCGCAAACCGCCCCGTGCAGAAAAATGTCGCCCGCGCCCCGTGCCCCGCCAACACATTTAATATACGTCCGCACCCCTCCTTAGAGACGCGCACCTGTTCCTCCCACGCAATCACCCGCCCGTACTCCATCGGCAGGTCGAACTCCTCAATATCAAAACTCAGTAGAATCATGTCTTTATCAATTACAAATTATGGCTTACATCCAGCGGCAAACCTACTGCTCTGCCCACCCACGAGCGGCGGCCTCTCATCTGACTTGTCACTTGTAACTCTTAACTCGTAACAGCAAGTCATCATCTCCCACGTGAGCTTCAGCCACACCAACACGCACGGCAACGCCTTCAGAGCATACGGCAACACGTAACGCTTGAACACCGACCGCGGAAACAAGTCCGACGGCGACAGGCTGGTCAGCACGAAGGCAAACACAAGCAGCGCCACGTCCCACCGGTTGCGTCGCCACGGCACACCCTTGTACCAAATCGCCACACCAGCCAGTGCGATGATATACCCGCTCGACTCGCTGCCCGTGCTGAACAACACCACAAACAGCATGACCGACGCAAGAAACATCAGTCGGAACGCGGGGTAACGGTATTGACTCCTCCGCAGGTACGGCAGCGCGAACAGCACCATCCCCGGCACGATGATCCACAAGTCAGAATAGTCCGCCCATCCCGAGATCTTCCTCACCATCCCCGGCAGCGAGATGTTCTGATAGAGCGCAAACAGATTCGCCTCACTCTTCGCCGCGAGCGCATTCATCCATTCGCCATACTGCCCCACGACATACCCCGGCGACGACAGCAGCATGGGCAACACAAAGCACACCGCGCTCCACCCAGCCAGTGCCGCGAGGAATCTCCCCTTACGTCGCACGAAAAAGAAGAACGCCAGTCCCACTACGCCGTAAATCTTGACAAACGTCCCCACGACGATCATCAGCGCCGCCCACACCTCATGTTCCTCCTCGATCCACACGAACGAGAGGATCAGCAGCGCCGCGATGGCCACGTTGAACTGCGCTAAACAGAGTGCCGTGAACAGTTCATTGGCGCAAAACCACGCCACGAACAATCGTCCCTGTCGCTCCATCGGCAACCTCCGCACGGCCACAAACAGCAGCCCCGTCATCGCCAGCAGCCACAGAGCCAACCCCACCTGCGCCGGCCACACCGCAAACGGTGCAACCACGCAGCCGAACAACGGCCCATAGAGGTTGACGTCGTGATACGCTTCCGGGTACTCCGTGTAGAGCGGCAACCCCTGCCACACGTGCCAAAAGACGTGTCGAAAAATATTGAAGTTGTTATTCGGGTATTTCAGCAGCGCAGCCGCCACGGCAGCCACAGCCCACACCACCCCGATGGGTGTATAACGATTGAAAAACGGGCTTTCAGCCACCGTTTTCAGGCGTTCTTTCCAATTCATACATCTCAGTTGTTCGTGATCCGTCCTGTTTAAAAGCCTCCCCGAGGATGCCATATCCCCCGATTTCGTTTCATCCATGACGGAGAATTTTCGGGGCGCTTCGGCCAACGTCGTTTCGTTGTCTTTATTGTGCTTTTCGTACTCGAAAGGCCGGGGTTACGGAAATATAACCTACTTTTGCCTCAAGTAATCCCCCAAGAAAGTGCCCTACTTATACATCATATCCGGCTGCAACGGCGCTGGCAAGACAACCGCTTCCTACACCATCTTGCCCGAAATGTTAGGTTGCAAAGAGTTTGTCAATTCCGACGAAATAGCGAAGGGATTGTCACCCTTCAATTCTGACAACATCGCCGTAGCCGTAGAGGCCAGCCGGATCATGTACAGACGCATCCGGGAATTAGTGGCCGCCAACAAAACCTTCGCATTGGAAACAACCCTCGCCAGCCGTTCGATAGCTAAGCTGCTGCAGAACGCACAGGAGAGAGGTTACTACGTGACTCTGCTATACTTTTGGCTCAATACGCCGGATTTGGCTGTGGAGCGCGTACGCAACCGCGTAGCATCGGGCGGGCACAACGTCACCGAGAGCACCGTCAGGCGGCGCTACACGGCGGGCATTCAAAACCTGTTCCAGCTCTACATCCCCATCTGCGATTATTGGATGATCACGGACAATTCCCTTTCGCCGATGGAGGTGATCGCTAAGGGCTTCAAGAACGGAAAGAGAGAAATCTATAACCCTGTTGTTTATAATAAATTAGAAACTTATGAATGAACGAGAGTTGAGCAAGTTCGAAGAGAACGTGGTGAAAGGTGCGAGCTTGGCCTTCCAGCGTTTGGTGAAGAAAAGAAAGGAAGAGAACGGCGAGTTAGTCTTTGCCCGTAATGGACGAATCTTTAAGGTGAAAGCCGTTGACTTATAACTACTCTTTCTCCTTCCCCAGGCGGGGATGATCTCGTTCTTTCAGCTAAAGAATAACCGTTTCTCTGAGAGTTTGGCGTAAGTGTTTGATACACGCTTACGCCTTTTTTATGTCCGTACGGATGGAAGGTGTGCTTTGTTGCGGGAAGCATTCATTCGTCTTTGTGGCGCCTGTTCTTGTAGAGTGGCACGAAGACAATGATGCCCGAGGCGACGATGGTAAAGACGGTCATAAAGTCCACCGTCGGGCTGTATCGGAGCAGCATGTAGACCAAAAGAAACCAAAGGAGGATGATGCACACGGCTTGTGTGGTGCTGATCTTGCGACGTGACATAGGGTTGTAGGGTAGGGGGATTAATATCACTTCCTGTCCGGGATGAGGCGGTGGGTGATGGCGTAGAAGGTGAGGCCGGGCGTGGTTTTGATGCCCAGCTTGGCGGTGATGTTCTTGCGGTGCGTCAGGACGGTGTTGACGCTGACGTAGAGGCGGGCGGCGATCTCTTTGTTGGTCAGGCCTTCGACGATGAGGCGGAGGACGTCTTTCTCGCGCTCGGAGAGGCGGTTGCTTTCGTCGTCGATCATGGGTAGGAGGATGCGGTGGCGAATGCGGTTGTGCTGACGGATGTCGCGGCCGAGGGTGTCGATGGCGAAGAGGACGGCGTAGCAGAGGTTTTCGTCGTATCGGCCGGAGAGGTGCTTGAGCATGATGTGGCGCATGTCGTCAAGGGTGGCTTGGATGGCTTCGTCGTCGTTTTCGGTGGTGGGTTTGGGGCGTGGGCGGCGAGGTCTTTTGGGGTCGGTGGCGGAGTCGAGGAGGTGGGGGAACCATTCGCGTTCGTCGGCTTCGATGCGTCGGCGGAGGTGGTCTTTGAATTCGGAGAACATGTCGCCGAGGAGGCGTAGGGAGGTGTTGGTGGGGTCGGAGGCGCGGAGGAAGTAGTGGAGGTGGCGCTCGATGTTGGGCAGTTGGTTTTGGAGGTAGTAGTGGTTGGTTTTTTTGAGGTAGTCGATGATGTGTGAGAGGTGGAAGTGTTGGAGTTCTTTTTCGGGGAAATAGTCTTTGTTGATGAAGGTGTTGACGATGGTGAGGAAGAAGTCGGGGTCTACGTTGTGGGTTTCGCAGACGGTTTTGACGGTGTCGTCGCCTACGCCGAGGCGGATGCCGAAGCGATTGATGACGGGTACGAGTGCGAGGTGACTCTCTATTGCCTCGCTCATCTTCATGTTGGCGTAGACCAGAGTCATGGGGTGGGGGGCGATTAAAAAGCAGGGGCGTACTGTTGCGATACGCCCTTACCTATTAACTAACTAAATGGAAACTGCTTTTGGATTTCACTTCGCGTTACGCATGAACTCTTCTACTTTTTCGACCATGTTGCGGCTGCCGCAGAAGAAGGGGGTGCGTTGGTGCAGCTCGGTGGGTTCGATCTCGAGGATGCGGTGGAAGCCGTCGGAGGCTTTGCCGCCGGCCTGTTCGGTGAGGAGGGAGATCGGGTTGCACTCGTAGAGCAGGCGGAGCTTGCCGCGGGGTGACTGCGAGGTGGAGGGGTAGATGTAGATGCCGCCTTTGATCATGTTGCGGTGGAAGTCGGCCACGAGGGAGCCGATGTAGCGCGAGGTGTAGGGGCGCTTGCCTTCCTCCATTTGGCAGTACTTGATGTAGTCCTTGACGCCCTGTGGGAACTTGATGTAGTTGCCCTCGTTGATGGAGTAGATCTTGCCGTCTTCGGGGAAGCGCATGTTCGGGTTGGAGAGGTAGTAGCTGCCTAACGAGGGGTCGAGGGTGAAGCCGTTGACGCCGTTGCCGGTGGTGTATACGAGCATGGTGGAGGAGCCGTAGATGATGTATCCGGCGGCTACTTGGTTGGTTCCCTTCTGCAGGAAGTCCTCTAATTGTACGGGGGTGCCGGCGGGGGTGATGCGGCGATAGATGGAGAAGATGGTTCCTACGGACACGTTCACGTCGATGTTTGACGATCCGTCTAACGGGTCTATCAGCACGACGTACTTGCTCAGTTCGGAGTTGGCACCGCTCCGAATCTCAATAAAGTCATCGTTCTCCTCGGAGGCTACACCGCAGACCACCTCGCGTTGCGAGAGGGCGTTGATGAAGATCTCGTTGGCGATGACGTCCAATTTCTGCTGTTCCTCGCCCTGCACGTTGCGGTTGCCCGCGTCGCCCAGCACGTTGGTGATGCCCGCTTTGTTGATGTAGCGATTCACCATTTTGGAGGCGATTTGGATACAGCTGATCAGGCGTGAGAATTCGCCAGATGAATACCTGAAATCCATCTGCTTCTCAATGATGAACTCACCTAAGGTCGGTAAACTTTGCTCTTTCATTTCGGTATTTTTTTGATTGCAGGGCAAAGAACAGCCTTTTTTCCCATTGAAAGCAGTCGGAGGCATCCGAAAGGTGTTTTTGTCCCATTGACAACTGTCGGCGACGTGTTAAATTATTTAATAGATGACTCATTTCCAATTGGAAATGGGATGCAAAATGCGTTTGAAGTGCCATTGCCAACAGGAAATGGATAGAAAAACGCGTTTGAAAGGCCATTGCCAATAGGAAATGGGTAGAAAAACGCGTTTGGAGTGCCACTGCCAATAGGAAATGGGTAGAAAAACGCGTTTTGCATGCCATTGCCAATAGGAAATGAGGCGTGGCGCCCCTGCCTTGACATGTTGTTGCCCCCGGGGCTGACGATTTGTCTGTCTTTTGTCAGCGTAAAGGGCTGTGATGTGACATGAGAGCTCGTGGCGCGACGGCAGATCGGCAGAAGCAAGGCGTCCAAGGCGGAAGGGTGTGTATATAAAATATATGACCGTGCCCGAGGGGGCGCAGCGGATGCGCTGCGATAGGAGGTCGAATTTTTGGCACGGTATTCGCAAGAAGGGGCGGTGTCGATCAAAAAAAGACAAGAATCAGAACATCATAAACAGTAATTAAATACGCGAACAATCATGAATGTAAAGCCATTAGCAGACAGAGTGCTGGTTAAACCGGCAGAAGCTGAAGAGAAGACGGCGAGCGGCATCATCATCCCCGACTCGGCCAAGGAGAAACCCCTCAAGGGCGAAATCATCGCCGCTGGCAAGGGCACGAAGGACGAGGAGATGGTGCTCAAACCGGGCGATCACGTGCTCTACGGTAAATACGCCGGTACGGAGATCGAGCTCGAGGGAGAGAAGTTCCTCATCATGCGTCAGTCCGACGTTTTGGCAATCATCTAATCAATCACCCCAAGTAACAATCAGAGAAAAACAGAAAATACATCATGGCAAAAGAGATAAAATTCGATATGGAAGCCCGCGACTCGCTGAAGGCGGGCGTGGACGAACTGGCAAATGCTGTCAAAGTGACACTCGGACCCAAGGGTCGCAACGTGATCATCGAAAAGAAATTCGGCGCACCCCAGATCACTAAGGACGGCGTCACAGTGGCCAAGGAAATCGAGCTGGCCTGCCCGTATGAGAACATGGGCGCTCAGTTAGTTAAGGAAGTAGCCTCGAAAACGAACGATAAGGCTGGCGACGGTACCACGACGGCGACCGTTCTGGCGCAGTCCATCATCGGCGTAGGTCTGAAGAACGTGACCGCCGGCGCCAACCCGATGGATCTCAAGCGCGGTATCGACAAGGCCGTGGCTAAGGTCGTGGAGAGCATCGCCTCGCAGGCCGAGGAGGTAGGATCGAACATGGAGCGCATCGAGCACGTGGCTAAGATCTCCGCCAACGGCGACGAGAGCATCGGCAAACTGATCGCCGAAGCCATGCAGAAGGTGAAGAAGGAAGGCGTCATCACCGTGGAAGAAGCCAAAGGCACCGACACGACCGTTGAGGTGGTAGAAGGCATGCAGTTCGACCGCGGCTACATCTCCGCCTACTTCGTGACCGACACGGAGAAGATGGAGGCACAGTACGAGAACCCCTACATCCTCATCTACGACAAGAAGATCTCCGTCCTGAAGGATCTCCTGCCCATCCTCGAGCAAGTCGTACAGTCGGGTCGCGCCCTGCTGATCATCGCCGAGGACATCGACAGTGAAGCACTCGCCACCCTCGTTGTGAACCGTCTGCGCGGCGGCCTCAAGGTCTGCGCCGTGAAGGCTCCGGGCTTCGGCGACCGTCGCAAAGCCATGCTCGAGGACATCGCCGTCCTGACCGGTGGCACAGTCATCACCGAGGAGAAGGGCATGAAGCTGGAAGACGCCAAGATGGACATGCTGGGTACGGCCGAGAAGGTGACGATCGACAAGGACAACACCACGATCGTGAAAGGTCACGGCGACAAGCGCGCCATCGACGCACGCGTCAACCAAATCAAGGCGCAGATCGAGACCACCACGTCGGACTACGACAGGGAGAAGTTGCAGGAGCGTTTGGCCAAGTTGGCCGGTGGCGTAGCAGTGCTCTACGTTGGCGCCGCATCAGAAGTGGAGATGAAGGAGAAGAAAGATCGCGTGGACGACGCTCTGCACGCCACCCGCGCAGCCGTTGAAGAGGGCACCGTGCCCGGTGGCGGCGTAGCTTACCTCCGCGCCATCCCCGCATTAGAAGGCCTCAAGGGCGAGAACGAGGATGAAACGACGGGTATTGAAATCATCAAGCGCGCCATTGAGGAGCCGCTCCGTCAGATCGTCAACAACGCCGGAAAAGAAGGCGCCGTAGTCGTACAGCGCGTGAAGGAAGGCAAGGGAGCCTTCGGTTATAACGCTCGCACGGACGTTTACGAGGACCTCAACCAGGCCGGTGTCGTAGATCCCGCCAAGGTAGCGCGCATTGCGCTTGAGAACGCCGCTTCCATCGCCGGCATGTTCCTGACCACCGAGTGCGTTGTAGCCGAGAAGAAAGAAGATAATCCCGCCATGCCTCCGATGAATCCGGGCATGGGTGGCGGCATGGGCGGCATGATGTAATCGCCCCCATAGCCCCACGTTTCTATAAGTGAATTTGGTTAGGTAAGCTGCTCGCGGAGCCGGAAGGCACTGCGGGCAGCTTCTGTTTTTTTATAGTCAAACGATAACGGCCAACAATCACCCAATAAATTCAAAACAGCTTCTAAACCACCCCGCCCCCTCCTCCGTCTATCCCCGCGCTTAAAAAAAGACAACAGCAAGATGACTAACAGCAAATTCACCCCAAGTCGCGCAGTGAAGAGCGCCCTCCAGCTCCTCCTCTTTCTTCTCATCGCCGCCACCGGCGCGGCACAAGTACACGTCAAGGGCACCATCGTCCGCGAGGGCGATCCCCCCGAAGGCGTCGAGCAGGCCGCCGTGCGACTGCTTCGCGCCACCGACAGCGTCATGGTCAAAGGCACCGTCACCGACCGCGAAGGCCACTTCGACCTCACCGGCATCCGCCAAGGCAACTACCTGCTCAACGTCACCTACGTAGGCCTCGACCCCGTCAACCAACTCCTGCGCATCTCCGGCAGCAAAACGCCCGTCGACGTCGGCACCATCACCATGCACGACGACGGCGTCCTGCTCGGTGAGGCCGTCGTCACCGCCCGCATGGTCGAGGTGCAGGTCAAGAACGACACCGTCGAGTACAACGCCGAAGCCTACAAGGTGGCCGAAGGATCAATGCTCGAAGACCTGCTCAAGAAAATGCCCGGCGTAGAGGTCAGCACCGAAGGCAAGGTGACGGTCAACGGGAAGGAGATCAAAAAGATCCTCGTCGACGGCAAAGAGTTCTTCTCCGACGACCCCAAAGTGGCCTCCAAAAACCTCCCCGCCAAGATGGTCGACAAGGTGCAGACCTACGATAAGAAGAGCGACGTGGCACTCATGACCGGATTCGACGACGGCAACGAGGAGGCCGTCATCAACCTCACCATTAAGCCCGGCATGAAGCAAGGATGGTTCGGCAACGCCTTCGCCGGCGCCGGCTCCCGCGGCCGATACGACGTCAACGCCATGCTGAACCGCTTCGTGGATAGCGACCAACTCTCCGTCATGGGCGGGCTCAACAACACGAACAACATGGGCTTTACCGACTTTGCAGCCGCAGCTTTCAGCAACGGCCCCGGCGGTGGACGCCATCGCTTCGGCGGTTTCGGCGCCGGCAACGGAATCACCTCTTCGGGCAACATTGGCACCAACTTCAGCAAAAATTTCTCGCCTCGCCTGACTCTCGGCGGCAACGTGCGCTATGCCGGTTCCGACAACGAGGCGCGCGCCAAGACTGACCGCCAAAACATCCTGCCCGGAGACAGCTCCTCCTACGATCACGCCGAGAGCGCCTCACACACCACGACCCGCAACATGGGCTTCAACCTCCACCTCGAATGGCAGCCCGACACGCTGACGCAAATCGTCTTCCGCCCCGACCTCTCCTACGGCACCACCCACACCAACGCGGACGAAACGTCGCACACCCTCAATGGCCTCCGCGACTCCGTCAACGCCTCGCATTCACGCTCCACAGCCGATGGACGCGCCCTCACGGCCTCTGCCAAGCTCGACGTCAGCCGCAAACTGAACAACCACGGGCGCACCCTCACGCTCTCCGTCTCCGGCGGCGGCAATCGCTCCATCGACGACGCCACGAACCGTTCCGATACGCGCTTCTTGCTCTTCCCCGACTCAACCGAAAGGATCGATCAAACGGTGCACAACGACACCCGCGGCTACAACGTCCGCGGTAAAGTCGCTTGGGTTGAACCCCTCGGACACTCCAACTTCCTCCAGCTTTCTTACCGCATCCGCCGCACGCACCGCGAACTGCTCCGCGACGCCTTCCTGGCCGACGCTGACGGACAATACACCATCCCCGACACGACCACGGGGCGCAACACGCGCAGCGACGCCACAGAGCATCGCATGAACCTCTCCTTCAAAATGGTTCGCCCGAAGTTCGACCTGACTGTCGGCATGAACTTCGACCCCACGCAGACCCGCACGGTGACGGAAGTGGCCGGCAGGACGCTCTATGACCTCTCCCGAAGCGTTGTCAACTATTCACCGAAGGCCAGAATGCGCATCCGCTTTAATAAGCGCACCGACCTGCGCCTCGACTACGACGGACGCACCGAGCAGCCCTCCATGACGCAGCTCCAGCCCGTGGCCGACTTGTCTGACCCGCTCAACACGGTGGTCGGCAACCCTGATCTCCGCCCGACTTACACCAACAGCTTGCGACTGCACTTTGGCAAGTTCATCCCTGACCGCCAAACGGCCTTCATCTTCATGGCCGGTGCCAACTATGTGGTTGACGACATCGTCAGCCGCACCACCACCGACCGCCTCACCGGCCGCCGCGTCACCTCCTACGAAAACATCAACGGGAACTACAACCTCGACGGCCGCCTGATCATTAACATGCCCCTGCGCAACCCCCATTTCACGGTCAGCTCCATGACTTACGTGCGGTACGGACACTCGGGCGGCTTCATCGACGGCGAACGCAACACGAGCAAAGCGACCGTCTTAATGGAATACGCCGGCATCAGCTTCCGTTCCTCCGTAGCCGACCTTGAGCTCCACGGCAACATCCGCCACAATCGCACCCGCAACACGCTCAGTGCCGGTCGTGACTTGAGCACGCTGAACTACGGCGGCAGCGCCAACCTGACGCTCTATTTGCCGCTCGGTTTCCGCTTAGAAAGCGACCTGACTTACTCCACCAACTCGGGCTACTCTGATGGCTACGCACAGCGCGAATGGCTTTGGAATGCGGGTGCCTCGAAGACGTTCCTCAAGAACAACGCTGGCATGCTCCGCCTGAAGATGTACGACATCTTGCGTCAGCGCAGCAACATCTCCTACAGCGCCACGGCCAGCGCCATCCGCTATTCGGAGTACAACACGTTGACGAGCTACGTCATGCTGCACTTCATCTACCGTTTCAGCCTCTTCAAGGGGGGCGCTAACGCGTCCGACATGCAGATGCCCGGCCCGCCTGATCGCCGCGGCGGACGTCGTCCGAGGGATTGAGAAGCAGAACGCGTAGAGGGATACAAAAAGTCCTGCCGGCACAGGGAGGAGGTGGTAACTCCATCTTCTCCCGCGCCGGCAGGACTTTTCACTTTCGGTTATCAGTTAATACAATGAATCAAACAGGCTCGGGTCGGAATACAGCACCCGGCCATCGACTACGCGGGCGGCCTGCGTATAAGGATGCTCCTCGGCACGGTTCACGCCCATGATGTGCATTACCCGCCAACCGTGCGCCTTGAGGTAGTCCGAGACTAACGAACGGTGGCAACGCCACCACACTGCTTCGGCACAGAAGTAAGCCGTCGGTTCGTGTGTAGCGGCCTCCATGAGTTGGGCGATGCCGCGGGCGAAGTCAGCCGTCTCCATATAATCCGCATAGGCGCGGAAGGAGGCGTTGCGCCAGCGCGTGTTGT
>ERZ772917.1175-NODE-1175-length-16021-cov-21.138983_pt1 | contig 16021 bp, 16 predicted proteins | sample MGYA00511187_ERZ772917 | MGnify/ENA primary metagenome ERZ772917 (study PRJEB29015, sample SAMEA2737925) | human oral metagenome | biome: human oral; feature: human-associated habitat; material: dental | place: China | collected 2012 ... | reverse complement strand
GGGAGGTGCCTTCCGGACGCGCGGACCTGTACACGTGGCAGTCGCGCCGCGTGCGTCTCGAGGTTGCCCCTCCGCTCGTCACAGGTCTGGTCCTTACGAATGGGGATAAGCTGAGCGTTCAGAACATGCATAAGCTTGAGCCTATGACAGCATGGAAAAGGAGTAAGTCACAAGAGAAGAAGATGGGGATTTCTCCAGTCTATATGCCCGTGACATATAGGAGTAATCGCGCTCTCTGGCGTGGCCTGAGTTCTGTCTTTGCCCGCGTGAATGTCGAGGAATCGCGCGTGCACCTATCGCCAGGTATCGTTACTTGGGGCGAGCACCTCTGTAGCCAAAATGGCGGCCGTCACTTACCTCCAACATATCGCCTACGGCTGCATGCAACTGGATTTGAGTATGGGACGCAAAGCTCGGTCGTCACAGAACTCATCGACGATAGGCTCGAACTAGACGCTTTTTTGCTTTCATCGGAGGGCGAGAGACTGATCAGCATGGCGTGTGATTGTGTGCATGAGACTGACGAAGCGGTAGCTGCGTTGGGAAGGCTTGGGTCAAATATTTGTCTTGCATCTGGAGGAGCTGTCGAGCAAGCAAATGGATCGCGCGATACGTTGAGGGCGCGGGCATATTTCGAGCTTGATCAGACCTTCAGGCTGTGGCTCGCAGGCCTTACCGTTTCTAGTGACTCAGTGTCCGCTAGGACTATATGGCGCCAGAGAGCACGTGACATCATTTTGAACATTGCTCTTGAGACGACAAGAGAGGCCAGTCCTGCTGCGGTGGTCGGCACACAGATCAAGGATGGGAAGGGGAAACCTATGTGGATGACGGTGGCAAAGGCGCTTGCTCTTTGTCAGTCTTCAGTCAGGAAATGCTTGCCACTTGAGGACGATCTAGTAGAAGTAAAGGAGGGGTAGTATGGAAGAAAGGAGTTCGCAGAATCCTCGGTATGCTGTACAGACCTTTGTTGCCGGACGTATTCATGGTATACAGGAGGAGTATCTCTCTCCCACTCGTCGATCGGTAGGAGCGCGAAAGTTGGCCGCACTGCGCCATGCCGCCGCAAAAGAGCCTGGATCCACACCAGATATCTGGGGACTTGAGTTTGAGGGTATGCCCGATCAGCTGGTGGGGCGCTTCGACCGGCCTTCTGCGGGAGAGTATGCTGTTCACGGCGCGCTGACGCTCTATGCCATCCATCAACAGTCGCAGTCAGCGGAAATGTGCGTCTTAGGATGGGAGCACAACTTAGGGGCGGCGATCAGACGAATGATTGGCAGGGACCCCACCCGGTATGAGAGTCTACAGAATGGTGAGCTTCCCCGTCGCTTTGCGGCGCTTGTCACGGCGGAATCCTTCTCTGAGACTATGCATTATGCGCGTCAGCTGGTACAGCAGCTCCGTGCTGCATCGATCCCCTTGGACTACGGTCTCTTGGCGCAGCAACTGTATGATTTACAAAATCCCTATCGTGCAGATGCGGTGCGCCTGTCATGGGGACGCGCCTTTGCACGAGTGAGTTTTGATGCCACAATGGAGCAAGAAGAACGCAAGGAAAGGTAGACACAGATGCATAAGCCGATTTACATTGACATTCATATTCTTCAGTCGGTTCCGCCGAGCAACATCAATCGTGACGATACGGGTAGTCCGAAGACTGCCCGTTTTGGGGGTGTTACGCGTGCACGTGTCTCAAGTCAAGCATGGAAGAAAGCAACACGTGACTTATTTCCTGAGCTACTTGACGAGCAAAAAATCGGGCAACGTACGAAACATGCGGTCGATCTTATCGCGGAGCGAATCCGTCAGAAGAAGGCAGATATCGCTGAGGTTGATGCGACGAAGATGGCTGGGGAGGCCTTAGGTGCTACGGGAATCAAAGTTACTAACGCCGAGACAGGCTACCTGTTGTTCTTAAGCCCACAGCAGGCAGATGAGCTTGCAAACCTGTCGTTTGAGGCACGTGAATCGGGAGTCAAGCTCGACCAAAAGGTGGCGAAGGAGGTTCTAGACCCCAAGAAACGACCTATACTCAACGCTGTTGACATCGCCTTGTTTGGTCGCATGGTTGCCGATGCCCCGGAGCTTAACGTGGACGCCTCGGTCCAGGTGGCGCATGCCATTGGCGTGGGGAGGACAGAGACTGAGTTCGACTATTTTACGGCCTTGGATGACCGTGCGCCCGAAGATAACGCTGGTGCCGCAATGATCAACACGACTGAGTTCACTTCTGCCACGCTCTACCGCTATGCAAACATTGACGTGTATCATCTCTGTGAGAATCTTGGGTCTGTCGAGGGAGCGTGTGAAGGCATAGCTGCATTCCTAAAAGCGTTTATAGTCTCGATGCCTACGGGTAAGCAGAACTCATTTGCCAACAGGACGCTGCCCTCAGCAGTCGTTGTGCAGCTGCGCGATACGCAGCCCGTGAGCCTAGTCAATGCATTTGAGAAGCCGATTGTTCCGCACGATGGTAAGAGTCCAGTGGAGCTGGCCTGTAAAGCCCTTGTCGAGCAAGAGCGAGCGCTTGACAAGGCGTTTGATGTCACGCCAGAAAAGACCTATGTCGTCTGCGGTTCTCCAGATGCAACAGGGATCGAGGCCCTATCCAGTGATGGTGCCATAGGTCTCAAAGACCTTGTCAGCGGAGTGGTTGATCAGTGCGCCTCTTATCTTGGATGTTGCGGCCTTTCCCTTGAGGGTCAGGAGCGCTAATGTCAGTTCTGCTCCTCAAATTGGCGGGTCCGCTTCAGTCGTGGGGAGCGGACAGTCGCTTCACAGAGCGCAAGACGCGTCATGAGCCCACTAAGAGTGGGGTGATCGGGCTACTTGCGGCGGCGTTAGGCCGCCGGAGGACGGAGCCCGTTGATGATCTGGCTTCCCTGCGCTTTGGCGTTCGTATAGATCAGCCTGGTCACTACGAATGTGATTTTCAGACAGAGCATACTCGGGTATGGGACAAGCCGAGCGCTCGCTGGGCCTTCAAGGAGGGGTTGCCCCTTTCGCACCGGTACTATTTGGCAGATGCCGTATTTGTGGCCGCGCTTGAAGGCGATGAGGCGATACTCCATTGGTGTGCGGAGTCGCTCATGCGTCCTGCCTTTCCCCTCTTTCTGGGAAGGAGAGCGTGCCCCCCTTCAACAAAAGTACTTCTTGGTCTGGAGGAAGGCGTGAACCTTTTAGATGCTCTCAGAAATACCCCTTGGCAGGCATCTGAGCGCTATCAGTTCAGGCATAGGAGAGACTCTGTAATTACACTTGAGATTCTGTATGACCAAGGACTGGGGCAGACTGATGGTGGCGAGACCGTGCGCGATGTCCCTCTCAGCTTCTCACAAGCCAAGAGAGAGTATTCGTGGCGTCTGGTCTCACACAATTCGGTGACTGTCCAAAATCCGCTTTATCGTTCAGAGGTGCCAGAACATGATCCTTGGTCTGCGCTTGACGGGAGGACGGTCTGATGTACTTCACTCGATTTCCCATCAACATGAGCCGACGCGGGACGCGAGGCATGCTGGCATCTCCCTACAGGTTACATGCGGCTATCGCAGCCAGCTCTCCTTCCCATAGGGAAGGAGATGCGTCTAATGAGGGTAGGGTTTTGTGGCGCATAGATAGCGATCCGGATGGCTTAGCCTCCCTTCTCTATATCATCAGCCCCATCGAACCAAATCTTGTTGCTCTTGATTCTCAGATTGGTTGGCCTAACAAGGCTAAGCAGTGGGCAACGAAGTGCTATGATCCTTTCCTTGAGCGAATCTCCGTTGGTCAAAGATTCACGTTCCGGCTAGTTGCCAATCCAACTGTTAATAGGAGTTCAGGAGGGGGAAAGGGTGATATAGCCACTACGAATGGTAGGTCAAAGCGTATAGGCCATCTCACCACCTTGCAGCAGGCTGCATGGCTTGTCGGGAAAGATGCCTACAAGGGCAGGGAGGCAAGAGTACCCGACGTCTTTGCTAGTCAATCCACCAGTCGAGCCCTGCGAAACGGGTTTAGAGTAATCGATGACAGTTTCGGTAACATGCAGATGGTTGTATCACACTCCAAAAAGCAATCATTTAAGCGCGGGTCTGGAGGTAAGCGGATTACGCTCACTACTGCCCAGTATGATGGTGTCCTGGAAGTTATAAACCCTGACCTTCTGAGAGGTGCGTTGGTGCGTGGTATCGGCCATGCCAAGGGGTTTGGCTGTGGGCTACTGACTATTGCCTACCTAGGGAGTTAAACATGAACGTCATGCCAGGTGCCCCGAAGCCAGACCTACAGACGCTGCCCACAGTTCGTGAGCGCATGACATTCCTCTATGTTGAGCGTTGTCTTGTGAACCGTACTGATAGCGCGATCACCATTACTGATACCAGGGGTACGGCATATGTTCCCGCAGCATCCTTAGGCGTACTTATGTTAGGCCCAGGGACAAATGTCTCTCATCGTGCCATGGAGCTTATGGGGGACGTTGGCTCGACTATGGTCTGGGTGGGGGAACACGGAGTGCGTTACTATGCGCATGGAAGGCCACTTACCCACTCCTCCCATCTTATCGTGCGTCAGGCAGAGCTGGTTTCAAACATGCGTAAGCGACTGTCCGTAGCACGCGAGATGTATCAGATGAGGTTCCCAGGTGAGGATGTAAGCGGGTTTACGATGCAGCAGCTTCGTGGACGTGAAGGTGCTCGCATACGCTCGGTATACAGGAAGCTTTCTAAAGAGTACGAGGTCCCTTGGGCGGGTAGGGAGTACAATCCTGATGATTTTGACGATGCCACACCAGTCAACAAGGCTCTCTCGGCGGCTCATGTCTGTCTTTATGGTGCCGTGCACAGTGTGATTGTTGCGTTGGGATGCTCTCCAGCGCTTGGGTTCGTTCATGTGGGACATGAGCGTTCATTTGTATACGATGTTGCTGACCTGTATAAGGCAGACCTAACGATACCGATTGCCTTTCAAGTTGCAGCCGAAAAGATCGAGGATGTAGGAGGGGAAACCCGAAGGCGCGTGCGTGACGCTTTCGCTTATAACCGCCTGTTTGAACGGGTAACGCGTGATGTGAGGAGGCTTTTACTCGGAGAGGCTGCAGAGGAGGAAGTCATTGAAGTCGACACCCTGCATCTTTGGGACGAGAAGCGTTCTGCGGTGAGGTTTGGCGTTTCCTATGGCAAGGATGAGAATGACCTCCTGACTCTACCTGATCGTGAGGGGAATGGACGGCTTTCGGAAGGTTAGACCATGGTCGTCATTACGCTTGAAAAATGCCCCATCTCGTTGAGGGGAGATCTGACCAAGTGGCTACAGGAGATTAGCCTTGGCGTGTACGTAGGACAGGTGAGTGCGCGCGTTCGCGATCGGCTCTGGGAACGAATTTGCGAAGAATCGAAAAGTGGGCGAGCCACCATGGTCTTTTCAACTCGTAACGAGCAGCGATTTGACTTTCGGGTGCACAACACGATATGGCGACCGGTAGATTTTGATGGTCTGAAGCTAATGATGCGCCCAAGTGTCACTGAGGCCAGGAAGTACAGGAAGGGGGCTGCGGGCAGTAGTGACGTCTCCCGTCGTTTACGTATGAACAGATCGGCTAAGGGACGGAGTAAAGGCGAGCCAGCTGCGTACGTTGTTGTTGATGTGGAGACGACAGGACTCGATCCAAAGGATGATCAAATCATCGAGATTGCAGGTCTGAAGATTGTCGATGGGGATGAGGTGGGCTCATTTCAGAGACTAATTATTCCAGATAAGGAACTGTCCTGCGAGATTGAGCGACTGACTGGTCTGACTGACGCACGATTGCGCAAGGAGGGCGAGGAGCTTTCTGCGGTCTTGAAAGGATTCCTTGATTTTACGGGGTTGATACCGGTGGTGGTACACAATGCTTCCTTCGACTGTGAGTTTATCCAAGTCGCGTGTGAGGAATGTGACCTAGATGACTTCGATAACGAGTGTATTGATACGCTTGATCTGGCACGAAAGAAACTACCGCGTGCCCCTGGGTATCGATTGACCGAGCTCGCGGCAAAGTTTGCTATAGATGCTGGCGGTGCTCATCGTGCCCTTACGGACTGTAGAATTACACGCCAGCTTTTTCTCAAACTGATTGAAATGTAACGCATTCAAAAAATGCTACACTGTCTAGCAGGGATTTTTTAGTCTGCTCCCCGCGCGCGCGGGGATGATCCTGATAGGCGCTCATGTCTCGTGTGCTATAAGCCCTGCTCCCCGCGCGCGCGGGGATGATCCCCTCTGATACAAGTTTATAGCAAGCCAGACGATCTGCTCCCCGCGCGCGCGGGGATGATCCCAGCAGGTCACAAGGGGGAAACGAGCACTTGCTGCTGCTCCCCGCGCGCGCGGGGATGATCCTCCCCTCATAAAGCATGACCGCAGGTCATGCGCCTGCTCCCCGCGCGCGCGGGGATGATCCCATGCGCAGCCAGCAGACCGGCCATTATAACATCTGCTCCCCGCGCGCGCGGGGATGATCCTACAGCAGCTAATCGACCTAGTAACTCAGTTGGCTGCTCCCCGCGCGCGCGGGGATGATCCTAATGACGGCTCCTGCACGTTTCGTTGAGTTTCCTGCTCCCCGCGCGCGCGGGGATGATCCCTAGCCCATCTACCTGCGCTTTTACCCTCACTGCTGCTCCCCGCGCGCGCGGGGATGATCCCTCGGCCGAAGTCATCCATATAGGGGATATCTCCTGCTCCCCGCGCGCGCGGGGATGATCCCAAAAGCTGCGCTTCGTCGATAACGAGGAGGATCTGCTCCCCGCGCGCGCGGGGATGATCCCTAGTCACCTCACCCTCCTAACCAACGCAAGAACTGCTCCCCGCGCGCGCGGGGATGATCCTAGCACCAATGGCAAACGGGATTAAACTAGTCACTGCTCCCCGCGCGCGCGGGGATGATCCTGCGGAGTTGGTGGTGCCGAGGTTTATTTTGCCCTGCTCCCCGCGCGCGCGGGGATGATCCCCTTTTTACCCTGCCAATACCAAGCTGCGAAATCTGCTCCCCGCGCGCGCGGGGATGATCCTCGTCCGGTTCATGTTCTCGTTGACCGTGAGCTCTGCTCCCCGCGCGCGCGGGGATGATCCCAAAAACAGTTTATCCAGGCTTGGTAGCGAAAACTGCTCCCCGCGCGCGCGGGGATGATCCCCTCCCCCTTCTTAGGGACATCGGCCTTGACAGCTGCTCCCCGCGCGCGCGGGGATGATCCCGACCGAATAACCAAGCTTGCGATGCTGCGCGACTGCTCCCCGCGCGCGCGGGGATGATCCAACGACAATACTCCCCATTGGGGTAAACCAAAGCTGCTCCCCGCGCGCGCGGGGATGATCCCAACTGGAATCCTCTCACTCCCTTCTCTGCGCACTGCTCCCCGCGCGCGCGGGGATGATCCTCTCGCGAGTGTGGTAGTGAGCTATCTCTTAGACTGCTCCCCGCGCGCGCGGGGATGATCCCGTTTGAAAATACTCCCCAGAAAAACTCACCAGCTGCTCCCCGCGCGCGCGGGGATGATCCTAGTATGGGTGCCGAGATCATCAAGATTATTAACTGCTCCCCGCGCGCGCGGGGATGATCCCTAAGGCTAGGGTAATCCCCACACGATTTTGGCCTGCTCCCCGCGCGCGCGGGGATGATCCCGACTGGATGGGTAAGGAAAAGAGCTGCGATGACTGCTCCCCGCGCGCGCGGGGATGATCCAATTGAGGGCTCACGCATACTATTACAAACAGCCTGCTCCCCGCGCGCGCGGGGATGATCCTAATCTTGCCCGAAGTCCTCAAGCCACCTCGGCCTGCTCCCCGCGCGCGCGGGGATGATCCCTTCGCAGGGTGCGCTTGATGCGCTTGATGGTTCTGCTCCCCGCGCGCGCGGGGATGATCCTACGTCATCGGCCGCAAATCCCTCTATCGGGTCCTGCTCCCCGCGCGCGCGGGGATGATCCTAGACATCCTCAGGACCCCACAAGTCCTTGTCACTGCTCCCCGCGCGCGCGGGGATGATCCTAATAGGGCCAAGGATGCGCATACGATTGAGACCTGCTCCCCGCGCGCGCGGGGATGATCCATATCCAAGTTTTCGATGCTGCGCGAAGTACCCGCTGCTCCCCGCGCGCGCGGGGATGATCCTTTGCGGTCGGAATATGTCATTGGCCGGCCAAGCTGCTCCCCGCGCGCGCGGGGATGATCCTCCAGAGTTGAGCACGCGTGCGCGACTGCTACGCTGCTCCCCGCGCGCGCGGGGATGATCCCTTGTGATGATTCTGCGAATAAGGAGATTCGTTCTGCTCCCCGCGCGCGCGGGGATGATCCTCCCGCCCCGCTCCGCAGCCAAAGTCCATTGGCCTGCTCCCCGCGCGCGCGGGGATGATCCTGATGAGCGAGCCGGAGCTTATTCAGACGGCTTCTGCTCCCCGCGCGCGCGGGGATGATCCCAGGAAAATGTCGAAAAGGGGACTCTTGGGGGTCTGCTCCCCGCGCGCGCGGGGATGATCCCAAGCTCCAGCTCATGACCAAGGACTACAGTAGCTGCTCCCCGCGCGCGCGGGGATGATCCTAACAGCGCCGCACAGGCTTAGTCGACATCATCCTGCTCCCCGCGCGCGCGGGGATGATCCCAAATGCCCAGTACGAGCGCTTAATCTGCCGAACTGCTCCCCGCGCGCGCGGGGATGATCCTATGCTCGATGTGGTTTACCTCGGGATGCGTGACTGCTCCCCGCGCGCGCGGGGATGATCCTGCATCCACCCAGAGACGTCCGGAGTACTTCTTCTGCTCCCCGCGCGCGCGGGGATGATCCTCGTCTTAGGTCTGCTCCTAAGGTTGCTGCGTGCTGCTCCCCGCGCGCGCGGGGATGATCCTAGAACGAATTAGACGCCTTACCTGCGCGATAGCTGCTCCCCGCGCGCGCGGGGATGATCCTAATAGGCCCAAGAATCCGCATACGATTAAGACCTGCTCCCCGCGCGCGCGGGGATGATCCCGGATTAAGATAGAGTCTGTCGGCTCTGCTATACTGCTCCCCGCGCGCGCGGGGATGATCCCACCAGAGCCATAGTGGCGGATAATATCAGCAACTGCTCCCCGCGCGCGCGGGGATGATCCCAAATCACGAGTCGTAAGGGAGACGTGTACACGCTGCTCCCCGCGCGCGCGGGGATGATCCCTGGAATAAGACCGGAGCTAAACATGAAATCGAACTGCTCCCCGCGCGCGCGGGGATGATCCTCTCCCGAAGATTATACGAGAATCTCAGAAAATCTGCTCCCCGCGCGCGCGGGGATGATCCTCTGCAGGTCTGACGATTGGAGGTTAGCAATGACTGCTCCCCGCGCGCGCGGGGATGATCCTCGCTACTGTAAGGATGAACTATGAGATATGTCCTGCTCCCCGCGCGCGCGGGGATGATCCCAAAGAGCAGTTTATCCAGGCTTGATAGCGTAAACTGCTCCCCGCGCGCGCGGGGATGATCCCGACAAGGATATTGATTTCGACCATTCAACGACCTGCTCCCCGCGCGCGCGGGGATGATCCTATGTTATCGGCAGGCGCTCGCTCTATAGAGTCCTGCTCCCCGCGCGCGCGGGGATGATCCTCAAGGGTTAAAGGAGCTGCCAGAGCTTTTGAGCTGCTCCCCGCGCGCGCGGGGATGATCCCGCTTTCATTTTCACCTCCCTTCAAGGTGTCTTCTGCTCCCCGCGCGCGCGGGGATGATCCTACTCACGCTGTGTAGACTCTGCTACGCAATACCTGCTCCCCGCGCGCGCGGGGATGATCCCACCTGTTGAATACTGATAGGCAGTTGAAAGAACTGCTCCCCGCGCGCGCGGGGATGATCCCAATGAAGAAGAAGGTCTACAAGAAGTCTAGGGCTGCTCCCCGCGCGCGCGGGGATGATCCCGAGACCATGTACATAGTCTCGTCGCTCACTGCCTGCTCCCCGCGCGCGCGGGGATGATCCCTTATCAGATGACTTTAAGGATCAGATATTCTTCTGCTCCCCGCGCGCGCGGGGATGATCCCGGAGGCTGCCAGGTGTGAGGTCCCGAGCTTGCCTGCTCCCCGCGCGCGCGGGGATGATCCCCGAGGATCACGCCCTCCTCGTCTCTTACCATTCTGCTCCCCGCGCGCGCGGGGATGATCCCTGGTTTGGGATCCATCTCTTCTCAAGATTCCCCTGCTCCCCGCGCGCGCGGGGATGATCCGCCATCACCCAGGATGTCCTCAATGAGTCCATCCTGCTCCCCGCGCGCGCGGGGATGATCCCGGTCACGACGCCGAGACGCTTCGTGACGCCATCTGCTCCCCGCGCGCGCGGGGATGATCCCTATGGGGACTCCATTTACCTCCCCATCGTTCACTGCTCCCCGCGCGCGCGGGGATGATCCCTGAAGAGGACTTTGAGCTATTAGTTACAGTTGCTGCTCCCCGCGCGCGCGGGGATGATCCCCTCACACCCCACAAGATCACGATCCTTGGGGCCTGCTCCCCGCGCGCGCGGGGATGATCCTGCCGTGCGATAGTCTGGCTGGGCTATCAAATCCTGCTCCCCGCGCGCGCGGGGATGATCCCGCTTTACGGCTCGCGCTGGACGCTGAGCTAGACTGCTCCCCGCGCGCGCGGGGATGATCCCATGCAGGCGCGTTATCGACGAGATATTCCTCCCTGCTCCCCGCGCGCGCGGGGATGATCCTGGGTTGGCTGACTCACTTCCCCAGTGGATGAACTGCTCCCCGCGCGCGCGGGGATGATCCCATGACCGACCACCAGGCGAGACAGAAAACCACCTGCTCCCCGCGCGCGCGGGGATGATCCCTATCCATCCAACGATAGCGCCGAGGATAGCGCCTGCTCCCCGCGCGCGCGGGGATGATCCCAGTATCCTTCTGGTTATTGATGAAGCGCAGCTCCTGCTCCCCGCGCGCGCGGGGATGATCCCATATTCTTCCGCAAGCGCCCGGACCTGCTTATCTGCTCCCCGCGCGCGCGGGGATGATCCTACCAAGTCGCAAAATCTTCCAGCAGGTCCGGACTGCTCCCCGCGCGCGCGGGGATGATCCCGCTAACACCACCATCCACCTCCCTAAATGGTACTGCTCCCCGCGCGCGCGGGGATGATCCCTAAGTTGGGGAGCACTCTCGGGGATCTTCCGGCTGCTCCCCGCGCGCGCGGGGATGATCCTTGTGGAGATTTTTACACAGTGAGAAATTTTGGCTGCTCCCCGCGCGCGCGGGGATGATCCTCAGGTCGGGCCTTTTGCCGCCTTGGCTGGTGTCTGCTCCCCGCGCGCGCGGGGATGATCCCAGTATCCTTCTGGTCATCGATGAAGCCCAGCTCTGCTCCCCGCGCGCGCGGGGATGATCCGAAGAGCAATCGTATTCGCCGCATTCTTGGTGGCTGCTCCCCGCGCGCGGGGATGATCCCAATTTGGTAGCTTATCGCTTCAAACGTATGGTCTGCTCCCCGCGCGCGCGGGGATGATCCCTTATCTTTCATTACATGGATGAATGTGATGATCTGCTCCCCGCGCGCGCGGGGATGATCCCGGCTGGTCTCCTGGCGGCTCATGTGTCATGTGCGATTGGTCCGCTGCTCCCCGCGCGCGCGGGGATGATCCTTCGGTGATCGCTGAAATTACTGCTGCAATGTGCTGCTCCCCGCGCGCGGGGATGATCCCATGCAGAGATTTGCCAGTGCCCGGGTAGCCTGTCTGCTCCCCGCGCGCGCGGGGATGATCCCCCAAGCACAGGACGCCAAGACTAGGCCAACGACTGCTCCCCGCGCGCGGGGATGATCCCGCTTTGCACGTCGTGTATCTCGGCATGCGGGACCTGCTCCCCGCGCGCGCGGGGATGATCCCGGAGCCGCGCATCCTTCGAATCCTGACGAACACTGCTCCCCGCACGCGCGGGGATGATCCCGTGTGCGAGCTGTGGCCCGCCGAGGGTATCCGCTGCTCCCCGCGCGCGGGGATGATCCCGAACGCCTGCGTAGCGATGACGAGCAAGCACCCTGCTCCCCGCGCGCGCGGGGATGATCCTTTCACATCGTATGCGCTGGTGCAGGTACAGAGCTGCTCCCCGCGCGCGCGGGGATGATCCCGCACCAAGAAGGGCAGCCTGCAAAAGAGTAATCTGCTCCCCGCGCGCGCGGGGATGATCCCATCCCTCGGCTGGTAGCTGACATAAGCCCAATCTGCTCCCCGCGCGCGCGGGGATGATCCCAAGCGGGGCAAAGTCGAGCACGAAATCGTAATCTGCTCCCCGCGCGCGCGGGGATGATCCCGAGTCACAGTTTATCTTAGCCAGTATGTCTCGCTGCTCCCCGCGCGCGCGGGGATGATCCCTCATCGTCCCTATCAGGAGACACCATCCCGACCTGCTCCCCGCGCGCGCGGGGATGATCCCGCCCAATATGAACGCTTGACCTGCCGAGCCATCTGCTCCCCGCGCGCGCGGGGATGATCCTGTTGATTCGGCTGTTGGATATGCGTTATTTTTCTGCTCCCCGCGCGCGGGGATGATCCCACACTCCAATACAAGCTGACACTGTTCCGGACCTGCTCCCCGCGCGCGCGGGGATGATCCTATCTAATGTTCGATACACGTTAGATAGGGGGACTGCTCCCCGCGCGCGCGGGGATGATCCCACAATCCACTATCAGCCGGCACTCTTCAGGCGCTGCTCCCCGCGCGCGCGGGGATGATCCCTTTTCGAGGGCTTCCGGCGTAAGTCGCTGATTCTGCTCCCCGCGCGCGGGGGGATGATCCCTCCAAGTCGCCAAAAGCATTAGTCTCAACACGCTGCTCCCCGCGCGCGCGGGGATGATCCCGACCTTCCCCAGACCTCATAGTCGATCGGGAGCTGCTCCCCGCGCGCGCGGGGATGATCCTCCCCTCCGTGCCACAGACCGGACACGCTGGGCCTGCTCCCCGCGCGCGCGGGGATGATCCCTAGACTCTCCATAGCACTACCGACCTCCTAAACTGCTCCCCGCGCGCGCGGGGATGATCCTCCCCAGTTGTGAAGATTGCTTCACTCTACAAGCTGCTCCCCGCGCGCGCGGGGATGATCCCACGTCTGGCTTGCACGGGTACAGCTCGCCCTTCTGCTCCCCGCGCGCGCGGGGATGATCCTCGTATGCGTATCCTTGGTGGGATTATCCACTGCTGCTCCCCGCGCGCGGGGATGATCCCTGCTTAAGGCCTTGACCGGGGACATCGAGAGCCTGCTCCCCGCGCGCGCGGGGATGATCCCTCCTTTGGCGACTTCGAACTCATCCCGCTCATCTGCTCCCCGCGCGCGCAGGGATGATCCCTCCCGAGACTGGCAGGACTCGATGCGCATGCACTGCTCCCCGCGCGCGGGGATGATCCCGCACGATTCTCCATAAACAACCTGTCGATGACCTGCTCCCCGCGCGCGCGGGGATGATCCTGAAAGCCATTCGTAGGATGAAGCTTAGGACTGCTGCTCCCCGCGCGCGCGGGGATGATCCCTATTCTGCTAGGAACACTAGACACGAAGCTTACTGCTCCCCGCGCGCGCGGGGATGATCCTATGTCAAGCGTCATACCTTGCAAAGAAAGCAAAGCTAAGCTTCCACATCATCTGGCACGTTGACTTCGAATCGCTTGTCTTCTTCTAAGCATTTCCTAATAGAAGAAATTGCCTCATCAACCGACATGTCCCAGAGTGTAAATATGGTGCCAAACTTATTGAAGTACTCACTTCTAAGCTCGTCTAACTCCTCTAACTTTGTCATCTTTACCCCTTCTTAGCCAAACAATGCCATCACTTCTTCAAAGAAGTTTGGGACTACAAGCTTCAAAGCTTTTATAGCAGTAACGTCATTTGTGGCTATAGCTGAGCAGCAGTTAGCAAACAACTCAGAACACAAGTCATAATATGCGTCGATGTCTTTCCTTCTCCTATAATACTTCTCAGAATGTCCAAAGTTAACGTAGCTACCATAGTAGGATGAATCTACTGTGTCTCTGTCTACTTCTGGCAATATGTCTCTAAGATAATAGACACCTGCAAGGAAGTCAGAAGCACCTTGAACTCTGTAAGCTTCGACAACACGAAAGTCATATTGAGAAAACCCGTCAGGATTATGACTTCCGTCAGTACTATAACTTCTTAGTATTGTAGAAACTGCTCCCCGCGCGCGCGGGGATGATCCCTACACGATGCTGGACAACCTGAAGCTGGGGTACTGCTCCCCGCGCGCGCGGGGATGATCCCCGTACAAAGGCGATTGTGAACCTCACCGGCAGCTGCTCCCCGCGCGCGGGGGGATGATCCCCAGGCTCATGTACTTGGCCAGCTCGTCCAGATCTGCTCCCCCCGCGCGCGGGGATGATCCTGATGCACGCAGGTAACTTTAATGTCCCTATGGCTGCTCCCCGCACGCGGGGATGATTCCGTCGCCGCGTAGCCCGTGACGCTGCTGCCATCGGCGACGTCCGCAGGGGTCGCGACGTCCTTGAAGTAGGGCATCTTGCCTCCTATTTTCCCGGGAATCGGGTATACTGTGGCTGAGGGCGCAGCGCTGTCCGCCCGAGCATTAGGTTCGGGTTGAGGGGCAGGTACGTCCTCTTTTTCTGTCTCTAGACGATGTGCTCGGCCCCATGCCAGTCGATGAGGATGATCTCCCCGCCTCCAGGAAGCCTTGGGCAATCACTGCTCCCCGCGCGCGGGGATGATCCCGTCGCCGCGTAGCCCCTGACGCCGCCATCGGCGACGTCCGCAGGAGTCGCGGCGTCCTTGAAATAGGGCATCTGTCCCCTCTCTCTCGGCATGAAGAAGGCCACCCTCTCGGATGGCCTCGGTCCTGCGTTCCGCTCCGTTGGTTCTTGGGCCTATGCGGCCCCTCGGCTTGCTGGCCCCTTGATGTCCTCGGGATGAACGGTCTTCCACTCGTAGGCATGCGGACCGTCGGGCGTCGCTATCTCAACATCGTACTCGGCACCGTTCCCAAGAACTTCGATGATGGTGCCAACCGTACCGTCTTCGAGCTCTATCCTCTGTCCCTCTTGATACATGTGGCCCCCTACTTGTCCACGTAAGCGCTGGTCAGCCTCATTCTATCCCGACCCTTGTCGATTATCCACCCAGCGACGACCTTGGCCTTCCTGCTGTTCGGACCCGTCATGGTGAACAGGCTCTGGTAGCGCCTTCCCCACTTCGTCTCATTGCGGAACTCGGGCTTGTTTGCGCCTGCCTCGGCGTAGAGGTTGAAGAGAACTGCTCTCCTCGCGCGCGAGGATGATCTTGGTCTAGACCTCCCCCTTGGTTGTGGTATGCTCTGCACGAAACCAGCTGGGACCCGGTTAATTCAGGGTTACTCGGCTGGCTTTTCTCTTACGTAGCGTCTGACTGCCCCCGCGCGCGGAGGATCCCACATCGTCTAAGAAAAACGCGCCGGCGCTCCTATACCTCGGTCTACATCGGGGCGAGCACGATCGGCGCAACGCCAGTATACCCCCTGCTCTCTGCGTGCGGGGCGATCACGTTCCCGTGGCTGTCCGGTTCCTGATCGAACGTCACTGCGTATCCCGGACCGTGCCACCGTCCCGGGTGAACTCGGCCGGGGTCGTCGCGTTCTTGTAGCGCATGCGATGCCCCCGTAACAACGCCTGGTTGTGGCATCCTTCTTCGTCGTGGGGATCCTGCCTACCCGGGCGTACATCCGGGTAGGGCAGCGCCACCTTCTGCATGTGGCGTGGACCTTTCCGTGCCAGTCGATGATGGTGTGTCCCTCACCCACAAGGCCGCCAGCTATTGTTTTTCTTTGCCTCTGCCATAGCGTCCTCGATTGTTTCGCACGCGGGAATGACCCCGCCGTCGCGGAGGCGATGGGGTACGGCAGGAGCTTCCACGCGCTCGACGACGACACGATCCTCCGCTTCGTCGGCACCAGGTGGGCCTCGGGGAAGAGCTACAGCGAGGCCATATGTGTTTTGGTTCAATAAGAACTGCGCAGAAATCGCATTGATTTTTGAGCAACGTAC
>ERZ772917.1174-NODE-1174-length-16040-cov-8.640413_pt1 | contig 16040 bp, 14 predicted proteins | sample MGYA00511187_ERZ772917 | MGnify/ENA primary metagenome ERZ772917 (study PRJEB29015, sample SAMEA2737925) | human oral metagenome | biome: human oral; feature: human-associated habitat; material: dental | place: China | collected 2012 ... | reverse complement strand
CCCGGCGCTCCGCGAGCGCCGGGGCCCGGCGCGTACGCGCTACCTCTTCGCGGCCCCTGCGCTCCCGGCGCCCTTCTCGCTCTCCGCGGCCCGGGCGCCCTGCGCCTCCCCGGCTCCGGCCCTGCCGGACTTCCCGGCGACGGCGGCCCGAGCCTCCTTGAGGACGTCGGCGTCCTCGTCCTCCCGGCCCGGCGTCCTGAAGCCGAACCGCGTGATCAGGAAGCGGAAGAGGAAGTAGTAGATGACGGCGTAGGCCAGGCCGATCAGGACCAGCAGGATCGGGCCGGCCAGGGCCCCGCCGGACAGCTCGGCGGACTTGCCGAAGTTGATGAGGTAGTCGATGCCGCCGGCGGAGAAGGAGAAGCCGTCCTTGATGCCCAGGGCGTTGACCAGGGCCAGCGCGGTGCCCGTGAGCACCGCGTGGACCAGGTAGAGCGGGAAGGCGACGTAGGCGAAGGCGTACTCCAGGGGCTCGGTGATGCCCGTGAGGAAGGCCGTCAGCGCCACCGAGATCATGAGGGCGCCGGTGGCCCTGCGCCTGGAGGGCCTGGCCGTGCGCCACATGGCCAGGGCGGCCGCGGGCAGGGCGAACATCATGATCGGGAAGAAGCCCGTCATGAAGGTGCCGGTCCAGGCGTTGGTGCCCTCCACGCCGGAGAAGAAGCAGGTCAGGTCGCCGTGAGCGGTCTGTCCGGTGGCGGTGGTGCAGTCGCCGAGCTGGAACCACGGGATGGAGTTGACCAGGTGGTGCAGGCCGAGAGGGATCAGCAGGCGGTTGACGGTGCCGAAGACGAAGGCGGCCAGGGCGGCGCCGGCTCCGCCCTGGGTGCCGGCGCGCATGAGCCAGCCGCCGACCTGCTCGTTGATGAGCCAGTTGAAGGCGGGGTAGAGGGCGCCCATGACGATGGCGATGCCGACGGCGGCCACCGAGGTCACGATCGGCACGAAGCGGCGGCCGCCGAAGAAGGCCAGCCAGTCGGGCAGCTTGATGCGGTAGAACCGCTGCCACAGCAGCGCCGCGGTCAGGCCGATAATGATGCCGCCGAGCACGCCGTAGTTGATGGGGGTCTGGGTGGGCAGCTCGCAGATGCTCACGCCCTGGTTCCACGGACCGACCTGGGCGACGGTGTCCGACGCCGGGTCGAAGCCGTGGAGGCAGTCGAGCTGCTCCTGGGTCGGGGCGGGCGGCCTGCCCATGACCAGGGGCGCCATGACCCACAGGACGCCCTGGTACACCAGGTAGCCGAACAGCCCCGCCACCCCGGTGGACCCGTCGGACCTCCTGGCGAAGCCGACGGCCACGCCCACCGCGAAGATGAGGGCCAGGTTGCTGAAGACGGCGTTGCCGGCGGCCAGGAGCACGTCGGCGACCGGCTGCACCCAGCTCAGGCGCCCGGCCACGCCGTCCTCGCCGAGCATGTCGGCCTGCCCGAGGCGGAGCAGGAGGCCGGCGGCGGGCAGTGTCGCGATGGGCAGCATGAGAGAGCGCCCGAGCCGCTGGGCGGCTGCGAAGGCGCCGCCCGACTTCTTCTTGTCAGACACGATGATCTCCAGTCTCGGGATGGCGGAGCGGCTCTGCCCCGCCGGGGAGTCGTCGCCCGTGGAGGCGACGCGGCCAGTCGCGCTCGGGCCGAACACGTCTGGACCAGCAGGTCCAGCAAAGCCCTGCGGGCGCCGGATGTCAAGCGACGACCGGTCCGGAACCGGGCGAAACGCAGGCGGCACCCAAGTATTCCTCATGGGATCGCTCGACTCCCTAGAACCGCACCGGTCCGCACCACTGGCCGAGCCGACCGCGAAACGGGCCCATAGCGCCGCGCGAAACGCTACCGGGTTGCTACCGAGAGGGCACAATGTCCCGTGTCCAGCGCCCGCCGACGGGCCGCCCGGCCTCTGATCGACCTAAGCACCGCCATGCCCACCACGCCAGCCACGCCCACCACCCCAGCCGCGCCCGGCTCACCGCCTCCCGCGAAGTACGTCGTCGTGCGCGACCACCTTCTCGCGCTCGTCGCCCAGGGCCTCGCTCCGGGGACCCCCGTCCCCTCCGAGCGCGAGCTGTGCGAGAGCTTCGGCGTGTCCCGCATGACCGTGCGCCAGGCGATCGACACCCTCGTCGTCGACGGCGTGCTGGAGCGCCAGCAGGGACGCGGCACCTTCGTCGCGCCGCCCAAGCTCGACCTCCAGGTGCGGCTGACCTCCTTCTCCGAGGAGATGAGGCGCCGCGGCATGGAGCCGGGCGCCGTCTTCCTGACCGCCGAGACGGCCCCGGCCGACGGCGCCGTCGCCGAGGCGCTGGAGATCGGCGTCGGGGACGACGTCCACCACCTGCGGCGGCTGCTGACCGCGGACTCCGTCCCCATGGCCATCGAGGAGAACTGGGTCCCGGCCGGCCTCCTGCCGGACCTGCTCAAGGGCGCCCTGCCCTTCTCCGTCTACGCCGAGCTCACCGAGCGGGGCCTGGCCCCGCAGTGGGGCGAGGACATGATCGAGGGCCGGGCCGCCACCGCCGAGGAGGCGGTCCTGCTGGGCGTGACCGAGCGGGCCCCGTCCCTGGACATCACCCGCCGGACCTTTCACGACCACCTCGCGGTGGACTACTCCCGCTCCCTGTACCGGGCCGACCGCTACACGCTGTGGGTCCCGGTCGCGGCGCCCGGTCCGCGCCGACGTCGTCCCCGCGCCTCCCGGGGCGCCTGAGAGCGGGCCGGGATGGACAGGCCGCTGAAGTCGGGTACGATGACTGGTGGTATGGACCACCGGCACGGGGTCCTGCCGGGCGACGGCGCCCGCCGGTCACCGCCCTCACCGCTGCCCGGCTGCGGCCGGCCGATCCAGGAGGACACATGTCCCAGGCCCAGAGCATCGTCGACGCCCTCGGGGGGCTTGACAACATCGTCGAGGTCGAGCCCTGCATCACCCGACTGCGGTGCGAGCTGGACGACGTCTCGCTCGTCGACGAGGCCGGTCTCAAGGCCGCCGGGGCGCACGGCGTGCTCGCACTCGGCAACAACGTGCAGGTCGTCGTCGGCCCCAACGCGGACGGCATCGCCGAGGACATCGAGGACCTGCGGTGAGCCTGGCCGTCCGGGCACCCCTGGCCGGGACGGTCGTCGCCATCGAGGACGTCCCCGACCCGGTCTTCTCGGGCAGGCTCGTCGGGCCGGGCCTGGCCATCGACCCCGACCGCCGCGCGGGCTCCTCCGTCACCGCGGTCGCCCCGATCGCGGGCACGCTGTCCAAGGTCCACCCCCACGCCTACGTCGTCGTCGCCCCCGGGGGGCGCGGCGTGCTGGTCCATCTCGGGCTGGACACGGTCGAGCTGGGCGGAAGGGGCTTCACGGTGCACGTCGTCGAGGGTGACCAGGTCGCCGCGGGCGACCCGATCGTGACCTGGTCGCCCGCGGCGGTCGAGGCCGGCGGACGCAGCCCGATCGTCCCGGTGGTCGCGCTCGAGGCCGAGGAGGGGGCGCTGACGACGGCCCGCGCCGGCCAGACCCTGTCCAGCGGGGCCGTGGCCTGCACCTGGGCCTGACGGCGCCGCGGCCGTCCCCGCGCTCAGCGCGTCATCTCGTCGCGGACGGCCGCCAGCAGGCTGGCGAGCCTGACATTGTCCGGCAGGTCCTCGATCAGGACGGGGCTGCCCGAGCCGTCGGCGAGCGGGATCTTCCAGTTGGGGTACTCCTGGTCGGTGCCCGGCTGGTTCTGGGCGCGCCGCTCGCCGACGCCGTCGACAAGCGCCACGCCGACCAGTGCGGAGGGCGTGCGCACCACGTAGCGGTGCAGGGCCTCCACGATCTCCCGCTCGGAGGGGTCGTCCCCCAGCAGCCCGTGCTCGCGCAGCCGCGTGAGCATCCTCTCGCGCTCCAGGCGGGCCTCGGCACGGACCTGCTCGGCGGGCTCGGTGAGCAGCCCGAGCCTCTCACGCAGGGCCACGTGCTCGTCGGCGAGGTACCCGGCGGTGGGGGGCAGGTCGTGGGTGTTGACGGTGGACAGGGCCAGGCGCCGGTAGGCGGCCGGCTGCAGCGGCCAGCCGTCGTGCTGCTTCTCGAACCACAGCACCGAGGTGCCGAGCACGCCGCGGCTGGCGAGGTAGTCGCGCGCCCAGGGCTCGACGGTGCCCAGGTCCTCGCCGATGATGACGGCGCCGGCGCGATGGGCCTCGAGCAGGGCGACGCCGACCATGGCCTCGTGGTCGTAGCGGACGTAGGCGCCCTGGTCCGCCCCCATGCCCCGGGGGATCCACCACAGGCGGAACAGCCCGACGACGTGGTCCACGCGCAGCGCACCGGCGTGGCGCAGCACCGTGCGCACCATGTCGCGCAGCGGCGCGTAGGCGGTCTGCGCCAGGTGGGCGGGGCTCCACGGCGGCTGGGACCAGTTCTGGCCGAGCTGGTTGTACATGTCCGGCGGGGCGCCGACCTCGATGCCCGGGGCGAAGGAGTCCGGGTCGCTCCACACGTCGGCCCCGTAGGGGTGGACGCCGACGGCCAGGTCGTCCATGACCCCCAGGCTCATGCCCGAGGCCCTGGCCTCGGCCTGCGCACGGCCCAGCTGCTCGTCGACGATCCACTGCAGCCACGCGTAGAAGTCGATGCGCTCGGTCAGGGTGCGGGCCTCGTTGGCGACGAAGGCGCTCGAGGCGTCCCTGAGGGTGTCGGGCCAGTCCTTGAGCTCGCCGTACTTCTCGGTCAGGGCGCACCACAGGGCGTACCGCTCCAGGTCCGTGCCCTGCTCGGCGCGGAAGCGCTCGAAGTCCCGCTGGCGGGACCGGGAGCGGCCGGCGGCGAAGATGACCTCGAGGGCCTCGCGCTTGGCCTTCCAGACGGCGTCGCGGTCAATGGGATCCGCACTGAGGTTGGCCGGCGAGACCTCCTCGAAGGCCCACTGGACCAGGGAGCGGCGGGGCCCGGACAGGCGGGCGACCTCCCCGATCGCCTCGGGGCGGATGTAGATCGGGTTGACGAAGCGCCTGGTCACCGGCAGGTAGGGCGACGGCGTCATGCGGCCGGCGGGCTCCGCGGCGTGCAGCGGGTTGATCAGGAGGAAGTCGGCGCCCTCGTCCCCCAGGAAGCTCACCAGCTCGGTGAGGTCGTCGGCGTCGCCGATTCCCCACGAGCCCTGGGAGCGCACGGAGTACAGCTGCGCCATGGCGCCCCAGCCCCGCGGGCCCAGGGCCGCCGGCAGCTCCAGGCGGTCGGGGGTGACGGCCAGCGGGGCCCGGGCCGAGAACGCCTCGCGGGCCGGGCAGGCGTCGACGTCGGCGACGAGGGTGTGCCATCCCAGGGGGAGGTCGGCCGGCAGGGCGAAGCAGGCCCTGCCGGTCAGGGCGCCGTCGACGTCGTGCGGCAGCGTCCACTCGTCGGTCTGCGACAGCTCGCGCCTGCCTCCTCCCTCCAGCTCGACGCGCACCCGCACCGCGGCGCCGTCGGGAAGGTGGACGGGCACGGAGACCGGGGCGCCGGAGCGGGCGACGACGACGCGCGGCAGCGTGAGCCTCCAGGGGTTGAGCTCGGCCTCCTTCAGCGAGGCCTCGACATCCTCGTCGGTGCCGGCCTCGACGCCCAGGGCCGCCAGGACGGCGACGAGCGTGGCGCGGGAGGGCGCGGCGAGGTTGCCGTGATAGTCCCAGTACTCGGTGGAGACTCCGTGTGCTTCAGCGAGCTGCTTCAGGCGTTCGCCCGCGGGCTCGGATGCGGCGATGGACTCAGTCATGGCGTGGATTCAGCCTCGTTGGTCGGTCGCGTGGGCGCGAGGGGTGGCCCCTGTCGGGATGATACGGCGGACGACGACCCGCCCGACCCTTCCAGTGCGGCAGTGCGACTGGACGATCGGGCGGCGACTATCCGTTGCAGCAATCGTTTCACAGGTGGTCGCGCAATGCCAGCCTCGGCACTTCCACGCCCCGGCACCCGCCGGACGGCGGACAGGGGCGAGGGGCGGCGCGGCCCGGCGCCGCTCAGCCCAGCGCAGCGATCTCGCCCGCGATATTGTCCGCCGTCGGCCCGACGACGACCTGGACGACGCGGCCGGAGCGGACGACCCCGAAGGCGCCCGCAGCGCGCAGGGCGTCCTCGTCGACCTTCTCCTGGTCCACGACCTCGACGCGCAGCCGCGTGATGCAGGGCTCGAGGTCCGAGATGTTCTCCCGGCCCCCCAGGCCGGCGACGATCTTCTCAGCGGTACTCATGTGTGCTCCCTCGGTAAGTCTCGGCTCGGCGGCGCGCCGCACGACGGCTCGTCATCTCCGTGCTCGCAGTCACTTTATCCTAGGCGGAGCATCCCTCGCCCAACCGGCTTCCTGGGGCGCGTCGACCGGGCCCGCACCAGGACGGCACATGTCAATCGATATTCATCCGACGGCGGAAACGAGACATGCGGCGCCCTCCCGGGGCACAATGGGCCGTGATATTCGCCTCCATCGCTGTTGAGGAGCACCGCATGGCCCCGTCCGACGCAACACCCACCTCCCTGACTGGCATTGGCGTGAGCCCCGGGCTCATCGCCGGCCCTGTCGCCCGCATGGCGCCGGGTATCACCGAGCCCGAGATCGCCACCCTCGACTCCAGCCGAGACCCCGAGAAAGAGTGCGACCGCATCGCAGAGGCCGCCCAGAAGGTCAAGAAGAGCCTCGAGCTCTCCGCCGCCGAGGCCAAGGGCGACGGACGCACCCTGCTGGAGACCACGGCGCAGATGGCCGCCGACCCGACCCTGACCACCTCCGCCCAGGCCAAGGTGCGCGAGCGCAAGCTCGTCCCCGAGCGCGCCGTGTGGGAGGCCGCCGGCACCCTGGCCGGCATGCTGGAGTCGCTCGGCGGCTACATGGCCGAGCGCACCCGGGACGTGGGGGACGTGCGCGACCGCATCGTCGCCGTCCTGACCGACTCCCCCATGCCGGGAATCCCGCGCATGCCCGAGCCCTTCGTCCTGGTCGCCGAGGACCTCGCCCCCGCCGACACGGCGCTGCTCGACCCCGAGAAGGTCGTCGCCTTCATCACCTCCGAGGGCGGCCCCACCTCGCACACCGCGATCCTGGCCCGCGCGCTGGGCATCCCGGCGATCGTCGGCACCGGCACGGAGGTCACCGACCAGCTCCACGACGGCGACATCGTCCTGGTCGACGGCACCAAGGGCGCCGTGACCCTCAACCCGACCGAGGAGGCCCTGCGCCGGGCCCGCGAGCTGGCCAGCCGGGTGCGGGTCTTCAACGGCGACGGCGCCACGAAGGACGGCCACGAGGTCCAGCTGCTCGCCAACGTCGGCGACGCCGCCGGAGCGCGCAGCGCCGCGGAGGCGGGCGCCATGGGCGTGGGCCTGTTCCGCACCGAGTTCTGCTTCCTCGACCAGCCCGAGGAGCCCACCGTCGAGGCGCAGGTGGAGGCCTACCGCGGCGTGCTCGAGGCCTTCCCGGGCAAGAAGGTCGTCGTGCGCACCCTCGACGCCGGGGCCGACAAGCCGCTGCCCTTCCTCACCGACGCCACCGAGGCCAACCCGGCGCTCGGCGTGCGCGCCTACCGCACCGCCCGGCGCGACCCGGAGGTCCTGGAGCACCAACTCGAGGCCCTCGCCAAGGCCGAGGCCGGCACCGAGGCGAAGGTGTGGGTCATGGCCCCCATGATCTCCACCGCCGACGAGGCCAAGGCGTTCACCGACAAGGCACGCTCCTACGGGCTCACAATCGCGGGCATGATGATCGAGGTGCCCTCGGCCGCCATCATGGCGGACAAACTCTTCGAGCACGCCGACTTCGCCTCCATCGGCACCAACGACCTCACGCAGTACGTCATGGCGGCCGACCGGCTCCTGTCCTCCCTGGCGGACCTGTCGACCGGCTGGCAGCCCGCCGTCCTGCGGCTGATCAAGTCCGCCTGCGACGGCGCCGCCCCCCACGACCGCCCCGTGGGCGTGTGCGGCGAGGCCGCCGCCGACCCGGCCCTGGCCGTGGTCCTGGTGGGCCTGGGGGTCAAGAGCCTGTCGATGACGGCCCGCGCCCTGGCCGACGTCGACGCCGTGCTCAAGTCCGTCGACTTCGCCGACTGCCAGCGCCTGGCGGGCCTGGCGACCAGCGCCCGCAACGCCGACGACGCCCGCGCCGCCGTGCGCGCCGAGCTGCCGATCCTGGAGGAGCTCGGTCTGTGACGACGCCGTACCCGGTCCCCGTCGCCACCGAGGAGCCGCTGGGCTCGGTGACCCGGGTCCTCGCCCTGAGCGAGGCGGCCGGCGACGGGGACGGGGACGGCAGGCCGGTCCCGGAGGACGTGTTCACCGGCGCCTCCCTGCCCCAGCTCTCGGGGCGCATCTACGGCGGCCAGGTGGTGGCGCAGGGGCTGCTGGCCGGGGCCGCCACCCTGGCTGACGACGACGACGGCGGTGGGCGCCTGAGTGAGCGCCTGCCGCACTCGGTGCACGCGTACTTCATGCGCGGGGGCAGGCCCGACGAGCCGGTGAGCTTCGCCGTCGAGAGGCTCCACGACGGGCGGTCCTTCTCGCAGCGGCGCACCACGGCCTCCCAGGGCGGGGTGCCGATCCTGACCATGATCTCCTCCTTCCAGGAGGTCCAGGGCGGCGCCGACCTCCACATCGAGGCCCCGGAGGTGCCGCGCCCCGAGGAGCTGACAAGCGCGCTGGAGATCTTCAGGACCGTCGACCACCCGGTGGCGAGGTTCCTAGGACGCACGGCGGCCTTCGACCTGCGTCACGTCGAGGGCAACGTCTACCTGGGGCCCGGCGAGGAGCGCAGCGGCGTCCAGCACCTGTGGGCGCGCTCGCGCGGGCGCCTGCCGGCCGGGGCCTCCCAGACGGTGCACCGGGCGCTGCTGACCTACATGTGCGACCAGGTCATGCTGGAGCCCGCGCTGCGCAGCCAGGGGCTGAGCTGGCGCAGCCGGGGGATGAGCCTGGCGACCCTCGACCACACCCAGTGGTTCCACCGGGACGTGGACGTGTGCGACTGGATGCTCTTCGTCCAGGACTCCCCCAGCTCGCAGGGCGGGCGGTCGATGGTCCGCGCGGAGGTCTTCGACGCCTCCGGGCGGCTGGTGTCCTCCATCGCCCAGGAGGGCATGATCCGCACGCCGACGCCGACGGCCCGCGGAGGCGGCCGGTGGGAGATCCGCCTCGAGGGCTGAGGCGAGCGGGTCCGGGGCAGCCGGCGGGGCCGGCTCGCACCACCGGGCCGGCTCGATCGGGCCGGCTCGCACCGGGCCCGGGGATGGAAGACTGTGCCCATGAGCGCATCCGTCGATGTCCTGCTGGTCGAGGACGAGGCAGACCTCGCCGCCGCCACCCGGGACTACCTGTCCGCCTTCGGCCTGCGCGTGACGCACTGCCCGGACGCCGAGTCGGCGCTGCGCTCCGCCCGCGCACGCGCGCCCGGCGTCGTCCTGCTCGACGTCAACCTGCCCGGCATGAGCGGCTTCGAGCTGTGCCGCCGGCTGCGCGGCGACTCGCAGGTGCCGATCATCGTCGTCTCGGCCCGCAGCGCCGACGTCGACCAGGTGCGGGGCCTGTCGCTCGGCGCCGACGACTTCGTCACCAAGCCCTTCTCCCTGGCCGTCCTGCTGGCCAAGGTCCGCCGCGCCCTGGAGCGCGGCGCCGTCAGCGCACCCGCTGCCGCGGGCGGTGGGGCCGGGTCCTCGGTGCCCGCAGGGGAGGACGGCTTCGACGACGGCCGCCTGCGGGTGGAGCCGTCCACCGGCCGCACCTACCTGAACGGCCGCGAGCTCCGCCTGACCGCGCTGGAGGACAAGATCCTGCGGCACCTGGTGTCCAAGCGGGGCGCGGTGTGCGCCAAGGAGGACATCATCCGCGCGGTATGGGGGGACGAGTTCACCAGCGTCGGCACGCTGACCGTGCACGTGCGCCGCCTGCGCGCACGCATTGAGAAGACGCCCGGCTCCCCCGCCTACATCCGCACGGTGTGGGGGCGCGGGTACCTGTTCGAGGCGCCATGATGCGCGGTCTGCGCGCTCCCCTGGTCCTGCTGACCGTCGCCCTCGCAGGGGGCCTGGCCGTGCTGGCCCTGCTCGCCGTGCGCGAGCCGCCGGCCGCGGATGCCGCCGGGCTCAATGACGCCGTCCAGCGCCTGTCCGCCTCCTGGCCCCGCCCCGAGGAGGCGGGTCTGGGAGACGTGGCCGACCGGCTGCGGGTGGTGGACGCCGCGGGCAGCCCGGTGCCACTGACCGGTGAGGGCGGTGGGGGTGCCGCGGACGCGCCCCGGCCGGCGGACGGGCTCCGGGACATGCAGTGGACCGGCGAGCACCGCCCCCTGGCCGCGCCCGTCGTCGTCGACGGGCGGGTCGTGGCCTGGGCCTTCCTCGACGACGGCTACACCGCTGCCGCGGCGGCTCGCCGGCGGGCCGTCGCCTGGACGAGCGCGGCGATCCTGACGGCGGGCCTGCTCCTGGTGCTCGCGCTGCTGGTGCGGATCAACGCACGCGTGCTGGTCCCCTTCAGGCGCCTGGAGCGCTTCGCCGCCCGCGTGGCCGGCGGGGACCTGGCCGCGCCGCTGGAGATGGACCGGGGCAACACCTTCGGCGCCTGGACGGAGAGCTTCGACCTGCTGCGCACCGAGCTGGCCGCCTCTCGCCGGCGGGAGGCGGAGGCGCGCGCGTCCAAGGAGGCGCTCATCGCCCAGATCGGCCACGACCTGCGCACGCCCGTCGCCACGATCTGCGCCACCGCCGAGCTGCTCGAGCTCACCGAGGACTCTCCCGCCGCCCGCCGTCGGCTGCAGGTGATCCGGGCCAAGAGCCACCAGGTGGACGACCTGGTCAGCGACCTGTTCCGCGCCCACGCCGACGAGATCGCCGCCCTGAGCGTGAGCCCCACGGACCTGAGCACCGACGAGGTCGCGGCCCTGGTGCGCGAGGCGGACCACCGGCACCTGGTGCGCCTCGCCACCCTGCCGGCCGTCCTGGTGCGCGCCGACCGGCTCCGCCTGGCGCAGGTCATCGACAATGTCGTGCAGAACTCCTACAAGTACGCGGGCACGCCCATACGCGTGAGCGGCCGGATCGAGGAGGACTCGCTGCGGCTCGACCTCGCCGACGCCGGCCCGGGCGTCGCGCCGGACGAGACCGGGCAGATCTTCGCCCGGGGACGGCGCGGCAGGAACGCCTCGGGCACGCCCGGCCAGGGGCTCGGCCTGTTCACCTGCGCCCAGCTCATGGAGCGCATGGGCGGGCGCATCGAGGCCGGCCTGCCGGCGTCGGGAGGCCTGGTCATGACGCTCCGCCTGCCGCTGGCCTGAGCCCGGCGCCCCTGCTGCGCCCCAACATCACGGTAAGGGGCCCAGGCAGCCGGCGCCCCTGCGCCCCTGCTGCGCCCCCTCGCGCCGTCCGGCAAGGAGCGAGCAGGCCCGGCGGGCGGATATCGCAGGCGAACCGTAAGAGTTCCGTAAGGACTTGCCGCGGCCGCCCCCGTAGCGTCGAGGCGTCGCACGAGAGGAGCACCCATGCCGCCGACCCCGCCGCCGACCCCGCCGCCGTCCGAGGCCCGCCGCGCCGCCACCGCCGTCGTCACCACCGACAGGCTCTCCAAGTCCTTCTCGGTGGGCGGGACCCAGCAGCACGTGCTGCGCAACCTGGACCTGGAGATCGCCGCCGGCTCCTTCACCGTCATCATGGGCCCCTCGGGCGCCGGCAAGTCCACCCTCCTGTACGCCCTGTCCGGGCTGGACCGGCCCACCCTGGGCACGGTGAGGCTGGACGGCACGGACCTGACCGCTCTGAGCGAGGACGGCCTGGCCCGCTTCCGCCGCAGCCACTGCGGCTTCGTCTTCCAGCAGGTGCACCTGCTGGACTCCCTGACCGTCCTGGAGAACCTCCTGGCCGTGGGCCTGCTGGTCAGCAGGGACCGCGACGCCGTCGTCGAGCACGCGCGCTCGCTGCTGAGGCGGGTCGACCTGCCCGAACGGGACTGGGGCAAGGCGCCCGCCACGCTGTCGGGCGGCGAGGCCCAGCGCGCGGCCATCGCCCGGGCCCTGATGAACCGGCCCGCCGTCGTCTTCGCCGACGAGCCCACCGGCCAGCTGGGCTCCGAGCACTCCGCCGCCGTCCTGGACCTGCTCGGCGACGTGCACGCGGACGGGCAGACCATTGTCATGGTGACCCACGACGTGCGCTCCGCCGCCCGCGGCGACCGCGTGCTCTACCTGCGCGACGGCCACGTCTGCGCCGAGTGCTCCCCGACCGGCACGACCGACCAGCGCGCCCAGGCCCTCACCTCCTTCCTGACCGGGATGGGGTGGTGAGGGTGCTGCGATCACCGCGATCACTGCGATCACCGCGATCACTGCGATCACCGCGATCACTGCGATCACTGCGATCACCGCGATCCTTGAGGTCACTGGCGGCGAGCCCGTCTCTGCTGCTGGCCCGCCGCGCCCTCCGCAAGCACCCGGGCCTGGTGGGGGCCGTGACGGTCCTGTCCCTCATCGCCGGGCTGCTCATGAACGTCGGGCTGGTCATGATGCCCCAGCACGGCGCGTACCTGGAACGCAAGGCAGATGAGTGGAACTCCCCCGACGCCGTCGTCCTCCTGCCCCAGGGCGAGCAGGCCGACGCCGTCGAGGACGCCCTGCGGTCCGATGAGCGCGTGCGCGACCTGGAGACCACGCCGGGCGTCAACGTGCAGGGCTCCATCCCCTACGCCGACTCGACGCTGCCCTCCATGTTCCTCTTCTACGACGCAGACGCCTCCACGCGGATGGGACGGTGGGACGTCGCCTCCCGGCTCGATGATCCGGTGGAGAATCCCGTCTGGGTGCCCTCCACTCTCCAGGCCGCGGGCGGCTACGAGCTGGGCGACGAACTGGTGCTCACCTCTCCCATGGGCGAGCGCACCTTCCACATCCAGGGCTTCACCGAGTCCACATACGGCGGCATGCCGTCGATCGGCCTGCTGTGGCTGGGGTTGCCGAGCAGGGACTACGAGGCGCTCGAGGGCGAGGCGCGGGAGCACATGGCCGGCCTCCAGGCCGAGCTCGCCGCAGGCGGACAGGACGGCACCGGCGTGCAGCAGGCCCGGCTCCCCGGCTGGGTGCCCTCCACACTCATCAAGGTGCAGACCCGCAGCGCCGAGGAGGCCGGCAGCCTCACCGGTGAGGTTCTCTCGCGCCTGGATGTGGTCTCGGCCTGGGACATGGACCGGGCGACCCTGTCCATGGCCAACCAGATGTCGGTCGGCCTCATCTCCGTGGTCGTCTTGCTCTTCTCCTCGATGATCGCAGGCGTGGCGCTGCTCATGCTGGCCTTCATGCTGCGCGGTGCCGTCCGCGAGGACCTGGAGACGGTGGGCGCCCTGCGGGCCATGGGCTTCACCACAGGCGGGGTCGTGCGCCCCATGGTGCTCCTCTTCGCGCTGACGGCCGCTCTGGGCGCGGCGGCCGGGGCGGCCTCGAGCTACGCGGTCCTCCCGTACCTGTCCTCGATCCTGCGCACTCAGACCGGGATCACCTGGAGGGTTCAGGTCGAGCCCGGAATGCTCCTGGCCTGTGCCGCGGGCCTGGGCATCATGGTCTGGCTGGTCGGAGCCCTCGTCGCCAGGCGCGCCAGCCGCATGAGCGCGGTGGAGGCGCTGCGCGGCGGCCAGGCCGACCACTCCTTCACCCGCTCCCGCCTGCCTCTGCAGCGCACGCGCGGCCGGCTCGCCATGCTGCTCGGCCTCAAGGAGATGCTCGCGGCGCCGGGCCGCGCAGTGCTCATCCTCGTAATCGCCGCCGCATGCACCATGGCCTCGGTCTTCTCCGCCTCCGGCCTGGGGACGCTCGCCGACGAGGACAACGCCCTGTCGCTGCTCCTGGGCGGCATTTTCCCAGACATCACCGTCACGGCGAAGTCACCCGACGACGTCGACGCCGCCGTGGCCGGGGCCCTGAGGACTCCCGGTGCGGCGAGTGCGGTCCCGTACTCCACCAGATCCGAGCTCGTCAACGGCACGAGTGTGCTCTTCATCGTGGTGGACGAGGTGGATGACCTGCCGACGAGCCCCCTCTACGAGGGGCGGCCAGCTCGTCATGGCAACGAGGTCGTCCTGGGCCCGGGCGTGGCGAGGCGCTTCGAGGCTCATGTCGGCGATACCTGGACAGCGACCCGCAACGGCGCCGAGACGGAGCTCCTCGTCACCGGCCTGGCCAGCGGCGTGGCCAGTGGCGGTAACTTCGTGATCCTCACCCGGGAGGCGTACAAGGAGCTCGCCCCCGATGCGAGCCTGACCGACGTCGGAGTCTTCATCGCCGACGACGCCGATTCCAGCGCGGTGGCCAAGGCTCTGCAGGACGAGCTCGGCCCCGATTTCCAGGTGGTCAATACACGGGACTCCATGGCGGCGCAGACGCAGGGCGATATGTCCATGGTCCCGCTGCTGTCCAACTCCCTGATGATATTCACCGGGCTCGTCGTGGTACTGGTGGTGGCGCTCCTGACCGTCTCCCTGGTGGCCCGGTCCCGTCGCTCCTCGGGCCTGCTCAAGGCCCTGGGGATGACGACGCGCCAGGCGGCGGCCCGTGTGCGCTGGACCATACTGCCGCCCGTGGTCCTGGGCACCTCGTTGGGGTGCGCGGCGGGCGGCGCGCTGATCACGCCGCTGCTGACGGCGATGTTCAGCGAGGTGGGGATCAGGCGGATCACGATGGAGATCCCGATGTGGCCGACCCTCGCCGTCGGGGCGGCCGTACTCGTCACCGCGGTGGTGGCGGTGTTGGTCGCCACGCGGCCCATCGGCAGGATCACCGCTTACTCCCTGCTGACGGAGTAGCCCGGCGGCCCGCCGGGTGCAGGATCTCCGGGGATCCGACAAGGACTGCGACTCAGTCACCTCCGGCGGCCCGCCGGGTGCGGGATCTCCGGGCCCGCGCTCAGCGGGCCCCGACGTGCCGTCTGCTCGGTCGTCGCGCCGTCCGCGTCCGGGCCCGCGCTCAGCGGGCCCCGCTCTGCGTCCGCCGCTCCCGAGTCCGGCGGGGCGCCGCTCCCCCAGGGCCGCACGGAAGCGGCATCCCGGCGGCAGACGCGGCACTGACAACGAGCCCGCCGATCCGGAGCCCGCCGAGAACCGACAGTCAGGAAGGCGCGATCACATTCAGGCCGCAGCACTGAGCGGCTCGGCGCATCTCGCGGTCGTAGGTCAGAAGAATGTCCGCGCTGATAGCCCTCGCAACCGCAAGATGGATGGCGTCGGCGGCGCGCAGCCCCATCGATCCGGAGGAGGCGCTGAGAAGATGCTCCCTGGAGACGTCGATCAGCTCGACCCCGGAGAGCAGGACCGCCGCCGTCCTCTCATCAAGCTCGCGGCGACGGCGGGCAGCGCAGTGAAGCTCGGTATGGAGCAGAAAGGACGCGCACAGAACCATGCCGCCTGCAACGGCGCTGTTGAGCCACTGCGACAGCGGCCTCGACTCTTTCTCCTCAATGAGCAGCTTGAGCGCAGCCGAGGTGTCCAAGTAGCAGATCCTCATAACTCACCGCGAAGATCATCCAGCACGTCCTGCGACGCGATCCCGGTGGCGCGCCTCAGGGCGGCGAAGTCCACGCGGACAGACCGAGTGACGGCTCCGCTCCGCCTGAGAAGAGCGAGAGGCTCCTCGGGCACGGGAGCGAGCAGGGCCACAGGTCTCCCATTGTTGGTGATCTCAAAAGTCTCCCCCGCTTGAACGCGGCGCAGAATCTCCGCACTGTTATTGCGCAGCTCGCGGTGCGGAATCGTGGGCACGGGCATCACCTCGTAGCAAGTGTAGCACGAACGCTTGAACCGCTCGGCGCAGCATCCACCGCAGGAATCCGGGCGCGACTCTCCCGCCTCGCCGCCGCCTCTCTCCCGTACACGCCACTGCGCGCACCCGGGCGCCGGGATCCCCCGCCCCGGCCCCCAAGTCACCGCATATCCGCGCGATAGCGGCTTCCGCGCCCGCGCCCCACCTGTACGTCGGCGTCCCAGATGGCTGGTTCCCGGGGCAGCGGGCGGAGCGCGCTCCGATCTTCAACGGAAGTTCGTCACGTGAACGTACCTTTCTCCCATCCTTCTGACCTCTACCCCCAGAAGGA
>ERZ772917.1173-NODE-1173-length-16043-cov-8.784901_pt1 | contig 16043 bp, 17 predicted proteins | sample MGYA00511187_ERZ772917 | MGnify/ENA primary metagenome ERZ772917 (study PRJEB29015, sample SAMEA2737925) | human oral metagenome | biome: human oral; feature: human-associated habitat; material: dental | place: China | collected 2012 ... | reverse complement strand
TGCTAATGTTCTAAATATATTATACATTAAAATTAGTAAAATTGCAAATTTTAGTACAACATTTTCAATGTTGGTGTTATTCATCTCACGACTAAAGTCACAAGTGTTCTAACTCATTTTATAAAAACATTGAATATTTATATTTTAGCTCTAAAATTCTATACTCTTGCACTTCACTTTGAAACTGAAGAAAATACCTCTCTTTTTCAGGTTTGAAATTAATTATTTTAAAAATTTGGTAGCCACAACAATTTTCTACATCTTCAAAACTTGAGTTTTCCGTATTTTGAAAATGTAAAAACTCTGATATTTTTTTACATTCTTGAAATGTTAGAAGTTCCTTGTCAAATTTATCTAAAAATTCATTTGTTGTTAGCATTTATTATTCCTCCTATCTCAATAAATGAAATTTGTCAACCCCATTTATTATAATTTTTTATTAAAATTTTATAAAATGTGTTATAAACAACATTACCTTAAATATAGAGATAGAAATTACAACTGATAAGAAAGATATAAGCATTAATTTAAAAAATTTTTTCATAATAATCACTCCTTACATTTTCTCAATTTTATGGTATAATACAACTGATAAGATTAATACTTTATACAGAAAAGGCTTTTCTCTCCCCTCAAATACCATTTGATTGAGAAGCCTTTTTTGTTTTATAAAGTTCTTGCTCTTGTGAATTTTAATAGTGTTAGATTTTCTGCTACTGTTGTTGCAATTTCTGAAATGCCTATAAAAGTATAATTGTATTTTTCTCCTAAATTAATGATTAAATTGATTATAGTAACAAATTCTACTGTACTTTCGGTATCTTCATCTTCATCAAGGATTATAATAACTGAATTATTATCAAGTTTAAAGTTTTCCTCATATTTATTTTGGATATCTTCTTTTAATTCCTCTAATTCTTCTAATTTTCTTTTATCCATATTTTACCCCTTTATATTTTTAATTCTCCATTTAGGTACTCTTTTTTCAATTTGTATAAAGTAGGTCGTGATATATCTAGGGCTTTTAAAACTTGATTGGTTGTTAGCTCTGTGGTCTTATCTATCCACTTCTTTAAAAGCTCTATATCTTCTTTTCTGAAACTATGACTAGCTTTCTTTCTCCCTACTACTTCGCCAGTTTTATTACTTATTAGCTTTCCAGTATCTGTTTTCTTCATACTGTTATATGCTTGTCGTTGCCTTTCTAACATTGTTTTTCTCTCTATATCTGCTAACATAGTATAAATACTAAGCATTACAGTTTTTAAAATAGGATTGGTAGAATTTAATTCGGGTTGCTCCAAGCTAATTAATGTTACTCCCCTAGTATCTACTATTAAATTATAATTTTCTAGGATTAGCTTCATATCTCTACCAAGCCTATCTAAACTTGTTATAACAAGTGTATCTCCTGATTTTATAACCTTGTTTATTAGCTTTTGGTACTGGGGTCTATTAAAATCTTTACCACTTCCTATATCACTATAAATATTCTCTGCTAATATTCCGTATTCTAGTAATGCTTTTTCTTGCCTTGTATGGTCTTGTAAATTAGTTGATACTCTAATATATCCATATTCCAATTTGTTAAAAAAACCCCCTTTCATCTAACCTAATTTTTTAACACTTAAAAAGTGCCATTTCTTCTATATCTTTAATTTTAGAATTTTTAATAAATTATATATCCCTTTTATTTATATACTAATTTAAAACATAAATTAAATTATTCTATAATTTCCAAGCCTTTTATATAGTCTATAATTTTTATTAAATCTGGCTTATATATTTTATTTGGGTCTATATCCAGCTTGAAGCACATAGAGTTTATTAAATCTGCCGTGATATTCTTATTGTTTGCAACTACTAAAATTCTCCCTTCATTTATATACTCAAAATCCCTTAATGCTAATTTTTCTAAATTTCTTAGTATTTTTCCCTTTTCCACTTATTAAATTCTCCCCTTTCATTTTTTAATCTTCATAATGTCCTTTACAAGAAATAATTACTAATATATCATTTTCAACTTCATAAACAAGTCTATGTTCTTGGTCTATTCTTCGGCTATATCCACCACTATATTTTAGTCTTTCGGGTTTTCCAGTACCTTTTAAAACTCCCTCTCTAAGTATTTCCTTAATTAGTTTAGTTATTTTATTAGCTTTTTTTAAATCTTCATTTTGCCACTCTGAATATTCTTCTAATGCTTCTATATGCCATAGTACCTGTTTTTTATTCATCTTCAACCTCTGTTGGTACTGGTTTTAATATTCCTTTACCATTTTTAATATCTTCCATTCTACTTTCTATTTTTTTTAAGTATCTATAATTTCTTATTTCTTTCATCATTTTGTTATATTCTTTCTTTGTTAATATAACAATATCATTTTCGTTATAAGTTAATGTTGCCATTTTATCACTCCTTTTTTATATATTGTTTGTAATCTTTATGATTGCTTTCAATCAACTTGTTATTTTTTCATTTCTTTTAGGTACATATCAAAAATAAAATTAGTTATAGTTGCGATACTTTCTCCTATTTCAATACTATGAAGCTTCATTTTATTGTATATTTCTTCATTCATTCTAATACTAACAGATTTATTATTAGATAATTTTCTGTAATGGTCTGGGATTGTACTATGGTCTAATAATACTCCACTTTTCTCATTCTCTATCAACTTTTCAAGTATTCCTATATTTTCCAAAGTGAAAAATTTTTGAAGTCTTGCAACTGGAATATTATTGAATACTGCTATTTCTGTATTTTCTATACTACTTGCTTGATTGCTTTCATCTTGCTTACTTTCTTTTTCTTCCACTTCATCTGTATTAGCTTGTAATCTTTCGGCTTGATTTAAAGCATTTTCTAGGCTTTCTCTATGTAATTCTATAAAATTCATAACTGCTTTTTTTATACCTACTTTTTTAAATACTTCCTTTTCTCCACTGATGAAAATAAGAGTATAAGTATCTTCTCCCTCATTTTGTGTAGAATTTTCTTTGTCTAAAAATTGTAGATATTCCTTACTTAATCCAAAAGTTGTTGGTAACATTTAATCACTCCCTTTTTTAATTAAAATGTTTGTAATCATTTTGATTTATTTCAATCAATTATTATTTTTTGTCTTTACTATCAACCCCTTTTGTTAATTCGTTGTACTTTTCTAGTGAAATTAATACTGCACTAGATTTATTGTTCTTTCTTGTAATTATAATATCTGTATTTTCTTCAACTGCTTTTTCTAAATATTCCTTGATGTTACTTCTAAAATTGCTCGTTCCTACTGTAAGCATATTTACCCCCTTTTTGTACTTTAATTTGTACGATTTTTTGTACTAACTTATGATACCATAAAACTAAATATATGTCAATAAAAAATGTTTGTAATCTTTATGATTGCTTTCAATCATTTTAATAAAAAAGTCAATAGTATCAATATATTTTGATATGTTAATGTAATTGGACTTCACTTTTTAAATGCTTGAATAGTGATATAATCTAGCCTAGATTAAGTTTTTATATATTTTTGTTTGATAAAATATTATATATTTAATGAAATATATATTAAAAATACAAAATAAAATTTTAAATACATTTTATACTATTTTAATACTTATAAAATAATATATTATATCAAATATGTTATATAAAATATTATTTATTATCAATATATTATTTTTTATAATAAATGTAAATAAAACTTAAAAAATTAATAATTATGTATTAAAATTGTATTAATAATATAAAATAAATATTAGATTATAAAAATATTAAAAATACAAAATTTTATAAAATGCTTGAAAGATTACAGACTAATTACAAGCAACTAATCTCATTTTTCTCCACGGACTGATAAGAAAAGTAACAAAGGTGGCTATGAAGTGGTGGTTTATAACAACTAGCAACGCCGAAGCCGTCCCCAAAAGTTCCCCTGCTTGACGGGGGGACTGGGGACAAATTGTCGTATAATAGGGGGTTGTTAAGGGGTGTTCCCCTTAAATATAAAAATAGACACAAGTGGTAAAATGTGTCTATTTAATAAAATTTAATCATCATCTATCTCTTTTATTTCTTCTCCAAAAAAATGAATAAATATTGAATATACTAAATCTAGGAATGATAATATAATTAATATTGCTCCTGCAATAATTATAATATTCATTATAAGTTGACTTTTGAAATTAATTTTATAGGTGTTTGGTATTATTATTCTTAGAATAAAAAAGACATTTATTATTGAAAATAAAAGAATATATATTCTCTTTAAAATAAAAGAATTATTAGTACCACTTAAAATATAATTAAGCTTTACAGTACCTTTATTAATACGATCTAAATTGTTGTTTAATCTACGGTAATCATCAGTCACATATTTTGAATATCTATTTATATTATCACTATCTTTTTTTATATTCTCTGCAACTGCTTTAATCTCTGTGGTACTCTTTTTTAGTTCTATATTAGTATTTTCTACTTCTTGGATTGTATCTGCTTTATATTTTTTTAGCTCTTGGATTAAAATTGATTTATATTCTTCTATATCACTTTTTAAGGTACTTCCTATCTTCTTTATATTTAAAATGGCATTATTAATATAATCTTGTGTAGCATTTTCTAAATTACCAGGGAAAGATTTTAAAATATCTTTCATCTTGGAATTTATGTTATCTTGGAAGCTCTCTAAAATAGTTATAACCTTTTCTGCTTTTAAGAGTACCTTTTGTTCTTCTTGCTTCATAATTGTTGTTAATTCTTCTTTTCTAGTATTTAAAACTTCCTTGGTGTTTGCATTTGCTATCTCTATAAATTGTTTCTGTTCCTTAATAAGTTCTGTTTTAAATTCTTCTCTGGTGGCTTCTAATATCTTTTTGTATTCCTGCATAAATTGTTTTAATTCTTGTTTAGCATTGGCAAAAGCCGTTTCTTTCTCAACTATCTTGGTATCCACATTTTTATAACTTTCAAAAAATGCTTGTATCTTACTTTCAAAATTAGAAAGTATGCTATAATTTCGCTCTATCATCATTGTTATATCAAGTTTATCTGCCATATTCAAAATCTCCTTTCTTCTTGTCAACAAAATCATCTTCAAAATCATCATTTACTGATTTTTTTATAGTATCAGTCTTTTTGACTTCTTCAAATTCTTTTTCTATTTCTTTTGGTCTATTATCCATATATTGAGAAATTTTTGTTAATATTTCTTTATGTCCAGTTATTAATGCATTATAATTTTTTAAATCATATTCATTTTGAATAAAACTTGCTTCGGCTAAATCATTATTTGTTGATATTAAAAGACTTCTTATATTTTCATTATAAATATTATTAAATAGTTCTTGGTCAGTAATTTCATAGCGACTAGGTTGTAATTCTTGCCATTCTTCTATATCTTCTACCAATTTGATTAAGTCTATATCCTCTTTATCTAATAGCTTAATAAAGTTCTGAAGATCAGTTTGTAATTTTCTATTTTCTTCTTCTCTTGCTCTTTGTTCCTGCAATTCTTTTTTCTTGGCAAGTGCTTTTTGCTCTCTTTCAAGCATTATTTGTTCTCTAATATCTGCATTCAATTTATTTATTTTATCCCATTCTGCATTTTGTCTTTTAAGATTATTTTGATATTCTTCAATCTCTTTTTGGTATCTATCTGCAACTTCTTGCTTATGTTGTTCCTCTGCCTCTAATTGTTTATTAAATAAATCTCTCATAATACTTTCATATTCCAATACTTTTTCCATTCCACTATTTTTAATTTCTTTATATTCTTGTTCCTTAATCTTTACATTATCAGATACCTTTTTCAATTCTTCTTGGTTAGAAGCTATAACATTTCTCTTTTCTTCTAATCCCTCTTTTAATTCTGTAATTTCTCTTGGTATAGATATAATTTTTTCTTTATTTTCAAGTATTTTCTTTTCAATACTCTTAATTAAATTATCAAAGTTTTCTATTCTATCTTTTGTATTTTCTAGCTCTGAAATAGCTTGTTCTTTCTCATTGTTAGCAATGTTATACTCGGCTTGTGCTTGTTCCAATAGTGCCTTTAATCTCTCAACTTCCTTAGCCTTTTCATCTGCTATATCAGTTTTTTCAGTTACTTTAATTTCTTTACCAGGTAAATTTTCTTCAAGTGAAGATTTACTTTTATTATATTCTTTAACATCAATTTCTAAATTTGGTATTTCTTTTTCTTTATCTTTAAAATCTTGTTCTAAATTAACAATTTTATTAATATCTTGCTTGTAATCTTTATGATTGCTTTCAAGCAACTTTTCAACTTCTTTTTCTTTCTCTTTTTCCCTAATATATTGATTTTCTTTTGATTTTATTAAACTATTTGCAACTTCTTTTATACTCTTTTCTTTTTCTTCCATAACTTTTACTAGCTCCTTTTCAATTTGCTTTTCTCTTTCTACTTCTAATAATTCTTCAAATACTTTATTATTTTCTTTCTCTCTGGATCTATCTCTAAAAAAGTTACTATATATAAAAATGTTCTCACTCGGATTTGTGAAGCTCCCTTGCTCCTGCTCCATAAGTCTATCCAGTTTAATTTTCTTCTTACTTTCTATCTCGCCAGTGCTATCCAATAATCCAAAAGTTATAGTACCTTTTTCTTTATTATGTCTGCTAATCCCTAAACCATATTCCTTAGCAATTTCAACAATATTATTTTCAGTTACATCTATTCTTTTGTATATTTCTTCTAACTTATCTTTTATAACATTTCTCCAAGAATTTTTATCTTTAAAAGTGTTATATTCATTCTTAGTTTGCCACTTCTTGCCACCCTCTTTTTCTTTCTTCAGATGCATATATCTATATGTTTCTTCTATTTCTATTTCTATTCCATTCTTCCTGCATATATCTTCAAATAAATCTCTTTGTTTTTCATAAACAAAAACTTCTTCTTTCTTCTCTCTGTGTGGCTCTTTTTCAAGTTGCTTTTCTGTTAGACTAACAAGACTTTTACCACTTCTAAAATTAACATTATCTATTATAATGTGTGTATGTGGATTGTCTTTATTTTGATGTATACCATACCACGATTGAAAGCCTTTTTTATAAAATTCGTTGCAATATTCTTCTGTTATTTTTGCTATTAGTTCTTTATCTGTTCCACTTGGAAAAGATAAAATTTCTTGGAAGCAAAACCTATCTTTATTATCATTATTTTTATTCCAATCTTTTTTATTTAATATCATTTGTTTAAATGCAATTTCTTTATCATCTGATACACCAATTCCCCCAGTCTTATATATAGCACTATCTCTATTTATATAATTAAATAATTGTTTTAAACCTGCTCTACTCTTTCTCTTGTTCTCTACTATTTTCATTAATACTTGCATTCTTTTGTCCCCCTAATCTTTGTAAAATATCAGATAAATTTTCCTGTACTTTTAAGACTTCATCAAGTTGAATATTTAAATTTGAATTAACTTTTTTAGATAATTGATTTAAGTTATTTCCTATATAATTTAATTCTGTTTTTAACTCTCTTAATTCATTCTTAAACTTTATTATCTCCCCTATAAAATTTCTTTTTTCATCATCTAGTATGAGCAATCTTAAATACTCTGCATAAGATATATTTAATAGCTTAGATTTTAACAATAACTTATTTTTTATTTCTTCATCTGCTCTAAATTTTAATTGCTTATTATACATTTTTATACCTACCTTTTTTTTATAAAAAACATTGAAAATAAATTAATAAGAAGTCTTGTTTGTTGCTACAAGAGTAAGGGTTTGGGAGTGGCGATACACTTCCAATAATTTATAAAAATGATAACACTTAAATACACTCATAAGATGTAATTTAATGTAGAAATTTTTATAAATTAAAGGGGTATCAAAAGGGGTTTCCCCTTTGCAAGTGCGTACAGTACAATTATGAGTGAAACGAATAATGTGTACCTGTACGAAGGCACTTGCAAATTTATTTATTTTAAAAAAAATATAATGTGAAATTGACAAATTTTACACTTATATTTTAGCTCCAGTAGGGTTGCTTGTCAATCCTACAGTAGCGATTTTAAAATATATAAATTTCACTTTATTTTGAAGCCTTTACATTTCTTTTATTTAATGCTAAAATAGCATTAAATAAATAGAAAGGTAAGGCGATAAATAAATGGATAATAATGATGGAAAAAATTTATATGATGAGATGTTAGAAATATTTAAGAACAAGAATTATGATGTTAAAGATTTTGTTGAAACTTTGGAAATGGATAGTATTGAAAAAAAATTAGATGAAGCATTAAATGAATTAAAAAATAAATTTAAAAGTGGAAGAATTAATGCAAGTAATTATAAAAATAAAATTAATAGAATGTTAGAAATTGCTACTGAAAAACTACCAAAAAAAAGAAAAAAAGCAACTAATCCAGTTGATGAAACTAATCCTATAACAGAAAATGAAGAAATTGAAAATCAATAAAAAAATTTGAGCTTATGAGAGGCTATTTAACCCACTTCAAAATTAAAAGAGGTATTATTATACCCCTTTTTTTTATGCTATAATTCTTTTAAATTATTATCTATAATATATAAATTTTTTTCTAATTGACTTCTATTAATTTGTAATTCATCATTGACATCTTTTCCATTTTTTAATATCATTTTAGAAAAGTTTTTATATACTCTTATACAATCATCTTTTAATAATTCTGCTAAATTCTCTTTCCCTTTTTCTCCTACTATATCCACATCAAATAACAATACTATATTTAACTTTTTACCACTCTTTAAAAATACCTCTTTGGCAACTTTTTTTAATCTCGTTGCTATTAAATTATGATTGCTTCCAGCTCCACCTGTTGCAAATGCTAAACATTGATTTTTAAATAAAATTCTTGTTGTTAATGTATCAAATGTTCCCTCACAAATGTATATATTATAGAAATTATTTTTAATAATTCTATTTACTGTTACCATTTCTAATAAATAGCAATAATGCTCTGTTTTTGGTACTGATATAGAGTTCATATATCTTAAAAGTTTACCCTTTTTTGTGTAATATTCCTTAATCAGTCGCCTTATAAAACTATAATCGCTACAAGGAAAAATAAAATTTTGATAATTCTTTCCAGTATCTTCATTTGTCCAATCTTCTAAACCTAAATAACCATACATATATTTAAAATCATCTTGGTTAAAACCTCTTTTATACAGATAAGAAGTTATCTCCTCATTTTTCTCAATTATCCTTATTTTTAAATTACCATACCACATATTAATATACTTTATATAATCAGTTATTGGCTTTTCTTTCTTATCTTTCTTCCTAACTTTTTTAACTCCTGTATACTCCTTATTAGTATCTATTATATTAGGTCTTTTTTGAAATTCCTCTGATAATAGGTACTCAACTATCGCTCCAGGTTTAGAATTTTTTAAATTTGGATCAACTACCTTTACAATATCCAATACATCTCCTGTGAAGTTACAGCTGAAGCATTTACATTTTAAATAACCTCTCTCAACTCCCTCTTTATTTGTCTTGCTATAAAAAAAGTTTAATTTTTCTGCTCCACAATTAAAACACTCATCATCTTCAATATCAACTGCTATGCCATATTTGGCTAATATTTCTCCATCTTGCTTATGAAGCTCTATTAATTTTTTATTAAAATTATCAAATTTTACTCCTACAAAAGCCATTTTACCACCTCTCTAAAAAGTCCGTGGGAAAGAATGATTGTTGTTTATTCTCTCCCACTTTTGACATATCTTATATATTAAAATGGAAATTCATCTTGTCCATCTATTACTTCTTCTATTTGACTTTTTTTAGTTAAATCTGCAACTGGAAAAATCTTTTTATAGCTAGTTTCTTCAATTTCCTTGAAAGAAACTTTTAAAGAAGCATACTTATCAGTTCTGCTCGTTTGAATTAAATTTTTATTATTTGCAATCATTTCTTCAATTTTTTCAAGGCTTTTTAATTTTAAACCAAATATCCAAACTGTTCTCCTAGGTAATGTAAATTCTTTAATTTCAACTTCTCCAGTTTCTTTACCATAACTTTTTAAATTTTCAACTATACTTATTTTCACATCTTTTGTTTCTGATTTAAAAAATCTCACATCAAATCCAAATAATTTTTTATTTACCATTTCTAATTGCTCTCTTAATGCTTTTGTAGTACCAATGTTAGAAATTTCTAAAAGTTCAATTATTTTTAATAATGCCGTACTTGAAATAAAAGAATTAGGGTCTGGCACAAAAAAGTATTGATACAATTCAAGGTATGGAGTTTGTAATTTTCCAAATTCTTCAACTTCATCTGAAAATAATTCCTCATACTTTTTTTTGAATGTTCTTCTGCCTTTGCTATATTCTCCCTCAAAAAAACAGTATAAACCTTGTATTAATAAATCTGTTAAATCTTCATATTTTTGATATGCTAAATATTGTAGAAGCTCATCTCCTCTTGTTAAATCTTTTTCTTCTATCTCTTTGTAATATACTTTATATTGATTTATTTCTTCTTTTTTAAATTCAATTTTTTCTTCTCTAAAATAGTGATTTATAATTCTTTGGTCTGCTCCTCCATCAATTTTCATTCGGAAGGGTTGTTCTCCCAACCCTATTATTTTTCCAAAAGGCTTTATAGTTATAGGATCTTTTCCTTTTTGTTCTAATGTTAATTCTTCTTTTGCAACCATTTGTTTAAATGTCGCATTATCTTCTACAAATTTTTCTTTGGTTTCATTGGTAAAAATAAAAGGATATTGAAACCAATTAGGGTTTGTAAATCTTTCGCCTATCATTCTTTGTAGGTCAACCACTTTTGTACATTCATTCATATTTGCAAAACCTACTAAATGCTTCATAAATGATGATTTTCCACTGGCATTTTTTCCTATAAAAAATATTGTATGGTGACTTTCATTTTCCGTGAAAAAATAATCAAAAATTAGAGCTTTAAAATAATTTTCTTTTTCTCTTGTATTAAGATTTACTTTTTCTTTTAAAAATTTAAAAAGTCTGTTTTCTCTATCTAATTTTACTGGATCATAATTTGTATTAAAATAAATCTCTGCCAAAAAATTAGGGTCTTTTTCTTCTTTAAATTCAATTTTTCCAGTTATTGCATTTAAAAATAAAGTACCATTTTTAAAAGCTATTGGAAGATAACCTTTTTCAAAGCTAGTATTCCAATGATTACCTAATTTTTTAAGTACCTTATTCATCTCGTGTATAACACTAACAAATAAAATTTTATTGTCAGATGTTCTAGTATCCTTGTTCATTGCAAACCTACAACAATTTATAATATCTTTTGTTTCTTCATCACTAAAAAACTCATCTATTTTGTCTTTAATAAAAGTGTCTGCAATTTTCCATATACCCAGCTTTTCATCAAAAACTTTTATAAATCCCTTATCACTTTCAAAAGGGTGGTCAAAGTTTCCATAATCTTTATAAAAATATCTTCCTACCATTTTGGCATTTAAAATATACTGCACTATAATTCTAACTGGTAAAGCTTCATATTTAACTTTTCCTTTTTCACTAAGACTTGTATATTTAAAATCTTCCTCTAAATTTTCCACTTTTGGATATGGTTTAATTATTATTTTGTTACTCATATTTTTTATTCTCCTTTACTTTTTTAAGGATATAAAAAATATAATTTTGTATAAAAGAAAACTAATTAAATAAAATTGAAATTTGATAAATAAAAAATGTGAAGTAATTTGAAGAAATGTTAAGAAATGTGGTATATATAGTTAAATTTCTTTGACATATATTTAGTTTAATGGTATAATACAAACAACAAAAATAAGGAAAGAAATTTTTAAAATGAGTTGTTAAGGAGTTCTTTATTATCAATTTCTTTTATCATCAAAATCACTACTGGCAATAGTGATTTTTTTCTTTTATTTATATATATTTTTTAATGTCCTATTTTTTATACTGATAAAAATTAGGTAGGTCTTTTTTTCCTAGTTCTTCAGTTAGGAAACGAAATAAATAATTCCTAGCTGTAGTATATGTTACCCTTAAAGTTTTAGCTAATTCAGATATTTCAACTTTTTCATCATTTACATACATTTTTAACAATAATTCTTTTGCTTTTGGATAACCACTTTTTCTGCCACCTAGCGAATAAATATAAAATTCATTTCTTTTATTTTCAGTATCTAGCATAAAATAACCCCCTTTCTTTTTTATTCTGAAGATATTTTAGCATATAAAAATAAAATTTACCATCTTTTTTTTTATAAAAAAGCCTCTAATTCCAGTTTTTGAAAAGTAATTTTAAAGAAAAAATAGAATTTTTATCCTTCTAGCGAGATTTTTTTGGTCTGTTAGTAGTCCGTGGGAAAAAATGAAAGTAGTTGAAGGACATTTTTTTGACGGACTTTATTTTTTAAAAAAATAAAATTTTGTTTTAATTTCTTATATTTTTTTTATATTCTTTACAGTCCATATATCAGTCCATTGAGTAGTCCATTAAAAAATCTTTATAAATCAATAATTTTTTAAAAATCTTATTTTTGAACAGTCCATTGAACAGTCCATTAAAAAAACTATATATACCAATTATTTTTTTAAATTATGGACTGTATGGACTGCTAAATATTACCCTATATATATATGGAAAATTATTTAGCTTAATATTTTTCTATATAAAAGAATTTTTACACTTTTTACAGTCCCAGTAGTCCATACCTATAAAAAAATATTGATATTAAATAAAAAGTGTATGGACTGCTATATGGACTGTTCAATTTTTTATAGTCCATAATTTTTAAAAAAGTATTGGTATTAAAAATAAAAAAATATGGACTGTTAGAATTTAAAAATAATACATTTTTTTTTAAACATAAATTTAAAAAATAAAAGATAAATGTTTAAAAATAGAAAAATAGTTTAATAAAGAAATTAAATAAAAAGTCCGTAACAAGCCATTCTATCAATCTTCATTCTTTCCCACGGACTACTAATGGCACTGGTGGAAGTGAGAAAGTGGGAATAAAAAAAAGCTTCCAGTACCACACTGAAGATCTAAAATGTTATAATGAATAAAAAAAGGGAGTAAAAAAATGGAATTGAATTTATTACTTTACAGAAATGAGTTAAAGAAAAGAACTGTATATAATTACATTTTCTATGGTATTATTATTGGACTTGTGGAAGATAAGATTATAAATAGAGATGAACTGTTAAAATTATATGTTGATACTTTTGGAGTACCTAAGGGCTTTGAAAATATTATTGCTATTGCAAGAGAAAATGAAATTAAAAATCTTATATTTTATGAAATAAAAAATAAAGGTACTTCTAATTTAAAAAAGAATTTAAAAATATTGGTTGATGAAAAAATAAAAGAAATGAAGCTAGATGAAAAGAATAATAAAAATACTTTTGATGGTTGGCTAAAATAATTGATAGCATAGCCGAATTTAAAGTTTTAATAACTAAGGTGGTATAATTATATACCTTGATAATTTAAAATGCTTCTAATGGCTTAAAATAAAAAAAGAGTATATAAGACACTCCAATGGCTTATATACCCTCAAAAAATTGTAACTAATAACCTTTAAAGATTAATAGTTATATAGACATTTTTTGAAAAGAACAATAGCAATAAAAATGCTATTGTGAAACCGATTATAAATGCTTTTTTCACTTTACACCTCCTCTCGAGGAGAGAAAAGAAGAAAAATGGAACGATTAATTATAACATTGACATTTAAAAAATAAAAGTTTATAATTATATTGAAAACGATTATTAATGCAAAACGGAACTAAAATAGCACTTACTCCAATAGGTGCTATTTTTATAAAAATAGGATTATTACAAATATAATTGCTTGGAATATTGAATAAATAGGAACTAAAACACTACTTGCTGGAACAAGTGGTGTTTTTATTTTCTAGTTGGATATGTTATAATTAATTATATAGTCTGTTCAAGATGAAAGGTACAAAACACTACTTACTGGAATAGGTAGTGTTTTTATTTTCTTTTGAAATAAAAGAAAAGTGATATAATAGTTTTAACATTCACATATAGATTATAAAATAAAAAAAAGTGGCCAGTCTTTTTTGGCTACTTTTTTTTATTGGTATTATTAGATTTTTAAATTGTGAACTACTCACAACTAAAGTCGAGAGCTTCATAAGATAACTGAAAAAGTAAGTTATCTTCTAAGAAGTTTGGTTTTAAAACCCTTATTCTTTTTGGCTAGTCCACGATAGCCACTACTGGATAAGACTTGCGTCTACACCGCTACTTTTATCTGTATATTATATTTAAAAAGAACAACTATACAGAACAGTGAATATTTTACAAGGCTACTGTTTACTAGCCTTAACTCCATATATTCAGTTGCTAATGTTCTAAATATATTATACATTAAAATTAGTAAAATTGCAAATTTTAGTGCAACATTTTCAATGTTGGTGTTATTCATCTCACGACTAAAGTCACGAGTGTTCTAACACATTTTATAAAAAAGGAGAAATAAAAAAAATGGGTATATTAGCTTTGCACTCAAAAAAGGTTAGAAAGGACTTAGTAGGAATTGCATATTATGGAATGTATGCTTTACAACATAGAGGACAAGAAGGAGCAGGTTATACTATCTGTGATTCTAAAACTAATAATGAAGTTAGAATAAAAACAGTTAAAAATATTGGACTTGTTTCAGATGTGTTCAAAGTTGAAGACTTCCAAAAATATACTGGAAATATTTTGATAGCACATACAAGATATGGTAGCAAGAATACAGTTTCTATAAGAAACTGTCAACCTATAGGTGGAGAGTCTGCAATGGGATATATATCTCTTGTACATAATGGTGATCTATCAAATAGAGAAGAGTTAAAACAAGAATTATTAAACAATGGTTCTTTATTTCAAACATCAATAGATACTGAAATTATACTAAAATTTTTAAGTATTAATGGTAAGTATGGATATAAAGAAGCAGTTTTAAAAACTGTTGAAAAATTAAAAGGTTGTTTTGCTCTTGGAATAATAATAAATGATAAACTTATAGGAGTGCGTGATCCTGAAGGATTAAGACCATTATGTTTAGGTAGAATAGCTGAAGATGATATGTATGTTCTAGCTTCTGAAAGTTGTGCATTAGATGCTATAGGTGCAGAATTTGTAAGAGATATTGAAGCTGGAGAAATGGTAGTTATAGATGACAATGGAGTGGAAAGCATAAAATATAAAGAAAGTACTAAAAAAACAAGCTCATTTGAATATATTTATTTTGGAAGACCTGATAGTGTTATAGATGGAATTAGTGTTTATGATTTTAGGCAACAAACAGGAAAATATTTGTATGAACAAAATCCAATTGAAGCTGATATAGTTATAGGAGTTCCTGATTCAGGAGTTCCAGCAGCAATAGGATATGCTGAAGCAAGTGGTATCCCTTATTCAGCAGCACTTTTAAAAAATAAATATGTAGGAAGAACATTTATAGCCCCTGTACAAGAATTAAGAGAAAGAGCAGTAAGGGTTAAATTAAATCCTATCAAAGAATTAATTAAAGGAAAAAGAGTTGTAGTTATAGATGACTCAATAGTTCGTGGAACAACTTCAAAAAAATTAATAGATGTTTTATTTGAAGCAGGAGCTAAAGAAGTTCATTTTAGATCAGCTTCACCAGTTGTCATAGAAGAATCATATTTTGGAGTAAATATAGATCCTAATAATAAATTAATGGGTAGTTATATGAGTGTTGAAGAAATTAGAAAAGCAATAGGAGCAACAACATTAGATTATCTTTCATTAAAAAATTTAAAGAAAATTTTAAATGGTGGAGAAGATTTTTATACAGGTTGTTTTAAAGAAGATGAGGAGTAATTAAAAAATAGCTCCTTACTAGCCAGATTTTTTAATCATTATAATAATTTAGTAAAAGTAAAAGCAAAACTAACAACAAGAAAATGGGAGGAATAATGATAAATTCTTATAAAGATTCAGGTGTTGATAAAGAAGAGGGATACAAAGCAGTTGAATTAATGAAGAAAAATGTTTTAAAAACTCATAATAAAT
>ERZ772917.1170-NODE-1170-length-16059-cov-7.172957_pt1 | contig 16059 bp, 13 predicted proteins | sample MGYA00511187_ERZ772917 | MGnify/ENA primary metagenome ERZ772917 (study PRJEB29015, sample SAMEA2737925) | human oral metagenome | biome: human oral; feature: human-associated habitat; material: dental | place: China | collected 2012 ... | reverse complement strand
CAGTCAGTGGTTATACGTCCGAAACGGGGCAATTACAGTCCACGAATCTTAACGATAGTGTAACAAACAATACCCAAAATGTCAATACGGATAATCGTTACCAGCATCCTCTTCAAGAAACCATTAACGACATCCAAGATAATCCAAAACCAAAGATGACCAAGGAGTTGCGCCAAGCCATTGATAATTTTATCTTTGAAAACATTGACCAAAATCTGTTTCTAGAAAATGATGCTACGAATATTCAGGGGAGAAATGGCTCAGAGTGGAGTATACCACGTATCCATGTTGATGATTTACGTCACTATCTAGGAGATTTAACAGAAGACCTGCCATCTACATACAAACGCCGTACTGGCAAGCGAGATATCGATACTATTGCTCAGGAGATGGGGTATGACGACATAGATTCATTCATTAGTGAAGTAGGGCGAGTGGCGGAGGCTCGAAAGTCAGAAAGAGAGCGCAATAAACTACTTGCCTACTGGCGCAGAGACCCAGATGTTATCAAGGAAGCCCAAAATATTATCGATAATCAGCATGCTGCTGCGGCGAGAGAGCAGGCCAAGGCGGTGCAAAGAGTGGAAGAAGTAAAAGCCCACAAGGTACAGCTAGAAAAGAAACAGGCGCTAGATGAGGTACTAACTAGAGGGCTGGATGAAGGTCCAAGGCATAAGATAGCCGACATCATACATAATGCTAGCCTAGCCACTGGACTTGACGAGAAAGTAGCCACTGAGCGGTTTGCACAAATTGCCAAGCAGAGAGGGTATGATATCAGCGGTGAGAGAGCATTCCTTAGTGTCGATCCGCGTGCTGGTAGCATGGTAGACGATAATGGACGCTTACGTCCGATTAATGAAATTGCACCAAACGTAAAAGAAAAAATCAAGCTACCGGGCGTTGAGCATGCAGTTCCAGCAGCTACTGGCACAGCCAATACGGAAACTCATAACACTCGACAGATGGTTTATAAGGATAAAGATGATGTTTACCACACATTCTACGAATATCGAAACATACATGGTGAGTGGCAAGGGACTGGGCAGGAAGCGGTAAAAGTTACTTCGCCACTGCAGAGTAAGTTTATTGATAAGATTAGATCTGATAAGGCTGTTAATGAAGAGGCGCAACGAGCATACAATGATGGACTGGCTATTCAGTATATTTGGCGTGAGAACTCTAAAGGAGTTAATGCCGAGCTGGTGAGCGCCTTTGATGGTTATATGAAGACAGGGAATAAGAAAGAGTACCGTCCAAGTGATAAACTAGTAACATTCAATCCGAATAAGCACTATATAGAGTCAGGAAGAGTCGTTGATGCAGAGACTGGCCAGATTCTAGGTAACTATATTGAAATGACGCCCGAGGGCAATGTGACGATATATGCCGGTAAAAAGAAGATGAATTTAAATATGCGTGATGTTGACCTCACCAAGATTAAGGAGATGCGTTTCGGCGCCGGTCAAACATGGACAACGGAGGGCATAATTGATCGTATAACTGGTACATTGCGGCGTAGCAATAGCCTAGACTACTTTAGGAAGGGTGGTAATGCGACCAAAGAAGCGTTGATGAGCATTATGTCTGAACAGCCACGTCAAGCGAATGCTGCTGCAATTAAAGAAGGTAACGCTATCGGCGAACAGATAAAGGAGTATCGTAAGAACTTACTCAAGCAAGCCAAGAAACACGGTCCCTTGAAGCGGCAAATGCTGCAGGATGCTGTCTTTGTCATTGAGCCCGCTCGTCCAAAGCGAGGTGAGAAATCCCCATCCTATCAGGAAAGGTTGCAAGTGTTTGAGCAGGTATATGGTAAGCCAGCTGCTCAGGCGCTTGACCAATACAATAGTTTCCTGCGAGCAGTCTATAAAAACTTACTCATTCGCCAGAACGAAAAGCGTTTGGAGCTAGGCAAAGATCCGATTATGGAGCGTAAGGATTACATTACACACCTAGGCGAGATGCAAGCCAATAGGGGTGCCATTGCTGCGATGTTTGGTGGTGCTAAAAACTTATTATCAAGTGGTGATATGCCAGTTACACAGCGCCAGTCCCTGCCTGCCAAGCTAGCGGGTCGCACAGGGTTGTTTAAGCCAAGTCAGAAATTTAATCAGTTTGCTATGCAGCGTGTTGGTGACACAAAGCCAACAGACCCATTTATGCCGTTGATGGAATACAGCAAGATAGCTCTACACAATATTCATATGACTGATGCTATTACTATGAATCGGTCATTGGAAGTGGCAGTTCGTGCTGCTAGCGAAGCTCGACAAGAGTTTGCTGGTAAGGGTACAAACGGTATACAAAAACTAGCTGACAGAGTAAGTGCACTACATAATACTATTAAGGCTGGCGAGATTGACCCAGAGGAAATAACACAGGTAAGAAACAAACTATATGGACTAGAGCGAGCAATTGGCCGCGAGGTTGATGGAATTAAGGATCTGCACAAAGTAATTAAGAAAATTGAGAAAATTGGAACTGGAGCGAGAGGTTTAAGCAATAAGGATATTAATGGATTAGAAGAAACTACCAATAAGATAGCGGGTAGTCTAGAGAAGATGCTGGATGACGTGAACTTTATGCAGCAAATAACTGATAGTGCCAATGGATTAACGCAGTTTGTTGGATTTGTTCAGGAACATACGAATAGGCTAGCAGGTAAAACTGACCCGTTTGAGCGGGTAGTTAACGACACGGAGCCAAGTAAAATGCGTAAATTCACCAATACAGTTACGCGGGGATTAATGAAGCAAGCAGCTTTATCAAAGATTGTCGGTAATATAAGTTCGGCGACAGCACAGATGGCGTCGCTGCCCACCCTAGTTTCAACCACTAGCCCGAAAGCCCTGCTTCAGGCGTTTAAGCTACATAATCGTAAGGCGATATTACAAAAATCTAATGCGTTAGCCCTTAGATATGCTGATGATAACCTAACTGATGATACCAAGTTTGAAAAAACTATGAGAGTAGCAGGTATTCCGATGGAGTTTATAGAAAAAAACGTTATCGAGTATACTTTCTTAGCTAAATACAATCAAGCAATCAATAACGGACTAAGCGACGCAGATGCAGTCAGATATGCAGAACGATTTATTAATGACACGGTAACGCTACGAGATCAAGTAAGTACCCCGCGAGCATACAATAGGTTATGGTCTTCAGCATTCCTGCAATTTACTCGTGAAGTGTCGCAACAAAACCGCTATGTCTGGAATCAAATGTCTAGCAAACAGAAGGTGACCTTCTTTGTTAATACTGCTATACTAGGGGGTCTATTACAGACGATGACTGGCAATAAGCCAGGAGTAGACCCACTGGGTGCATTGATGGAAATCGTCGGCGACTGGCTAGATGATAATGATGATGAAGAGAAAGACAAGTCCGTACAGGCTAAATTGGAGCGAACTTTGCAAAAAGTATCTAGCGAAACAGTTAGTGCGGTTCCAATTGCCTCGGCAGTAGTTAATGCTGCTACAACGAAAGATGATCGTAAAAAACTATTTGGCAAAGAGAGTAATTTAGGTAGATATGACGGTACTCTACCTGCTGTCAGTATGTTTCGTTCGGCAATTGATACCAAAGACAAATTAGAAAAAGCCAATAAGGCGCGAGAAGAGGGTGATGATGATAAGGCGGAGGCGAAGACCAAGGCGGCCATGTACAACCTGCTGGGTGAATTACCGGGCGGTAGCCAGCTAAAGAAGACATTACAAGGTATAGCGGCTGCTCATTCTGGTGAGATCAAAGATGGTAGCGGCAACGTGAAGGCTGAGTTTGATAAAGATAATCCATTTTACTTAACTCAGGGGGCGCTTTTCGGTAAGAACGCGTTGATACCGGCTCAAATAGAAAATGACAGCAATGTATGGATTAATATGCTGAAGACTGGTGGACTTGTAGCAAATGCTTCAAGTGGTATACAGCTAAACACATCAGGCAATAACAATTCGCAAAGTCAGCGACAATCAATTGATAATCAGTTAAATCTAGAGGGACTAAATAAAAAGGATGCATTAGCAGTAAAGAAGAAACTCAGAAAGGGTGATTATCAATTTGAAGATGGGCTATTAATAAACAAAAAGGGCAGTGTAGAAAGAGGCATCTATAAAAAACTTGCCGAGGGTCGGGGAGAAAGCGACGAAGCCTACCGTAACTGGATGAAGGCCTACAATATTGATAATGCTTCAACTACCAAAAAAGAATTTAATTCATCCAACAGCATCCTTGATAGGCTTCAGAATGGTGAGAAGAAAATCAACAAAGCAAAGAGTGCTGTCGATATCCTTATGGGAAAATACAAGGATCTACCAAGTTGGGTGCGTGAACGCTATTACAAGGAATCAGGATATAGCAAAGAGCAGATTGAGTATGGCGCAATGACTACGCATAAAGAAGTTAGCTTGATGGACAACTACTGGCGCCAGAAGGCACAAGAATCATCCCACGAGGAGCTGATGCAAGCACTCACTAACGGACGGCGCAAGAGTATCACTGGGCAAATGTTTGCCAAGAATGGCGTCATCAATAAGCTACATGCTGAGGGGTATATTACTAAGCAAGAAGCACGAGCACTCAATGCTGCTCAGTTTGATGTCGATGGTAACAGAATTACTAAGGAGGGTTCAGTTAGTAGCAGGGGTACTAGGAGTGGTAGAGGCGGTAGTAGTCGTGGTGGATACGGTCGTGTCCGCAATGGAGGAAAGAGCTCAGCTGGCTCTGGAGTTAGCTCTATTGGTATAAAGGCTGCAAATATTTCATCATCCGCAGCGAAAGCAAATCAAACTTCGGTCGGTGGTATGAGTATTAACCAGATTGGCCAAAACCTGATCAGTAAAATGAATACCCAGAAGCAGGTGAATGCTGCTCTAAAGCAATGGAACGGCGCAGGCAGAAGTAAAAAGCCAAAAGTCCGCACAGGTAAAGCATAATTATGATGATTATGCTATAATAGTAACCAAGAAAACAGCGTGACCTAAAAAACACGGAGCGTCTGGCAACAATAAGCCGGCTCCGTGTTTTTAATTTAGGGAAACGCCATGAACACTACACAGCTTGTATCAGCAGTCATGCTAAAAGCTACTGGTAAAGTACGAAATCTACCAGAAACCGACAAGAAGTATCAGAAGATACTTGGTATTGCTAATATGTATATTCCTGTATGGCAAAGTGAGCCAAATGTTGATTGGCAATCCTTATACGATCCAGCATACACGATCGACACTTTATCGACAGATCAAGCATACGCCATTGATATGACCAAGGTGGCAAAAGTAAGCGACGTACTAGGCGATACTATCAAAGTCAAAAAAGATGGGCGGGAGCGCGAGTATACTACGGTCCCACCGGAACAAGCAGGGATGTACAAGGGGCAAAACTGCTGCACCATTACTGGCAATAAGCTAGTATTCATTGACCCTATTAGAAGTGATGACCATATGATAGGCGGTCAGATAACAATACCCGTTTATCTTCATGCACCTTTACTCACTAGCCAAAGCAGTATAGTGCCTGTAGACAATCCAATGTGGCTCGTGACCATGTGTGCTGCTGAATACGCGCGTAACGATATTCTTTTACAGAATCAATACAGCAACCTTGTCGAAGAGGCCAATCAGTTAATGCAAAAAATGATTGAGAATAATGCTGCTCAAGTAAGTTATCGACCGCTACATATTATCCCGGGGGTGTCTGACATATGCTAAAGCCTGCCAAAAATATGAAAGCGCCAAAGATACAACGATTGGCGGTTCAGGACTGGCAGAATGGTGTGGTAACGGCCTTTGATGATGGACGGTCTCCATTGAGGGGCTTACGAGCAACTGAGAACATGATACTTGATCAGGACTCAGTTATCACAACAAGGTGCGGTACAGCAAAGTATGGGCCGCAGCCACTAGGCAAAATACTAGGGGAGCTAGCTGAATTTCGTAGTACAACCAAAAATGGATCAATCAACTGGTTAGCTTGTTTACAACGAATCAAGGATAAGACAAAGCTATGCATTGCTAAGGGCGAAGATCCTGCATGGCAAGTAATTGAAGGCAAGGAATACCATGAATCAGCACGTGGACATTTCAAGCAAATACGCAATAACCTCCTAGTCATGAATGGTGAAGACACTCTAAGCTACCTAGACATCCCTACTATGAAGATCGTAGCATTTCAGAAAATAGCAGACCCAGCGAAGCCAACATTAGATAAGAACGTAGGACTAACTGGTACGGGGTTTAAGGTATTCTATGCGGTCACTTTTAACTCTACTGTCGGCGAAACAGCAGGGTCGCCGCTGCTATCTCAGGCAATATCTGCCGATCGTGATATGTGGAATGCTGAAAAGCAGAATTTGTCCATCAAACGACCAGACAGTACTGAGGCAAAATCGTGGAATATTTACTGTGGTGTCGGTGTAGATGGCGGAGGTGAGCCAACGCTATATCGATTAGCGGCCGCACTGCCGATGGATCAGACGATATTTATTGATAATGGATCTCGTAGCCTAGATATGTCTGTACCGCTACCGAAGGACAATAATACAGCTGGTCCAAAATCGACGCGGGCTGATGTGATTAATGGTCGTATTTGGATGACGGGAGATAGAGACAATCCATTTTATGTCTGGCGTGGCGGTGATTATGGTCATGAACTAGATTTCTCGCCAGGATACGGCGGTGGCTACACGCCGGTCGGTAGCGGCACAAAGGAGGTCCCATTTGCGGTAAGACCGTACCGGGATGGCAAGGGAGACCCAAAGGTTACTGTGCTGTCTAACGGTACAAACGGTACTGGTAAGCGATTCTATATCACTCCAACAAATATCACCTATGGCGAGGATACAATCACTGTTTGGCAGGTACAGGAGGATACTGGTGCGGATGGTACAGATAGCCCCGATGCTGTAGTTATTTATAACAATGATTTGCTATATCCAAGCCGTGGTGGGTTCAATACAACTGGTACTCTGCCTCAGTTACAGAATGTGCTATCGACGCGACGTATTACCAATACCATTCAAGATGCAATCAGTAATCTTAATAGCAAGGCCATTGAAAAAGCAGTTGGCTTAGCATTTGAGGGTCGAGTGTACTGGGCACTACCTGTTGCCGCTGATTATAACAATCAGATATGGATTTATGATACTGATCGTAAGGGTGCATGGATGAAGCCGTGGAATATCCGTGCTGATTGGATGACGCTGTATAACGACAACTCTGGCATAACGCACTTTCTAATTGTTCAAGAGAATAAAATCGTTGAGCTATCGAAGGGTGCAAACACTGTAGATGATGGAAAACCATTTAACACTAGTGCACAAAGTGGGCAGCTAAGGTTTGAGGAGACAGGTCGCGACTGGGCGCGAGTTTTGCGTGCGGTATTTGTCCTGCTTAGACCGCAGGGTCGCATTAATCTAACTGCCACAGTTAAGACCGAAGATGGGCTACAGACATTCACAGAAACAAGATTTTTCGGCGCATCATCAAGCCGCACTGGCTGGAGTGAGCCGGGGGTAGGGTGGAGTACTATTGGCTGGAGTCAGATAAAGGGTATTCCGGAGACGTTTAACTCTGCAAGCGAGGAAGTAGAACTGGAGATAGATGAAGACGCCCACTGGGTGCAGTATGGCTGGAGTTCATCTGATCCAGGAGTGAGTTACTCAATGTCGAGAGTGGTATTTGAGTACGTCAATATTGGCACAAAAGATCTAAGTTAAAGGAGGAATAATCATGGCAAGTGTCAGCGATAAAATTACAAAAACAATGCAAGGTAGCAATCCTAATGTGGCAAGAGTTGTTAGTCCGCGAGCTGCTGGTTCTGATACATTACAAGTAGACAGTCTGTCGGGCTGGAATGAAGAGACGGCTATGCACTTTATGTCATACCGAGTTGATTCAGCAGGGAAAGTGGTGGCCGGTAGTCAAAGAGATTGGATGGGTGTTGCCAACAAGGCGACGGGTCAGATCATCAGTTTATCGTTACAGGCTGGCGCTGTCGATGACGGCAATCTGGTCGGTGATATTATTCAGGCCGGTCCCACTGCTAGCTGGGCTAATAACTTAGCAGAGGCACTTCTTGAAACGCACAACACTGACGGTATGCTAAAAGACCATATAATAGAGGATAAAAACATCGCAAAGAAATCTATTACTGCTGAAAGTATCAAGGACGGTGGTATTACATCCGACAAGATCAATTTAGCGACGCTCAAAAAGTATTCGAGAGATGAAGTTGATACTGGTTTCAAATGGATTGATAGCCGTCCAATCTATCGTAAGGTAATCCAGGGTACAGTTGATTTATTGGGTGGCGAAAATAGAGGCAAGTTAGAGCATGGTATTATCGGGCTGACGGCTAAGTTTGATATAGTAAGTATATCTGGCGAGATTGTTCTTGGTGGTACTATAGAAAATTCTGGAACGAAGCAAACGCTGCCACATATTGAGGGTAACCATCGAGCTGGTATCGCATCTGTTACACCAACGAACATTGAAATTGCAGGAACTTATCCTTGGAGAAGCTGCGGTGTGAGTATCGTGATGGAGTACGTCAAATAACCTAAGCTGACTTGACCTTAACTACTGAATAATTACCACGGATAGTACCAGTACAGTCATGCAGCACAGAGACTCTATCGCCCTCGTTGACACTGATAGATGCAAAGAGAGAGATTCCGCCATAGCCACTTGAAGGCCCAATTAGGGTTTGTTCGAGTCGCTCATAATCTTGTGAGCCCTTCCTCTTAATTTGAGCAAGGAGATATAGATAGGTCGATAATCCCTCCGCCATAATAGAGGCACATATTTCAATTTCAGATATGTCTTTACCGACTATAAACTCATTGTTTTCTGTATCAACGGTAATGTTACCGTGTTGTTTGATCACTTTTTTGAGCCGAACACGGTTAGAGCCGCTATTGTAATAATTGCTAGTATCGGGTCTAACTGTTGCTGATGAGAATCCTAGTTTATTGAGCGTCGCTAAATTGATCTTGTCGGATGTAATAATGGGGTGGTATAATATGGTCATAAACTAAATAAAGTGTGATCTCATAGAAACGGAAGCACTCGTAATCACGAAAGGCTTCCGTTTTTTATATGCAAAAATCAGACATCGAGCAGACCGAGCGTTTAGCCCGTTTAGAGACATTTAACGAAAAGGTTGTCGAACCGTCCCTTGCACAAATCTTAAATAAGCTTGATGGACTAGTCAGCAGGACTGAGTTTAACGAGCGCAAGAAATATGTGGACGATAAACTATCAAGCCTAGAAAAATCTATTAATAACATCAATGACCGCAACAAAAAACTCGATGGCAATATATTTATTAAATCAATTATTGCCGGAGAAAAGAGACTTGTAGGACTTATCATCAAATACACCGGGCTAACTGTTCTTATTGGTACGGTAGCGTTTTTTGTCATAACTCAATTTATCAACTCAATACAGCAAGCCAGACCAGAGATGCGCGAAGTAATAAAAGAAGTAAAGGAGGTGTCAAAGTAATTATGTGGAAACAGGAAAAACCTTTTAATCCTGATCCTGTCGTCTATCAGGGGGGTAGTGTTCTCATGGACTGGTACGGCTACTGCCTAGCCGTCGTACAGCACATGTTTGGTGCGGGTTGGGCTGGTAGTACCGCGGCCGATGCATGGAATAGAGCAGAGGGCAAGCATACGGATAGAAATTTACCAGCAGGTGTGGCAGTGCCAATATACTTTGATCACTGGGGTGATTATGGGTATGGTTATCAGAACTATGGACACATTGTTGTATATAAAGACGGCCTGTTCTATAGCTCGCCATTATCTCACAAGCCTACAGCAGATGTATTTGGTTCTATAGAAGAAATAGAGCGGAAATACCGCGCTCAATATATTGGTTGGGCAGAGAGTGTCGGGCCTCATCGTGTGCTGAGCTATGTAATAGATAAAACATCTAGGACGACTTCAGTGATGGCTAACGCCCGCGAAGAAGCTAATACTTCTAGCGGTATATTCCAGCGGATTGATGCTGGTGCAACAGTTGCTATGAAGGGCTATGTCACAAATGGCGAATCAGTTGATGGAAATACCGTGTGGTTTGTAACGGCTAATAGTGGTAAATACATGACAGCTGAAGCTTTTAGTGACAAAGGGACGCACGATCTACCAGATCTGACACCGCAGATACAGTTACTAGCCACAGAGCGCCAGGCTGTGTCTCAGGGTGTGCGGGCCAGAAAAGCACCAAATACATCAAGTGATATAGCGCAGGTAATCGATGGTAGCAGCGTTGTCGATATGAAAGGCTGGACACACGGTGAAAGCATTGAGGGTAACGACATCTGGTTTGTTTCAAAACTGAACGAATTATTCCTTTGGAGTGGTGCTTTTACTGATGTAGGTACACATGACCTACCAGAAACCAAGCAAGAAGCACCTACCCCATCCCCTACCGACTACAGCAAGATCATTCTTGACGTGTCAAACTGGCAGGGCGATGATGTCGTAAATGTGTTTAGCCGATTTGCTGGCGTGATTATCAAGGCGGGTCATGTTGGGCCAAGTCATGGCGGTGACGTTAACAAACACCAACCAAAGATGGTGCAATTTGCCAAAGCCGCTGGAGACAAGTTATTAGGACTGTATTGGCTGCCATATTTCAGCGAAGGTGGTGTAGCGGCTGAGGCAGCACGGTTTATTGAAGCCCAAAGACAGGTGAACGCACCATTGCTGTTCGTTGATCTAGAGCCAGAATTTGAGGGTACACCTGAAGAGCTAAAGACATTCCGCAATCTAGTACTGCAGGGAACTGGCAAGCAGGTGCTGACATATGGCGGCAACACGATTGTCCAAAAGTTGGGACTAGATCATGTTGACTGGTATCCAAACTACGGCACTGAAAACAACTATGCGCACGGCGCACTAATCCATCAGTTCACCGATAGTGGCAAAATTGATGGCTATGGTGGCAACCTAGATTTCTCGACAGCCAAAGTATCAATTGACGAGCTCAAGGCACTGGGTAAAATAACCGCGCCGACACCACCAGAAGAGCCAGAATCACCAAAACCAAACGAACCGGATACGAAGCCATCCGAACCAGAGAGGCCGCAGGAAGCGCCGGAGATAAAGCCTGAGCAGCCACAAAAGCCAGAGGACGACAGGCCAACAGGACTTTGGCGATGGCTGTCGGGGCTGATGATCGAGCTAGTAAAACTGATCTTAGGGATTTTCAAGAAAAAATAAGGAGGTAATATGAAATCACTAGAAGCATTAAAGAATATTAACTACAAAGACGTTGCTGCGCGGGCACTATGGACGTTTTTTCAGACGTTTATCGCAACGTTCTTGCTAGCTGGCATCAATCTCGTAAATCTGCTGTTCTCGGCAAGCTGGCGTGAGCTGTGGGCTCTAGCACTAGCTACGACGCTATCTGCGATTGCCGCTGGGCTGTCGGCCGCTAAAACAGTGATCGTTGGATTGATTCGCGAGATGCAAAACGCCGTTGAGTAGTTCGGAATTACCGAAAAACTGAAACCGCCTCGATAAGCTTCGAGGCGGTTTTTGAACTGGAAAGGATTTCTTTATAGTTGAGATAGTAAAGATTGCTTACAAACTGAACTGTTCGGAAATACCGAACAGTTGACTTAACACAAATATTTTGCTAAAGTAGACATATCAATGTCATATTGCTGGCCTCTACCGGATTAATTCTGGTTGGGGCCACTTTTATTTTGGCCTAAAACACGAAAAATAGGAAAATCTTGTCAAGCCCCTAAGCACTAATGGGTCTTGCAAAATTTCCTCAAACACATAATGCCCTGTCTAGCAATGGTGCTAGTTAGATTTGGGCCTAAATTTGGAGGGTTAACAGAGGTGAAGACGCATCAATTGCAATCCCAATCTCAATGTAAAAGATTTCCTGAAAGAAATCCCAATCTCAATACCAATTACAATTGTTTAGTTACGTCGGGCAAAAAACAGCCAATGGACAAGTGGCAAAAGACACGTCGAGCAGAGTCAATCGCGTATCAGCTTTGTGATAAGTTCAATAATCATGACTATTTTTCGTTCTATTGTAAGGTAGCATTGAAATTGCCGGAATATAGAGTTTGGCAACTGGTAGAAGAAGCTCAGCGCGGGCAGCAGCCAGCACGTCTATTCTCGTTCTTGTGTAAGAAGGTGGGTGTATGACAGAGGCAAATGTCAGAAAATTACGCAATAAGTTAATGGACAGGATTAGCCGAGCCAAGACCGAGAGACAACAGCAGAGATTGCTTGTAAAGAATGACGGTAACTTATGTGAACACGAATGGAAAACATATAAGCAGATCATTCGAATTGATCACTCAGTTGAGGTATTAAAGAATCAGCCTCGAAACTATAGTGGTCCCATGGCGCCATATTTCGTCGTTAGAGCTTGTCCTAAATGTAAAACGAAGCGCTATCTTGATATGCTCTCTGACTAATTCACCTATGTATCTGAACGGGGGTAAATGTAGAAATATCTGCCCTCGTTTTTGCTTGTATAAGCATAAGCACTATGACAAAATAATGCTAAGAGCGCTCATAATTTCTACGTAGATAAAACAAGTATTCACTACTACGGAGGTTCGGAGTTTTATGAACACAATAATGGCTACCGAAAAGGCAGCTTTATTTTTTACTGATGTCGTAAGATCTTGCGAGGAAGACCAGACGGCTACAATATCAAAACTAGCAGAGCGCTATATCTATCACTGTAAGTATGTTGAAAATATGTCAGAAAATACACTACCGACTAAACAAACACACTTAAAGCAGTTTGTAGAGTTTTGTCGGAGTAATGGTAAACAGTATGCCGAGGATCTCACGCTGCATTGGATCGATTTCTATTTTTATGAATTTGCAAAGACCCATGCTGCATCAACCACTAATTCTGCCAAACGGATATTGAAATCATTTTTTCGCTACGTTACTGATAGAGTAGGAGTAAAAAGTGTTAACCCAGACAGTATTAAATCGCGCAAAAATACTAAACCCCGCCCTCGATATATCGAGCATGAAGTCATTCTCCACGTTATCAAAAGCACAGAGGATCCTCACGCGAAGATGCTGATTGACCTTATGTACGAAACAGGACTTCGCATAGCAGAGGCTTGTCGGCTAACTTATCATGATATTGATGACCTAAGGGTGTACGTACTCGGCAAGGGCGGCAAGGAACGCACTGTCTATCTAACGCCAGAGGCTCGATCCCGTCTTGATACCTATACTGAGGAGTGGGGGCGTCATACGGGTACATTATTTCGTACCAACCCAAAGACTGCTCGTGTATGGCTGCAACGTGCATTTAAGCGCTACGCTGGTAAGCACATAACGCCACACCAGTTGCGCCACAGCTATGCTACGCGCCTACTACTCAATGGCTGCGACATCTCCTCAATTCAAAAGTTGCTAGGTCACGCAGACATATCGACCACTATGGTTTATCTGCAGTTAAAAGACGATGCTGTCGAACGGCAGTACTATCGGGCCAGAAAAAACGCTCATGCTATTGACATATAAGCTTCAGTTTGCTATAATCGGAGGCAGATGGGAATAAGGGGATGCGCCCACCCAAGTATTTTTACACCAATAACTAAATGGCTATCTACCGACTAAAAGGAGATAGACTAATTTGATCCATCAAAACGGAATTGTTGTGGTGGACAATCGTAGTTATGGGGGTGCGCACCTCACTTACTTCCGTAAGGAGATAAGTGACTGACACCAGTGAGGTGATGATGGAGAAACGGCGAGACGAACACAATCACTCAGCTCTTCGCCCTGAACCCCTACCGTTATGGACGAAAATGGCGGACGTAGCAATGCGGCCGCTGATGTTTATGTTGGGCGGTTTTCGCCGAGACAGTATGCAGGAGACCCACCCGTGGCATTGCCGGCGTGATATTGATCCGTCGCTGATAGATCCAGCGCTGACGGTGACGACGAATGGTGAGACAGACGAGCTACTACCGGGCCGCTTTTCATTTCTTTTTCATGCGCCAGGGCTCGTTGGCTGGCGGCATTATTCCGTACTGCGGGCTAAGCCGCCATTTCATATTGGCTGGGTAGTGCGTGAACGTGGGAGTGGTCAGGTAAAGCAGTCAATACTCCATCGCCTGCCAATCGATGATCAATACGTGCGAATGTTGAGTGGTCCAGCGCACCTAGAGACAGAGTTTTTTGCGGTACATCCTGACGGAACGCAGATCGGACTGGAGATTATAGACACTGGCGTGCTCGGTGATAACAAGTACCCAAAGGTACGATTATTATAAGGAGGAGGCGAGTATGAAAGAGCAATTTGACAGTGAAGCGCCACTGCGGCCACTCCCATACGGTCTATTAAAACGAATGGCGGACGTAGCGATATCGCCACTGCGGCTACTGGCGGCTGGAGGGCGTGCATATGATATTAATCATTCCAGCCCATGGGCATGTCACGAAGTTGACCCGGATGCTATTGATCCGGAGAAAGTACTTACCATGCCAGGAGTTGAGGGCCAGATGCCAGATCATAAACGGACGCCACGATTTCAGGCGCCAGTTGCTGGCGGCTGGAATAAGTATGGGGTGCTGGAGCCTGAGTTTGAGGGTAGTGGTGATGAGCTTGATAAGTTGCTATTCTATATCGGCTGGGTGTCGGTGGCCGGTAAGGCTGAGTTAAATGATCGGCCAATTGAGGGGGCGGTACGAGTGCTGCGTGGTCCTGATCCAACGGCGTTCTTTGCGGTCAATGGCTTGGGTCAGCAGTTGAGGCTGAAGTGTATCGGTGCAGGGCGGCTCGGCCCAAATGGACTCAATAGATATGTTGCGTCGTGGGCACAGCTGTACTAGCAGGGGATTGTTGGCGGGGTGACAGGTCTAGCCTTAGTGAAAGCACGGTAATTAACTGATTAGTTTGTCAATCGCCTTGGCAATCTCGGCATCGGTAAAGTTGATAGTCGACTTTTTCTTAATGAACAGTCTCAGGCTACGAATAACATCTGGTGACTTAATAGCCTTTCTCATGTTGTCTTCGGTTAGCGCATCAAAACGCTTCCAGTATTTATCCAAATCACCTCTGAGCACAGATTTCTTGGTGAGGTTCACTAGGTGCTTTGCTGCAGTTCTAATTGTTGATAAATTGGTTAAGTCATAGGCAAAAATGCGCTGTGAGCGAATCGGCTTTTCAAAGATAACACGGTGAAGCTCGACGCAGCGACCATTAGTTAAGATCACCCAGTCAACACCTTCGTTTGAGGCATAGTCAACAGCCTGTTTGAGGTGGCGCTCATTGAGGTCAATAGAGGTGGCCTTTGCTTCAACAATAAAATGAATTTTCTTATTTAACTGCACAACGTAGTCAACATATGTACCACGAATCATATGCTCTGTTTTAATCTCGTCAATGAGAGTATATCCAAGCACCATACTGAGCAGGCTATTGACCATCAGGCGTGCCGTTGACTCATCAGCATTGAGGTTTTCTTTCTTTGTTAAATATTTTTTACGATACTCACGCAAAGCCTTTTCACAAGCTTTTTCCTGGAAGTCTGTAGCCATAGTTACCCTTCGTTATTAACTAAACTTGCAGATATTGTAGAACAGTATATTCAAACTGTAAAGACATAAGCAATAGCTACCCATTATTCTGCGGTAATAATAAAACCCCACAATATTTCTGAATTGTTAGCTGCTGATTATTGTTGATGGTAGAGCAGTAGGGGTGGGTTGAGGCGATGATTTTGGTATGTTCTGGGATAAAAAAATGCTGTGGTGCATCAGCGAAGTTAATATAAATATAAGCCCACTCGCTGCCTAGCTCTCGTTTGATACCGAGGACAAATCCATTACCGATGTTAATCACTTTAAGCGTGCCGTGCTGCAACACTGGCATACTCCGCCGCAGGTGAAGCAGCCGTCGGTGCAGGTGTAGAAGTGAGTCAGGGTGCATGGCCTGTGTCAGGACGTTGGTTCTTATCGCGTTGGCGTGAACGGGCAGCCACGGCTGTACGCTTGAGAATCCAGCGAACCGCGTATCGTCCCATTGCATCGGCGTGCGCTCCAGGTCG
>ERZ772917.1168-NODE-1168-length-16065-cov-36.187320_pt1 | contig 16065 bp, 12 predicted proteins | sample MGYA00511187_ERZ772917 | MGnify/ENA primary metagenome ERZ772917 (study PRJEB29015, sample SAMEA2737925) | human oral metagenome | biome: human oral; feature: human-associated habitat; material: dental | place: China | collected 2012 ... | reverse complement strand
ATTCTATACTAGCAAATTATGGGTGGAAGTATCAAAGTATAGTTTCATTTCTTTTAGTTTTAATTGCTTGTTATGTATGGAAACATTTTTTTAGTGATATAACAAGAAAATGGATGGATATTACTCTAAATAAAATGCAAAATATATTTTGTAATTAATTTTAAATTGCAATATAGTCATTCTTGAGTGGATTAGCATACGTGAAAATGCGGTAATACTATCGCTTAGAACGGTTCTCTTTCTTAAATAAAATCGTTTTTTGTAGTTTAAGTCTTTGTACGTAATGTCGTGTTATAACTATTGTAGTCCATAGTGATTGCCTTGATTATATTTTGATTAGATACCTTAATAATAATACAAAGCTCACTATAGATTTCTTTAAGTGTCCAATTTTACTTTACAATTAAAAAATATATTATATAAATGGTAGGCTTATGAGTAAAATAATTCAATTACCAACATTTATTTGGTACTCCATGACAACCGATTTATATACACAGTATCGTTCTTATATAAAACAACAATTAATGAATAAATCTAACTCAGAGTTACGAATTATACATGAATTATTAATAAGTGATTTTGAGAGTCGATATATGTTTATATGGGGAACTATTTCTTTAGGTGCTATTTTGGCTCTTATAGTAAGTATAGGATCAAATTTGGCAATAGAAGTCTTGAAGGAAGGTGCTAGTGAAAGTATTATTTTTGCTTATAGCCAATTTATAATAATTACTATAAAAGTACTGTTAGGTTGTAGCATAGTAGGCTTTGTTTCAACTATGCTTTTGAGTATTTCTAAGTTCAAATCTATTGGATTTTATGGTATTTTATTTGTTGGAATAATAGGAATAGCTTATTGGAGTCATTTTGAACACTCTATTCTTATGGACTTATTCTTTCTCATATTGGGTTGTATATGTACAGGCATTATGTTTGCTACAATTTTTGATACGATAAAGAAATGTGCTGTTATCAAGAAATTAATAATAGAGGAGCTTATAAGTAGCAGGAAAAAGAGGATACGATTACCAAAAACTATTAGTTGACTATACTTTTTTGAATGCTAATTAGAATCATAAATAAATATGATTAACAAAAGGACAGTTGATATAATCAGCTGTCCTTTTCTATGTGTAAATATTGTCACAACGACCTCATGTATCTCGTGTATTTTATGATGTATATACACATCATTTCGGTATAGTTACCAGTTGATGTAGTATCTTTATAGTTTGAGATTAAAAATATGAGGTATAGCGTATGAGACAGAGCAATATTGAATTATTGCGTATCATTTCGATGATACTGATTATTATGCACCATTTTAGTGTGCATGGGACATTTCCCTTTACACCGGATTTAACGTTTAATAAGGTATTTCTCCAAGTATTTGCACTTGGAGGCAAGGCTGGTGTAGTCGCCTTTGTTATGATAACGGGCTATTTCATGATTTCTAGTAGCTTCAAGCTGCACAAGTTTGCCAAGTTAGTAGGGCAAATATGGTTTTACAGCATTGCCATGCTGGGCGTGGCTATGGGTTTAGGACTCGATACGGTGACGTCAAGAAACATGATGCTTGCGCTATTGCCCATTGGCGCCATGAGCTGGTTCGCTCAGAACTTTTTAGTCCTCTATTTACTAACGCCTATTATCAATCGAGTACTTCATTGGCTGCAGCATAAATATTACGTTATGCTCCTAGTGGGGTCCACGGTAATTTGGTTCTTAATACCAACGGCATTGAATTTGTGGCCTAATTTACCGCATACCACCTTTGGCTTTAAGCATATCTTTTCCTTTATCGTGTTCTATTCGATGGGGGCGTACATTAAGCTGTACGACTCACATATAACAAGAAAAGTGGGTATTATTGTTAGCGCCATAGGCTTTGTTGGGGCTTTTCTAGGGGATATCCTCGTCGACGTACTAGCCATGAGAAATCCAGAGTATATGAAACAGATTTTCTACTTCACGAAAAATGATTATGGCCTATTCCAACTACTATTAGGTATTGGTTTATTTATTCTTTTCTTGAAAGCACAAATCGTTTATCGTCCTTGGATCAATACGGTAGCATCTACTACCTTTGGCATTTACCTATTGCATGACAATAGGTTATTCCTTTATCATATGTGGGACAATATATTGGCAACATATCAGTATTATAATTCTATATTATTGCCGCTGTATGCAATCCTTATAGTAGCGCTTATTTTTGTCATCGGTATGACCGTAGACTATGTGCGGTTAGCTTTCATAGAAAAACCTGTGATGAAAGTTATTACACCAAGCCTTGAGCGGATTCAGTCAGGCATAGAGAAAAGACTGTCATTTTAATGCAATTTTCCCCATTTTTTGATATAATATTTAGGTATTATTTTGATAAAATGGGAGGTTATTATAATGCGTAAATTCTTATATATGTTAGCGGCCCTGCTTGTATTAATCGGCATTAATACTCACGATGTAGAAGCTCGTCAAGATGTGTATGCTACGACGTATCACGGTAATAGCTGGTATGTAGATCAAGACTCTGTAAAGAGAGTGGGGGATATTCTCAATTTTACGGTGTACACAACAGCAGGTCTTAGCTATAAAGTAACATCTAGCGATGACAACTATTACAATGCGGACGTATTTTACGACAACAATAAACTCGCAACAGACAATGGACAATCCCTCTGGAAATCTCCAGGTATGATGGCAGCTATGCGCGTGGCGCGTAAATAAAATAAAAGGCAGCGATTAAATTGCTGCCTTTTTTTGCTAACATACTTTCGTATATTTCTATATATAGATTCTTATTGATTCGCTTATATGTTCGCCATATAATTATCTTAGGATAGCCGGCGAGGTTGGGACTCTCTTCGTAAATGAAGGGAGGGGTGCCTATGAGTGATTATGAGTTGATCATGCTAATTCTAGAGGTAATGACCATAGTTATTGCCTTTGGAGCACTTGTGGCGCTTATTTGCTTTGGAAAAAGCAAATAGCCCTTCGTTACCAGTAACTGGATAACTGAAAGGCCATTTCATCACGTATTTATTTCTTGAGATGAGCCCGACGGAACCACTCGTTTGGCTATCTACTTATATTATAGGGATAAAGATATATATCGTCAAATTGAGATGAAATACTTTATAACAATGTACTCATGATAATGAATGCTAATTAAATAGTTATAAAACTGCGTATGACTAAAACCAAATATTAATAACAACTACATATAAATAATCATAAAAAGCTGTACATACATAGATTAGATTGAACGGCTTTGATGTCAAAACCAATTTAACATCAAAGGTAATTCAAATCGACTATGTGTGTACAGCTTTTTTATTTCTGTGTTTTTGTGTGTTAGTGTATTTGTGTGAAAGCAGTCATTAGACTACCATAAAATCTTGTTTTACTATTTTTCTAGTTTATCTACTAAGCGTTTTACCGTTTCTTGGAGATCTTTATTTTGTGTTTCTAATGCTTGTACTCGTTGTTCCAATGCATTATAAGAGGCAGGAGACATGGTAGTAGGCAAAGATTTTCCAGGTTTGTAGGTGATGCCTACATTGGCCATGACATGATTGTTCATGGTAAATCCTGTGGTGAGTAGAAGATTATCTTTGTGATAATAGCCTATACCTAAGGCTACTGCATTAGCATTTTTATAATGACCGTAGCCTGCCATGTATTGGACGCGATTATCTGGATCATATGGTAACGGATGCAATGCGGCTAACGCAGCGGCACTAGCATCGCCTTTATTGGATTCCGATTCGACACGCTGTACCTCTTGAGATACATGTTGCACGGAATTTTCTACTTGTTGAACCGAATTTGTTGTTTCTTGTACGGAGTTCTTAATTTCTTGTACTGAACCTTTGACATCTTGAACAGATTTTTCTACATTCTGAACTTTAGTGTTTACTTGTTGTACAGATTTATCAACCTTGTCGAAATGTTGCTCGGTACTTTTACCAAGGGCATCAATCATTTGATGAACGCCGTGGAGCTGAGAGCCGTTGATCGCATCTGTAGAGGTAGCGCTCACGCGACCTGCAGCGAGATTAGTGATGGTTCGTTCTTTATCTTTAGCCCCAACCGATACCGTTGATACAGGAGCAGTGCCGGCATAGTTGACTGTAGTACCATTTTCAAATGTATGGCTTGCGGTGCCGACTACATCACCGTCTGTGAAATCATTGCCGAGGATAACACCGTTTTTTAGAGAGGTGGTTACGTTGTTACCGAGGACAAAGGTATTTTCTCCCGAAATGTGGTTATAATTACCTACACTGTATGAATTGACCGCATCAATAGCCGTTTTGCCGTATTCGCCCTGGCCGAATACACCGGATGCGGTCGCTTTTTCAGATAGTGTATTATAAGAGCCTACGGCCAAACCTTTAGCGGCTTTTACGTTCACATAATGCCCCACGGCAAGGTCAAACTGACCGTTTACCGTCGAATTCGAGCCGATGGCTACGGAATTGCTGGCTTTACTGTTGGCACCCTGAAAGTTCCCAATCCACACGTTTTTATCACCTACGGATTTTTCGCCCGATTGCGTCCCCATGACGATGAAGTTCGTCAACTGGCTCGTATTGCCTGCGGCAAAACCAACGGTTATGTTAAAATCGCCGGTACTGTCTCGGAAGGACTTCGCCCCGATGTTGATATTGCCGCCACCTGTTGAGCCTGCTCCAGCAACTGTACCCAAGGCTATATTGTTGCCTTGCACATTGATACCCTTGCCCTTGCCGTTCGTCGCGCCGGCACCGTTGCCGAGGGTAATGTTGCCTCCTGTTCCGGCGGTGAAAGTTTGGCCTTCCTTGCCGATGTTACCGTTGTTGTCAACGATATTGATCGGGGCCGCATAAACCGAAGCGGATAATGCCACCATTACAACACTTGCTAATACAAAACGTTTTTTACTCATCGTATACACTCCTTTGTGTAAAAACAAACTTTCACAAAACTTTCATAAAAGACTTACATGGCTACTATAATACCAAGTAAGTGTGTTGTAGATAGAATATTCACATATTGCCGATAAATATACAATATATTCTATAGGGGTTTATAATTGGTAAGAAATCTATGTGACATAATTGAGACATAATTTTAAAGTTTGAATAGTTATATATGGCTAATATTGTATCTTATTTGCATTGACAATTATCTATATATTTATATAAAATAGAAATGATTTCATGTTTTGTTCATGATGTGAGAATGAACAATTAACGTATATTATTATGTACCTAATCAGATGTGATTGTAAGTAAGAGTGTGTAATGAAATATATAATAGTGTTGTTGGCGGTTGCTTTTGGCATATCTGTCATGCCTGTGGAGGGTGAGCAGGTACATAAGACGGCGCAGTCTATGCAGACGACCACTGTAAAACAAGTTCATAGTTCTATAAAATTAGATGATATATTCCGCGTTAATTCGTCTCATACACCGAATCATGTCATCGGGCAGGGCGGATTAGAAATGCCGGAATCCACGGACAAAAAGACGACCCGTTATTCCGACACGGATGCGGTTAACTCTGCGTTACAGGCGGTGGTTATGACTGGTGTTCATTCTGCGATGCATGGGTCGAAGGCGAAGCCGTGGATGCAGCGAACCGTTTTGTCATTGCGCTTTCAGAAAAATTGGAAGCCCTTGTACGGTGTAGAAACCTTGCAGCCACTAGGTCATTATGATGAGACATCTCGTCATGTTTGGTTTACTCAGGAGCGATTGGCGAATGCAGCGGATACAGGAACGACGGCGAATGTGGGCATCGGTTATCGTCGAATTGCGGCGAACGATGACCACTATTACGGCGGCAATCTGTTTTATGACCATCGGTTTAGAGGTAATCACGGTCGTATGAGCGTCGGGTTGGAGTATGTATCGGGCATCGGTGCATTCCGTGTGAACTGGTATCGCGGTGTATCTGGCGAGCGTTCCCTTGATGGTGCGACGCATCTGGAAAATGTGTCTAATGGGTATACTGCGGAATATGGTACTAGCTTCAAGAATGCTCGTTGGGCTCGCGTGTACATGGAGGCTTATCGTTGGCAGTTGCGACGCGGTGTGGATAAGCACGGTTTGCGGATTGGTACGGAGTTGCAGCTCACACCGAGGATTTCCGTTGATATGGGCTATAATAAACCGGAGCATAAGCACGGTAGCCCTTACGGTAAGGTTATGTTCCGTCTAGCAGGCGTCGATACAGCGTGGTTCGGTGGTAACCATCGGTTGGATGCAAAAGCATCAGTTCGTGCGAATATGTTGGAAAATGTGCGCCGTCACCATACGGTGCACGTTGATTGATAGATTAGTATATATATATTTATTATTTTGATAAAAGCCGCATAAGAATCTATATTTATTTTTAGATAAAAGCAATAGCTTAATTGTAGAATGAAATTGAACACATAAAAAGTCCATAGTGAACCTTGTGTCATGATTTAAGTGACCAAACATAATCTAACCGAGGTAATCACTATGGACTATATTAAGCATAACACGACATTACGTACAAACAAACACTTAAACCTTGAAGAACGCTTTTATGTAGAAAAGAGAATCGCCGCAGGTGATTCTGTTACCGCTATTGCAACCGTATTAGGATGCTCTAGAACCACTATTTATACAGAACTAAAACGTGGTTCAGTTGTCCAAATTCGACAAGGTAAAGCCTGTATTGTATATATAGCAGATTCAGGGCAATTAACATATGAACAACAACGTCTTGGCTCATTTAATACAATGAAGTTAGGTTTCATAGAGTCCTTCATACTTTGGGTTGAAGAAAAAGTATTTAAAGACCATTGGTCTTTTGATGCTGCTGTCGGATATGCTAAACGTCAGTGTATATTTGCACGTAATGAAATGGTTTGTACAAAAACTTTGTATAACTATATTCATCAAGGTTTACTTGGGGTAAAAGCCATTGATCTGCCTTTGGTAGTACGTCGTTCTATGAGAAAATCCATTGTCAGAAAACATAAGCGCAAATCGGGGCAATCCATAGAACTTCGTGATGCTACAATTGAAACTCGTAAAGAATTTGGTCATTGGGAATTAGATACTGTTCGTGGAACAAAGAATAAAACAGATAACGTATTAGTGACGTTATTAGAGCGTAAAAGCAGACTATATGTAGCGTTACGTTGTCCGTCAGCACGTGCCTGTGATGTAAAAGAGACATTAGAAGCGTGGTTAACTACCTTTAGGAAGAATGTTGAATTAGGCACAATATGTAAGACAATAACCGCTGATAATGGATTAGAATTTGCGGACATATCTGAACTTGAAGATGAAATACTATCTATCTATTTTGCGCATCCCTATTCGGCTTGGGAACGAGGTTCTAATGAACGGCATAATGGTCTATTTCGCCGCTTTATTCCAAAAGGGCAGCGAATAGAAAATGTCTCAGCTGATACACTCCAACGGGCCCTTCACTGGTGTAATAATTTGCCACGAAAAATATTACATTACAAAACACCACAAGAGGCCTTTTTAGAAGAAGTTAATAAAATAGTGGATTTAAGTACTGTTCAATTTCATATTGCAATTTAAGATCCTTTTTCTTTTGATAGTCTTGAACTACCGAAACAAGGGGTGTTAATTCACGATTATATCGATTTTTACGCTCAATTAATTTGTTAGCCATCATATCTAAAGATGGTAATGATAGATTATATTTCCTTACAAACTTATTCCACTTTTTAAAATGCTTTTGAAAGTGTTGAATCAATTTCCAGTATAGCCGAACATCCATAAATAATTTTTTTTGTTCACTTTTTTCAACAGGGATATGATCTAATACAAAAATATCAATAAAAATACCGTATTCAATGAATTTCCCTTTAGAAAAATATTCATATAATGCAGTATCCGTATCAAAAAATTTAGCTACATACACAATGAAATAGTTTTCCTCATCCAGTTCAGACCATAATTTATAATGATCCATATTATTTTGAATATACTTTTTCCAAGCCATTTCAAACTTATTATATTCAGATCTCATCATAAGGATATCGACATCATCATCCCATGGAATAAATCCTTTATATCGTATGGCACCTAATGCTGTACCATACGCAAGACTATACTTAATATCATTTTTTTTACAAAACTCATCAAATCGTATTAATGTTTTAATAATACAGACTTTAGCTCATTAGTAGCTATCTTTTTCATAAAATAAGGTCCCCTCTTCCTTTATCTTTACTTAAAAATTTACCCCAAAATCATTTTAAGTATAGCTTTAAATTTTCATTAATTTGTACCATATATTGATCAAGTAATTCATAGCGCTTTCGATATTGACTACATTTTGTCATTTAATGATTCAATAAACTTAAGTAATTTTCCTAATAGAATTTTATAAAATCGAATATCAATATATACTTTTTAACAGATAAATAATTATTAGCATTATAACCTACATCACTAATAATATAGGTACTATTACTTATTATATAGCTAATACTATACATCTAAGATTTCTTTTATCAAACGTTCTTGACTATATGTTAAATTCGCCGTTGTTAAACCTTTCTTAAAAATATCAGGCCTATTAGATATAATATCTATAAATTCCTCTAATCCTTGTACAATAGTTTCTTGAGATGTTAAATCCAAAGCCATACCTATACTGCATTGATCTAATACTTCAGGATTGATTTCTGGAGATATAAGAACCGGCTTGTAAAAGCCAATAGCAGTAAACAGCATAGCCGCCCAGTGATAACGATATCGCTCTGCTCCATACGGCAATAATAAAGCATCTACACTCAATAAGGCTATATCCCAGTCTTTCCCAATCAGACTGGCATGGATAAACTTAATATTATTATACTGGCTATATTTCTTGATGATAGACTCAAATAAAGCCCCATCTTCAGGCTTTACCGTTGCCCCTTGAACGACGAGTTGTACCGAATCATCATAATTCAGCGATACAAAGGCATCTATAAAGCGCTCAATATTTTTCTCTTTTCTAAACTGACCAAAGAAACCTAATTTTATCAGTTTATTTGCTGATTTAGAGGTTTCCAAATTAGTATCTATACAAGTTGTAGAATTCGGAACTTTTTGGTCTTCTATATTAACATTATCTTGCGTATCACTATTCTTCTGTTCTCCACTCAATTCACTAAATGGCAAGAACACAGGAGGCAAGATTTTACGAACTCTCGGTAAATCAGGGCGCAACATATCATCGCGCAAAGAGATAACATCGAGGTACACGTTTCTATACGCATTAGCACGATGAGCTTGCTTAATAAAGCGATCCATTTCTCCCTTGCCAATGCCATGAAAGATAACATGTACTGCTGCCTTACTGTCCTTTAACGGCGTGTCTAACAAAGCTTTAATATAGCGATATGTCCCCGTCGGAATGATTAAAGCATCTATATTATATTCTTTAATTTTTTCTGCTGCTGATTTGAACCAATTGCGGCGACGGCGTTCTCGTAAAATGGATAAAAACGGCTTCTTCCACTTAGACGCTCCCGCATAGGTCACTACCTCTCCACCTTCCAAGTACACTATATCTACTCCATAATCTACTTTAAAAGGAAAGTTTTCCGGCACGAATAGTACTGGTTCATGACCTTGACGCTTTAATTCGTTGATGAGGATGCGATCAAATTCCACCTCATGACCAGCAGGCATGACAATACTTTCTAAAATTGCTATGCGCATAGCACACCTCTAGGCTTTTACATACGGTTTTATGTTTTCTTGAATCATAGCCTCATACTCATCTAACAGAGCATAGCGATTGCGATATTGGCTACGTTTTTGTGATTTAATCTCTTCCATAGGTTTGCGTTCTTCTTCAAGTGGAATAGTGAAATAATTTGGATTAGATTCCAATACGGTACCGCCGATATCCTCCCACAAGGTATCTAATATAGCAACCTTTGATTTATTACCGCGCACCATATGTGAATTTGCATAGAAGCCTTCATCAGATACAGCAAGTATGGATTCTACTTGCGCAGCATGAGCGATTTCACGAATCAAGAAGGTAATAAAGTTCTTCGGACGGTAACCATACATCTTTTTCGTAATCTTCTTAGCTCGCTCAAGACCATCTTTATAACCTTGAATAGTACCGATAACAAGAGTTCTCTCTCCGTTATGGCCTTTAGCAAAGCGAATATTTGCATGGTATACACCCTTATCTTCGAGTAAGAGCATAACCGTCAAGAAGCCTTCCTTACGTTGTCCCGGCTCGTAATATAGATGAGCAGACATATCGAGCTCATCAGAACTCCAAAGGGTAATACCCCGTTTTTTATCGAAATAATCAAACTCCACCTCGTCTACATACATGAGCTGAATCGCTTCATCCGTAAACACCTCTTGTAAGATTGTGAAATGCTGACGAAGTGCCTCCAAACGCCATTGTGGCGTAGAATTCTTAATCAAAAACATACGGCTCATCAATTCATAGAGACTAGAATGTTTTTCTAACAGCTTTGGATCTGGAGTATAAGATTTAAAGAAGTTTTCAAATTCCGTAACCGTTGAGTCATGACGACAAGAGCGCATTGTATGTAAGAAGGTTCGTCTCGTTTCACGCCATGTGCGCTTGCCATATATAGTACGGCCTATATGCCAATGTTTTCCAAAATTGCCTAACATAATGCTCCCTCTATTACAATTTACCCTTGGATTTTAGTAAATAGTAAAACTTTACGTATTTAGTCATCGTGTAAAAGTAGTGATTAACGGACAAAATAAAGCCCATCTTCCCATCGAGAATACCGCCTTGTAAGAAGTACACCTTGATGAAAGCCCAGGTAGGACGCAGAATTATATCCTTGATAAAAGAACAGCTTTTACCATTATCACGATATTTTTCAGCAGATAATGTGGTATAATTGTTGAATTTATTGAAATATTGATGCCAATTATCGTAGGTATAATGGTACATCGAATGTTGTAATTTTTCAGATGGATATAGACTTGATATTGACTCATGCACAGTCCCCTCAATGGTAACTCCATCCTTTGGCATTAAACGTAATACATAATCAGGACGCAGTACACCATGTGTAGCATGGTTATGTTGAAATTTATTACTTCTTTGTATCCAATACGATTTTTTAGAGTTATCAGATATAACCTCTTGTATTTCCTTAGCTAAAGAGTTAGAAATACGCTCATCTGCATCTAAAAATAAAACCCAATCACATTTAGATTGAGAAACACCAAATCGTCGTTGTTGAGCCCAATCTCCATTTAATAGATGTTGAATAACACGAGCCCCTAATTCTTGAGCTATAACTAAGGTTTTATCGGTGCTAAAATCATCGATAACCAAAACTTCATCGGCAAACTGCACTGACTCAATGCAGTCATGAATATTATGTTCTTCATTTCTCGCTAAGATTATTACAGATACAGTTGCCATAGTTTTACCTTTCACTTACGAACGTACTTGTTTTGCTAAGTACGATAAACGAGCCCCTATTTTATGAATCCAATCGGCACGGCCAAAGGACCATAAAAAGAGCTTATATTTAGAATTTAATAGCTTATAGGATGCGTCATTGCGATAAGTTTCAATCATTTTTTTACACTTATCGTAATACACTTGATTACCCGTTGGCTTTGCATAGTAAGCCGTTAAACAGGATAATACGGCTTTCATCAATAAACTATTGCAATCATCAACATATGGTAATTGATGATCTATAGCATATTGCAAGCGTTCCTCGTAACCGAGCACAAAATCCCATCGAGATTTCGGATGAAAAGAGGTTTGAGTTATGGAATTTGGATTGAGTCGATAGTAATAGTAACAACGATTGATATGACCCACCCGATTGGCATTAGCTACATATCGATAGGATGTAGCAGTATCCTCGAACTTTCGCCCTACAGGAAAACGCACATCACCGATAGCACTGCGTTTATATAACTTACTCCAAGCCGCCACAAAACAATCATGCATGGCTAATCGCAAGGCATCCTCTTTCTCATAAATTTCTAATTGACCATCATTGCAACCTTCGATAATATCACCATTTTTATCTCTGAAAGCAGTAAATTCGATAATATCAAGATCATGCTCTTTTAAAAGCTTTAACATATCTTCATAGAGGGTGAGCCCAATGTAATCATCGGAGTCCACAAAGGCAATATAGTCACCATTAGCCGCTTCTATCCCCGTATTGCGAGCCGCACTAACTCCAGCATTCTCTTTGTGAATGACCTGTATTCGCTCATCATAGGCTGCATACTGATCACAAATATCACCACTAGCATCTGTAGAACCATCATTTACTAAGATGATTTCCAAATTCATATACGTTTGGTTTTGAATGGACTCAATACATTCTGCAACATAAGATTCCACATTATAGACGGGTACAATGACCGAAATTAACTCCATTCCATGCTCCTCTTAAACATGCACTAGCCATATAACTAATGATTACATAAGCTTAGTTTTATATACAAACAGCTCAAACCAAATTATCACTTACTTAATTGAATAAATCGATTCTTTACGTAAATAAACTAAAAAATGTTATTGAATATTATTTCCGTGCTTAATACGCCATGCCGCTAGTTCTCGCATGTTTTTAATTATATCCCCATAGGATTGCGGCATACTTGCACTTTGTTCTGATACTTTTCCGTTTTTATTGAGATACAATCTATGGTTAAAGACAAATTCCTCTTGTGTAAACAAACTAGGCACCATGGCTTTATAGGTTTGACCTGGACGACCCACTAATTCTGCCAAGGTTGGAATGATTTGAATGCTCATGCCAAATGCATTAGGCGCAAGCCATTCTTTATGAATGCCACGACCATAGAAAATAAGTGGAATCGTAGATGCCACATTAGGACCTACTTCACGAGCAAAGTTAAAGCGTTCGCTATGGTCACCAGTGATAACGAAGAGTGCAGACGGATCTGCTTTTTCTTCGCGAACGATAAAATCACCCATCACGTGATCTGCGTACCAAATATGACCCATTTCGTTCAATTGCTTGTCGTTTTCTTCGATAGAATCAGGCAAATGACCTTTTACCTTATTCACATCGTAGCCTTCCTTAGCGACATTGATGCTATACGGTGGATGATTAGAAGTGGTCATGATAACATTGAGAATTTTTTCCCCTCTATGTTGATCCATATAGGTAGAAATAGCTTTAAATAAATCTTTATCGCCTACACCCCAAGCGTTGCCGTCTTCGCTTGGCATTTCTGAAGCATCGTGGAATTCATCGAAACCTTGAGATAAAGCAAAGTTCTTAACATTTTGCCAAGTACTAAAGCCACCATACCAAAATACAGTCTTGTAGCCTAGCTTTTTCATAACAGGACCAATACCTAAACCATAAGGCTCTTTGAAACTTTCACCTTCATAGTTAGGATATAACCCTGTGTCAGGCATACCCGTCAACAAACCATTGATGGCCGGCATCGTGCCTGTACCTTGCGCGAGGGCTAGCTGCGTGCTCATCGCTTGAGGACTAGCAGCGTATTTACGACCTTGTTCAACGAGGTACGCACCAGGCTCGTTATATTCAGCGAGGAACGGCCACAAGCCATAGGATTCTCCAAGAACGAGGTTTATGGACTGTGGTTGCTCCGCTAATCGCTGTGTTGTAATGGTTCTGGTAAAAGAACCGTCAAAATTAGTGCCATTAAACTTACCGCCAACGGCAGTGATTTTTTCGTTTAGCTCTTGAGGCGTTAAGTTAATAACCTCAAGCTCAGCCGTCCGTTTCGCAATGCTTTTAACACGATAGAGAGCCTGCACATCATCGAGGATATTTTCATTCAACAAATTAGAACTTAGGCGCGCCGCACTTTCCCAGTTGATGGAATTCGTATAGCTGAAAGCACCGCCAAATCTAAAGAATAGACCTAGTACGCCAATAGCAACCGTCAATCCAATGCCAGTCATCCATTGTGTTTTCTTCGTCTTAGGATACCAAGTAGTACAAAGTCGTTGATTATCTGCACAGTCACTATTTCTTAGACTATCCGCATCATCACCATTACTTAGATCATCAACATAGTCACTATAATTCTTTGCATCCCATCCTAAGAAGCGAACGAGGAACCAGCAAAGAGCTGCGCTCAATACAATGGCCCCAACGATGTACATGAGGGCGTTATATTCGTTGATTGCTGTGTTTACAATGGCTCCGATATCGTCGTTTTTACCGTTGATGAGCATCGCATTGTAGGAGGAGTTGAAGATTTTATAGAACGGAATGCGTCCCAAAAATAAAAAGGTCAATAGTACTGTGGCAATGGAGTAAATCACTTGTTTAATGCGCAAGGACGGCCATTTAGGTACAAAGGTATGTACCAACGTACCCCCTAAAAAGCCCAGTAAACACAAAGAACCGACGGTCTTGAGACTCAATCTAAAGCCTAGCCACAAGGATGTGAGGATATTCTCTATCGTCACAGAAGCTAGTTGTGATTGAAATACTGCAAGAAACACGATTCTAAATGCAGTCAATAAAGCAGAGAAAAAGATAAATACCTTAATCTCTGTCTTTATGCCTTCAAATAATCGTTGCCATCGGTTCATTATTAACCCCTAACTGTTGTATCCTATAACTCTAATTATTAACCTAACACTAAACTTAATTATTAGCCTAACTGCTATGTTAGAAAAATAACTATATTGTTATATACGTAACAAAACTACATAACCATACTGCCTAAATAATTATTAAAACATCATAAACCAAGCATATATGCCATGTAATATTCTACTAGTTACATAATAATCAATTAACTTGGATATTTCTTACATTTAGGCCCTTTACATCGTTTGCATTTACCGCATCCACGGTCGATAGTCCCAGCACTTGCTGATTTCTTCGCACTAGCACTCTCCTTGGCCGTCTTTTCAGAGGCCTTACTATTCCATACGGAAACTATCGTTCCTGCTTTTTTGCGGATTCATCTTTTTTGGATTGTTTATCCTTTTTCTTGTCTTTCTTTTTATCTTTTTTCTTGAAAGTATCCGCTAAGAAGACTGTCTTTAACTTATCATTTAAAAATTTAAGCTTCTTTTCAGCCTTATCTTTCTTTTTCTTTAACTTTTCTTCGGCTTTATAAAGCTTATCTTCTTTATGCTTCTTGTGTTTTTTATCTTTCTTATCTTCTTTAGACTTCTTATCTTTCTTAGATTTCTTCTCTTCCTTGGACTTTTTGTCTTCTTTAGATTTTTTATCCTCTTTGGATTTCTTGTCCTCTTTGGTTTTTTTATCTTCCTTAACTTTCTTGTCCTCAGAACCGTTGATACGCGCCCATTCATCATCAACGCGTTTCAATTTCTTTTTAAGAAGCTTTTCCATCTTCTTATTCGTTTTATCGGACTCTAAACCAGCTTTACCAAATAACATAGCATTCACTGCTGTATATGGATCAATGGACGACTTATCCTCATCGTCCACTACATCTTTCTCTGATTTCTTATCTTTCTTCTGAGATTTGCCCTCTTTTTTAAGAGACTTGGCCTCTTTTTTATAATCCCTATCTTCTTTTTCAGATGATGTATCTTCTATTTTAGAGGCTTTTTCTTCTTCCTTAGCTTTTGAAAGCTCACCAACACCATCTGTATCTAACGTATCATCTTTATCTAAGCGATGAATTTCTAAGCTTTCAACACCATCTATAGGACTGACATCAAGATGTTCAATGGTATCATCCTCAAGATCTGAAATATCATTAACAGAACTTTCACCAGAACCAGTGAAAAGGCCACCCATAGATTGTAATTCGTTCAATTTAATATGATTCATGCCCACCGTAGAGTCATGTTGCACTGGCACGTCAGATAATTGTACCTGTTCCATAGCATATACGTCATCATTATGGCTAGCACCCTTGCCAAGTCCATAGGAAGTGTCAGAGAAGATGATATTTTCCTTATCATCGCCTAGAACATCACCAAATAAATCTTGTTCTAAAGATTCATAAGAATGCAATAGAGCCATCCGTTTTTGAACATCTTCAATTTGATTCCATAAATCAACGAGAGAAGATGTATAGT
>ERZ772917.1167-NODE-1167-length-16077-cov-17.954937_pt1 | contig 16077 bp, 11 predicted proteins | sample MGYA00511187_ERZ772917 | MGnify/ENA primary metagenome ERZ772917 (study PRJEB29015, sample SAMEA2737925) | human oral metagenome | biome: human oral; feature: human-associated habitat; material: dental | place: China | collected 2012 ... | reverse complement strand
AGGACGGCACGACCCTCATGGTCGTCACCCACGACGCGCTCGTCGCCGAACAGGGCCAGCGCGAAATCCGACTCGATCACGGCAAGGTCGTGAAGGAAACCTGGCACGACCACGACTTCGAACAGCGCGCCTCGGGCCTGGTCCTGCCCGGCCGCGACGGCGACGCGCGCAGCGGAAAGGACAAGGTGCGATGACCACGCCCACCACTGTTGAGAGCCGATCCCGCTGGGTCGCCCCGGCCTCGTTCGCGGTCCTCGGTGCCCTCGGCGCGACCATCCTGGCCGCGTGCACGCCCAACACCGGCCTGGACATGACCAAGCCCATGAGCGACGGCACCTGGACCGCCCAGTCCAACCCCGATGACCAGGGCTCCATCGGCACCATCACCATCACCGTCGAGGGCGGGCGCATCACCGCCACCTCCTATGAGACGACCCTCGCGAACGGCACCGACAAGGGCGCCGACTACGGCAAGAACTCCGCCGGCGAAGTCTTCAATCAGGACTACTACAAGAAGGCGCAGGCCGCCGTCGCCTCCTACCAGGAGTACTCCGACAATCTCACCAAGGTCGGCGACCCCGCCAAGGTCGACGTCATTACCGGCGCCACCGTCGCCCACCAGCAGTTCGTGCAGGCCGCCATCCGCGCCATCGCCGCCGCCCAGGGCGTCTCGGACGAGGCGGCCGACGACATCAACATCCCTGGCCTGAACGACGCCACCAAGGACGGCGACCTCGACAAGGACCTCGGAGGCTCCGACGGCTGAGCCCGCGCGCTTCGCCGGCACCCCGGGGGACGAGGCCGTGGCCGGGTCCGCGGAAAATGCACCCACGTGGCGTTCCTCCTTCCCCGCGATGGGCACCCGCGTCGACATCATCGGCTGGGGCGGGGACGGCATGGCGATCGTCAACGCTGTCGTGGGTATCGTCGCGCGCCACGAGGACATGTGGAGCGTGTTCCGGCCTTCGTCTGAGGTGTCGCAGCTCAATGCCACTGTCCGTGATGCCGCGCGCGGTGACGGCACCTCCCGCTGCGGGTCCGATTCCGCGCAGGCCGGCCCCGGCCTCGTCGTGAGCGAAGAAACCGATCGGTTGCTGCGTGACGCGCTGGCGCTCGCGGAGGCGACCGGGGGAGCGTTCGACCCGCTGATCGGACCGCTCGTTGCCGCCTGGGATGTCAAGGCGATGCGGGCCGCGTACGTTGCGGGTGCGCCGTTGCCGCCCGCGCCTGCTGCCGATGCTCTCGAGGCGGCGTCGCGCGCGTCATCGTGGGGCTTGTTGTCGCGCGTCGGTGAGCAGCGTTGGGCGATGGGGGTCCCCACCGAGTTCGTGGGTGGCGTAGATGTGCCCAGCCCGCGCCTCGACCTGGGAGGCATCGCGAAGGGATACACCGCCGACGCGTGCCGCGACCTGGCGGTGGCCATGGGGGCGCGCGGCATCCTCGTATCGGTGGGGACCTCGTCGGTGTCGGTGTTCGGGACTCGCGCCGACGGTTCTTCGTGGCGCGCCGGCCTGCGCGACCCTCATGGTGGGCCCACGTCGGTCGCTGGCGTCGTCGAGCTGCCTGCGGGCGGCATGGCGTCCCTGTCGACGTCCGGCGATAACCTGGGGCCGCTGGGTGGGGTCGGCGTGGGGTGTGCGGCTGAGCGTGCGGCCGGGTCTACGGCGGATCGTCGCGCGCGTGAAACACCGCGTGAAACATCTGTGGGTGGCGGTCGAGTTTTCGACCACCACATCATCGACCCGCGTACGGGATACCCCGCTCATGCAGGTGTGCGACAAGTCAGTGTCGTGGCCTCGTCGGGTGTGTTGGCGGAGGCCCTGTCGACGGCGCTGGTCGTCGAGCCGTCCATCGATGTTCCTGATGTCGTGGCTCGCTGGGTCCGCGTGACGGGTACCCCGGCCTCGGCGAAGGTTGTAGGCCTGGTGCGCGCGGCGCAGGGGGTGATGCCGTGTGTCCGCCGTATGTGAATCGAGTTGGGGCCTGTGGCGGTTGAGACCATCGGGGGCGTGAGTAGCCGTTGCCGAGCCTTTGCGTGCCTATATCGATACTGCGTCATACGGCGGGAAGCTCTGCACTAGTTAGGGAGCATTACACCAGTTAGGGAGCATTACACTGCCTGGGAAGTGGTGTAATACCCGGCTAAGTGGTGTAACACCACTTAGGAACAAGTGGATATGCGGAGAATGTTGCCAGCTGGCCGATGCTGACCGCCGATTGCACTTGGAGAACTTGCAGGTGCGTGTGAGAGCGGACGTTATCCACATCCCCTCGGAGCAGCTTGCCTCTATCCACAGGTTCGTTCTCAGGTCGTGACGTGGCACCCGGTCTTGCCGATGATGGGGATATGAGTGTTCAATCGCTAACTGTTATCAGGTCTTCGACGAATGGACGGCCTTCACTAGGTGATCTGTCGTCGGGCAACGTTATTCGTATCCAGCGTGGCCGCTACGTCAGGATCCATCGATCCGGGCCACCGATGACGTACTGGGAGATATGGGCTCTCGTCGCCAGTGCTCGATTACTTGTCGTGAGTGACAGTAGCTCCTGCTCCCCGATATTCGTAGGTGCTAGTTCATTCGTTGCCCGGTCGATACCACTGTGGGAGGCAAATCCCGATGTCGTGATCTGGTGCGGGTCTAGGCATGGGCGGCGCTCAATGCCGGCGGTCACCATGCAAACGGTGACTATTCCTGCGACGTTCGTGTGTTCGACAGTGAAGAAACCTTGTGAACTCAGCGTCGAGATCGTTGATCGGTTGCGATGCGAATCTGTCGTTGAGGCCGCGGTTCGTATGGCTTGTTATTCGGAACGTCTCAGTGGATTCGTGGCAATTTGCATGGCACTGCACCGCGAGTCTCGGTTCGTGGTGCTATCCCAGCAAGAAAGCAGGCAACGAGCTGAACGCGTTCGAAGCAAGATGCTTGAATGCTTGGATCTGTATCGGCAGCAAAAGGAATGCGTCCCCTACAGGCGGGCACAGCGCGTGATAGCCGCCGCTGACCCCGGGTGTGACAACCCAGCCGAGGCTGCTCTTTTGTGGGTCCTTAAGTCGGTGAGTGCCTTCGAGGTCGTGACCCAGCTTGAAATTATTGTCAATGGACGCCGATACTTTGCGGACATTGCAATTCCGGAACTCATGATCATCTTCGAGTTCGACGGCATTGGAAAACTTGGCAAGGATGATGCCGAGTTTGCACGGGCGAAGCGTGACTGGATCCAGCGAGAAAATGACTTGCGCTCTGCGGGGTGGACAATATACCGGGTCTCTTGGAGGGACTACGAAGACTTCGCTGCGTTACGTGCGTGGGCAGTTCAGCTGCTTCGTCCGCACCAAGTTGCCATCCCTGAGTGCGCCGAGGCGTTGTGGGCTTTGCCGACTGCTGCCTGTGATGGTCCGAGTCGGCGTTTTCATGTCCACGCGCGATGAGTGATGCACTAGTTAGGGAGCATTACACCAGTTAGGGAGCATTACACCGCCTGGGAAGTGGTGTAATACCCGGCTAAGTGGTGTAACACCACTTAGGAACAAGCAGGAATGAGGATGATGGGTCCGGCTGCCGCGTTCGTAGGTGCTAGCGGGCCCTGACAGGGCTTTGGGACGACGCGCCGAGCAACATCAGCCGCGAAGGCCCCACTGGTGTGGAGGGCCTGGCTGCGGTGCCCGTGGGCGGGCCGCCGCCCACGGCGCAGCCCGGCCCAGCAGGGCGCACCAAGCAGGCCAGCCACGAAGTCGGCCCCACAGCAAGGTCCGGCGGCGCTCGGAACAGCCGCGGCACCGCTCATCGACGCCAGAATTCAGGCGGAACGCCCCGCGAGCAGGGTCGCCAGGTGAACGCCCCCGCGGCCTGTGAGCTGCGCGGCCTGGGTGCGGCACGAGAAGCCGTCCGCCAGGTACACGGCATCGGGCTGTGCCGACAGGGACGGCAGCAGAGAATGTGACGCGACGGCCACAGACAGGTCGTAGTGGCCCGCCTCCATGCCGAAATTCCCGGCCAGGCCGCAGCATCCCTCGAGCCTCCTCACGCGCGCGCCCAGCGACTCGAGCAGCGCCTGGTCAGTGTCCCACCCCATGACGGAGTAGTGGTGGCAGTGCGGCTGCGCGACGATTTCGACGCCCTCCAGGCTCGGCAGGCGACGCGCGGACGCGGGCAGGGCCGACAGCACCTCGGCGAGGGTGCGCGTCGCGGAAGACACGAGCGCCGAACGCGGGTCCTCGGGCAGCAGATCCAGCAGGTCGTCGCGCAGCACCGCCGTGCACGACGGCTCGACGCCGACGATCGGGATCCCCGACGCCGCGAAAGGCGCGAGTACGCCGAGCAGACTCGCCAAGTGCTTCTTCGCCCCCTCCAGCTGACCCGTCGTAATCCACGTCAGGCCGCAGCACGCGTCCGGCGCGACGATCGGCGCGAATCCGTTCGCCTCGAGTACATCGACGACCGCGCGAGCACCGGTGTCGTCCAGGGTCTGGCTAAACGAGTCCGCCCACACGAGCGCGTACGGCCGTCCGCCGGGGTCGCGCGGCCCGCTCAGGATCGGGGAGTCCGCCATCGACGAGGCAGTGGCCCCCTCGCGCTCGGGGGTGGGGTTGGACGAGGCCTGGGTGCGGCCGCGCTCGCGGGCATCGGTGGCGGCATCGGACGCCGCAGTGTCGGAAGATACGGCATCGTCAGGCGTGAGCATCGGGACAGAATCTGCCAGCAGGGAGTGGCGGCGAGCCCACGCGGTGAAGGTGCCGGACTGGAGTGCGGGCATGCCTCGGCGAGGGTCGAGGCCGATGATGCGGAAGGCGAGCGAGCGCAGGGGAGCCACCGACATGACGGCGTTTGCAACGGCAGCCAGGCCGGGCACGCGCGCGGTGACGCGGGTGAGGCGAGGCAGCCAGCCGAGCGTGTAGTGGCTGAGGGGGCGGATGCGTCCCCGGTAGGTGCGGAAGAGCGCTTCGGAGCGGTAGCGGGCCATGTCGACGCCGGCGGGGCAGTCGGCGGAGCAGGCCTTGCAGGCCAGGCACAGGTCGAGGGCCTCGAGGACCTCGGGGGAGTCGATGGCCTTGACGAGCTGCGAGTTCGCGGCCTCCTGCAGGATGCGGGCGCGCCCTCGGGTCACGTCCTTCTCCTCGCGCGTGGCCAGGTAGGACGGGCACATGAAGGTGCCGGACACTCCGGCGCGGCACTTGCCCACGCCGGTGCAGCGGTGGACGGCGGCCGTGAAGTCGCCGCCATCGTGGGTGAAGGCGAAGCCGCCGTCCGCGGGCATGGGGCGCGCGGTGACGCGGCGCAGACCAAAGTCGAGGGGGTCGACGCCCGGCTGGAGCTCGAGGGTGCCGCCCGAATTGCCGGCAACACCGGCAACGCCGGTATTCCGCGCCCGGGTGCGGGAGGCGGCCTCGGCCTCGTCCATGGGGGCGGCGAGCACCCCGGGGTTGAGGAGGTTGTTCGGGTCGAAGACGTGCTTGACACGCGCGAACAGGTCGAGCATGTCGGGGGAGTACATGAAGCGCAGGAGCTCGCCGCGGGCGCGCCCGTCGCCGTGTTCGCCGGAGACGGAGCCTCCGTGGGCGGCGCAGATGCGGGCCGCGGACTGCAGGAAGGCGCGCGAGTGGGCTACGCCCTCGGGTGTTTCGAGCGGCATGGCGAGGCGCACGTGCACGCAGCCGTCGCCGAAGTGCCCGTACAGGAGGCCGTCGATGTCGAACTCCTCCATGAGGGCGGTGAAGTCGCGCAGGTACGCGCCGAGGTTTTCGGGCGGGACGGCCGCGTCCTCGAAGCCGGGCCAGGCCTGCTGGTCGCCGCCGCCCTCGCCGTCCGGCGGGGTGCGCCCGCCCAGGCCTGCACCGTCGGCGCGGATCCGCCACAGGGCCGAGGCCTGGGCCCCCGGCGGGTACACGACCGTGTCGATGGCGGCCGAGTCGGCGCACAGGGCGCGTGCACGCTCTAGGGAGGCGGTGACGTCTTCGCCGGGGGCGCCGACTTCGACGAGGAGCCAGCCTTCGCCGTCGGGCAGGGCGGGGACGGCACCGGGGCCCTTGTGTGCGCGCACGACGTCGACGAGGCGGCGGTCCATGCCCTCCACCGCGAGGGGGGAGTGGGTGAGCAGCGTGGGCACGTCGTCGGCGGCCTCGATCATGGAGCGGTATCCGAGGGCGGCGAGCACGGGCGCGTCGGGCAGGGGCACGAGGCGCACGGTGATGGACAGGATGAGAACGAGGGTGCCTTCGGTGCCTGCGAGCATGGCGGCGAGGTTGCGTCCGCCCTCGGGGGTGAGGTGCTCGAGGGAATAGCCGGAGACCTGGCGCTTGAAGCGGCCGAGCTCTGTTCGGATGGGTGCCAGATGAGAGTCGATGAGGGAGGCGAGCCCGGGCACGTCGCTGAGGGCGGCGTCGTGGCCGGTCGTGGCCGTGAAGCGGCGCCCCTGCCCGTCCACGCAGTCGAGGGAGACGATGTTGTCGGAGGTGCGCCCCCAGGCGGTCGCGTGCGGCCCGCACGCGTTGTTGGCGACCATTCCGGCGATCGTCGCGCGGTTCTGTGAGGAGGGGTCGGGGCCAAAACGCAGGCCGTACTCGGACGCCGCGGCCTGGAGGGTGGAGCCGACGCAGCCGGGCTCGACGGTGGCGGTGCGGGCCTCGGGGTCGACGGAGATGACGCGATTCATGTGCCGCGAAAAATCGAGGACGAGGCCGGGGCCGATCGCGTTGGACGCGCACGAGGTGCCGCCGCCTCGGGCGGTGAGGGGGACGCCGTGGGCGCGGGCGATGTCGAAGGCTGCGATCGCCTGCTCGGGCGTGCGCGGGAACGCGACGGCCAGGGGCGGGATGCGCGTGAGGCCGGCGTCGGAGGAGTAGCGCGCTCGCGTGCCGCTCGAGGCGTCGACGTCGATGAGTGCGCGCAGGTCCGTCAGGAAGCTCTCGCTCATGGTGCCAGTGTGTCACGCGGGCGCGAGATGGGCGGCGGGTATCCGGTGTGCGGATAGTCGCGCGAGGCTGTGGCCGGTGGGGGCGCGCATGGGGGCCGTGGCGCTGTAGGCAAAAGGAGAGGGCCGAGGCGGTTGGTGCCTGCGGCCCTGACGATTACGCGGGTTCCGGGTCGTCGCGGAACAGCTTGGGGAAAGGTGTCACGGGGACGGGCATGCGCTCGATGGGAGGAAGGTGGGGGCTGACCATCTGTTCGGACTTTGGGTACAGTCGGGGCGATGACTCCGTGTTCAGGCAGTAGGGGGACAGTTTGCGGCGCGTCTCATCGGACGCCGGAACTTGCGGTTCTGGTGCCGAATATTCAATGATACGCAGCTTATCTCTGCCCATTGAGTGCCACCCTGTTCTGTTTCATATGCTCAGCCGCGCAGTAGTCTAACCGGGTGGAAGATGCTGCGCCATCCGGATTCCGAGCGACATGTGTCATCGTACACGACATTGGTCCCAAGCCATCGCACAACTGAGAATAGTTGCTCAGAGTGTGTCAGTGGGCTACTTGCCGCGTTCCATCTCTATGGCCGCCCACTCGTCGTCAGTCGTCTGTTTGCCGCCCGCGATGATGTTGCTGAAATCCTGCGACGTGCGGGTGCCCTCATCGAAATACGTATCGTGATTGAGGAAAGGAGCGCCGAGTATATCTGCCGCCTGTTTGAATGGGTGGCCGGTGTCGCGAACATAATCCTCCCCTGGAATCTTGTAGTTCTCGGAGTCTGTGGTATCTCCACTCAGGTGAGTGATGCCGGAGAGCTTCTTGGGGTTTGTGCCGTATTCGCTATCCGGTCCGAGTCCTTGAACGGCGTCGCCTTCGGGAACGGAGGACTCGTAGACGTGCCCCTCGGGGACGTTGTACTGGTCGGTGCTCTCGGCTCCGGCTCCGGGTGAGCCGCACATGATGAAGTTGTCGACCGTGCCTTCGGCCACCTGTGTCCTGGCCTTGCCAGCGGTGGTCGATCCGTAGGGGTGGCCGATGACGGTGTTCGTGAATGAGTGCCCGTTTGTGTTGCCGCTCGCGCGCAGCCCCTCCTCGAAGCGCGCGAGGTCCGGGGCAGCCTCGTCGGCGTAGCTAATGTTCGCGGCCTGGTAGATCTTGCCGCCGGGGCCCTCAGGGGTGACGTATCCGAGGTGGGAGATGGCGGCGACGTTGTGCGGGTTAGTGCCTACCTGCGCTGTCTGCGCCTTCAGGTTTTCGTTAGTGTCCATGTACTTCTTGAGGTCCCCGTCCACGTGAGTGCCGATGCCGGGCACGAGAGTTGAGGCCGGGCATCGTCGTCCTGTCCGTCGGGTCGGCATGGTGTTGTGCTGGCTCACTATTCTACCGGCTTGAAAAAGCGTGGGCACGGTGGATCTTGTGGCCGAGATGGCTCGTCGGTACCAATAACCATTGCCAATGCTTACGTGGTATCTATCGCAATGTGCCTGTGTCATCCGTGTTTCTTTTGGAACGTATGAAACAATGGCCACGAGCGCCCCATACACGTGAAGGAAAGAGTGATGGCCCTGTTTGAGTTCGAGGATGGTCGCCTCGTACCCGCTCAATTCGGATACCCGGTCGCCCAAGACCTGGGACCCGACCTCGTTGACGCTATCTGCCAGCAGGTCCTGCAGATCGTTTCGCGTCCCCTTTTCCCCGTGACCTGGCGCGACATGACCGGCCAGGATGACGAGGAGACGCCCCGCCTGACGGCCCTCGACGTGAGCGGCCAGATCGTCTCCGTCGAAATCCTCAAAGAACTCGACTCCGAGACCCTCATTACTTCCCTGTCTCGACTGGCAGAGGTCGCCTCGATCTCCTGGTCGGACCTGGCCGCCGAGTACCCGTCCGGCCCCGATGGCTTTCGTATCGGTTGGGCGCAGTTCCGCGACTCGATGCCCCCCGCCGTCGGCCCGGGTCCCCGCCTGATCATGATCGCGGGCGACATCGACCCCTCCGTGCGCCCCGCCCTGTCCGTGCTGGCGACCTCCGGCGTCGAGGTGCACCTCATGAACCTGCGCCAAATGTCCAACGGGCGCCTCTTCCTCGACGTGAACGCGGTGGGTCCGCGCCTCTACGGCCACGCCCCGCAGCTCCTCGCGTCCGCCGCGGCAGCGCCCGAGCTGGCCGCCGCGACCGAGCAGGCGGCCCCGCTCGACGATCGCGCGCCCGCGGAGTCTGCGATCCCCGCGCCTCCCGAGGAGAGCGCCGAGGCCTCGAACGACGAGAACTCCGAGACCCCCACGACGCGCCCCACGCCGAAGGTCGCCCCACACCTGCGCGAGGTCTTCACCTACCCGATGGACGAGGAGCCCCCGGCCCCCTTCAAGCCCGCCGCCGAAGAAGCCGCCGAGGAGCAGTCGTCCGACGAGGCCGTGGAAGCCTCGCGCGACGAGGCGGAGCTGGCCGACGAGCTCCTCGATCACGATGACAACGCCACTCAGGACGCCGATGAGGCCCAGGAGTGTGAGGCTGCTGATGAGCCCGCCGACAACGTAGCCGATGAGTCCGACGTCGACGCTCACGATGAAGCTGATGCGCCCGCCGAGGAGCCTCGCTCCGAGGAAGCCTCCGCGCAGGACGACGAACCCCAGGCCGACGAGCAGGCCGGCGAGCAGCCGTCCTCCGAGGACGAGAAGCCTCGCTGGGAGCGCCCCGCCCACATGAGCCGCCGCGCCACGCGCCGCGCTCGAGAGGAATCCGCCGAGCTCAACGATGGCGGTGCGACCGACGCGGCCACGGCCTCGTCCGTGGATCGCTCCGATGAATCCCCTGAGGTCACCCAGGCGCGCGCGGAGGGTCTGCCGGTCCTCGGCCGCGACGAGGTCGGACTGCGCACTCTTGCGGAGATTCTCGGCCAGGACACGCCCCTCGTGGCGCGCAGTGAGCTGGGCCTGCCCGCCGACCTGGTGCTCGCCGCGAACGGTGCCATCTCGGGTGCCGGCCTTACCTACCCGTCGCTCGACACCCTGCTCACCGCGCGCGGCCTCGGCCATATCGACGCGTGGGGCCAGGTGCGCATCGGCGACCGCCTCGGCCCGACCCTGGCGGAAGCCCTCGACGAGATCAACCGCGAGATCGTGCGCGAGTACGCGCAGGCTCCGCGCGGAACTCACTCCGCCAAGCACTGACAACGCGGCCGATACGGCATACATGCGAATGGAGGCCCGGGATCACGCGATCCCGGGCCTCCTCGCTACCTGACGCTCAGTGCACGAAAGCGTCCAGCCAGCCGCGCATCGTCGCGTACACGGCCTCGCGCACGGGCGCGTCCGACAGGACCAGGTCGTGCTTGCCGGGGAAGCGAGCGATCGTCACCAGGTCCGAGAGACCCAAGCTCCGCTGGGCGATGACCGTGGGGTCCAAGACGGTGTCGGAGGTGAAGACGCGCTCGCACCACTCCTCCTCGAAATAAGCCGACGTGGACACCATCGACAGGACCGGACACTCCAGGTGGACGCGCTTCTCGATCGTGTCGTGCCCGGCCATAATCGCCTCGAGCCACGAGGCCGGGACCGGGTAGGACTCGGGGCGCTTCCACTCCTGGATGATCGGCCAGCCCGCGACCGACGGGTCCTGCGCTTTCAACCCCTCCGGAATCGGCAGGCCCGAGGAGGCGCGCCCCGCGAGCGAGCGTCCGTAGTGGCCGGTCCCGCCCGAGGGCACCTCCCACATGGGGTTACGCGACGCGATCCGACCAATGACCGGGGCCATCGCCCCGCGCCAGGCGGCCATCGACTGCATCTCCAGCCAGCCCGAGTTCAGGATGAGGCCGTCCAGGACGCCCGGGTGGCGGTGCGCCCACAGGGTCGCGATGAGGCCGCCCGTCGAGTGGCCCATGAGGACGATCGGCTCGTCGTCGCGCTCGAAACGGATGATCTCGACGGCCTCGCCGATCTCCTCGTCGTACGCGGACAGGTCGTCGGCGTATCCGATCGTCTGGTGGGGGCGCAGGGACCGCCCGTACTTGCGCATGTCCAGCGCGTAAAATGCCGCCCCCGCCTCGCGCAGCCGATCCGCCATCTCCGTCTGAAAGAAGTAGTCGTTGCGCCCGTGCAGGTACAGGATCGTCATGCGGGCGCTTGCGGGCGGGGTCGCGCGCACGAGGGTGGCCACGCAGGGTCCCTCCGCGTCGTCGAGCAGCTCGATCGTGCGCGACTCGTACCCATCGCCGAGGATGTCGGCGCGCCACGAAAGTCCGGGAGGACCGTCCTCGCCCCACGGGGCCATGACGTCGCGCTCGGGCACACCCTCGGGCGACGAGGCCGGGGTGTCCACCCCCGACAGGTCGGGCAGGCCGCTCGTGTCCGGGATCGGCTCGTCGCCGGGCGTGGGATTGCTTGTAACGCTCATGGGGTCAGCATAACGCGCGAGGCCACCCCGGCCTCGTTGATGAGGAGAAGAAACCGGGGCGGCCTCGCGGAGAAAAGGCGCCGATCAGGCGAAGGAGGACGCGCGCGAGGGGATGCGCTCGTTGAGGAACTCGTCGAGGAGGGCGGTGAGCTGGTCGTGCTCGATGAGGAAGCCGTCGTGACCGTGATCGGAGTGGATCTCGCGGTAGAACGCGCCCGAGATGCCGGCGGCCATCTGCCAGACCTGCTCGGGGAAGAACAGGCGATCCGAGTCGACCGCGACGACGAGAGTGCGCGCGGTGACGGCCTTGAGCGCCTCGACGACGCCACCGCGGTCGCGGCCCACGTCGTGGGAGAGCATCGTGCGGCACAACGTCACGTAGGAGCCCGCGTCGAAGCGGCGCACAATCTTCTCGCCGTGGTAGTCCAGGTAGGACTCCACCGCCAGGCGTCCGCCGTGCAGGGGATCCTCGTCGTTCTGGGGGATGCGGCCAAAACGCTCGTCCAGCTCCGAGGGGGAACGGTAGGTCGTGTGCGCGATCTGGCGGGCGAGCGCCAAGCCCGCGGTGGGGCCGGGGCCCGCGTAATAGTCGCCGCCGCGCCACACCGGATCCAGCTGAATCGCGCGGATCTGCGTGTGGGTCCACGCCGCCTGGTCGGCGGTTGTCTGCGCGCCCGAGGCAACGACCACGAGGCGGCGCACGCGCTCCGGGTAGCTAACCGCCCACTCGATCGCCCGCTGGCCGCCCAGCGATGCGCCTACGACGATGCTCCACTCGCTGATGCCGAGCAGGTCAGCCAGGCGGGACTCGGCGTACACCTGGTCGCGCGTGGAAATCACGGGGAAACGCGAGCCCCACGGCGCCCCGTCGGGAGCGAGGGACGCCGGGCCCGTCGAGCCCTGGCAGCCGCCCAGCACGTTCGCGGCCACCACGTAGTAGCGATCCGTGTCGATGATGCGCCCCGGTCCCACGATCTGCTCCCACCAGCCGGGGGTCGGCTGGCCGGGCGCTGCCTCGCCGCACACGTGCGCGTCGCCGGTCAGCGCGTGCAGGATGAGGACCGCGTTGGACGAGGCCTCGTCCAGTTCGCCCCACGTCTCGTAGGCGAGCGTCACGGAGGGCAGGATCTCGCCGTTCTCCAGACGCTGGGCACCCAGGTTCGCGAACTTGCGGAAGGCGACCGGGTCGCCCTCACGCCACGCGCCGGACGTGGGTGCGGGGGGCAGGTTGTGATGGCTCATGATGTCCTTCTTTCGCCGGGGCGGTTCGGCGTCGCGGGAGGCGGGGGAGGGCAGCGGCGGCCTCGGAGCATCAGGAGTGTGTGTATATCTCCGAGGCCGCCGACGGGTCTGTTAGGCGGTGGCCGCGCGGGCCGCGTCGAAGCCGAGCTGCAGGTCGGCGAGGATGTCCTTGATGTTCTCCAGGCCGATCGACAGGCGCACGGTGCCGGGCGCGACGCCGGCCTTGGCCAGCTCCTCCTCGGTCAGCTGCGAGTGCGTCGTCGAGGCCGGGTGGATGACGAGGGACTTCGCGTCGCCGATGTTGGCGACCACCGGCAGGAGCTGCACGCCGTCCGCGAAGGCCCGGCCGGCCTCGTACCCGCCCTTGATGACGAAGGAGAGCAGGCCGCCCGTGCCCAGCGGCGCGTACTTCTTGCCCAGCTCGTAGTAGGGGGAGGACTCCAGGCCCGCGTAGTTGACGGACTCGACATCCGGGTGGGCCTCCAGGAAGCGGGCGACCGCCAGCGCGTTGGAGACGTGGCGCTCGATACGCAGGGACAGGGTCTCGATGCCCTGCGAAATGAGGAACGCGTTGAAGGGGGAGGTGACGGCGCCCAGGTCGCGGTTGATGAGCGTCTGGATGCGCAGTAGGAACGCCAGGTTCGCGCCCAGCGCGCCGCCCACGCCCAGGTCACGGGCGTAGACGAGGCCGTGGTAGGACTCGTCGGGGGTGTTGTACAGGGGGAAGCGCTCGGGCTGGGAGGCGAAGTCGAAGTTACCCGAATCGACGATCGCGCCCGCGATCGAGGTGCCGTGACCGCCCAGGTACTTGGTGGCCGAGTGAACGACGATGTCGGCGCCCCACTCGATCGGGCGGACCAGGTAGGGGGTGGCGACCGTGTTGTCGACGATGAGGGGCACGCCGACCTCGTGGGCGATCGTTGCGATCGGTTCGATGTCGAGGATGTCGCCCTGCGGGTTGGGGATGGTCTCGCCGAAGAAGGCGACCGTCTTGTCGTCGGCGAGTGCGCGCCAGGCCTCGGGGTCGAGGGGGTCCGCGACGAAGCGGGCCTCGATGCCCAGGCGTCCGAGCGTGTTCTTCAGCAGGGTGACGCTGCCGCCGTACAGGGACGGGGAGGCGACCACGTTGTTGCCGGCGACGGCTAGGGCGAGGATCGACAGGGCGGTCGCGGACTGGCCGGAGGAGACGAGGAGGCCGCCGACGCCGCCCTCGAGGGCCGCGATGCGCGCGGCGACGCCATCGGTCGTCGGGTTGGTCAGGCGCGTGTAGATGGGCCCCAGCTCCTGCAGGGCGAAGCGGCTCGCGGCCTGCGCGGTGTCTTCAAAGGCGTAGGAGGAGGTCTGGTAGATGGGCAGCGCGGTCGCGCCGGTGGCGGGGTCGAGGTCGTATCCGGCGTGAATCTGCTTGGTTTCGAAGGACCAGTCGTTGGCTGTCATTGTGCGGCTCCTTAGGTGAGGGGGTGGTTCGTCTCTGATTCCCCTCCGGCGGGCCGCAGATGCGGTGAAGTGAACATGCGTCGAGGCGCGTCCCGCTGTCGGGGGACTGCGCGGCAGTCGCTTGTGCTGACGCGCAGTCAGCGGCACATTCGACGGTTCATGACTCCAATTGTTTGTCATCGACGAGGCCTGGGCGCGTCGGTCCCGGATGGTGGGCTTTTGTGACAGGCGGTGGTGTGGGGTGGGTGTATGAGGAAGCTCATAGTGATGGTTGAAATTGTTATGAAAGTGCGGGCATTTGCGCGGTAATCATGGTGTTGGTGGTGTATATGTTGCGATTGTTGCATATGTGAAAGTTGAGTTTTGTGGTGTGTTTGTTGCCAAGCGTGACGAAAGTGGATAGGCTTTTTTCCAGTACACGCGCTCCGGCGCACCTAATTGGACGAGATGAGACAACGATGAGACGACGCGGAACCATTCGCATGGGCCTGACGGCTATCGCCGCCTGCGCCCTCCTCGTGCTGCCCCAGATGGCGCAAGCCGCCCCCTCTGAGGAAGAGATCGCTGCCGCCCAGGCTGCCGAAGAGGCCGCGAAGATGAGCGTCGCTCAGATTGAGGTCAAGCTCGCCGAGGTCAACACCAGCGCCGCAACCGCGATGCAGAACGCGCAGATTGCTGGCGAAGACCTCAACGAGGCCAATATTGCGCTGAATGAGGCGACCGCGACCGCCAATCAGGCGTCGGCTGATGCGGACGCCGCCGAGGCCGCCTTCCGGGAAGGCAAGCAACAGATCGCCTCCGTCGCACAGGCCGCCTACCGTAACGGCGGTGGCACGCTCGACGCACTTGCCCCCTACTTCGACTCCGATGGGCTGCGCAGCGTGGAGACCAAGCAGGCCGGCATCAGCTCCTTCTCCTCCTCTGCCGAGGCGAAGATGCAGAACGTCGCCGCGCTTGAGCAGGTCGCCAAGGTGACCCGGGACGCCGCGAACACGGCGCTCGCTAACCAGAAGGCGGCCACGGACGAGGTTCAGAAGCGCACCGACGCCGCCAACCAGGCCGCGACCGCCGCCCAGAACGAGGCCGCGCGCGTCGCCGCTCAGCGCGGTGCCTACGTGCAGGAACTGGCCACCAAGCAGAACACGACCGTCGAGCTCATCAACGAGCGCGAAGCCGCCCTCGAGGCCGAGCGCCAGGAAGCCGCCCGCATTGCCGCCGAGCAGGCAGCAGCTGCGGCTGAAGCCCAGCGTCAGGCCGACGCCGCCGCAGCCGCCGAGCGCGCTGCAGCTGCCGATGCCTCGTCCTCCTATGACGATGATGGTGACGACGACTACTCGTATTCCGCGCCCTCCTACTCGGGTGGCGGCGGCGCCGACACGGCTATCGCCACCGCGAAGAGCTACCTCGGCGTGCCCTACGTGTGGGGTGGCGAATCCTACGGTGGCGTGGACTGCTCCGGCCTGACCATGCTCGCCTGGGAGAGCGCCGGCGTCGACCTGCCGCACCTCTCCCGTGCCCAGTACAGCTACGGCACGCACGTGCCGATCGGCTCCATGGAGGCCGGCGACCTGATCTTCTGGTCCTCCAACGGCACCCAGTCTGGCATCTACCACGTCGCCATCTACCTGGGTGGCGGCCAGATGATCGAGGCTCCCACCTTCGGTGTGCCCGTGCGCATTACCGGCGTGTACAGCTGGGGTTCGATCATGCCCTACGCCGTGCGGCTCTGAGGTTTCCAGCAACCCGGGCGGGGGTCGCGCAGTGGCGCGACCCCCGCCTCGTCATCCCAGCGGCGCAATCGCCCCCCCTGGACGCCGCTGCCCGCCCCGGCCTCGGCCTCGGATAGCATGAAGGCATGGAGAACTCAGCCCTTCACAGCGACCGGCACGAACCCGGCGCCGCACCCGCCGGCGAGGAGGTGTCCGTCCCGCTTGATACCTCGACCAAGCGCGCGTTCCGGGTCTTCGTCGGACTTATCGTGATCGTCGTGTACGGGCTGTTCTGGCGATTCGTCCTGCGCGGCTCGTGGGGACAGTGGTCGATGCGCGGGCAGATGGCGGCCGCCGTCATCCCCGCCTTCTTCATCCTCCTGTGGGTCCCCGTG
>ERZ772917.1165-NODE-1165-length-16085-cov-3.926450_pt1 | contig 16085 bp, 11 predicted proteins | sample MGYA00511187_ERZ772917 | MGnify/ENA primary metagenome ERZ772917 (study PRJEB29015, sample SAMEA2737925) | human oral metagenome | biome: human oral; feature: human-associated habitat; material: dental | place: China | collected 2012 ... | reverse complement strand
TACTGCCTGTCCTTCACGAACCCGGTCCCGGACGCGGACGGACTGAAGGTCCGCACGGTGCCGGGCGGCCTGATGGCCTGCACCCTGCACAAGGGGCCTTACGACCAGTTGGAAGGTGCCTACACCGCGCTGCGGCACTGGATGGAGGAGAACGGCTACGAGCCCGTGGCCGGCTCCGACGGCGCGCGAAACGTCTACCTGAACAGCCCTCACGAGGTCCCACCGGAGGAGCTGTGCACCGAGGTGCAGTGGCCGGTGCGAAAGGCCTAGCACCCCGGACGCCTCGTCGGTTGGGCGGCGCGTCGTCGTGCGAGGCGCCGCCTTACATCATCGTCTAGGGGGCCGCCGGAACGCCAGCGGCGCGAGGGCCAACAGTCCGGGAAGGCCGGAGACCTCGGCGTCACATCCGTTGCTTCCAAGGGTTCCATCATCGACGGAGAACTTCTCGATGTGCTCGTACTCGGTCCCGTGCATCCGCCACCGGAGCTTCATCCGGTGCCGCCCCCGCTCGGCGGTGAACTCGAACCGAACGCTCCAGCGGCCCCCATACTGGCCGTCCTCGTACCCCTCGCGTTCGGGATAGAGGGTGCGGTCGTCGTAGAGCCCGGAGAACAGCCCGCGCCGCTCGATGATGAGCCGCACGGAATCGGGGTCGGGCTTCCGCTCAAACAGCGCGTTGGTCCGCATCTCGTCGCCGTCGTGCCGGGCGTCGCGCGTCACGCGCCAGCTGACCAGTCCGCCGCCGCCGAGGTTTGTCCCGTTTCCGCCCACCGACAGCGCCAGGACCGCGCGCTCAGGATTGCCGGAGTCGCTCCCGTTGGACGGGCGCCACGCCAACCGCAGCTCGGCGTGCCCCGGCTGTGCCGTGAACGACGCACGGTACAGCCGCTCGCCCGTTCCGCCCTCGACCGGCGTCAGGGACGCCGGGTTCAGCTCCCGCTCGCTCCACTCCCGGACGACCCCGCCGTCCCGGCCCAGAAGCGTGAGCGTCACGGACCCCTGGCGGGGCCTCATGTCGGGCTTGAAGCGGGCCATCACCATCACGTCCTGTCCGGCGCTTGGGCTCTGCGGACTCGCCGTGAACCCGATGAGGTCCGTCCTGTACGGCTCCGCCGCCGCCCGTTGGGGTACGGCCACCGAAGCCGAAGCGCAAACCGCCAGGATAAACGTCGCAAACCATCTCATGATAGACCTCCTGTTCCTCCCCTCGTCGTCAACCGCTTTCATATAGACTGTAGCGGTCGACCTCCGTCGTCCACGCGAATACCTTACCCCGAAAACGCCTTCGGCACAAATGCGTTTGATGGGGACTGGGAAAGGGGCACCTGGCCTAATTCTCACGGAGAGCCGAAGTGCCCTCGTCCCGCGGACCCCCGCGAAAATAACGGTGTTAGAATACCTGTGGGAACGCTGGCTAAATCGTTGAGGGAGATCAACCGCATGGCCTCCTCCAAGGGGATGCAGCCCCATGTTAAAATTTCAGGGAGGCGCTGAAGGATACCCGCCAAGATGCCCTCAGTGATCGCTCAACCATTAGTCAGCGCTTCTCTGTATTGCTTCACGTTCATTTTCCGAGCGAACCCGAAAGGAGCCTGCCACGTTGGGGGCCCATTACCTTAGTCTACGAGGAGGCGGGTCATGCCGCACTTGATCGTCATCGAGGGCCACGAGGGGCAGCGGCGTCAGCTGGAGGAAACGCTGACGGCCCTGACGCGGGAGGACCGCCAGGTGTCGGGAAAGTTCGACGCCGACGGGACCTTCCCCGACTGGCGCGCCCTCCTGGAACGGGTGGGCAGCCGCGGGCTCTTCTCCGCGCGGGAGGCCGTCGTCGCGGAGGGGTGCGAGGCCCTGGGGGCCTTCCCCGACGGGCTGGCCGGCTCCCTGGAGGGACCCGAAGCGGACGCCGTTATCGTCGCCACCTTCGGCGGGGAGGCCAGGAAGGTCTTTTCCAAAGAGGTGCTGGCCCTCAAGAAGGTCCACTTCCTGAAGGCAGAGGCCTCCGTCCCCCCCTGGAAGCGGAAGGACTGGCTCCTGAAGCTGGCTCAGGAAAAGGGCTGGCACTTGGCGCCGGACGCGGCCCTCCTCCTGGGGGAGTCCATCGAGTCCACGGAGGAGCTGCGGAGCGAGCTCGCCAAGCTGGCGCTCTACGCCGACGGGAGGGAGATCGCGCTGACGGACGTCCGCGCCCTCTCGTTCGACGAGGGAGGGAGGGCGCTCCTGACGTTCCTGGACGGCGTATGCGCGGGCAACGCCCCGGACGTAGTCCGTGCGCTGAGCCGCCTGTCGCGGGACCCCCTGCTGCCCGTCCTCACGGCGCTCTGCAACCGCCTGCGCCCGGCGCTCTACATCGCCTCCTTTCCGGAAAACGAGGCCCAGGCCGCTGCGGCCGCCGGCGCGAACCGGGAGTACGCGATGCGCATGGCGCGGGGGGCCCTGCGCCTCTTCGGGGCGGAGGCCGTCAAGGACTTCATGCTGCGGGCTGTTCGGCTCTCCTTCGCAGAGAAGACCTCCGCCGCCCAGGGCTGGCCGGGCTTCGAGCTGATCGTCTGGGACCTGCTGGCGGGGAAACAAAGCCCTCAGCGGGCACCCACCTCCCGGCGCTGACGGCCCCTGAGCGCAGGCCGGTGCAGACAAACGGACTCTTAGGGTATGGCATGAGGCTGGCTGGTGCCGCCTTGCCGTTCCACCGTGGGGGCGGCGCTTTTGCCCCGCTTTTATGCTACAATGGAACGAAGCGGGAGGCAGACGCCCCCCACGCGGTCAGCGAACCGCTCTCAACCTTACCTGTTTTCTGCGAAACGGAGGCGAAGTTCGATGGAAGTACGTTTTGTACAGCGTGGAACGGAGATCGACAGCAAGCTTCGGGACTACATGGACTCCAAGATGTCCAAGCTGGAGAAGTTCTTCGACAAGATCCAGAACTGCCAGATCGTCGTCAGCCACCACAAGGGCAACTTCAACATTGAGACCACCGCGAACGCCAACGGGGTGATCCTCCGCGCCGAGGAGAACGCCACGGAGCCGCGCAGGGCCTTCGACCTGTCGCTGAAGAACCTGGAGCGCCGCATCAAGCGCTACAACTCCTACCTCAAGGACAAGGGGCAGTTCAAGGGCGGTGCCGACTTCTCCTTCAACCTGGAGGAGGGGCAGGAGCCTGTGGCCAGCGACGTGCCGGTGATCGAGAAGGTGAAGAAGATCCCCGTCCAGCCCATGAGCCCTGAAGAAGCCGCCATGCAGATGGAGCTCGTCGGACACTCGTTCTTCATGTTCCAGAACGCGGAGACCGGCGACGTCAACGTCGTCTACAAGCGCCGGACCAGCGACTACGGCCTGTTGGAGCCGGTGCGCTGAACCCGCTTTAACGGCTTTAACAATAACTTGAACAATTGAAACCAAAGGGCGGGGCCGCGCGGCCCCGCTCTTCTTGCCTCTCTCGAACGTCAGCCCCCGCCGGAGCCCCGACTGCCCCAGGACGGGCTAGAGCGCGAGCTCCGAGCCGACGCCGGCCCAGTCCGTATCCGGGTGCGCCTGCGCCAGGCGCGCGGCGGAGTGGAAGCCCGTGCAGTGGTTCAGGCGCCATCGCCTCACGCGCCACGAGGCCATGAGCGCCACCCAATCCTCCACCTCCTCCGGCGCGAGGCTCATCATGTGCGCGCCGCCAGCCACCAGATCGAACTGCTCCACGCCGAAGAGGTCCCGGACGCGCGCGACGATGTTGGGCAGCGCCGCGTGGGCGCACCCCAGGAGCAGCGCCCATCCCCTGGGTCCGCGGACCAGGAAGGACAGGTCGTCGGCGAAGGTGTCCGGACGGACCGTTCCGTCCTCCCCGCGCTCGTACATGAGGCCGCGGGAGGCGTAGCGCGGGTCGCGGCCCTCGGGGGGGACGTCGAAGGCGAAGACGCCCGGCAGCAGCTCAACGGCCCCCTGAACCGGCCGCAGCGGCACCTCCCGCAGCACGGCCCCGCCGGCGGGGCTCAGGTCCTGCCCCTCGAAGCGCTCCCTCACAGCCAGGGGCGAGGCAAAGACGCGGTCCCGAACCTGGGGCGCGGCCTCCAGAAAGGCGGGGAGGCCTCCTGCGTGGTCGTTGTGGCCGTGGCTCAGCGCCACGCAGTCCACCGACTCCGGCGAGAGCCCCAGGACCCGCATGTTGTTCAGGAGCGTGTGCCCCGTTTCCCCCGTGTCGATCAGGAGGCTGCCCGACGGCGTCGTCAGGAGGGCCGAGTACCCCCACTCCCCCAGAAGCCCCGCCCTGGGCGTCGTGACCCAGTTGTCCACAAGGACCGTCAGCTTCATCATCGCAAAAAACCACCTTTATCTATATCTATGGGGCTGCGCCCCCTTCGCGCGGCCTGCGGTTGACCGTCCTCAGGACGGGTCGCGGATGAGGTTCAGCAGCTCCTCCGCGGAGAGCTTCACGGCGCGGCCGCTGTCCTCCAGGAGCCCGTCGGCCAGGTCACGCTTCCAGGCGTGCAGCGCCACGATCTTCTCCTCTATGGTGCCGCGGGCCACGATGCGGTACACTGTCACGGGCCGGGTCTGTCCGATGCGGTGGGCGCGGTCGGAGGCCTGCTCCTCCACGGCGGGGTTCCACCAGGGGTCCATGTGGATGACGCAGTCCGCCGCCGTCAGGTTCAGCCCCGTCCCGCCGGCCCTCAGGCTGATGAGGAAGCAGTCGCCCTCCCCCGCCTGGAAGGCCGCCACGCGCCGCCTCCGGTCCTCCGGGGGTGTCGCGCCGTCGAGGTACTGGAAGGGGATCCCCCGCTCCGTCAGCCAGTCCCGCAGGATGGCCAGGTGATCGACGAACTGGCTGAAGACCAGGGCCTTGTGCCCGCCGCCGCGCACCTCGCCCAACAGGTCCGCGAAGGCCTCCAGCTTCGCCGAGGGCATCTCCGCAGGGCTGCCCGCCAGGACCACGTTGCAGCAGGCGCGCCTGAGCTTCATCAGCGCCGCGAAGACGTGGATCTTCTCCGCGGGCTCCGGCCCCGCGGCAAAGTCCTCAAGCGTCTTCCGCCTCAGCGCCTCGTAGAAGCTCCATTCCTTCTCGTTCAGGTCCACCGTCAGGGTGATCTCCGTCTTCTCCGGCAGCTCGTTCAGGACCTCGTCCTTGGTGCGCCGCAGGATGAAGGGGCGGATCATGCGCCGGAGCTGCTGCCGGGCCACCCGATCCCCGTCCCGTTCGATGGGCACGGCAAAGCGGCGGCTGAAGCTCTCCGCCGAGCCAAGGTAACCTGGGTTCAGGAAGCGGAAGATGTTCCACAGCTCGCTCAACTGGTTCTCGATGGGCGTCCCCGTCGTGGCGACGCGGAATCGGCCGTTGAGCTTCATCGCGGCCAGGGAGCGCTTGGCCCCCATGTTCTTGATGGCCTGGGCCTCGTCCAGCACGACGACGTTCCACGGGACCTTCGACAGGCGGACCCGCTCGCTCTGAAGGAGGCCGTAGCTCAGGACCAGGAGGTCCATGGGGGCCAGACCCGCCAGGACCTCGTCGCGGCCGGCCTGCTTCAGCTCCTTCACGTTCAGGGTCGGCGCGAAGCGCCGGGCCTCGTCCGCCCAGTTGGGGCAGACGGAGGTCGGGGCCACCACGAGGGAGGGGCCCTCCGGGCCGCGGGCCACCAGCAGGGCCAGCGTCTGGATCGTCTTGCCGAGGCCCATGTCGTCCGCCAGACAGGCCCCGGCGCCCCAGTGGGCCAGGCGCATGAGCCAGCGAAAGCCCTCCTGCTGGTAGTCCCGCAGCTCGCCCCGCAGCGTGGAGGGCACCTGGGGCACGAGCTTCTGGGCCTCCTTGATGCGCCGACAGTCGGCCCGCCACTCCGGGTCCGCGTCCACCTGTCCGGCCCCATCGAGGAGCTCCTCGGCAAGCCCCGCCGCCAGGGGCGGCAGGCGAACCTCCTCGCCCCGCATGTCGCCCAGCTTCACCAGGGCCTCCAGTCCTCCGCCAGGGGCAGGAACTCCCCGTTCCCCAGGTTCACGAAGCGGCCGTAGCCCTCCTGAAGCCCCTTGATGAGCCGCCCCATCTGAAGGACCATCCCCTCGTCGACCTGGACCTCGCCCGACAGGGCGAACCAGTCCTGGGAGCGCCGGAGGGAGGCCTTGAAGCTGCCGCCCTCCACGGAGCGTCCCACGAGCTTCATGCTCTGCCCGTGCGGCCACTCCGTCGTGACGGCGTCGCCCAACTCGTCCACCTGGCTCAAAAACTCCAGCGCCAGGGCAGGCTCCATGAGGAGCCAGTGGGCCTCCCGCGTTTCCTCCCCCTGGGACAGGGCAGGGCAGGCCCTGAGGAAGGCGGCCAGCGCCTCTGCCTCCCCCGGCAGGTCCCGCAGGGCCTGCACGCGGCGGCCGTCCAGGGAGCCGAAGAACGTCGTCCCGCCGGCCCCAGGGCGGCAGGAGGCCCCGGACGGGCCCAGCGGGCGCACGACGGCCTCCACCTCCAGGCCGTCCCCGTTCGGCTGGATCTGGACGCAGATCCGGCCATCCGCCTGCACCACCTCCGCCCCGCTGCCCACGCCCTCGACGTCCGAGTGGACGACGATGGACGGAGGCAGCTTCTCAAGGGTTTCCATGAGCCTCTCCCGCATCGGGTCGGGCAGCACGACCCCGTCCTCGCCCACGAGGCTCGCCATCCTGAGGTGCTCCCGCGCGAAGTGCGTCACCGCAAGGCGGTTCGGCCCGTCCAGCACGACGCGAAAGGCCGTGCCAAAGGAGGAGGGGTAGGGCGTGAGCTGCAGCCTGCACCCTCCCTTCTCCTGATGGACGGTAAGGACCGGCTCCACCTCCAGGACCTCCACGCGCTCCGCCCTGTCCTCCCGGATCAGGAAAGGATGCCCTGCGAGGGCCAGCAGCGCCTGCTCGATGTCGATGCGGTACTCCACCCCGTAGTATCCCTCCATCCGGGTGATGGCCCGCGCGGCGCGCAGGTCCTGTTCCGTGACGCCGGCGATGGAGTCCCCCGTTTCCGAGAGGCGCTTGAGGGCGATGCGGCGCCCCTTGCTCCAGGCGTTCTTGCGCCGGCTCTGCTCGATGGGGACGAGGCTGTGGACCTCAACTTCCTTGTCCTGCTCGCCGTAGACCGTCCAGCCCACCTCCCAGAGGATGCGGCGGTCCGCCCCTCTCGCGTCGGCAGGGGCGCTGCGCTCGCCGATGTTCTCCAGGGCGTCCAGCAGGCGGTCCCACTCGTTCCCGGTCGCCAGGATGTCGCTCAGGGGGTGCGGCACGGCCCGCCGCTGCGCCTCGTTCCCCCACACCGCCCGAATCTCCGAGCTGACGAAGGTCAGCCCCCTCTCCTCCAGCCAATCCGCCGCCTTCAGGATGGCGGGCGCGGCTTCCTTCGAGTCCAGGCCCAGCCAGTGCGCCAGGAGCAGCCCCGGAAAGGCCGCCAGCCCGTCCTCGATCAGGCTGAAGCGAGCGGCGAGGTCCTCCCGTTTCCCCGGTAGCTTCAGAAGGGCCTTCAGCATGGGAAGCAGGGGCTTCAAGGACTCCGACGTCCCCCAGGTCTTCACGCCCGTCAGGTAGCCCTTGATCTTCGCATCGCTGGCCCCCGCCTTCATGAGCAGGATGGGGTAGAACATTCCCGCCCAGGACGCGAAGAAGGGTCGCCGCGCGCCCCGGCGCCGCAGCTCCTCAAGCCCCGCCTCCATCAGGTCCAGGGCCTTCCGTTCGTCCCCGTCCTCCGACAGGGCCAGGAGCGCCGACAGGCAGGCGCACGAGGCGTCCTCCACCCCGTCCAGGGAGGCCCGCGCCTCCTTAAGGCGCCCGTGCAGGATCAGGCGCTCGGCGTACAGCAGCCTCAAGGGCTGGGGGCAGTCCCCACCCCGGCGGGCCACGTAGTGAAAGAGCGCGTTCGCGGAACGGCAGTAGGCCTCGGCGTCGGAGAGCGTCAGGAAGAGCAGGGCGGAGAAGACGAGGTTCGCGACGAGGGGAGGGAGGGCCTCAAGGGCCCGCTCGTCCACGGGATTGGCGAAGGCCTCGACGATGGCATGGTCCGAGCTCAGGGTCCTCGACTGGCTTTCCGAGGTCAGCATTTTGGCCCAGACCTTGAAAAAAAACTCGTCGTCCTCCAGCGTTGCGGTCCATCGCAGGGCTCTGACGCACTCCGCCTCGTCGTTGAACCTCCCCGGAAGGAGGGCGGGGGTGCGCAGCTTCAGGACGTCCTCCACGGCCCGGTCAAGGATTTTCCACTCCCCGCTCAGCGTCGCCTCGCGCCAGAGGGGCCCGATCAGCAGGGGGTCCAGCGCATAGCGCGTCCTGCCCCACACCTCCCTGGTCCGCAAGAGCCCCGATCGATCCAGCTCGTCCAGCATGGGGACGATGTCCCGCACCTTCCAGGGCCGACTGCCTCCGGTCGGTTTGAAGTCCGTCCTGTCCATCGTGTCCGCGATCTCCTTCGCGGTGACGGAGAGGGAGATCACGGCCAGGAGGCGACACAGCCTCTGCCGGTCCTCCCTCTCCGCCTCGTACTTCCGGAGGAGCGACGCCCGTTTTTTCTCGTCAAAGAGCATGAACCTTTCCCTTTCTCTGCGGACAGTGCTCAGCGGGCGCTGAGTGACCCCGCGCCGAGAGGGGCGGAGCGGTTGCTCAGCACGACCATGCCGTCGTCCTCCATCAGCCTGTTGATGTTTCCGGGGAGCGGCGCCGAGGGCTGCTGTTTTTGGGGGATCACCAGGAACGCGCGGCCGTGGTCCTCCCACAGGAGGTGCAGCGCCGTGTCGGACAGGCTTGCCCCCCGCTGCCGCGTCAGGCCGGGCACGAATGGAGCGTTCACCATGGCGTAGTTCCGCAGGGTGTAGAAGTACATGGAGGGACGGTTCACCGCGTACTGCACGATGACGTCCCCGCGCTGCACGGAGCCCCGCAGGGCCAGCCCCACGTCCCGGATCGCGCCGTCCTCCGCCAGCAGGTCGAATATCCCCGTCAGGGGCATGAGGCACAGCAGGGCGGCGGCGCTGACGTTGCGGGCGAACTTCAGGAGCTGCCGCGTCCTGGCGTAGTACCAGCCGGCGACGACGCAGAGCACGACGAAGGAGAGCCACGGCACCAGCGAGAGCATGGCGCTGCTCAGCCCCGGTATGGCACGGAGGGCCAGCGGCAGGCCGAGCGCCGCGAGGGGCACGATGATGACGATGTTCAGGGCCACAGCGCGCTGCACCTCTCCCACGCGCCCCCTCGCGAGCCACTCGTCGAGCGAGTCGCCCACCAGCGCGGCGAGGGGGGGCACGGCGGCGGCCATCGACAGGTAGTCCCCCATCATGACGGCGAAGAAGGCAAAGGCAAAGGCCCAGACCACCAGGAAGAAACGGGGGGCGGGCTCCTCCCCCTGCAGGGCCTCCAGGCTGCGGGGCACGGCGCCCATCGCGGCACGGACCACGAGGCCCGGCCAGGGGACCATGCTCACCAGGATGAAGAGCAGGCTCAACATCCCCCCCGGCTGGAGCAGGGGAGGCGCCTCGTAGAGCATCAGGGTCAGGATCATGGGGTTCCGCGTCGCCAGCAGGGCGACGTAGCCCGACACGCCCGCCAGGGAGACCAGGGCGGCGGGCCAGTACCTCCAGCACAGGATCAGGGGGCCGAAGCCGCTCGTCAGCGCCGAGTGGAGGATCAGGGTCATCCACGGCAGGAGGAGGCCCTCCGGCCCCTGCACGACGAAAGCGGCGAGGGCTCCCGCGTGGGCCAGGAGCGCCCAGCGACGCCCCTCGCCGCGCTGAAGGCGGACGAAGGCGGCCATGGACATGGCGGTGCAGCAGGCGTAGAGCGCGTGGGAGGAGGCCAGGTGGGACACGGTGAAGCCCATGACCATGCTGGCGGAAACCGCGGCGGCGATCCACGCCCCCCGTCCCCTCGACGCCAGCGCCGCGGCCAGCGCCATGCCCAGCCCCGCGGCGGCGGACCAGAAGCGCACGGCGAACTCCTCCCACCCAAAGGCCTTCAGGGCCAGCGCGTGGAGCCACCAGGTCCCCATGGCGCGCCCGGCGTAGGGGGCCTCCCCCACGCTGGGGTGCAGGAGGTCGCCCTGGGTGGCCATGGTGAGCCCCACGGAGGCGTGCACGCCCTCCATGGGGTCCAGCAGCCCGTGGTCCCCGATGCCGCGAAAGTACAGGTAGGCCAGGATCGTCAGGAAGATCAGGAGGTTCCGGCGGCCGGGGCGCGCCTCATCGGAGACAGGGCGCCGGGGTTCCGGGGCGCCCTCTCCCGCGAGGGGCCTCTCAGCGCGGGACATCGGCATCGTTCGAGGTCACCTGAAGCAGGTTGCAGCCAAAGAGCGTCAGGGCGCTGGGCTCCAGCTCAAAGGGGTGCCGGCCCACGTAGACCCCGTCGATCTTCACGTAGTCCCCTCCCCGGAGGCGGGTCAGCGGGTCCGTCACCAGAGGCGCGTAGAACACCGCCAGGAGGTTGTCCCTGGGCACCACGGAGAGGTTCGGGCCGGAGAGCTTCAGCACGTAGCCGTAGTCCCGCAGGCGCTTGATGGAGTTGACGTAGCCGCTGACGACGAGGCGCTTGTCCCGCCAGCGGAGGTCGAAGGACACTTCGCCCTTCGCGATCTCCCCCGTCAGGAACTCCGCGTCCAGCACGCCGTCCTTCTGGTCCTCGATGCGGCGGGCCACCTGGTGGTAGAGCGTCACGAAGGGCGCGTAGTTGGAGCCCGCCAGGGGCTCCAGGAGCGCCAGGGCGTCCTCCAGGCGGCGGCTGCCGCCGTGTCCGTTGGCGTAGAAGTAGGCCAGCATGTAGTCCGCGTAGGGGTCCTTTCCCCGCACCTTCTCCAGCTCCGCGCGCCACTCCATGGGACTCCGGGTTTCGCCACCCAACCCGTACAGGGAGAAGTTCGCCAGCTGCGCCATGGCGCGGCAGTTACCCTTCTCGGCCGCCCGCCGGTACCACTCCGCGGCCTGGTCCAGGTCCCGGCTGACGCCGTCGCCGCGCTCAAAGAGCCCCGCGACGGCGGCCATGCTGCGCGGGTCCCCGGACGTGAGCATCCACTGGGCGTAGGCCTCCTGAACGTCCCCGCTGGCCTGAAACGCAAGCCCCTCTTCGTAGCTGGCCTGGGCCGGGACGGCCGCCAGCGCCAGGGCCGCCAGGCAGAGCGCAAAGGGGCGACGCAGGGCCTTCATCGCGCCGCGCCTCACTTGAGGATGGGGAGGAGCGCCTTGAAGTGCGGCGTTCCGGCCTCGCCCATCATCTGGTAGATCACCGTTTCCGCCGGCACCACGAGGGCGCCGAAGCTCCTGGCTGCAGCCAGCGCCAGCTCGTGGTTCGTCCCCTCGCGGCTCCCGCAGGCGTCCGCGGCCAGGACGACCTTCACCCCCCGGCCCACGAGGTCCATGGCCGTCGCAAGGACGCAGATGTGGGTTTCGATGCCGAAGATCACCGCCGTGTTTCGACCCAGCGCGGTCACCACGGCGTCGAACCCCGCTGCACCACAGCAGGAGAAGGAGGTCTTCGTCAGGTTGGGGGTCCCCGCTGGGATCAGTTCCGCGAGCTGCGGCACCGTGGGGCCGATGCCCTTGGGGTACTGCTCCGTCACCACGAGGGGGACCGAGAGCTCCCGCGCCGCGGTCAGGAGCTTTGTGGCACTCCGGACCACGGCCTCCCCGTTCGAGATGGCCGGCAGAAGCCGCTCCTGAATATCCACCATCAGGAAAAACGACGATTGAGCGCTAACGAGCGTGTGCATGTAAGACCACTCCCTATCCTGCAAAGAGCTTCCGGCGAGAAAATTCGCCGTTCAGGACCTTTTTACTTTACTGATTTTCATTATACAATAAGCCCCATATGAAGGAGCAGGGGCCGACATACGCAAAACGCGGATGTCCCGGCCCGAAGGGGGACAGAGGACGTGGATCGAGGAAGCCTGCGCGGCTCGAAGCGCATCGTCGTCAAGGTCGGGACCAGCTCCATCACCTACCCGACCGGACGCATCAACATCGGAAAAATGGAGCGGCTCGTGCGCGAGCTCTCGGACCTGCACAACTCGGGGCGCAGCGTCATCCTCACGACGTCGGGCGCTGTGGGCGCAGGGGTGGGGAAGTTGGGCCGGATGCCCGAAAACCTGCCCCAGAAGCAGGCCATGGCCGCCGTGGGGCAGGGCATCCTCATGCAGATGTACGAGAAGTTCTTCAGCGAGTACTCCCAGAGCGTGGCCCAGCTCCTCCTGACGCGGGACTGCTTCTCGAACCCGGAGCGCTACCACAACTCCCGCAACGCGCTCTTCGCCCTGATGGAGTACGGCGTCATCCCCATCGTCAACGAGAACGACACCGTGGCCGTCGATGAGCTCAAGTTCGGCGACAACGACCGCCTGTCGGCCATGGTGGCCTGCAACGCGGACGCGGACCTCCTGATCATCCTGTCGGACATCGCGGGGCTTTACGACGCCGACCCCCGGCGCAACCCGAACGCGCGCCTCATCCGCGAGGTCAGCGTCATCACGCCGGAGATCGAGGCCAACTCCACGACCCGCGGCAGCAACATGTCGAGCGGCGGCATGGCCACGAAGCTGGGGGCCGCGCGCATCACCATGGCGGCCGGCATCCCCATGGTCATCGCATCGAGCGACGAGCCGGACGTCCTGCGCCGCATCGCGGACGGCGAGGACCTGGGGACGTGCTTCATCCCCCACCGGGAGGGTTACACCGCGCGGCGCCAGTGGCTGGCCGTCGGCAGCGCCCCCGCCGGGACGGTGACGGTGGACGGCGGAGCGGAGCGCGCCATCCTCCACCAGGGCGGGAGCCTCCTGCCCTCCGGCGTCCTCCGCGTGGAGGGGGACTTCCCCGCCGGCAGCGTCGTTTCCATCCGCAGCGCGGAGGGCCGGGAGGTCGCGCGGGGCATCAGCAGCTACGCCTCGGACGACGCGCGGCGGATACTGGGCCGCCGGTCGAACGAGATCGCGGGCATCCTGGGGGTCTGCGACTTCGAGGAGCTCGTGCACCGCAACAACATGGCGCTGGTGTAGGGGCCGGCTTTAACGAAAGGGACGTGAGATCATGGACACAGCGAGGATTGACGAGGTCCTGAACGGGATGGGGCGCCTTGCGCAGGAGGCTGCGCGAGAGCTCGCCGGGGCCGGGACGGAGCAGAAGAACCGCGCCCTCACGAACATGGCCGCACTGCTCCGGCAGCGCAGCGGCCACATCCTCCAGGAGAACGCCCAGGACCTGGATGAGGCGCGGAGCGGAGGGCTGTCCAACGCGATGCTGGACCGGCTGGCCCTCAACGAGGAGCGCATCGAGGGCATGGCCCGCGGCCTCGAAGAGATCGCGGCCCTGCCGGACCCCATCGGCACGGCGTCCGGCGGCTGGCGCGCGGAGGGGGGCATCGAGATCACGCGCGTGCGCGTGCCCCTGGGCGTCATCGGCATCATCTACGAGGCGCGGCCCAACGTGACGGCCGACGCGGCGGGGCTGTGCCTGAAGTCCGGCAACGCCGTCATCCTCCGGGGCGGCCGCGAGGCGGGCCGGTCCAACGCCGCCATTGCCCTGGCCCTTCAGGACGCGGCCTCCGACTGCGGCCTGCTGGGCGCGGCCGTCCAGCTCCTGCGGCTTCCGGGACACGAGGCCTCCATCGCCCTGATGCAGCTCCAGGCGCTGGACGTGCTCATCCCGCGCGGCAGCCGGCGGCTGAAGCAGTCCGTGCTGGAGAACGCGCGGGTCCCCTGCATCATGACGGGGGACGGCAACTGCCACACCTTCGTGGACGCCTCGGCGGACCTGGACATGGCGCTCCGCATCGCCGTCAACGCCAAGGCCCAGCGTCCTGGCGTGTGCAACGCCATGGAAACGCTTTTGGTCCACCGGGACGCGGCCCCTGCCTTCATCCCCCGCGCCATGGCAGAGCTGGCGGAGCTGGGCGTGGAGCTCCGGGGGGACGCCGAGGTCCGGGCCCTCTGGCCCGACGCCAGGCCGGCCACGGAGGAGGACTGGGCGACGGAGTACGAGGACCTGATCCTGGCCGTCCGCGTCGTGAGCGGCCTGGACGAGGCCATGGAGCACATCCGCCGCTACGGGACGAAGCACAGCGAGGCCATCATCACGGACAGCTACGCGAACGCCGAGAGGTTTCTCGCGGGAGTGGACGCGGCGGCCGTCTACGTCAACGCCTCCACGCGCTTCACGGACGGCGGCGTGTTCGGCTTCGGCGCGGAGATGGGCATCAGCACCCAGAAGCTGCACGCGCGGGGCCCCATGGGCCTCGAACAGCTGACGTCCGTCAAGTTCATGGTCCGGGGCTCCGGGCAGATCCGCGGCACGAACCCGACGCCCGGCTGTCGCTAGGGGGCGGCGGCATGGACCAGACCGCCAGGGAGGTGCAGGGGCGCAGCCACTTCCGCCTCCGCCTGCTCATCGACGGGCTTGTCATCGGCAGCGTCGTCGGAGGCGTCATCACGATCTACCGCCTGGGCATCTCCGCCGTCAACGGCTGGCTGCGCGCCCTGCTGGGCTCCGCGGTGGAGGAAGGACCGCTCCCGTACCTCTGCCTGATGGTCTTGATGGGCGCCGCGGCGGGGCTCTGCGCAAAGTTCGCCCCGCTCATCTCGGGTAGCGGCATCCCGCAGGTTTCGGCGCAGCTCGCGGGCCGGCTTCAGGTCCCGTGGCGGCGCGTGCTGCCCGGCAAGTTCATCGGCGGCCTGCTCACGCTGGGCGGCGGCCTCACCATGGGGAGGGAAGGGCCCTCCGTGCAGATCGGCGCCTCCGTGGGGCAGGCGTTCGGGGACCTGGCGCGCCGTCCCCTGAGCGCGCGCAACTTCCTCATCTCGAGCGGCGCGGCAGCGGGGCTGGCCGCGGCCTTCAACGCCCCCATCGCCGGGGTGGTCTTCGCCATGGAGGAGCTGCACAAGAGCTTCTCCGGCGTCGTGCTGGTGGGGGCCACGGCCGCGTCCTTCGCGTCGGCCTTCGTCGGCGCGTCCATCATGGGGTTTCAGCCGGTGCTGCACGTCGCGGGACACGAGCTCCTGCCTCTGCGGAACTACTGGCTCATCCTCCTCCTGGGGATCGCCACGGGCCTGAGCGGCGTGTTCTTCAACAAGTGCATCCTGTGGGGCAAGGCCCTCTACGGCCGGCTGCGGCTGCCCTGGTACGCAAAGGGCATCCTGCCCTTCGCGCTCACGGCGGGCCTCTGCCTCGTCCTGCCGGAGCTCTTCGGCAGTGGCGAGCCCATGATCTTCTACCCCATGGGGGCCAACCCCGCCCCAGTGCGCCTGATCGCGCTCTACGGCCTGAAGCTCCTCCTGCTGGTGCTCTCCTTCGGCAGCGGTCTGCCCGGCGGCATCTTCTTTCCCCTCCTGGTCCTGGGCTCCCTCGTGGGCAACGCCATGGGGCAGTTGGCCGTGGTGGCGGGCGTTCTGGAGCCGGAGTTCGTCCTCACCCTGACGCTCATGGCCATGACGGGGCACTTCTCCTCCATCGTCCGCTCCCCCCTGACGGGCATCCTCCTGATCAGCGAGATGACGGGCTCCTTCGCCTTCATGCTGCCCCTGGGCATCGTGGCCATGACCTCCTACACCGTAGCGGAGCTCTGCCGCTCCACCCCCGTCTACGAGAGCCTGCAGCGCCTGCTGCCCGTCGCGCCCCAGGGCGACCGCACCGTCCGACGCAGCATGTTGGCGGAGTTCGCCGTGGAGCCCCTGAGCCAGGCCGACGGGCGCACCATCGCGGACCTTCAATGGCCCGGCGACTCCCTGATCATCACGGTGAAGCGCGGCGCGGAGGAGATCGTCCCCCGCGGCGGCGTCAAGCTGATGGGCGGCGACTACCTCGTCCTGCTCATCCCCGCCGAGAAGCGGGGAGAGATTCAGGAGCGCGTGGAGCGGCTGACGCGCGTGCGGCTCTAGGGATTTCGGCTGCCGAGAAGATGAAAAGCGCTGCGGCCCGCACGGTTTTGCGGGCCGCAGCGCTTGTTGGATGGTCACTCTAAACGCAACAGTCCAATTGTATAATAAGGCTGTGAGGAGGTGGGGACTATGGAGGATGCAGAGCGGGAGCGCGACGGTGAGCTGATCGGCCCGGCGTTGGGGCCTGTGACGGAGGGGCAAATCGAGGCGGAGTTGGAGCAGGGAAGGATATACCGTCTCAATGATCGCTTTTTTAAGTTCTTGTTCGGTA
>ERZ772917.1164-NODE-1164-length-16095-cov-18.094077_pt1 | contig 16095 bp, 18 predicted proteins | sample MGYA00511187_ERZ772917 | MGnify/ENA primary metagenome ERZ772917 (study PRJEB29015, sample SAMEA2737925) | human oral metagenome | biome: human oral; feature: human-associated habitat; material: dental | place: China | collected 2012 ... | reverse complement strand
AGCGCAGCCGCGCGCCGGGGTGGGGTCGTTCTCGGCGCATGATGACCCGCATGCCGTCGGGCCATCCGGTCAGGTCCAGCAGGTCGGTGATCTCGGCCACGTCCGCCCCCTCCCTGGGGTCTCCGTCGGCGTTGTACGCGGGTGACCACGCCTCGGCGGGGATGGTGCGGTAGATCTGCGGCGTGCGGTCGGGGAGCTTGAAGCCCACGCTGTAGGAGACCCGGCGGCGGGCGAGGAACCCCACGGTCTCCTTCGTTCCCCCGGCCCCGTCGATGCGCACCAGCACTTTTCTGCCCGGGCGGGATCCCAGACCCGCCTGGTCCAGGGCCCGCGAGATCACCTCGATGTGGTCGGCGGCGGTGTTCGCCCCGGCGTTGCCGGGGCGCAGCATGATCGCCGCGCACTCACCGGCCCCGTGAGGGCCGTGGTCGAACCAGGCGGTCAGGGGGTGGTAGCCGAAGCCCCCCTTGAAGGTGGGGGCAGCGCCCTCCTTGGCGGAGTGCGCCTCGACCAGGGTGGCGTCCACGTCGATCACCAGCGGGGAGGCGGCGCTGATCCCCGCGGTGGGGGCGTGCTCGCCGGCCAGGTCCCACACCCTGCGCCGCACCTCCCCGCGGACCGCCTCGACGGCGGCCTCGACCGCCTCCACGTCCCCGGCCAGGGTCTTCATCAACCGGCAGACCGTGGGGTCGGACGCAACAGACCCGAAGAGCTCCCCCTGGCTGCGCAGCACGGCCAGGTCCGACAGGCACCGGCCCCCCAGGGCCGCGCACAGGGCCAGGTCCGCCATGATCTTGCCCGGGTCGTGCACCGCCAGGGGTTTGCGCCAGGGCGCCAGGGCCCCCGACAACCCGACATCCAGGCCCACGGCCCGGATCGTCCCGGTCAGCAGCCCCGCCCCGGCCGGCCCCACCGCCGGAACCTCCCCCGCCTCCACGCCCGCCTGCGGGTACAACCCGGTACCATTCACCACGAGGGTGCCCCTCCCCTGGTCGTGCACGGACATCAGCAATCCGCATTATCCCAGGACGAGGAGCACCCTCACCCCACACCCACCACCCCACGATGAAAGATCGAGGTTAAGGAGATGGTCATATGCTGCCGTCCTTCGCGTCCCAGCGCGTCACCATCGTGAATCCCGGCCGCCGCACCGAGTGGGGTCACGACGTCGACGACTGGGACCACGCGGTCGCCACCGACGTCGTCGGCGTGTGGGAATCCTCCACCAACGCCCTGAACACCTCCATCGGAGGCCTCGAAGTCTCCGCCGGATCCCGCACCGTCTACCTGAATCCGGGCGCACCGGTCACCAGGCGCTCACGGATCCGCTTCCCCGACGACCCCGGCCGCATCTGGGAGGTCATCGGAGAACCGGCCATGAACAAATCCCCCACCGGGGCCGTATCCAACGTGACCGTCCTGTGCCGCAGATGGGAGGCCAAGCAGTGAGCGCAGTCGTCATGAATCCCGCGGGGATCCGCGCAGTCCTGACCCACCCTGCGGTGACGGCGCTCATCGACGAGCGGGCCGGGCGGATCCGTGCGGCCGCCGGTGACGGATTCCGCGTCAAGAGCCGACCCCAGCGCGTCCAGCGGTACGGCGCCCAGGTGCGCACCGCCGACGAGACCGGCCGTCAGGCGCAGGCCGACAACAACGCCCTCATCAAGGCCGTGGACGCGGGCCGATGAGCGTGGACATGATCGAGGCGCTGCGCGCCCACCTCGAGGCCGTCATCGGCGTCCCCTGCTGCGCGCAGATGCCCTCACCTCGGCCCGACCGGTTCCTCTACCTGGAGCGCGTCGGCGGGGTCAGGAACCTGGCCGTCGATCACCCGCGCATCACCGTCGAGGCGTGGGCCGAGACGAAGAAGGGCGCCTACGACCTCGTCCAGCAGGTGCGCGACCTGATCGTGATCCGCCTGCCCCCCGTGATCGGCGGGATCCGCGTCATCCGGCACAGGGAGGACGCCGGCCCCTCCTATGAGCCGCCCACCATGTCCGGCGCCTACCGGTACCGGGTCACCGTCTCCATCAGACACCAACTCATCATCGAGGAGAAACCATGAGGATGCGCATCACCGCGCCGTGCACCGTCAACGGTGCGCCCCAGGACATCGGCAAAACGGTCGATGTCACCGAGGCGGGGGAGATCCACCGCCTCACCCATTACGGGCAGGCCGTCCCCGCCGAGGACGAGACGGAGGATGCCGCCGAGCAGGAGGCCGTCCCCGCCGAGGACGAGGGCCCGCAGACCGACGTCGACACCGAGGAGTGACAGATGACCTACGCGAAGCTCAACGCCGCCGAGATCCTCCAGTTCGGATCCGACGACGACGACGTCTCCCTCGCCCCTATCGGCACTCCTCTCCCCACCGACCTGGAAACCCTCAACGCCGCTTTCATCGAGGTCGGCTGGATCAACAGCGACAACGAGACCTTCTCCCCCTCCGACTCCGTCGAGAAGCGCCGCGGGCACCAGGGCAACAGGGTCTACAAGACCGTGATGACCGAATCGTCCACGGATTTCAAGTTCGTGGCGCTCCAGTCGAACTACCGCACGCTGCGCCTCCAGTGGAAGGTCAAGTCCTCCAAGGAGACTGGCGGCGTGAGCACGCATATCCTGTCCAACGCGAGGGATATCGACGCCTACGCCATCGTCATCAGGGCGTACGCGAATGGCCACAAGTACCTGTGGGCTTGCTCCCGCTTCGAGGTCGGTGAGCGCGACGAGTTCAAGCTGTCCGGCACCGAGGACACCGCCTACTCGGTCAGCGGAACTTTCACGGAGGACATCATCTTCATCACGGACGACCCCGCTTTCAAGGCCGCCTGATCCCTTTTCGGGCACCCCGATTACTCCTCGCCGGGCACGCACGGTCGGTTCCCGTGCCCGGCGAGGACCACCACTCTGGGACCGGCCGGAAGGAACCGACATGTCCAAGACCGCCGCTAAGACCACCACCGCCAGGGCGAAGGCCGCTAAGGCGAAGGTCCCTCAGGACCGCCTCCCCAAGGCGGAGGCCGAGAACGCCCCCGTCAGCATCGAGTACCGGGGAGTGGACATCACCGTCGCCCCCGACGACCTCGACGACTACGAGGCCGCCGCCCTGCTCTCCCAGGGGATGCCTGATCGGATGCTGACCATCCTCGTCCCCGACCCCGACGCCAGGAAGAGGCTCATCGAGACCTGTCGTGAGCCCGGGGGGCGTCTGCGCCTGACCGCGGTCGTCATCATGACCTCCGAGATCCTGAAGGCCGTCGGCGCGGGAAACTGATCCGCCTCCCTGGTCTCCTGCGCGAGCACGGGGAGGCAATCGAGGCCGACCTCCAGCGCTACTACGGCGTCGACCTGGGGGATCTGTGGTGCGGCCGATTGACGATGCGGCGCGTGAGCGTCCTCGTCATGGGGCTGCCTCCGGGCTCGTGTCTCCGGAGGCAGATGGGTGGTCCCGGCGCGTGGTCGCCCGTCGAGCGCGCTGTGCACGAGGTCGGATACCTCATCCGCACAACCCTCATCGACCTGCTCGGCGGCAGTGGATCGCGTCATCCCGATCCGCCGGAGCCTCCCGAGCCCGGATGGTGGCGAAAGCAGCAGGACATCGTCAACAAGAACCTGAGGAAGGTGCGGCACCTGAAACAGGTGGATAAGGCTGCCAGGGCGGCCATAACTCAACAGTGATACCCAGGAGGGGGGCGACATGGCTGACGGCGCGTCCATCGAGCTCGCGACCGTGTACATCAACCTGGTCCCCTCCCTCAAGGGCGCGCCGGCGGCGATCGCATCCGCCGTCACCGGTGCGGCGACGCAGAAGGCGTCGGCGCAGCTGGGCACCCAGATGGTCGCGGGGATCACCAAAGCGTTCAAGGCGGACTCCGGGATCCCCTCCGCCATGGCGGGTGCGGCGTCGGGGATCGCAGCCGGTTTCCGTGCGGCCCAGCGGGCCGCAGGGGACGCCGCCAAGGCCGTCGCCCTGGTCGGGCGCGCATTCTCCGAGACCCGCGGTATCGCCGCCGGGGCGGCCACCGCCGTGAGCACCGTGTGGCAGGGCTCCCTGAACCGGCTCGCCCCGCATGCGGTCAGGGCCGTGAACGCCGTCCGAAGCGCGGTTTCGGACGGGATGGGGCGCGTGTCCTCCGCCGTCGGCACCGGCGTATCCAAGGTCTCCTCCATGTGGGCCACCGCGACCGCGCCGGTGACAGCCGCGTGGAACCGCGCCGCGTCCGCGGTCTCCTCCACGTGGTCCACCATGACCGCGCCCGCCCGGGCCGCGTTCTCCAACGTCACCGCCATGGCACAGGCCGCCGGCAGCCGCGTCAGCCAGGGGCTGACGTCCGCCCTGTCGGCGGCCGGGGGCGTCGCCCAGAAGGCGGTGGCGCCGGTCGCGTCGGCGTTCCAGTACGTGGCCGGCAATGTGACCTCGACGCAGACCGTCATCGGGAATGCGCTCGGCGGCATTCAGCGGACGTGGTCGTCGGCGTGGTCGAAGATGCCGGCGAGCGTGCAGAACGCCATCGGCGGCATCCCCGGGCGGATCGGATCGACCCTGTCCGGTGTCGGCGGACTCGTCGGCAAGGGCATGGCCGGTGCCGTCAACGCGGCGGCGTCGGCCGCCTCCAGCATCGGCAGCGCCATCAGCGGCGGCATCTCCGTCGGCGTGAAGGCCGCCGGAATCGCCATGGCGGCCTTCACCGGCGTCGTCACGACCAATCTCGGCGGGGCGGTCCAGCGGGCCGACCAGCTCCACACCTTCCCGCAGGTGATGGCCAACATCGGCTTCTCGTCCGAGGAGGCCGCCCAGCAGATCAAGCGCATCAGCAGTTCCCTGGACGGGCTGCCCACGTCCACCGACTCCGTAGTCCGGCTGGCCCAGTCGCTGGCGCCACTGACCGGAAACCTGACGTCGGCCACCGACGTGTCCCTGGCCCTGAACGATGCACTGCTCGCCGGCGGCGCATCCGGCGATCTGGCGGCCAATGCCATGGAGCAGTACCGGCAGATGCTCTCCGGAGGCGCCGTTGACATGGCGGCATGGCGGTCCATGGTCAACGCGATGCCGGGGCAGATGGACATGATCGCCAAGTCCATCCTCGGCGCGGAGGGGAACACGAACCTCCTCTATGACGCGATGAAGAAGGGGAGTGTCTCCTTCGATCAATTCAACGCGGCGCTCCTCGACCTGGACGCGAACGGCATGGAAGGATTCGCCTCCTTCCAGGTGCAGGCGCGCACCGCCACCGAGGGAATCGGCACGGCGATGGACAACACCGGAAACAGGGTGCGCAAGGCGATCGCCTCGATCATCGACGCGATCGGCGTCGACGTCATCTCCGGGAAGCTCAACGAACTCACCTCGGGAATCACCGGGTTCGGCGACAAGATCGCCGGATTCTTCACCCGGGTGAAGACCGGCATCGGATTCGAGGCATTCGGGCAGACCCTGTCCGGCCTCCTGCCCGTGATCGGCGGCCTCGTGGGTGCCCTCGGGCCGCTCCTGACCCAGATCCCGATCCTCGGCGGCCTCTTCTCCGGACTGACCGGTCCGGTCGGAATCGTCATCGGTCTTTTCGCAGCCATCATGACGCACTCCGAGCTGCTGCGGGACACGCTCGACGCCGCCTTCGACCAAATCGGCGCCGCCCTGACCGGTCCGGCCGTGAAGGGCGCTCTGACCTCGCTGTCGGCCTCCCTGGCGGCGGTCGCCACCCAGATCGGCGGAGCCCTGGCCGCCGCGGTCGCCGCGCTCGCCCCGATCCTGGCCAATATGGCGCAGGCCCTTCTGCCTGCCATCGCCACAACGATCGGAGTTGTCGCCCAGGCCCTGGCTCCCATCGCGGAGACCATCATCACGACGATCGCTCAGGTGCTCGCGCAGATCCTGCCGACGTTGACGTCCCTCGCCATGGCGATCCTACCGACCCTCGGCGGGCTCATTTCGACGCTCGCCGCGGTCCTGACACCGGTTATCAAGCAGGTCGCCGGAATCCTGGTGCAGGCCGTGACGTCGCTCATGCCGCTCCTCATGCAGATCGTGCAGGCCATCATGCCGGTCATCGTCCGCCTGGTGACCGCGCTCGCGCCCCTGATCGCTCAGGTCCTGTCTGTGATCGCGAACCTCGTGGCCGCGGTCCTGCCGGTATTGGTGAGTATTCTGTCCGCGGTCCTGCCGGTCATGCAGCAGATCATCACCGCGGTCCTGCCCGTGGTGGTGCCGCTGATCCAGGCCATCATCCAGGTGGTCTCGCAGATGATCCAGATCCTGTCCGCGATCCTGATGCCGGTGATCAAGGTGCTGGCCGCGATCGTGGTGCCAGTCATTCAGGTCATCGGTAACATATTCCTGTGGCTGTGGAATAACGTCGTCTCGCCGGTCGTCGGGTGGATCACCGACAGACTCAACGGTCTGTCTGCTTTCATGTCCGGTACGCTCGCACCCGCCATCTCCGCGGCGATCGACATCGTGAAAGACGTTTTCGAATCGATCAAGACGAAGGCCACTGATATCGCCGGTGGCGTCAAATCGGCTTTCGATACCATGAAGAGCGGTATCGAGACCGTCTGGAGCGGAATCAAGGGGATCGCCGCCCGGCCGGTCAACTTCATGATTGAGACCGTTTATACGAACGGCATCAAGAAGCTGGCGGACGGGATCAGCGAGAAACTGGGGCTTGATTTCCGCATGCCGTCGATCGCGAAGATCCCGGGGTACGCCAGCGGCGGCGTCTTACCGGGTTATACGCCGGGCCGTGACGTGTACCATTTTGTGTCCTCGGACGGAGGTGGTCGGCTAGCGCTTTCGGGCGGTGAGGCGATCATGCGTCCAGAATGGGTGCGGGCCGTGGGTGGGGCGCGGGTCGTGGACGCGATGAATGCGGCCGCGGCTGGCGGTCGGCGGATTCCCGGTGGGGACCGGGGCCGGTATGCCGGCGGCGGCCTGTGGGACCGCGTGTGGAACGGTATCAGCGACGGCGTGTCGGCGGTCACTGGGTGGCTGTCGGATGCGGCGGATGCGGTCTCCTCGATCATCTCCGATCCTGTGGGTGCGGTGGCGAATCTCGTGCGCAAACCCGTGGAAGCATTGGTGAACCTGATCCCTGGCAGTGGTTTCGTCGTGGACACGGTGAAGTCGCTGCCGTTGAAGTGGGTCGACGGCTTCGGGGAGTGGTTGAAGGGATCTACGTCGACCATGTCGGCGTCGGACTTGGTGTCGCAAGTGCGTTTGGCGATCGGTACGCCGTATGTGTGGGGCGGCGTGAGCGTGCCCGGCGGCGTGGACTGCTCGGGACTGATCGTGTGGGCCCTGCGCCAGATGGGCCATGATGTTCCGCGGCACACCGCGTCCACTTTCCAGGCGGCGTCCACTCCGGGAAATGCGAATACTCCGGGGAACCTGCTCTTCTGGGGTGGGTCCGTGGGTTCTGGTGGCGCGCACCACGTCGCGGTGGCATCCGGGAACGGAATGATGGTCGAGGCCCCGACTTTCGGTGTTCCGGTGCGCGAGACCGCCATTTATGGCGGGCCGAGCGCGGGTGTTTTCAAGTACGACGATGGCGGGTGGCTCCAGCCCGGACTCACGCAGGTTCTCAATGCGACGGGCGAGCCCGAGGCCGTGGCGACGGCGTCGCAGTGGGACAAGATCGGCCGGCTCGTGAAGGCCTTGGAGAGCGGGGCCCTGTGGCCGAGCGTGCTCGAGGTGCGAGACGTCGACGACGCGCTGGTGGGTCGTATGCGGATGGAGGCGGATCGGGCGGTCATCGCCGCGTCCTGGGACGGCTGAGAAGAAGGAAGGTGGGCTCCGTGGCTATCACGGGCTGGATCGGCACGACGTCGGGTCTGCCGTCACTGTTGGTGGACGGGCCGTACACGGTCACCGCCGACGACCGCGTCCTGGCCCGACTGGGGGCCGGGCGGCACCTTCTGGCTGACGCCCTGGCCGCACCCGGCGTCGAGGTCGTCTACGGGGCGGGGGGCGACACGGTGTCGCTCACCCGCCCTGTCGGGGACTGGTACGGGGTCTACGTGGCCGGCCGAGACGGGCGGTCCGTGCCCGAACTCGCCTATGAGGGCAATGGGGATCCGCTGGAGTGGAAGCCGGGGGCGTCGACGGCAGCGGGTGTGACCCGGTGGGCCATCCGCGATGAGCCGGTGACCGGCACAGGTGTCCTCGTCGTCGGCGTCATCCACGAGCCCGCTCTGTGGGGCGTGCTGCGCCAGCATCATCCGATCATGCTGATCCCCTCCGCTCCGACGGCGGGCGTGCCGCCCAGAGTCGTGATCGTCACCTCCGTGAACAGGAAGCGACTGGGCGACGAGCTGGTGGAGGTCACGATCGGGTGGAGCGAGCACACCGCGGCGGTGGGTGCGGTGCCGGTCACCACCTGGGGCGAGTGGCGGGCGTGGGGCGAGGCGCATCCGGCGGAGGCGGGCTGGCGGGCGTGGTCGGCGATCGAGGTCGCGCGTCGCGTGCAGGGGATGCCATGAGGCCGGGTCCGTCCCTGGAGGCCCTGTCCGGGCCGGTCGGTGTGGGTGCGCGCATTGACGTGCACCTGGGGTCCACGGTGATCGCGCTGGATGTGCCGTGTGAGGACGTGCAGATCGACTGGACGTCCGACCGGGTCGTCCCCGGGAGGCTGACCTACACGTGTCCGGCCGGGTGGGTGCCCGACTCGCCGGCCGCGCCCCTGGCGAACTACGGGCAGAGGTCCCACGTGGTCGCCATCCTCGAGACTCTGTCGGGCCGCGATGAGGTGGATCTGGGCTGGTGGCAGCATCAGTCCTGGGAGGAGGACGCCTCCGGGACGGTCAAGGTCGAGTGCTTGGACCTGCTTCAGCTGCTGGAGCAGGACCCGATGGCGTGGCCCTCCTCTCCGCCGCGGGGGGCGAGGGTGTCGACGGAAGCACAGCGGCTGGCCGGGTCCCTGCCTGTGGTCCTGGATCCGGGTGTGGTCGACTCGGCGGTTAGTGTGCGTGCGCAGTGGGGTCACTCGCGCAGCGAGGCGATCCGGGATCTGTGTCAGTCACGGGAGCTGCATTACGCCGTCAGGGCGGACGGGTGCCTGCACCTGTGGAACCGGTCCGACGGCTCCAGTCCGGTGGCTCGCTACACGGGACGGGACCTGCTCATCGACGCGCCCCGCAGGTCTGTGGAGCGGAGGCCGAATCGGTGGGTAGTCGTCGGATCTCCACAGCAGGAGGAAGGGCGGGAGCCGGTCAAGTGGACCGGTGAGGCCTGCGCGGTCGAGTGGCCCTACGAGCCCGACGTGTACGGGTGGGTGACCGACCGGCGAGAATTTTCGGCGGCGTCGACCGAGGCCGCGGTCCGCAAGGCCGCAGGCACCTATCGGGCGTCCGCCCTGTCGGCCGCCGCGTCGAGGTCGGTGGAGATCGTCGCGGACCCGCGGCTGGAGGCCGGTGACGTGATCGCCGTCCACACGGACGCCGGCGAGACGATCGTCGGCCGCGTGACGGCGTACGCCCTGCCCGTGGACAAACCTGACGGGAGGATGCGCGTGGACGTGGAGGAGTTGGCGTGGTGAAGCCGAATCTGTGGCTGGATAAGCGGCCGTCGAGGTCGGCGGCGGCGTCGGCGCAGCTGGCGTCATACGGGTCCGGGTCGGAGGCGGGATCGTGGTGCTACGGGCGGGTCCTGGAGGTCCTGTCCGGCGGGATGGTGCGGGTAGAGGTGCCTGCGGACCGTCCCGCGGCCGAGGCGGTCGCCCCGGCCGATGGGGGTGTGACCGCGGTCGGCGCGGTGTGCGTGTGTCTCCAGGACGGGACGGGGCGCATCTACCAGGTCGTCGCGCCCGCATCTCTGCCCGAGGGCGGGCAGGTGCGCCCTACGGGGGCGACGGGGCGGATCGCCCTGGAGGCCGCCGGGACGAGGGCCGAGCTGGACGCCGCCAGGGCTGAGATCGAGGCGGCGCAGAAGCGCCTGGCCGAGGATGTCAAAGCAGCTCGGGACGCCGCTGCGACGTCGGGTGAGGCGGCGGCCAGGGCCCTGAAACGGGCGCTCGGCCGCGTGTCCGTCGCTCCGATCGCCCCGACGGAGCCGGTCGACGGCGACCTGTGGGTCGTCACGGATGACCAGAAGCGGGCGACCGGTGTGAAGGTATGGTCCGCCGCTGCGAAGACCTGGCAGGACTACATGCTCGTGGCCGGCCGGGTCCTGGTACCTGGCACCGTGGGCGCGGTCCAACTGGCCGCCGGCGCGGTCACCGCCCCGAAGATCACCGCCTCGGACGAACTGTGGGCGAAAGTCGCCATCTTCGCGAAGGTGACGACGCAGATGCTCCAGGCTGGCAGCGCGAAGATCACCGGCGAGCTCCTGGCCGACACAATTCGCCTGTCCACGCGGATCGTGGCTGGTGACCCCTCCGGGGACGCCGCGATCCTCGACTCGACCGGCCTGCACGTGGTCAAGCGGGTCGGGCCGGCGCCGACGGAGGTCATCACGCTGGGCTCGGCCGGCCCGGACTACCTGGCGATCACCGGGGCGGACGGGCTGGCCCGGGCGTCGATCACGGGTGACGGGGACGTGACGGCGCAGTCCCTGGCCGTGGCCGGCAGGCTGGCGTGGCGGGGCAGGGACCTGGCCGACGTCCTGGCCGAGGGGCCCAGGGGCATCATCGCCTGGGGCGAGGGCTGGCCCTGGCCGGGTGAGCCCCGTCACACGGTCAAGGGCGAAGAGTCGATGTTCGATCTCACCGCCACTTTGGAGAAGGGACGCCTCTATTCGCTGGGAATGGTTTTCTCCTGGCAGCCCATTGTTAATAATGCGGCGATCGAAATACGCGCGGTTATAACCCGCGGCGGAAAATCGTTCAAGCGTACGCTACGCTTCACGGGGGGAGTGCGCGATCAGCTTCGTACCGAAGAAGCGCTATTCCCTGTGTGGGCGCCGGACGCGTCCGGTGAATATAAGATTACGTTCTACACGGCGTACGCGTACGTGACCAATGGTGTGCAAATAGATTTCACGTTGCAGCCACCGAACGTGTGGCTGCGAGATGAGGGTCCGGCCCCGGAGCGGACTCTGACCGTCAATAGGAGCGTTTCTCCCGGCGGTGGCGGCGACCCGCCGCCACCGGTGGTCAGGAATTACCACCGCGAATACCGCACATCCTGGTACCAGGCGTACTCCAATGGTGCGGCGGACGGGGCGTGGGGAGGGTCTCTGCCGCAGGGGGCGTACGGCGGCCGCGTCTACAACTCGCTGCTGGGCGTGGCCGATATGACGGCGGATCTGGCGGGCGCCGTCGTCACGGGCATGGCGCTCTACGTCTACGCCCGGCACTGGTACGGCCCGACGGGCGTCGCAAGTATCGGCGCGCACGGGTGGACGTCCGCGCCGCCGACTTTCGCGTCCAGCGGCCGTTGGCTCGAACTGCCGGGATGGGGGCGCGGCGAGGGGAAATGGCTGTCTATCCCGCAGAATATGTGGGCGAATTTTCAGAGTGGCGCCTATCGCGGTATTTCTTTTGAGGCGCAGGGGAATGCGTCGTACGGCTACTGGGATCCGGCCGCGGTTATCGCGGTCGACTACAAGAAATAAGATTGGGGAATGTTTTGTCGACTCAGCATTGGAAGGGGATCCCCGTGCCCGACGCTGGGGACGACCTGCTCGACGCGTGGCCGGCGGCCCTGGACGCTGCTGGCCTGGTCTTCCCCTCCGCATCGGTGGCCGCGGCCCGCGAGATCCTTACTCGGGCGGAGGGCCTCGGGCGCGCGCCCACGGCCGCTCATCCCGCCTACATCGACGTCGGCGGCGTCCTCTACCGGGCCGACGGCGCGAAAAGCGGTGGTCGGTGGATACTGCGTCCGGTCAACGAGGCCCAGGCCGAGGAGGGGTCCATCCCCGAGTCCCACCAGTGGGGGCTCCAGTCGGATCAGCGCGCCGACGCAGTGAGCGTCGACCTCGGCATCCGACCCTACGACCGGCTCGTGCAGGCGGTCTTCACGGTGTGGGGTCAGGTAGTGACCGGCGTCGTCGACGCCCACCTGACGATCATGAGCCGCAATTTTGCGGCCCGCTTCCCGTCCGCCGCGAATGGCGCCACCGTCACCGTCACCGGGATGGCCGTCGTGCCCGCTGGCCAGAATCCGGCCGTGCGCGCCGGATTCACCGGGGCGCACGGCGTTGGCGGAACGTTCAATTTCACCTCCAGTCCGCAGTACTCGGGGCTGGTGGCTACCGCAACACCCAGGAGCATGGCATAGTGCCCATAAAATACAGCGCCCATGACATTGCGATCATGAGCGACGCCGAGTTCTACGAGCTCGCCGCGCTCGTGAATCCCGAGCAGGACCGACGGCGATTCCTCCAGGAGGCCAAGGGCGAGGTGGATCAGCGGGTCGATCTTTACATGCAATTCGCCTCCTCGGAGGCGAAGCCCCTCAAATCATTGGCCGAGGGGGCGACCATCGGCCCCGGAGAGCGGATCTCGGTCGATGGGGTCGTGTACAAGAATGTGTCGCGCGCCTGGCTGAACCCCTTCAAAGCGGGCCCCGCCAATTTCATCGCGGGCTGGGAGAAGATCGAAAAGAAGGAGGAGAACGGATGAGTGTTATCGGGGACAACGCCGCCCGGTGGGGGGCGTGGCTCACCTCCGGCCTGTACGACCTGGGGTACAGCCAGCCGCGCAGGTGGTCCGTCGTCGGCGTCCGGGAGGGCGGGTCGGCGGACGCGGACTGCTCCAGCCTCGTCGCCCACTGCTGGAACCAGGGCGGTGCGCACCCGGCCTTCCCGGCCGACGACGGCACGTGGACCGGGACCCTGCGCGAGCTCGCCGGCGCGCGGGGCTTCTCGGTCATGCCCTACGCGGCCATCGGAGGGGACGCCGGCAATCTCATGGCCGGCGACGCGCTGCTGTCCGAGCGGGCGTCGGGCGGCGTCGGCCACGTCGCCCTGCACATCGGCGGCGGCGTCCTGGCCGAGGCGTGGATCGACTCACACGGCTCGGACGGGTGGGACGACCCCGACGAGCCCGTCGGGGACCAGACCGGCCAGGAGACCCGCCAGATCGCCTACACCGATCACCCGTACACCGCGGCGGGGCTGTGGACCCACGTCCTGCGACCCCCCGCCTCCCCCGCCGCCGCCAGTGGCGGGGGGCCGGCATCGAAGGGCGACGGCGGGCCGCTGCTGGGCATCGACATCTCCAACTGGCAGGCCGGAATCGACATCGCGGCCGTGGACCCCGGCTTCGTGATCGTGCAGGTCACCCGCGGCCTGGAGGGAATCAACCGGTACTGGCGGGAGCAGGCGGCGGCCGCGAGGGACCAGGGGCGCCCCGTGGGCCTGTACCACTACGTCGAGGGCGGCGGCGCGGCCGCCGAGGCCGACCGGTTCGCCAACGAGATCGCGGACTGGATCGGCGCCGCCATGATCTGCGTCGACTGGGAGAGCGACGACAACGCCGCCTGGGGCGACGAGGAGTACCTGGCGGACCTGATCAGGGCCCTCGGCGCGCGCACCGGGCGGCCGATCACGCTGTACGGCTACTCCTCGGCCTACCCCTGGGGCGTGGCCCGGGCCCACGGGTGCGGCACGTGGGTCGCCCAGTACGCCGACGCCGAGCCGACCGGCTGGGACCCCGCCCCCTGGTCGGACGGCACCTGGGAGGCGGACATGCACCAGTACACCGGCACCGGGCGCGTGCCCGGGTACGGCGGGGACCTCGACCTGAACGTCCTGCCCGGGGGACTGGACGCCTGGGAGCGACTCACGGGATCCCCCGCCACCACCACTACCACCACGACCATCGGGAGGACCGAGGACATGATCCTGATCGAGACGAGAACCCCGTGGGGGGACACCGCCTGGGCGCTCATCACCGAGAGCGCCGGGGCCGCCGCCCTGGGCGCCCAGCAGGCCCAGGCCTACAGCGCCGCCCTCGGCAGGTGCGGGACCGTCCCCTGGGATCACTACCAGCTGCTCATCCGGGAGGCCTGGGAGCGCCACGCCGCCCAGGTGGCGGCTCTGGGAGGGACGGTGCGCGAGAGCGTCGACGCCGCCACCACCAGGGTCATCGCCGCCGTCACCGCCCGACCCGCCGCCGACACCACCACCCTCTGAAAGGAAAACCGCATATGACTGCCATCACTCTCGCTACCGCCCCGGCGGTCCTGGCCCTGGTCACCCTCGCCAAGGACCTTGGTCTGCCCGCCCGACTCGCCGCGCCGGCGGCCGTGGTCCTCGGCGTGGTCCTGGCCGTGGGTGACCACGCCCTAGGTTCCAGCGGCCTCTACGCCGCCGTCGCCGACGGGCTGCTGCTCGGCCTGGGCGCCGCCGGCCTGTACGACGCCGCCCGCCTGGCTGGCGGCGCCGCACCGACCGGCGCCCGTCACCGGGCCGCCGGGTGATGCCGCCCGTCCTGGCCGACGCCCTCGCCGCGCTGCCCACCCTCGGGGGCTCGGCGGGCTCGCCGCCCTCATCGCCGCCGTGGCGGCCCTGCGCCGTCACGAGGCCGCCGCGGCCGAGATCCGCGCCGAGATGCGACCCGACCACGGCACCAGCCTGCGTGACGCCGTGGACCGCATCCAGCACGGCGTCGACGAGCTGCGAACCGAGCACCGGGACCTCAACCGCAGAGTCGGCCACGAGCTCGGCGAGGTCCGCCGCGACCTTCACGACGTGCGCACCGACCACGAGGCCCGCCTGCGCACCCTGGAGCGGCGGGAGGACCGCTCCGCCGCCCCCGCCCCGTGACCGGCCCGCCGCACCCCGGCGCCGACCGGGGCGATGAGCCCCCGCCGCCCGAGTCGGGCGGCGGGGGCTCATCGCGCCTTCGGGGGAGCACCGGAGCGTCTCCCGCCCATCCCCCATCCCCGGGCCGGCCATCCCGGCCGGGGCCCGGACGCCCCTAGTACTCATGGAAGGAGCCCCGACTCATGTCCGATGTCAGACCACACCCCCTGGAGGAGGGACTCACGGCGGGCCTGCCGCCCGCCGACGTCCATCCCGCCGACGTCACGCCCGCCGCCGCGATCGTTCATGGGAGGGCGCACTAATGGCCACCGCCGAACAGATCCTGGCCATCGCCGCGGGCGAGATCGGCTACTCCCGCTGGGACGACCCCGAGGAGGGCACCAGGTACGGACGCTGGTACGCGACCCGCCACGGCGCCTGGTACGGCACCTCGGGCGTGGCGTACTGCTGCATGTTCGTCACCTGGTGTCTCGCCCAGGGCGGCGCCCGGCTGCCCGGCGGCGACTTCGCCTACGTCCCCGCCGCCGTTGACGCGGCCCGCGCCGCGGGCCGACTCGTCTCCACCGACGAGTGCCATCCGGGCGACGCCCTCGCCTTCGACTGGGACGGGGACGGCGTCGCCGACCACATCGGCTTCGCCGAGGCGCCCCACAACGCATGGGTGCAGACCATCGAGGGCAACACCTCTCTCGGCGGCACCGGCTCCCAGTCCGACGGGGGCGTCGTGGCCCGTCGGGCCCGCGACTGGGACGACGTGTGCGCCGTCATCCGTCCCGTCTACGACGACGCCGACGACCAGGAGCGGCAGATCCCCGACTCGCAGGCCCACCGGACCGGCTACGGGGCCATCGCCGTCGACGGCGTCTTCGGCCCCGAGTCCTGGTCCCGGTTCCGCCGTGTCATGGGCGCCTGGTACCCCGCCCCGTGGTCCGACGCCGTGGCAGCGCTCCAGCGGTTCCTCAACGCGGACGTCGCCCCCGGCCACATCCGCGACCTGACCGGCGACGACGCACTCGTCGTCGACGGGGACTGGGGCTGGAGGACCACGATCGTCCTCCAGTTCTGGATGTGGAACCGCCTGCCCCGCACCAACCCCGTCTGGCAGCGCTACTGCCCGGGCTGGACCATGTCCGACTTCTGCGACGGCATCGACGGCACCGCCACCGACGCCGTCCTCCAGGCGGTCCTCAACGAGTCATGGGGGGACTCCGGCAAGCTCCTCGGCCGCTGACGCCCCGCCACCCGACCCGGGCGGAGGGGCGCATCGGCCGCATCGGAAGCGGTTCACGGCGCACCGAGGCCTCGAAGGTTATTCAGCGGGCGGTGGTGCGGTCCTCGAGATCGCCGGGTAACCCTCGAGAACGTCACTTAACCCGCGAGAACGTACCTCT
>ERZ772917.1158-NODE-1158-length-16161-cov-5.192599_pt1 | contig 16161 bp, 16 predicted proteins | sample MGYA00511187_ERZ772917 | MGnify/ENA primary metagenome ERZ772917 (study PRJEB29015, sample SAMEA2737925) | human oral metagenome | biome: human oral; feature: human-associated habitat; material: dental | place: China | collected 2012 ... | reverse complement strand
TCCCAGCCCTCGTCCAACAGCTTTTTTTGCGTGGCTTCTTTGAGTTTCGCGTCTTCTAAATTTTTGATTTTGGAGATTTCTGCGGCGGAGATCAGCTCGACGTCAAATTTTTTCGTAAGCGCTTCGACCTTCTTAACGGCCGTTGCGGTGGGGGCTTTGTCGAAAAATTTTATCAGTCTTTCGTATGTGATGTAGCTTTTTTGATTTTCGTCGAAGAACTGCTCGATGGGCGTTAAGGCGTCTTTTGGGCTCGCCATAAAATCTCCTTGTGTCGTTGTGTATTTGGTTTTGGAAAAACGGATTATACCGAAACGCTCTTTATTTTTGCTTATATACGGCGCGAATAGTTTAAATTTAATAATTTTTCAAATCCTAAAAATTAGGCCAGATTTTAAAATTTAGGTTATATTTTTAGCTAAATTTAAGACTGCTCACTAAATTTCGCACTTCCAAAAATGCAAAACCAACGAGCCGAAATTCCGCTTCCTTTATGCCGCCGATTTAAAATTTAACGCCTCCGCACTTTCCATCTCTACGCTCTCGCGTTTAAATTTAGCCATAAATTTCAAGCGAGGAATTCCGCCCTCATATCGGAGCGATTGAGCGGATTTTAATAAATTTGTCGGTAAAATCGCGCATCTATTTTAAAATTTAAGGCGGAAATATGGCAAAAGTATGGAAATTCGGCGATGATATCGACACCGACATTATTATCGCGGCACGCTACCTAAACACTTCCGACGCGGCGGTGCTTGCGACGCACATTATGGAGGATGCGGACAAGGATTTTTCGTCCAAAATAACTCGCGGCGACATCATCGTAGCGGGGAAAAATTTCGGCTGCGGCAGCTCGCGCGAGCACGCTCCAATGGCGCTTAAGGCCGCTGGAATTTCATGCGTGATCGCAAAAAACTTCGCTAGGATTTTTTATCGAAACAGCTTCAATACGGGCTTTTTGATCCTCGAATGCGACGAGACGGACAAGATCGCGCAGGGCGACGAGCTTAGCATCGATCTAAAGGGCGGCGTAATTAAAAATTTAACTCAAAAAACTCAGTATAAATTCGGCGCGATACCGGAGTTTATGCAAAAGCTCCTCGACGCAGGCGGAGCGATAAATTACGCAAAAACAAAGATAAACTTGTAAGGAATTTGGATGAAAAAATACGACGTATGCGTGATAAAAGGCGACGGAATCGGCCCTGAGATCATCGAAGAAGCGATCAAGGTGCTCGATGCCGTAAGCCATAAATTTAATTTTGAGCTAAATTTTGACTACCGCTTGATGGGCGGCGCGGCGATCGACATTATGGGCGTTCCGCTTCCGGATGAGACGCTAAATGCCGCTAAATCAAGCGACGCGGTACTTTTCGGTGCGATCGGCGGCGCTAAATGGGACAGCTTGCCGCGTGAACTGCGCCCCGAAAGCGGACTGCTAAAAATTCGCAAAGAGCTTGGAGCGTTTGCAAATTTGCGTCCCGCGATGATTTTTGATGAGTTGATAAACGCTTCGACGCTAAAGCCGGAGATCATCAAGGGTGTCGATATAATGGTGGTGCGCGAGCTTACGGGCGGGATTTATTTTGGGCAGCCGCGCGTTAAAAACGAAAAGGATGCGCTAAATACGATGTGTTACAACGCCGCCGAGATCGAGCGCGTGGCTAAGGTCGCGTTTGAGGCAGCGCTTTTGCGAAACAAAAAGATAACGCTCGTAGATAAGGCCAACGTGCTTGAAACAAGCCAGCTGTGGCGCGAGGTCGTAAGCGAGCTAGCGAAAAATTATGCGGGGATAAATTTGGAGTTTATGTACGTAGATAACGCCGCGATGCAGCTCGTGCGGGCGCCTACGCAGTTCGACGTGATTTTGACGGAGAATTTGTTCGGCGATATTTTAAGCGATGAGGCGAGCATGATCTGCGGCTCGATCGGATTGCTTCCGAGTGCGAGTATCGGCGGTAAGGTAGGAATTTACGAGCCGATCCACGGCAGCGCGCCCGACATCGCGGGGCAGGGTATCGCAAACCCGATCGCTACGATCTTAAGCGCTGCGATGATGCTGAAATACGCATTCGGCGAAAATGAGGCCGCAGCAGCGATCGAGCTTGCCGTACGCGCCGTGCTTCGCGACGGATACCGCACCAAGGATATCGCGCAGTACGATGCCAAAGAAATTTGCTCGACTGCAGAGATCGGCTCGATCATCGCAGATTACGCGGCTAAAGCCTAGGAGTAGGCCTTGAATAGCGCGCTGGCTTATGCTTTGAAGCTTGAGGAAAGAGGCGATATTTACGGCGCGCTTCGCGCCTGCCGCGCCGCACTGCGCACAGATCCTAGCAATGCCGATATCGCAGTGCTTTTTGCGCGGCTAAACCTCAATCACCGAGTGGGCGCAGGCGTGGATATGGCGATGCTGCAGCGATTTATGAGCACAGATGAGCGAGAGCGGCGAGAGTTTAAAAGGTGGCTGATAGATGGATTATAAAAACGAATTTGAGGGTATCGTCAAGGCGGTAAAAAGCGAGATGCAGGCGCAAAAAAACGCGCAAAAACTCGCTTTACAAGATGAGGAAAATTCTACGCAAGACTCAGACGCGGATAGTTTGGAAAATTTGCAAAGCTCCGTTACTCAGAATGGCGATTATTTAAGCGACGATGATTCTTTAAATTTTACTTCGTCGCGCGATGATAAAGACGCGCTAGACGGGCAAAATTTTAACTCGCAAGCCGCGCAGAGCGAGCACTTGCGCGCCTCGAGCGATAGATATTTACGTGCCGCGGGCAGCAGCGGAGATGACGGGCGCTCGGGCGACGCGGCTGGCGGAAATTTTAAGACCTATGCCGATGCTGCGAGCGAAATTTACGACCGTTTAGGAAGCGAGATCGACGCGCAGGATTTTGTGTATGATCTGCCTTTAAATTTTATCAAAAGCTCGCCCTTAAATTATAGCTTCGATTCCGAGCAAGAAGAGATTTCCGCGCAAAATTTCGCCGGATTTAAGGAGCTTGGCGAATCTGGATATGAAAGCTTCGATGATGATTTTAAGGAATTCGGTGAGATGCGAAGTCCTAAAAACCATAACGCGCAGAATTTTAAATTTAGCGCCCCGGACGCTTTCCCAAGCGCGCGAGATTCCGCTTCCGCGCAAAATTTCGGCACCTCTAAAAACGCTACCGACGATTCTAAAACCGAAAACGAAATTTCAAGCGAGGCGGAGTTTTTAAACGCACTAAAAGAGCGCATTTTGGTGCTTTTTGAGGGGCTGAACGCCTTTGATCAGGGCGATATCGAGGCGCGCGTAGAGCTAAATTTGAAATTTATGGAATTTTTACTTGCGAGTATCGACGACAGACTTGAGCATCTATCAAAACGATGATTTTGGGGCGCTTCTAAACTATCTTAACCGCTTTAGCTCGCGCATCTATTTAGTGGGCGGTTTCGTGCGCGATCTGTTTTTGGGCCGCAAAAGCGGCGAAAGTGCGGATCTGGATATCGAGCTTTACGACGTCAGCCCGCAGAAATTCGATGAAATCATGCAGAGCTTCGGCGCACAGGGCGTCGGTAAAAGCTACTTCGTCTATAAATATAAAAATTTCGACGTTTCGCTGCCGCGTACCGAGAGCAAGACGGGCGTCGGACACAAGGGCTTTAGCGTGGCTTTGGCCGCGGATGAGCGCGAGGCTAGCAAGAGGCGCGATTTTACGATTAATTCGATTATGCTAAACGCGCTTAGCGGCGAAATTTTAGACTTTTACGGCGGCATTAGCGATATAAAATCGCGCGTGCTGCGGCTTGTAGATGAGCGCAGCTTTAAAGAGGACAGCCTGCGCGTCTTTCGCGCGGTGCAGTTTGCGGCGAGATTTAATCTGCAAATTGAGCCGAAAACGCTGCAAATCATGCGTGCGATGGATACCGACGATCTAAGCAAGGAGCGCATAAAATGCGAGCTCATAAAGCTTTTCAGCGCGAAATTTTGCTCGGTAGGGCTTGGCGCGCTGCAAAAGCTGGAGCTATTTCATAAAATTTTTGGCGTACGCATATCGGATGAGCGCTGCGCGCAGCTCGGAGCCTTTATCGATCAGGGCAAAGCGCTCGTACAAAGCGATATGTTTTTCCTCTACGCCCTGCTAAATTTACTGCGGCTAAATAAGCAAGAAATTTTAAAAAACCTCAGGCTGAACGCGCTTTATAAAAGGGTGATCGACGAGCCGTTTTACGCTGAGGTAAACGATGAAATTTTATGCAAGATCGCGCTTAAAATGCCGCTTAAGCGCTGGCTTGGACTTTATACGCCGGCGCGCGTAAAAGCCGCGCAAAGGCTTGGAATTTACGAGGCTAAATTTAAAAGCGCGGTAAGCGGCGCACAGCTCGCGCGCGAGGGCTTTAGCGGCGCTCAGATCGGCAAAGAGCTCGCTAGTCGGCAAGAAGCTGAGATAAAGGCGTTTCTTGCGGGGCTAAAAGCGTAAATTTAGAGAGATTTTTGTAAAATTGTCACTTTATTCGGGAGTTAAAATTTTATGAAAAAATTCTACCGCCGCAGCGATGGTTGCGGACGAGACGGCAAAATTTACAAATCGTGCATTGAAATTTACAAGCAAAAGGGCGAGGTTTGCGATCTCGGCGACGAAATTTACAAGCCTAGCGGCGATATTTGTAAATCTAGCGACGAAATTTATAAGCCGAAAGGCGAAGCTCGCGACTTTAGCGATGAAATTTACGGCCTAATCGGTACGGTTTATAAACAGATCCGCGCGCGATCTTGCGGCGCAAAAGCGGCGGGTGGCGATGTTTAATATCGTGTTAGTATATCCGCAGATCCACACAAACACGGGCTCCATCGGGCGCATGTGCGTCAATGCTGGGTGCTGCCTGCATCTGATCAAGCCGCTCGGATTTGTCATAGACGATAAGCATCTGCGCCGCGCGGGGCTTGATTATTGGGCGAGCTTAGATCTTAAAATTTGGGAAAATTGGGATGAGTTTATGGCGGCGAACGAGAAATTTAAGCAGAGCTTCTTTTTTGCGACGACGAAGACGAACAAGCTCTACTACGAGGCGGAATTTCAACCGGGCGATTTTTTGATTTTCGGCTCGGAGGGGCACGGACTGCCGCTTGAGATCATGCACACAAACCGCGAAAACTGCATCACGATCCCTATGAGCAGCGCGGGGCGCAGTTTAAATTTAGCCACTAGCGTGGGCATCGTAACCTACGAAGCGATCCGCCAAAACATCGATAAATTCGACTTTAGGAGCGCGGTTTGCGAGTTTTAGCGCTACTTTTTGCGATGTTTTTCTGCGGCGCGAGTGCGGCGGAGCTGAAAATCGCATCGTTTAACGTGCAAAATTTATTCGACGGCGTAAACGACGGCACGGAGTATGCGGACTTTGAGATTGGGCGCGGAAGCTGGAGCGAGCAAAAATACGAGCGCAAACTGCAAGCGGTAGCGGACGAGATAAGCGCGCTTAATGCCGATATTTTGGGGTTGCAAGAGATCGAAAACGAAGCCGTGCTAAAAGCGCTTGCGCAGAAGGCGGGCTATAGCTTTTATAAATTTTCGCGCGCGCAAACTGCGCCCGTAGGCATTGCTGTGCTATCGCGCGTGCCGATGAAATCGTGGGAATTTTACCGCGCGCAGGAGCTTAAAACGCGCGATATTTTGCGGGCAGATTTCGCGCTTGGGCTCGGCGATTTTAGCCTCTACGTGACGCATACGCTCTCCGCGCGCAACCCACTTAGCGAGCGTAAAAAGAACTTCCGCTTTTTAAATGAAATTTTAAAAGATAAAAAGGCCGCGGTCGTTGTGGGCGATTTCAATACTAATTTCGGCAAAAACTCCCTGCTTAGCGAGCTTGTGCGGCAATACGGCTTTACCGATTTATGGGCGCTGCATCCCTGCTCGCGATCGGAGCTTTACGGCTCGTGCGCCTCTCACGAAAGCGGCTCGGCACTCGATCATATCCTGCTTAGCGACGATCTGTTCGGCGCCGCAAAGATCGGCTATAAAAACGCTAGCTTCGAGGTAAAAAGCTCCTCAGCCGCTTCCGATCACTTTCCGATCAGCTTCGTTTTGACGGACGAGCAGGGCGAAATTTTAAAAACCGCGCCCGAGAAAACGGCGTTTTTAAGCGGCGGCGTAAAAGACGAGCGAGCGGACGATGAGCGCGCGGCGGGTGCGGAGAAAATCTCTAGCGTGGATGAAATTTACGGACGAACGGGTTTTGACGCGCCGGTGATTTTAAAAGGCGCGGTTGTTACGTTTTTGAATAATCACGGCTTTGCGATCTCGCAAAACAGGCGCGGAGTCTTCGTCTACGGCGATGCGGAGGGGCTTGGGCTCGGCGATATGCTTGATATCAGGGTTAAAAAGGCTAAATTTTATAAGCAAAATTTTGAAATTTACGATTTTGATATCCTCGCTAAAAGCGCCAACGTGGGCTCTCTCGCGTCTTACGTAATAGAGCCTGAAGAGCTTGAGAAGCTGCGTGCGGGCGATACGGTAAGCGCGATCAGAGGCGACGTAAAAGACGGCGAGATCGATATAAAAAATTTCGGTAAATTTAGAATTTTTAGTAAAAAATCGCTCGTACAAAACGGCAAAAATTTAGAGTTTAAAAACGCATATTTTACGATTTACAAAGGACAAAGGGAGTTTATCGTCGAATGATACATTACGTTATAGCGACGCTTTTTGTGGCATTTATGATATTTTTGATCGTCGGATTTAACAAACAGATGCTTGAACGAAATGAAAAACGAAATCAACGAAAAAAGGATTAAAATGGAACTACTTATTGAAATCGCAGTCGAGGAGCTGCCCGCGATCCCGTTTTTAAAAGAGCGCGCAAATATCGCTCCGAAATGGCAGGCCGTGCTGCAAAAACACGGCTTACAAAGCGAGTTTGAGTTTGAATACAGCCCGCGCAGGCTCGTGTTTTTTCACAAAGACTTCGCCGAGCGCCAAAGCGACGGCACCGTAGTGAGCACCGGCGCGCCAAAGAGCGTCGCGCTAAAGGACGGCGCGTGGACCGCCGCGGCGCTAAGCTTTGCCAAAAAATGCGGCATCGATGAAAGCGAGTTGGAGTTTCGGCAAGTAGGCGGCAAAGAGGTGCTGTATCACGCCGCGGTGCAAAAAGGGCGCGCTAGCCGTGAAATTTTAGGCGAGATGATAGAGGAGCTCTTAAAATCCCTAAATTTCGGTCGCGCGATGCGCTGGGGCGAGGGCGAGTTTGAGTTCATCCGTCCGATCAGAGGCGTGGCGTGTCTGCTCGGCGGAGCGAACGTGGATTTTGAAATTTACGGCGTGCGCAGCGAGGCGGCGTTTTTCCCGCACCGAAAATTCGGCTACGAAAAGATAAAATTTAAAAGCGCGGCGCAATATTTCGAGCTTTTGGAAAAAAACGGCGTGATCCTAAGCGCGCGCAAAAGACGCGAGAAAATTTTAAACGAGTTTGCAAATTTAGAGAAAAAGCACGGCTTTAAGATCGATGCGGATGAGGACCTGCTCGATGAAGTGGTGGCGATCACGGAGTATCCGACCGCGCTACTGGGGGGCTTTGATGAGGAATTTTTAAGCGTGCCCAAAGAGGCGATCATCACTTCGATGAAGGAAAATCAGCGCTATTTTCCAGTTTTTGAAGGGGGAAGACTGAGCAATCACTTCGTCGTCGTAAGCAACGCCGTCACGCAGGATAACGATCTCATCGTAAAGGGCAACGAAAAGGTCCTGCGCGCGCGCCTAAGCGACGCGATGTTTTTCTGGCAAAGCGATCTAAAGGCCGAATTTAGCGCCGAGAAGCTAAAGCAAATTTCATATCTGGACGGGCTCGGTTCGGTTTATGATAAACAGCTGCGCGAGCTAGCCGTGGCGCAAATTTTAGCCGAGGCTTATGCGCCGCGGCTGCAAAGCGAGCTCGCAGGCACCGATATGAACGCCTGCGTCAAAGACGCCGTGATGCTTAGCAAGGCCGATCTTACCAGCACGATGGTGGGCGAGTTTAGCGAGCTGCAGGGTATTATGGGCGGGTACTACGCCGAGCACGCAGGGCTTTGCGAGCCGGTTTGCCGCGCGATACGCGAGCAGTATCTGCCTAGCGGCGAGGACAGCGCGCTGCCTAGCGGCGTATTTAGCAGCGTGATCGCCGCTGCGATGAAATTTGAAACGCTCGTGGGGCTTTTTAGCATCGGTAAGGCTCCAAGCGGCAACAAAGACCCGTACGCGCTCCGCCGCGCCGCTGCGGGACTTATCAAGATCGTGCTGAACGAGGGCTTGAGCTTCGATGCGGCGGCTCTGATAAAACGGATCGCGTCGAATTATAAAGATTTCGATCAGCAAAAGCTGCTCGATTTCATCAAAGATAGGCTCTACGGCATCTACGAGGACGTCAATCCGTCCGTGATCAAGGCGTGCATCGGCAGCGGCGAAAACGATCTGCTGCGCCTAAGCGGGGCGATTTCGGCGCTTAGCAAGATCGCGTCGGCGGATGATTTTAAGGAGAATTTCGCCACTTTCAAGCGATTAGCCAATATCATCAAGGACGAAAAGATCGGCTCCGTGGATGAGCGGCTCTTCGAGCACGACGCCGAGCGGGCGCTAAATGCGGCGTTTGGCGCGATAAAATTTGACGGCTCGGATTACGAAGGCTATCTGCGCTCGCTATTTAATTTAAAAAGCAGGATCGATCAATTCTTTGATAGTGTGATGATAAATGCCGAGGATGCCGCAGTGCGCGCAAACCGCATCGCAAATATCGGTCAAATTTACGAAGGATTTTTAAAGATCGCCGATATAAAAGAGATCGGATTTTAGATGATCTGGGTCGGAATTTAGGCCGGTTTTAAAATTTTAAGAGTCTATTTCAAAGGATATGAAATGCTGACGATTAATTCGAGGCTGCCTACCGAAAATTTAAAAATTTCAAAAGCGCTGCCTCAACTCATACAAGGCTACATCTACCGCTATTTGCCAAGCGCCGAGCACGAAGGATATAAGCACGAACCCAGCGGCAAAATTTTTAAACGAACAAATTTTGATTTTCGCTTAAATGGTGCAAATTTGCGGATTAGATTTACCTCCTATGAGCCGGAATTTGAAAAAATAATCACGCTTGCGGTGCTAAAAGACGGGCTAAATTTGGGCGAGCTTTGCCTGTGCGATACGACGGTGGCTGTTAGCGAACACAGAACCGCGCAAAGCGAAGCGGTGCTGCAAGGCTGCGTGGCATGCGCGGTAGGCGGGCTTTTGGGACATAAAATTTATCTGCAGCCGCAAGACTCCAGGCATCTTGAGATGATGAAAACAAACGCGCTGCAAAGATTTGAAACGCTTACCGGGCGCAGATACAACGGAGAATTTGAGCTAAATTTGCTCTGGCAAAATTTGCAAAATCCATTTAATTTTTACTACGGCAACAACCGCTCGCCGGTTCAGGCTTGGCAAGCGAAATGGAAAATTTGCGCGCAACCGGAGCTTATAAATTTGATCCTTGACGCCGGCGTCGGAAGCGGGTGTATGAACTGCGGAGCTGGGTTTGTGGAGTCGATGGAAGAAAAGCAAGGCATATAAAAATACAAATTTAAAATCCTTCAAGGATAAGAGGAACTTGCTTTTCAATAAGTTATTTTATAAAAATATGAATAAAAAAGCAAACCATAAAAATATTTCTGCATCTAAAATTACAATAACCTTGACTTTAAAAATAAATTAGAGTAAAATACGAGAAATAAGTTTAAGGAAAATATTTTGGGCGATATAGTTAAAATTTTCGCCGACATAGGTGAAATATACCAAAAAGACGAAAAGCGTCTCAAAAACGAAGCCTACAAATACGACGCGATCAAAGCGTATCTCTGTGACATAGAAACCAAGCAAATAGAGCCGAATTTAAACATAAGTAAAGACGATCTGATAATATGTAGATTTGGCGTAGGCGCAAATTCAGGTAATCTTTTTCCAAATTCTCAATTTTTATCCAAAGAAGTAAATAAAGACGAAGCTAAATTTATAAAAGGCGTTTTGAGATCGGTTTCAAATTTGCTCTCGTTTTTTGAGTCGAGCGATATAGAAAAAGAGGCTATTTTGTCTATATTATCAAGTATAAATAAAGAATATTTTGCCGATATTATAGATGAGATTAAAGGCCTTGATGAGCTAAAAAAGGAAAAAGGCAAAAAAGTCGCTACTTTTTTCTCGCTCTCATACAAGGGCAAGCCCGTTTCTGCCTATTTTAAGCAAATTTTTGAAAATCGTATCAGCGTAAAAGAGCAAAAATCATCCTATGGATACGATATTTTGACAAATGAAAAAGGTATAGGCGGCGATGCAAATTTAGCATTTTGCTCGGTAAATGAGCTACCCGCCAATATGCAATTTATCAAACCAAAACTCCTGCCGCTAAGCGCCATTAGCGCAAAAAAGGTAGAAAACGGCTTTAAAGCGACAAAAGACAAGCTATCGCATAATTTCTACGGTATGAAGATGGCGATTTTGCCGACGCTTTTAGATAGCTCGGTAAATTTAGAAGATATTGTAGAAATACTAGAAGAAACTTCAAAAAGCGATATGAAAAATATCGAAATCGCCGAGGAAGCCATAAAATTTAACATAAATGATTATCTCGAAATCGTCGCTAAAAAACAGGAAAATTTACCTGTTTTAAATACGATTTTATTTTATACGCAAAGCAATGCCGCTATCGATTTAAAGCTTGCGATAGATGACGTTTTGCCCTCTTTTATCTCTAAAATTTCAAATTTAATGGGCAATTTTGAGATTAAAGCTTTCTATGAAAAAAACAGTGGAACCGATGAGACGATATATCTTCAAAATTTGTTTGAAGATAGGCTAAGCGTGATGAGCTTTTTGTTGTCGCGAAATAAATTTGATTTAGAAATTATGATAGAAAGATATAGCGATCTGATTTGTTATGGTAGCGTCAATAAAAGTTATGCAAAGAAATTGGAATGGAGCAAATATTTTAACGATTTTTACAGGCAAAGAACGGTCGAGGTTATCAGAAAATACCAAAATTTTTTTAATGAAATTGATGTCTTAAATAAAAAACTAGTGTTTCAAAAGGAGTGTGATTTGGAAAATTTAACCGATAAAAAGGAACTGATTAAAGAGCTAATCAAAAATAGCGAGTTTTTGAATCAAAACGATGCGCTTATTAGCGCTTATTTGCTCGGTATGCTAAGCGCAGCCCTGATAAACTGGCAGCTCGGCATTAACGGCGGCGTATCGTTTAGTAACTGGCTCAATGACTGCGGCTCGATAAGCAGGGAAAATTTGGAGCGAATTTGGACTAAGTGCGACGAGATGATTAGAAAGCTTAAGGCGGCTTCTGGCAAACCAAATCCAAATGTTGAAAATATAAAAGAGTGTTTGATTGAAATTTTACCGCAAGTCTTTTCTAGAGAAGGCAAGATAGTAAAAAGCTCGCATACAACTCTCGCTTTTGCTATGGGCGGAAGCGATTATCGCAAATTTCTAAAAGATAAGACAAAATAAAGGAGAATAAGATGCAGAAAAAAGAGATACTTTTTTTGTGGGACGGAGAGAACTGGAATCCAAACGGCGATATGCTAAAGGATAACGCTCCAAGATGCGATGACGAGACTGGCATAGCCGAAGTAACGGACGTGCGCATAAAAAGAACTATCAGAGACGAGATTATGAAAAAAGACGAGGCGTCGATTTTTATAAAGGAGTATAGGATAGAAGATGCCGTACTAGACGCTAAAACGGCGATCAGACAAAGTATAAACATAAAACAAAGCAAAAGCGAACTGCAAAAAGAAATTCTCTCTAAATTTATCGATATTCGCGCATTTGGCGGCGTCTTGCCGATTTCGGATAAAGACGAGATGAAGCAGGATAAAGAGATAAAAACCGCAGGAGTTCGGTTTACCGGTCCGGTGCAGTTTAGATTAAGCAAATCCCTAAACAAGGTTGAGATAGAGCACGTAAGAGGAACCGGCGCTTTTGCTAGCGATTACGATCCAAACGATCCTAAAAAACAAAAAGATCAAGCGACTTTTAGAGAGGAAAAATTTTTAAAATACGCTATTTTTGCTACTTACGGCGTTATCGATAACTATAATGCGGCAAAAACCGGCTTTAGCGAAGCCGATGAGGCTAAAATTTTAAAAGCTTTGTGGCACGGCACTAAAAATTTAACGACTCGCTCCAAAATCGGCCAGACTCCAAGGTTTATGCTAATCATCACGTATAAAGACGATACGTTTGCTGGCGATCTAAACAATAGCATAAGCCTAAAAAGTGAAAAAGAAGATAGGGCAATAAGAAATATTAACGAATACGTTATCGACTTTACAAATTTAAAAAATAAACTCGCAAGATATGCCGCAAATATAGAAAAAATAGAGTATATGAGCGATTATGATTTTGAAGCGATAAACAAAGAAAATTTTGACAGTAGCTGGAAAAAGATAGAGGCATAAAATGAGCATTATTGCTTTTAGATTATTCGGCGATTACGCTCATTTTTCGCATCCGGCGACGATTTATTCTAGCCTAACCTATCCGGTACCGCCAAAGACAGCTATAATGGGCTTTTTAGGCGCCGTTATAGGCGAGGAGGAGTATTTTAAGCTATCTAGCATCAAATACAGCGTAAAAATAGATAGGCAAATTTTAAAAAAGAGTTTTGTTTTTAACGGCATAAAATTTGCCCTCTCAAGCAATATGCACATAGAGGAAGGCTATCAAAACGCCAAGGAGAAAAAGCAATTTTACAGAGAGCTCATCTGCTCGCCGTCTTATGTTGTATTTTTAAATTTAGAAAATTTAGAGCAAAGATACCGGGATAAAATAATTTCAAATTTAAAAGAGCACAAAACCGCCTTTACGCCGTATCTTGGGATAAATTTTTGCATAGCCGATTTTAGTTGGATCGATATAAAAATATGCGAAAAAATATCGCAAGATGAAAGCTTTATAGATACATTTACGCTTATGGACGACTTTATTTTTGAGGGAATTAACGAAAATGCGAAATTAACTACGGCTAGAATGCCTTGTGACTGCGAAAATGGACGAATTTTTAAAAATTTTAAAGACTTTGTAATGGAAATAAACGGCAAAGAAGCTATAAAATCTAAAAATCGCGGAAATATATATAAGATAAACGATGAAAGAGTCTATTTTATTTGACGAATTTTGGTCTCATCCAAATAAACTTTTAGAAAACCATATAAAAAATATGATCTCTGCTGGCGATGAAGAGCTGGATAAGCAAGTCAAACTCTATCACGACATCGCAAAACTAAAAAATAATTTTCAAATTTACATCAGAGATACCTCAAACGATAAGCTGGATAAAAACCATTCGTTTTTATCGGCATATTTTTTCTTGCTAAACTCAAAATTTGATGATATACCGACTCTATTTGGCTTTTTGGCTATCGTTTCGCACCACGGCGACGTATTAAATTTAGATAGATTAGTGCGCGAAGATAACAAATTCTTGGGCGATAATTTTGAAAATTCAAAAGAGCTAGAATATTGGGAAGAAGTAGCTAATGCCGCTAAAAATATCAAGATTTATTCGGGATTATCTACAAAAAAGGATGAGTTTTTAGATAGAGCGGAAAAGCTTCACCAATACTTAATTTTATTGCAGTACAGATACAAATTTACTTATAGTGATTTTATAAATTTCAAAAGCCTATATTCAAATTTGGTTTATAGCGATAAATTTGAAGCTATCTTTAATGAGCCAAGGCAAGAAAATAAGCAAATTCCACTTTGTGAGCTAGAACAGTATATTTCAAAATTAGCGGAAAAATCGGACGACGAAAAACCAAATAAGCGAGATACATTTAGAAATTTTGTTTTAAACAACTTTGACAAAAATTTCAAACTTTTTACTTTGACTGCGCCTACGGGCTACGGCAAGACCTTGACCGCTCTAAATTTCGCCTTGAAATTTAACAAATCTCGCATAATTTATGCGCTTCCTTTCACTTCGATAATCGATCAAGCCTACGATATTATCGCGAAAATTTATAAAAATAGCGATATTTCGGTTAGCAAGACTCATCACAAAACGACGATAGATGAAGAAAATCTAACCGAAGATGACAGGTACTCTAAGATCAAATTTTTGATGGAATCTTTTAGCGGCGAGATAAATATAACTACTCTTTATCAGCTGATATTTGCGCTATTTGGCAATAAAAACAAAGACAACGTCAAATTTAATCAGCTCAAAAATAGCGTCGTTATCATCGATGAGGCCCAAGCGATCCCATATAATTTTAGAAAAGATTTTATCCTGCTTTGCGAGATCATCTCGCAGCGGCTCGGCACTATTTTTATATTTATGTCGGCGACGATGCCGGTTATTAAAAGCGAAAATTTTAAAGAAATTTCAAATTTAGAGTATTTTTCAAAGCAGGATAGATACGTCATAAAATGGCTTGACGTAAGCGGCGAAGATGGGCTTTTGGAAAAGATTTGCGAAACCGCAAGAGATAAAAATACCCTCGTCGTCGTAAATACGATCAAAAAAGCGCAGGAGCTATTTGTAAAACTAAAAGATAAATTTAACTGCTTTTGCCTAAACGGATATATGCATGATAGGCATAAGCGGGCGATTATAAGAATGGTGAGATGCAGAATAAGTAAGAGCAAAAAAGATCCGCTTGCGAGTAAAATTTTACTAATTTCCACGCAGTCTATTGAGGCGGGAGTAGATCTTGACTTTGACGTGGGTTTTCGCGAAGTCTCGCCCATTAGCTCGATCATACAGACCGCAGGCCGCGTAAATAGGCATTTTGGAGAAATCCGCGGCGAGCTATACGTCTTTCCCGAAATAAGTAAATTTACAAATTTGATTTATGGCGATTTATATAAAGTAAGCGGAACTATTTTGGAGGATTTTAGACGAAAAGAGGTGCGAGAGAGCGAAATTTTGGAAATTTCAAATTCATTTTTTCAAAAAGTTAGCGCTCAGCTGGAACAAGATACGGATGAAAGCGACATAGGAAAGAGAATAAAAAAGCTTGAGTTTGAAGACATTAACGAAGAGATCAAAAAGGTTATGGACGACAACTGCAAACAAACGCTAATAATAGAAGCCAAAGAAAATTTCATTAAGGATTTTGAAGCTAAAATTTTAGAAATTAAAAATAGCTCAAATGGCGAATTTACGATACGAGACCTTTTAAAAAATCACATCAGAAAGTTATCGAAATTTAGCATAAATGTAACGTTTAAAGATAAAGAGAAATTGATGCCTAATTTAAAGCAAATAAACGGGCTAAAAGATATGTTTTATCTGCCGTTTGGCTCGTATTATTTTTATAGCGCGGATTACGGGCTTAAAAAAGATACGAATTTAGACATCACGGACGAGGTATTTGACTAATGTTTTGCAAAGACCAAATCACCGGTACGCTTGTGAATTATTACGTCACCTGCAAGCGCGAGGCGTGGCTTTACGCGCACCATATCCACGCCGATCAAGAGGATGAAAACGTGCTGATGGGCAAGGCGCTAGCGGAAATCAAAGAGCGCGATTTGCAGGACTTTGCATTTTCAAATTTGAAATTTGACAAACTTTCCAAGCAGCGCGGACATTATCTCGTCACCGAATACAAAAAGAGCCTAAAAAACGAGCTTGCGGGCAAGATGCAGCTACTTTTTTACATCTATCTTTTAAAAACGGGCTTAAATTTAAAAGAGGTAAAAGGCAAACTAATCAGCGGTAAAAAGGTGATTTTAGTGGAGGATAGCAGCGAAAATTTCGCTCTAATCGAGCAAATTTTAAGCGAGATAACGGCACTCGCAAACTTGGAGCGGCCGCCGAAATTTACGCAGGGCAAATTTTGCGCAAACTGCGCTTATAACGGATATTGTGCAAGTTGAAATTTAGAGAAATGCTAGAAAAATGTACGTGATTTTATTTTACGACATCGCCGGCGCCGAGCAAAAAGAGAAAAACAACGCAAACCGCATCAGAAAGGCGGTCGAGAAGTTTTTGCCGCGCGTGCAGTTTTCCGTTTTTGAAGGCGAGATTCGCGAGAGCGATTTTAAAAAACTAAGCGCAATGCTGCAAAAAGAGTGCGTTACGCAGCTTGATTCTATCGTGATTTACACATTTAATTCGCTGAAATATTCGCAGCGTATCGTAATCGG
>ERZ772917.1156-NODE-1156-length-16195-cov-31.909789_pt1 | contig 16195 bp, 17 predicted proteins | sample MGYA00511187_ERZ772917 | MGnify/ENA primary metagenome ERZ772917 (study PRJEB29015, sample SAMEA2737925) | human oral metagenome | biome: human oral; feature: human-associated habitat; material: dental | place: China | collected 2012 ... | reverse complement strand
GAGCGCCTGCCTTACAAGCAGGATGTCGGCAGTTCGATCCTGTCATCGTCCACCAGACCAAAGAAGCAAGCTATTAAGCTTGCTTCTTTTTTTTGTATATATGATATAATAAAATAAGTTGTATAGTTTGTAATTTTAAAAGAGTTTTATTAAGAGGAGGAATTATGTTACATAACTTCGGACTCTATAAACGTCCAATACTTACAGTACTAGCTGTACTTCTCACAACTACATTAGCAACAGCTAACGCTGCTACGATTGATTTGAGTCAATTGACGCCAAACACAACACAACCTGTAGTCCTTAGCACTATGCAAAGCAACACAAACAATGATGCTCCTATATTAGCTGCTGAAACAAATATGGAACCTGTCGTAAAGGTAGCTACAACACCGACGTCTACACCGATTTCAGGGACTCCAGAAAAAGCGACAATTAATACATCTAATACAAGTCATGATGGCCACTTGGAAAACTTCCCTAGCCGCAAAGTAACTATTGTTGTACCTGCAAACTTGCGCAATGAAAATACAGCTCAATTTGGTCGTTATATGACAAATCGCTTATCTAATACGCTTAAATATCCATACTATGATACAACCATCGTAAGTACTAACACACCAACTGCAGAAATTAAAGCCGTTGATCTTGCTCAAATTGCAGCGGCCCAAAATTCTGAAATCGTCATTATGCCTGTACCATTACAAGACATATATGTACAGGTTAATAGTATTAACGGTCCAGATACATATAATAAGGATAATCGTGAAATTTATATTGCGGCAAAGGTTAATGCTCTTTTATATTACTATGATGTAAATGATAAAGTAATTCATACTGTTCGTACGGGCTTCAACCAAACTGACGACTCTTTGACTATGCCAACACATAAATCTGTCTGGAACAAAGTTATGACTGTATTACTTGATAAACTGCCATATAAACGAATCCCAACAGACCGTGACCGCTACCAAGCACCTGGTATTAATTCTGAGGCACCTGTTGTACTCGATTTCCAAGTAGAGCAACCTAAGAATACTGCATACTCCCTAAAAGGTGTGAGCGTCTTGTAAATAAATTTCTTAAAAAAAAGGCTAGCCAGATGGCTAGCCTTTTTCTTATAACATTTTTGTAACATGCAAGCGCAGTAAAGCACGTTGCAATGCTGCTTCCGCTCTTTCTACATCAATATCAGGTGTAGGGTTTGCCAACCGCCCTTCAGCACGCTCTTTAGCACGCTGCGCACGTTCGATATCAATCACGTTCGGATCTTGACAGTCAGGGGTTACAATACTCACCTTATTATGTTCAATTTCACAGAAGCCACCAAATACGGCAAATTCACGAGATGTTCCATCTGGTTGATCAATGCGTAAAGGTGCCAAGTCTAATGCAATAATCATAGGTGCATGATTTGGTAAAATACCAAAAGCACCATCGATAGCTTTACCTACAAAGAATGTAGATTGACCTTCGAATACGATTGCATCAGGTGTAATTATCTGTAGGGTCATAGGTTCCGCCATGGATTATTCCCCCTTCTCTTGCATTTCCTTTGCTTTTTGAACGGCTTCATCAATGGTACCAACCATGTAGAATGCACCTTCTGGTAATTCATCATGTTTACCATCTAAGATTTCTCTGAAGCCTCTCAATGTTTCGGACAATGGCACATATTTACCAGGAGAACCGGTAAATACTTCTGCTACGAAGAATGGTTGACTCAAGAAACGTTGAATCTTACGAGCGCGAGATACAGTGAGTTTATCTTCGTCAGACAATTCTTCCATACCGAGGATTGCGATAATATCTTGAAGATCGCGATATTTTTGCAATACTTCTTGTACGCCACGAGCTACTGCGTAGTGCTCTTCACCAAGTACATGTGGGTCCAAAATACGGCTTGTAGAGTCGAGTGGATCCACCGCTGGATAGATACCTAGCTCCGCAATGGAACGAGACAATACTGTTGTCGCATCCAAGTGAGCGAATGTCGCTGCTGGAGCAGGGTCAGTCAAGTCATCGGCAGGTACATATACAGCTTGTACGGAGGTAATAGAACCTTCTTTTGTAGATGTAATACGTTCTTGCAATGCCCCTACGTCATTAGCCAATGTAGGTTGGTAACCTACGGCAGATGGCATACGACCTAAGAGGGCGGATACTTCAGAACCCGCTTGGATAAAGCGGAAGATGTTATCGATGAACAAGAGCACGTCTTGTTTCTTCACATCACGGAAGTATTCAGCCATTGTAAGGCCAGTAAGACCTACGCGCATACGAGCCCCTGGTGGCTCATTCATTTGGCCATATACAAGGGCTGTTTTATTGATAACGCCGGACTCTTTCATTTCGTTCCACAAATCGTTACCTTCACGAGTACGTTCCCCTACACCGGAGAATACGGAATAACCGCCGTGCTCTGTAGCAACATTGTGAATCAGTTCCATGATCAATACGGTTTTACCTACACCGGCACCGCCAAAGAGACCGATTTTACCACCTTTTACGTATGGAGCGATAAGGTCAACGACCTTAATACCTGTTTCCAAGATTTGTGTATCTGGAGAGAGGTCATCAAATTTAGGTGCTGGACGGTGAATAGGCCATTTTTCATCAGCCACAACTGGAGCTGGATCATGGTCTACCGTTTCACCAAGTACGTTAAAGATACGGCCTAATACGCCTTCCCCTACAGGGACGGAAATTGGAGCGCCAGTATCTTCCGCTTCCATATTACGTGTCATACCGTCAGTAGAACTCATCGCAACGCAACGAACTGTATCGTCGCCTAAGTGTTGCATAACCTCTACTACGATTTTTTGTCTATCGTGTGCCTTGTGGTCATGGTAGATGTGGATAGCGTTGTAGATAGCTGGTAAATGACCAGCATCAAAGCGCACGTCTACAACTGGGCCGATGACCTGCACAACTTTACCAATATTATTACTCATCGACAGATGTCTCCTTATCTATTGCAAGGCATTAGCGCCACCAACGATTTCAGAAATTTCGTTTGTAATACTAGATTGACGCAACTTGTTGTATTCAAGGCCTAAGGACTCAATGAGTTCCCCTGCATTATCTGTAGCAGATGTCATGGCCGTCATACGAGCGCCCAATTCACTAGCCGCAGATTGCAACAATCCATTATAAACTGTAATTTCTAAGTATTTTGGCAGCAACGCCTCCAAGACGGATACGGCAGATGGCATGAAATCATACTCTTCTCCTTTTACCTCATCTTGTGGTTGCTCTATTGGCAACAAGCGCTCGGCCTGTGCAATTTGCGTCATAGAATTTACAAAACGTGTATAGATCATGATGACTTCGTCAACTTCATGACGTTCGTATAGTGAAAGTGCTTCATGCATGATGGCACGCGCATGTTCATAAGATGGTTTATCGGAAAAGCCCGCATAGGACTTATCGATATGAATACCTCTAGATTTCATGCTGTCTCTAGGCTTTCTACCTGCCGTGATAACACGGTATGTATCAGGAGATTTACCATGTAATTGTTCCATGGCAAATTTCAACACATTAGACGAGAATGCCCCTGCCAGACCTTTATCTGCACCTACTACAATATAGCAAGTACGCTCTACAGGTCGCACATCTAAGAGAGGACTTTCAAAGCCTTCTAAATCACTATTAGACATATGACGCAAGATTTGCCCTATCTTCTCTGCGTAAGGACGAGTAGCTTCCGCTTTTGTTTGTGCCCTACGAAGACGAGCAGAAGCTACCATCTTCATCGCTTTTGTAATTTGTTGCGTATTGGTAACACTTTTTATGCGTTTTCGCAAATCTTGTGCACTAGCCATACATTACGCCTCCTTACGAGACACTAATGTATGTGTAGAGCCAAATGCTTCAACACATTCTGGGATTGCTTGCTTCAATAGATTTTCAGTTTCTTCGTCAATTTTCTTAGACGTTTCAATGTTAGTGATAATTTCAGGATAATTTGCTTTCACATAGCGTAAAAGTTCAGCTTCAAAGGACAATACATCTGCCACTTGAATATCTGCTAAGTACCCTTTCGTACCAGCGTAAAGATTAATAACCATTTCCGCTACGCTCATAGGCTCATATTGACCTTGTTTTAACATTTCAGTTAAGCGTTCACCGCGATCAAGTTGAGCGCGTGTAGCCGCATCAAGGTCGGAACCAAACTGAGCGAAAGCAGCCAACTCACGATATTGAGCAAGGTCCAAACGCAATTGACCCGCTACTTGTTTCATCGCTTTAGTTTGAGCACTACCACCTACACGGGATACGGACAAACCTACGTCAACAGCTGGACGAATACCAGAGTAGAACATATCTGTACCCAAGAAAATTTGACCATCAGTGATGGAAATTACGTTTGTTGGGATGTATGCAGATACGTCACCTGCTTGTGTTTCAATGATTGGCAACGCTGTAATGGAACCTCCACCTAGTTCAGGTGAAAGTTTCGCAGCCCGCTCTAATAGACGGCTGTGTAAGTAGAATACGTCGCCTGGATATGCCTCACGCCCTGGAGGACGGCGCAATAATAGGGACATAGCACGGTATGCAGCCGCTTGTTTTGTTAAGTCATCATATACGCATAATACGTGTTTACCTTGGTACATAAAGTATTCACCCATGGCAACACCAGCGTATGGGGCAATGTATTGAAGAGGTGCACCAGTGGAAGCACTCGCAGAAACTACGATTGTATATTCCATAGCCCCTGCTTCTTCAAGTTTTTGTACTACACGAGCAACCGTAGATTCTTTTTGACCAATAGCTACATAAATACAAATAACATCTTTGCCTTTTTGGTTCAAAATAGTATCTAAGGCAATCGCAGTTTTACCTGTACCACGGTCACCGATGATAAGCTCACGTTGACCACGGCCGATTGGTACCATCGCATCAATCGCTTTAAGACCTGTTTGCAATGGTTCGTTTACGGATTGACGATCCGCAATACCAGGTGCTGGATGTTCGATAGGACGACGTTCTGTAGCTTGGATAGCACCCTTGCCATCAAGAGGTTGACCAAGAGGGTTTACTACGCGACCAATCAAGGCATCTCCAGCAGGAACGTCCATAATTTTGCCAGTACGGCGGACTTGGTCCCCTTCTTTAATCAAGAAGTCATCACCTAATAGTACGGCACCCACATTATCTAATTCTAAGTTCAAAACCAAGCCATATACGCCGTGTGGTAATTCTAGCAACTCACCGGCCATGGCTCTTTCAAGACCATAAATATGGGCGATGCCATCCCCTACGTCGAGAACAGTACCCACGTCATCGACATTGAGGTCAACATCATAGTCCTGAATCTGCTGTTTGATTATAGCAGTGATTTCTTCAGGCTTCATTTTCATATATACCCATTCACCCCTATCTAATAGAGTTCGTTCTTAATAAAGATTTTTCTAATTCCTCTAAACGACGAGATACAGAGCCATCAATGCGTTTATCCCCTACTTGGATAATGATACCACCCATAATAGATGGATCTTGACGCACAGATAAAATAACATCTTTCCCTGTTACTTCTCGTAATTTAGCTTGTACAGATGCTTCTACATCAGCTGTGATTGGTTCTGCTACAGTTACAGTAGCTTCCAAAATACCACGAGCCTCTCGTGATTTTTGAATAAACGCTGCAATGGCCTGCACAATATAACGATGGCGACCGCGTTTAATCATCACATAGATAAAATGTAAAGCAACTTTGTCGATACTAGATTCAAAGATAGAACCAACTAACTTAATCTTTGCATCTTCTGTAACGATTGGATTTTCAAGGAATGAACGAAGTTCAGGCTGTTCCGCCATAACGGACGCTACATAACCTAATTGCTCCTCCATGAGTTCCAAATTATTTTGTTCTTGAGCTAATTCAAACATAGCCGAACCGTATTTATCTGCTACAATTTCTATGCTCATCGTATCACAACCCTATCGTTTTACTATCAAGTTGACGAATAGCGTCTTCGATCAATTTTGTATTAGTTTCGCTGTTCATATCTTTAGCAACAACTTTACCAGCCATAGCTACGGATAAAGACACCACTTCGTTACGCAAGCTGTTCATAGCTCGATCGCGTTCAATAGCGATATCTTGACGAGCTCGTTCTTTCTCAGTTTCAATTTGAGAACGAGCTGCGGCTACTTCTTCAGCCGTACTTACCTTAGCTTGATGATGCGCTTTTTCAACGATTTCTTGTGCTTCTTGGCGAGCTTTTGCAATTTGCGCTGCATAATCAGCTTTAATTTGCTCTGCTTCAAGTCGAGATTGCTCCGCACTAGCTAAATCATTAGCGATTTGCTCTTTACGAGCATTCATCATACCTACTAATGGTTTATACGCAAAACGATGTAAAATCCAAACTAATATAAAAAAGTTTAGCATTTGAGCAAGAATTGTTCCTGGGCTTAAATCAACCAAGGTATTGCCTCCTTGCTATTAACGGAATAACAAAATGAAAGCTACTACTACGCCGATAATAGGCATCGCTTCGATCAAACCAATCGCTACGAACATAGTAGACATCAATTGACCACGTAATTCTGGTTGACGTGTAATACCTTCGATTACTTTACTAGCTACCATACCGTCACCGATACCAGCAGCGATTGCACCACAACCTACTGCGATTGCCGCAGCTAAAGCGAATAAACCTTGAACTTCCATGATTAATCCTCCATTAGATAAAATTAATGTTCTTCACTCAGAGCCATACCTAAGTAGTTAGCTGTAAGAACTGTGAAAATAAAGGCCTGAATAATGCCGATAAATAAACTAAAAGCAATCCAAATCCATGGCACTGGTACAAACCAAGGCAAATTGTAGAGAATTTCTAACAAGATTTCACCTGCTACAATGTTACCAAATAGACGGAAAGCTAATGTGATTGGTTTTGCAATTTCTTCAAAAATATTCAAAACCACCATGGCTTTATAAGGCTGTAAGAAATGGTTAAAGTAAGATAAACCTTTTACCTTAATCCCCATCCCCCATACTACAAGGCTACTACATAATGCCAATGCTGCAGTCGTATTAATATCTGCAGTTGGTGATGTAACAGCATGTAGAGTAGGCAGTAAGCCTAGTTCATTTCCGATGAAAATGAACAAGAAGAATGTGAATAATAATGAGCTCACCATCGGCCAGTGTTTGCCAAGTGTAGGCGATAATTGACCTTCTAGTGCTTCTAATAGTGCTTCTACACCATTTTGAACCCCTACAGGAACCAATTTTCGTCCACGCGTAGCTAACATTGTAATGACGATGACGATCGCCATCGTAATCCACGTAGCGATTAAGGTATCGATATTAAAAGATAGCCCTAGCCAGTGAACGACCTGATGGTGACCAGCATGCAATTCCACAAACTCATCCCCTTCCATAGCTTATAATAAAAACCTCATATATTTATAAATTAATATAAATATAATATATATGTATCATCATACATCGTTATAGATATATAATCAACACTTGAAGGGTAAACAATTCTAATTAATCATAAATATAATGTATACAATGCATAATTGGAATACCTTTGTTGTTCCTATTTTACGTCATTCTAGAACTAAAACTGGCGACTAAGCCACCAGTACACCACATATAGTGCTGGTTGTATTAACGCGATAGCAATAAACATACTGATTGCTTCTACACCTGGTATTGTTAACCCTACCACGACTAATGATCCAACCAACATGAGACGCCACATCATCTGCCTGCGCACCTTACGAACTGCTTTATAAGGATCAGCGGCCATAATCGATTGGCTGTGTAAGGCAAGACTAAGCAAATATAGAATCATGATAAAGATGCCCCACAGCCAGCCCCATACATATTGTTGTAATCCGCATGCAACCTGTATAATCACCCCTAAAAAGGCAATAAAAAAACAAATCAGCAGCACGCGCACTATGAATTTTATATATTGATTCATACATACCTCACTACTTAACTTGTTTATATAGCATATAAAATCCTGTTATAGCTCCTATTAGGCCAAATATGACCATACAGAGTGGCTCCGTTTGTAGCCAACTATCTAATTTATGGCCTAGCCAAATAAAACCACCTATACAGGAGACCAGTGTGACCCCCGCTGATGTTGCCATTGCGAGGGCTTTCACAAGATCCTTATCCATATTATTTACCAAAACGTTCAGGGCGATTTGCATCACCTAAAAACTCATGACGCAATGCTTGGATAATGCGTTCAGATGCTTTACCGTCACCATAAGGATTAACGGAATTAGACATCAATTTATAAGCCTCTGCATTACTTAATAATTCATGAGCTGCTTTATGTACTATATCCTTATTAGTACCCACAAGACGAACGGTACCTGCTTCTACTGCTTCAGGGCGCTCTGTTGTATCACGCAACACGAGCACTGGTTTACCAAGAGCTGGTGCTTCCTCTTGAATCCCACCAGAGTCAGTAAGAATCAAGTAAGATTTAGCCATCAAGTTTGCAAATGGTTCATAGTCAAGAGGATCAATTAATGTAACCCGATCCACAGAACCAAGTTCCTCTTGTACCACTTGGCGAACTTTAGGGTTCTTATGTACAGGGAATACAACTTGAATATCTTCAAATTCATTAATTAAATCACGAATGGCTTGGTATACATGACGCATAGGTTCGCCTAAGTTTTCACGGCGATGTGTCGTAACAAGAACCGTACGTTTTTCGGGGTCGAGAGCATTAATAGCTGCATTATCGAATACATAGTTGTCTTGTACGGTCGTATCAAGAGCATCGATAACAGTATTCCCCGTTACATAAAGATGTTCTGTATTGATATTTTCTTTTTTTAGATTGCTTTCAGAACTAGAAGTAGGTGCAAAGTGATACGTCGCAATAGAGCCCGTCAATTTTCGGTTCATCTCTTCAGGGAATGGAGAGTAAATATCACCTGTTCGAAGACCTGCTTCTACGTGACCTACAGGAATTTCTTGGTAAAAAGAAGCCAAAGCACCGGCAAAGGTAGTAGTAGTGTCACCATGAACGAGTACTACATCTGGTTTTGCCTCTTCTAATACATCTTTAAGGCCTAGCAAAGCACGATTAGTTACATCATATAATGTTTGCCCTTGGCTCATAATATTTAAGTCGTAATCTGGGGTAATATTAAACAAGTTCAGTACTTGATCGAGCATATCGCGATGCTGTGCCGTAACGGTTACGATAGGTTCCATATCTGGTGCTGCTTGTAATGCTTTCACAAGAGGAGCCATCTTGATAGCCTCAGGTCTTGTACCAAAGATTGTCATAACTTTTAACATAGTTGCCTCCAACATAGTAGGATAGAAAAAATGGGGCGCCAAGCGCCCCACATATGGTTATTCCTCATGAGAATCATCTGGATTCTCCAAAGCTTTAGCCAATTCATCGCGATCAAAGGATATGGTATCATCCGAATCGCTGCGTTCAATTGTAGGACGTGGTAACGGATGCCCTGCCGCATCGCTATGCATAATAACACCAAGGCGGCGAGCAATATAGATACTGCACAAGAAAATGACTAATACTAAGGTTGCACCAACCCAGGCATTAACCTCTGCAACGATAACAGATACACCTCCGAAAAGGGCGGTTACCGCATACATCATCAATACAGCTTGCTTTTGAGTTAAGCCTTGCGCTAATAAACGATGATGAACGTGACCTTTATCGGGTTTAAAAATCGGACGCCCACTGATTTTACGGCGCACAATGGCAAATAAGGTATCCAAAATCGGCAAGCCTAATACGATAGCAGGCACTACTAGAGCAATCATGGCAGCCGTCTTTACGGCACCCATAACAGAAATAGCCGCTAATGTATAGCCTAATAACATGGATCCCGTATCACCCATGAATATTTTTGCAGGATTAAAGTTATACCGTAAAAAACCTACGGTTGCACCTGCCAAAGCAAGAGAAATACAAGCGAGGTCAATTTGACCGAGTTGCAAAGTCATCGCACAAACAGCGATACAAGCAATAAAGGAAATACCTGCAGCCAAGCCATCAAGACCATCGATGAGGTTTACGATATTCGTAAAACCTACAATCCAGAAAATAGTCAACGGAATAGCCCAATACTTAAGATATACTACACCACCCCAAGGAAGGTTGATGAAATCTACTCGAATATCATAAGCTACCAAAATAGCTGCTGCTATGATTTGGCCCATCAACTTAGTTTTTGGCTCAATCTGTTTAATATCGTCCCAAATACCGACTAGCACTAAAATGACAGTACCAAGTACAAAGCCAAATAATTTATGATCATGCGGGATAGAGTCGTTAAAGAGTACCGACCCCACATAACCGAGAAAGATTGCCAATCCACCAAGTCGTGGAATAGCACCCTGATGTACCTTCCGATCATCAGGTTTATCTATTGCCCCAACGGCAACGGCAAAGCGTTTTACCAAGGGGGTAAGTGCAAAGGTTATGATGAGCGCTAGTGCAAAGGCCCATACATAATCGAGCACATATTCACTCATAAGACACCTCCAACAACCAGGTTGCAAAAACGGATTAGTTCGTTAAGCTGCGAATAGGAGCAGGAATTCGTCCACCGCGAGCGATGAACTCAGCCGCACTATAAGGGCTTACTTCGATAATTGGGGCATAACCTAATAGGCCACCAAATTCAACAACCTCTCCAACCGTCTTACCAGGTACCGGAATTACACGAACCGCAGTTGTCTTATTGTTAATCATGCCGATAGCCGACTCATCTGCGATGATAGCAGAAATTGTATCAGCAGTAGTGTCTCCAGGAATAGCAATCATATCAAGGCCAACAGAACATACACATGTCATAGCCTCTAATTTATCAAGTGTTAAACTGCCACAAGATACGGCATCAATCATGCCTGCATCTTCAGAGACAGGAATAAATGCACCACTAAGTCCACCTACGTGAGAGGAGGCCATGAGACCACCTTTTTTCACCGCATCATTAAGTAATGCTAGTGCTGCTGTAGTGCCATGACAGCCACAAGAGGACAAGCCCATTTCTTCCAGAACGTGAGCTACAGAGTCGCCTACAGCTGGAGTTGGCGCCAAGGATAAATCGATAATACCAAATGGTTTACCAAGACGACGAGATGCCTCTTGCGCTACCAATTGACCTACGCGAGTAATTTTAAAAGCAGTACGTTTAATCGTTTCTGCTACAATGTCAAAGGATTGTCCACGAACGGATTCAAGCGCATGTTTTACAACGCCCGGGCCAGATACACCTACAGAAATAGCACTATCCCCTTCTGTTACGCCGAAGAAAGCACCAGCCATGAACGGATTATCCTCTACAGGATTACAGAAAATAACGAGCTTAGCACAACCAAGCGCATCATTATCCTTTGTAAGTTCTGCGGTTTTCTTAACGATGATACCCATGTCGCGCACTGCATCCATGTTGATACCAGTTTTAGTTGAGCCCACCGCAACAGAACTACAAACGATATCCGTAGTTGCCAGAGCTTCAGGAATAGAGTCAATCAAAATACGATCAGCTCGTGTAGCGCCCTTTGTTACAAGCGCAGAAAAGCCGCCGATAAAATTAACACCTACAGTTTTTGCAGCACGATCCATAGCTTCCGCCACAGGAACATAGGATGTTAAATCACTACCACCTGCTACAAGAGAAATTGGTGTTACAGAAATACGCTTGTTAATAATAGGGATACCGAACTCTCGTTCGATATCTTCACCCGTAGATACAAGGTATTCTGCTTCTTTCGTAATGCGGTCATAAATGCGATCACACAATTCTTTACCAGAACTGGATGCACATTCAAGCAAGCTGATCCCCATCGTAATGGTACGCACATCAAGCTTATTATCGTGAATCATCTGATTCGTTTCTAAAATATTATCGATAGATAACATAAGTGCCTCCTATCCTACACGGTGCATGCTCAAGAAAATATCAGCATGTTGTGCACGGATTTCAACACCTAGTTCTTTACCTTGTGTAGTCAAAGCTTCTTGAATAGCTGTAAGATTTTTCATATCTTCAGACTTAGTTTCACACATCATAATCATATTGAAGACGCCATCGAGGATGGTTTGATTAATAGACATAATATTTACGCCGTGGTTAGCGAGCACGGTACTAACTCCAGCAATGATACCAACGCGGTCTACACCGACAACGGTAACAACTAATTTCATAACATCACCTTCTCTAAGCACTACAAACTACATAGCCAGTATAGGGCATTCAATAAACTATATTAATATATTATAACACATTTATTATTTTTCATTGATGAAATCTTCATGAGTTTTCTAGTAAAAATAATATGTTACACTTCGTCAGATAAAGCACTTGTTACAATCTCTTCACCAGCAGTTAACAATGCGATAAGACCTTTGTCGCCTTTATAGCTTTCACCATAAATTTTATATAAATCTTCGGTACCAGATGGACGTGCCACAAACCAGCCTGTCTCCGTTTCAACTCTAACACCATCGATAGGCATATCTTTATACAGAGAAGTAGTACGAACATTTGTAATCGCATCCCCATCTATTTCGGTAGCCGTGATGGAACTTGCATTTAATTGCTTCAACTTAGCCTTGGCCGCCTTAGTACAGGACGCATCAATACGACCAAATCGAGGGTCCCCACAGCCTTCCACAATATTGTTATACAGTCTCTCAACAGTGGCGCCCATTACAGCGTACATCTCCATTGCTAAGAGAGCCATTACCATGCCGTCTTTATCTGTAGTCCACACGGTACCATCTTTTTTGAGAAAGGATGCGCCCGCAGATTCTTCGCCACCGATGCCAATGTCTCCATCAAATAATAGGGAGCTAAAATATTTAAAACCTACCGGAACTTCATATACAGGAATTTCTTTAACAGATGCCCACTTATCAATCATGGTTGTACAAACAACGGTTTTACCTACCCCTTTATCCTTCCAACCACGGGTTGTGAATAGATAATCAGCAGCGGCTACGAGGAATGCATTTGGTGATGCAAGACCATCCGCACTAACAATACCGTAACGATCATAATCAGGATCATTACCAACGGCCAAATCATAATTACCAATTTGCTTGATAACATCAGCCATAGCGTATTCAGAGGAGCAATCCATACGAACCTTACCATCATGGTCATACGTCATAAAGCTAAAAGTCGGATCATACTCATCATTAATAATATCCATGTTGAGATTATAACGCTCTTTAATAGCTCGCCAATAACCCAGTCCACTACCACCGAGGGCATTAACAAGGACCTTAGGTTTGGCACTTTGGATTGCCTCCATATTAATAATAGAAGATAGTTCGTCTACGTATAGGCCTTTATAGTCATACGGAACTTGTTGGTCAGGTTCAATATTGACGATGCTAATACGTTTAAACCCTTCTAGTTCACAGTATGCACGAACATACTCATTAGCTCGAGTTTCAATCCATTTTGTAACGAGAGTATCCGCCGGCCCACCATGAGTAGCGTTATACTTGATACCACCATTATCTGGAGGATTATGAGACGGCGTAATCACGATACCATCCGCCTTATCATCGTGACTTTCATTATAACGAATAATAGCACGAGATATAGATGGCGTCGGAACGAAATCCATATCGGAATCAACCATTGCCGTTAAACCATTACCAGCAAGAACCTCAAGCACTGTCACAAGGGCTGGCTGAGATAAAGCATGTGTATCCTGGCCGACAAAAAGCGGGCCTGTAGCGCCAAATTGTCCACGACCATCACAAATAGCCTGTGTAATAGCGGCCACATGTAAATCCGTAAAAGTACCATTTAAAGATGTACCACGATGGCCAGATGTGCCAAAGGATACGAGTTGTGTCGGATCAGTAACGTCCGGAGCATTATCAAAATATGCATCCACAAGGGTTTGCACATCGATAATATCTTGTTCTTGTACAGGCGTACCTGCTAATTTGTGAGTCATAGGAACCTCTAATCTCATTTTGAGGGCAAGCCCTCTCATTTTACAAAGCTAATATTCTATCTATCGTATTAAAACATTTTTTAAAATGTATATATCATTCAAAAAATATTATATTTACACATAATTAATATAAGATGACAGCAGACAGAGATTTTATCAAAATCCTTTATTCTTATCTGTTACAACTATTTTCATCTGTTACAACATTATTGTTCGCTTCGGTAATAGCATCTTGTGATTTTAGCTGTTTAGATACTTCCGCAGGAACAATAGGCTGAGTAAAACCTTGACCGATAACCTCTTGGGCATCGGTAATCAAGATAAAAACATTTGGGTCCGCTTCTTGAATAAATTCTTTTAATTTATTTACTTGCAATAAATTAACCGCAACCATCACGATTTGCTTAGGCGTCCGAGTATAAGCGCCAATGCCATTAATAATAGTGGCACCACGACCGACCTTATTGATGATGCATTCACATACTTCATCAGTCCTATAGGTAATGATAAAAGCAACTTTACGTTGATTAAATCCGATTACCACCTTATTCGTAATGATGGTATACACATACACACTGATAAGGGTTACGGCCACTGCTTCAAGACCAACAACTGCGACAGCAACTAAGAGAATGGCACAGTTGATAGCGCTATTAATGGATCCCATTTGAAGCCCGTAATATTTGCGGACGATAAGAGCAATCGGATCAAGACCACCTGTATTACCGCCTACACGATAGATTATACCAAGCCCCAAGCCAGTCGAAATACCTGCCATCATAGAACTGAGTAGTGGGTCCTTAATAATCATGTCATATTGCAAGAAAGCAAACAGATCAATCATCCAAGATAACATGAGCGTTCCATATAAAGTATTAAGTACGACACGTTTGCCTAGCCACTTCCAAGCAGCCCAAAATATAGGAACATTTAAAATAACGTTCCAAGCACCAACGGATAAACCCGTCAAATAATACAAGATCAATCCTACCCCACTAATACCAGTGCTAACTAGTTTATGAGGTAGTACAAAGGCATCTAAACCAGCACCAAAAATTGCACATCCAATAGCAACTATGAAACATTTATAGACAACATCTTTATACTTGGCGAACATAGCTCCCTCCAAATTGCTATTTCACTATAAATATTCTATAATGAACTAATTAAAACATACGCTGTTTACAATACTTTTTATAATCAAACAACATGTGTATACTAAATCATCATAAACCACTTAATGGTTATTTTCAATCACTTTATAACAGTATAAAATAAACATATAAACTGCATATATTTTGTACATTACAAACGAGGCTATTATGAGTAAAAGTTTTGAGCAACTCGGTTGCAGCAAAATTAATATCGGACTTGCCATTACAGGCAAGCGTGACGATGGATATCACGACATCGATTCCATATTCCAATCGATTCGCCTTAGTGATTCTATTTATTTCGCTAAGCATCATTCCGTAGTTTTTTCTGGTGGCGCTCCCGAGTTACCCGATTACATGCAAAAGCTCGTAACCTATGGGGAGGATAATCTCGCGCTAAAAGCGTTACGTGCCATACAATCCTATACAGGTTGTAAAGCAGGTGCCGCCATCCACCTCCTAAAACGCGTTCCCGTTCAAGCCGGTCTTGGTGGTGGCAGTGCAGACGCAGCTGCCATGTTATTAGGACTCAATCGCTTCTGGGACTTACGTCTCACGCAAGAGGAACTTTTAGAAATTGGTGCCTCTCTTGGCTCTGACGTACCATTCCTATTACAGGGTGGTACAGCTCGTGGAACAGGTCGTGGCGAAGTACTTACCTATGGTCAATCACCAGAGGCGCACTGGCTATTGCTTGTAAAACCAAAGGTATCCGTTTCTACTGCAGACGCTTATAACCGCTTTAATGGCAAATCTGCAGCCACAACAAAAACCATTGATACCGTTCTAAATCATCTTGAAAGCAACGATTTAAAATCTGCTTTCACCAGTAGCGCTAATACATTCGAGGAATTATTATTCCCAGATCACGAAGCACTAACAATATGTAAGGAGTTCTTCACTAGTCGTGGTTACCCAACCATCATGACAGGCAGTGGGCCTACAATGGTAGTATTACTCAACAAACCAATGGAAGCCTTGCAGTTGCAAGAGGAGATTAAAGCAGCTGGTCACGATTGGCTATCACTCATTACTAAAACATGTACACAGGAGGACTTAGTATGACAAAACGGTTACA
>ERZ772917.1155-NODE-1155-length-16196-cov-4.807323_pt1 | contig 16196 bp, 11 predicted proteins | sample MGYA00511187_ERZ772917 | MGnify/ENA primary metagenome ERZ772917 (study PRJEB29015, sample SAMEA2737925) | human oral metagenome | biome: human oral; feature: human-associated habitat; material: dental | place: China | collected 2012 ... | reverse complement strand
AGGATTGCATCTCGGTGGAGGCGTAGTTGACGTGCAACGAGAGTTCGGGCCAGAGATCGTGGATCTTTCGGCCGAGCAGGTTCAGTTCGTGCGTGTCAGTGCGGACGGTCTCGCCCACGCAGAAGGCGCGGCGGAGGGAGCTGCTACGGTAGTCGATGTCGTGTGAGCGGGCAAAGTCGATCAGCTTGAGGATAAACGAAGGCACGCAGACACAGACAGTCGGGCGGAGGCGACGGATCATGTTCCATTGCAGTTCGGGTATGCCGTTGCCGACGCGGATGATGGCCGACCCGAGGCGGAAGCTGCCCAAGAGACACGCCTGCCCGGCCATGAAGCAGCGATCGTTAGTAGCCATAAGCTGGATAATGTCGTCCGGGCGACAGCCGCAGATCTCGTACGAGAGGTATTCGCTGAGCGCAAGGCGATCGAGGTCGCGGCGGGTGTCGGCAAAGGTGACCGGCTCGCCGAGGGTGCCGGAAGTGGTGACGTAGTCGAGGATCTCGGTGCGTGGCACGCAGAGGAAGTCTTCGTTGTGCCGTTGCAAGTCCTCCTTGGTCGTGACGGGGAGCTGTTGCAGATCCTCGATGCGTCGGATGCGGCTCACGTCGATGCCGGCTTCGGCGAATCGGCGTCGATAGAAAGGCGACCGTTCATTGACGTAAGCCAGCGTCTCGACCAGCAGTTTCTCTTGATAGGCTTTGATCTCCTCCTTGGGGAGATATTGGAATGCGATACTGTCCATAGGGTAAAACGAAAAGCTAAAAACGAATGATTACTGGCAATGCTGCTTCATGAGGCGTTCGACCACGGGATCACCCAGTTCCTTGGCGCGCTCGAACGCACGGCAACCTTCAGCCTTCTTGCCGCTGCGCACCAAGCAGAGCCCGAGGAGGCGATGAGCTGGAGCGAAGTCAGGCGCCAACGTCACGCAGCGTTGCAGACTCTGTTGCGCTTTCGCCAAGTCCTGCTTGCGGAGGTAGATCGATCCCTCCTCGGCCAAGTAGAGCACGTTTGTGGAGTCACCCGCTAAGGCTAAACGGATGTCGGCCAAGGCGCCATCCATGTCGCCAGCCCGGAACTTCGCCTGCTCGCGGTAGTAGTAGAAGCGCGGCAACACCTCGCCCCCGGTCAGCTCGTAGTAACGGTCGTAATCCTTCACTGCCTCGGCAAACTTCCCCATGCGCATCCGCATATCGACGGCGTCCATGAGGTACGTCGCGGCGTCGGTCGGGTTGATGGCCGTGGCGCGTGTGATGGCGCTGTCCATGAGCATAAACATGCGGACGGTGTCAGGCTTTTCGAGCTGCTCCTCGGTCTTGGCGGCCATGTAGAAGGAAGATGCCGAGGCGCCAGGACTTTGGTTGACGAGTGCGTAATCGGCGGCCGCCTTGGGGTAGTCGCCACGGAAGAAGGCAATGTCAGCCTCGAGCTGTCGGTAGAGCGGGCGATCATCAGCAGCCACAGCCTTTGCTATCCAGTCTGCCGCGCGATCCATTGTCCAGCCCTCGGCCGTCAGCGTAGAGTCGGCTGCGGCTATGCCATAGATCAGTTTCGCGCGGTTGTAATAGCCCTCCGCCACGTTCGACCCAAAGCGCTTCACAGCCGCGTCTAAGTCCGCTTCGGCGCGGGCCAAGAGCTGCAGCTCGTCGCCGACGTCGGAGAGTTTGCGACGCTGATAGACGTAGTGCGAGGCACGGCTGAGGTAACCGTCGGGCACGTCGGGGAAGGTGGCGATGAAGTCGTCTAATGTGGCCAAGTAGGCGTGCGCGTCTTGCTGCGTAGCGTAGAGCATGAGAGCCACGAGTGCCTCGTCGGGCGTGTCGGCCCAGGCCGTGCGTATGCCGATGGAGGAGTAGACTTTGTTCAGGACATCGGTTGCCGCCGGACGCAGATCCATGATGTAAGGCACACCGATGCCGTACGTCCGTCCCTTGCCCGCGGCGTCGGCCTGCGCTAAGGCAAACACTTCGCCGGCCTCGTTCAGCAGCGGCGCGCTGACCTGCTCACGCGTCAGGGGCATGTCCACGCGATAGTACCCGTAGCGATCTTTCACCTTCGTCACCTCCGAGATCGCAGCTGCGGCCGGCCCGACACCCTTAGCCGCTTTGGCGGGGACGAGGTAAGCCCGATCGCCCACAGCCGGCATGGCCTCCGCAGGCTTCAGTCCGCTGACCTTCTTCGGCACTTTCACCCGGAAGCGGATCACGTCGTATAGGTCATCCGCGCCAAGTATGCAGACCACCGGCAGGCGCCCGCCATCAGCGTCGGTCACGGTGGCTCGTTCGGCACCTATAAATAAGGTATAGTTCGAGACCGCCTCGCCCTGGTCGCCGACGAAGAAGCCCGTGCCGCGTGTAACATTTCCGCTTTTGTCCGTTGCTTCAATAGTGAAGACGGCTTTCCTCGCCTTCTCCGTCCACTTCGGCGCCTTCTGCGCCATCATCATACCACAGCTCTGCCAAAGTATCAGAGCGCTGATCAACCATTTGTTTCTGTTCATCTTCTCTATGTTGAAATTCATGCGCGCAAAAGTAAGCCTCCGCTGTTCGGGGCAAGCCGGCGCCGCCCGCCCCTCGTTGTTCGTGAACAATGGCACTCCTCCAAGTGGAAGTATCTCGTTGTTCGGAAACATTCAGGCTTTCCCTTGCGGAAAAATCGTTTTTTTCGGGAGCATCAGCTTTTTCCTTGCGGAAAAGCCCGTTGTTCGGAAACAATGGGGCCCTCTCCTCAAGTAGAAAGGAAAGTGTTTCGCCCAAAACAGATTTTTATAACCCTTCGTCCTATGAATATGAAAACAAGAACCCTCCTCCGGCAGCTGCGATGCCTGCCCCTTCTTGCATCGCTGTGTTTACTCTCCTTCGCCGCCCGTGCACAACAGGGCATCACCGGCCGCTTGACCGATGCCGCCGGCCAACCCGTGGCGCAGGCCGCCCTCATCCTCTCCGCCCCCGATTCCACTTACTTGGAGTCGGCCGTGAGCGAAGACGACAGCACCTTTCACCTGCTTTCCACGGCTCGCCCGTACCTGCTCACTGTGCAGCACCTTGCGTTCCAAGCCCGCACCATCGTCTCGTCCCTAAACGACCTCGGCACGATAGCCCTCGAGCCGAAGGAACAGGCGCTCGAGGAGGTCGTCGTACGCGCCGCACGCCCCACCGTCCGCATACAGGACGGCCGCCTGAGCTTCACCCCGCAAGGACTGACCAAATCGAAGATCCTCACCACCGCCTTCGACTTGCTGGCTGAGACGCCGGGGCTGAAATCGACCGACGGCGAGTCCATCAAACTCGTCGCAATGAACCAAACGCCCACCCTGCTTATCAACGGTCGCCCCTCAACGCGCGACGCGAGCGCCACCCTGCTCTACATTAAATCGTTGCCGGCCGACCGCGTCCTCCGCATCGAAGTGGCTCACACCGCGCCGCCGGAATGGAACGTCAAAGGCGCGGCGGTCAACATCATCCTCAAGGAGAGCCTCTCTGACCGTCTCACGGCGCAAGTCCAGACGCAGTGGGACAACAAACACGCGAACCGCTTCACCCAAACGGCTTCCGTTATGTATGCCTCGGGCAAGTTCTCCGCCGATCTGCTCTACCGCCTAAGCTCCGGGCACGAGATCAGCCGGACAAACATGTACGTACGGCACGCCGTCGGCAGAGACACGACCGACATACACAACGACGCCTCCTATCGCTCGCACACTCCGGCCGTCCACGACCTCTACCTGAACCTCGATTACGCCTTGGCCGACCGCCACCGCCTCAGCGTCTACTACAACGCACGCGTGACACCCAACGAAACGTTTGACGACAGCTCCGTCAGCACCCTCACCGGCCGCAGCGATCAGCACGGCACCCGCCGCGACCACCTCCAAAGCATCGCAGCCGAATACACCCTCCGCGGATGGCGCGCGGGAGCGGAATATCTCTACTCCGACAGCCGGAGGGACTACACGGGTACCGTCGCCGGTCGCCCCATCGCCTACGATCGCTTCCAACGTATCGACCGACTGCATGGCTACCTCCGCGGACGCCATGCACTCTCCGAACGGATCAGCCTGCGCTATGGCGCCGACTACACCCACACCCGCAACCACAGCGAACAGACCGGCGCCGCGCCCGTCACATCCGACGAAGACATCGCCAACGCCTACGTGGGCACGGACATCACCTTTGCAGGCGACCGCGCGAACCTCTCCGCCTCCCTCGCCGGCGAAGGCTACCGCATCCGGGACTACCGTCGGCAGTCGATCCTGCCCAACGTCTCCCTCAGCTATGCCCCGACGGACGACCACGCCCTCACGCTCGGCTGGCAGGCCTTCCACAACTACCCCGCCTACTGGTATCGCCAGACGTACCGCCGCGAGGTAGACGGCTACGAGGTTAACCTCGGCAACCCCGACCTGCGCGTGGCCCGATACAACATCGCAAGCCTGAACTACATCTACCGCTCGCGCTACGCCCTCAATGTCTACTACTACCACGTCCGCGACGCTTTCTTCACGCAGCTCTACCAGTCGCCCGACCGCTTAGAGCTGATCAAGCAAATCACCAACACAGATTTGTCGCATGTCTGGGTGCTGTCGGCCTCCGTCCCGGTCACCATCGGCAGCCGCTGGTTCCTGACCTTCGCCCCCACGGCTTACCACGAACACTACCGGACCGAGCACTGGCACGATCTTTCCTTCGACGTCGCGGGATGGGCGGGCGGTATGAACGTCAGCAGCCAGCTCAGTCTCCTCTCCCGCCCCCGCTTGACCTTCACCACCGACGGCTATTACTATTCCGGCGGCCGACAAGGCTTACAGAAATCCAGCGAGAGCTGGGGCGTCAATGCGGGTCTACAATTAGCACTGCTCAAGGAGGAATCGCTGCTGATCGCTCTCAACGTGAACGACCTCTTCGAGAGCACCACGTCGATAGCCCGCACCCGATACCAGTCTCAGTGGAGCGACTACGACTACACCGGTGGGATCAGTCGCTCCGTCAGGCTCCGCCTCACCTACCGCTTCAGTCGTTATAAGGAGAAGCAGCGCCGCGAGGCCGATCGCTCACGCATAGGCATCCAATAGCGGCTCGACACCCGCCCCCCACAAGGAACGATTGGAGGTAACGCACATATGCCTCCATCGAAATCTATTTCGTCGGGGATAATTTTGCAGCGGCAATGCATCCTTCTAATGCCCTCTTTATTGAGAGTTTGAATCCGGAGAAGGGAACCTTGTCGTACGATTTAACCACCACCTAAACTATTTCTTATGAATCGAAGCATTTCACTGTGTGCGATTGTTGCTGCCATCAACATCGCATTTGCCGGGCAATTGCCGGCTCAAGAGTCCCTGACAGGAAAAGGGAGCGAAAGCTCTTTTATTCAGCTGACCCTTGTGCCTCCGCTTAGCACGAACGGCTTTCGCTCGTATCGGTATTCAAATCACATCTCTATCAATCTGCTTGCAGGGCTTTCCCAAAACGAATACGGATTCGCTTTGGGGGGATTGGCAAACCTCGTTCGGGGGCAATCCAACGGATTTATGCTGGCCGGATTAGTAAACCATGTTGGAAACGGCGGCAGGGGAGCCATGCTTTCCGGCGGAATGAACATCGTTTACCGCCCTTATTCGGGATGGCTGTTTGCGGGACTGGCCAATGTGGCTCAAGACGTTGACGGATTCCAATTCGCCGGGTTGCTGAACAAGGCGAAGGACGTAAACGGTGTGCAGTTGGCCGGACTGATCAACGTGGCAGAAAACAGTGATTGCCCCATCGGTCTCATCAACATCATAAAGAACGGTGAGATGGGAGTCGCTGTCACTTATGACGAGATGGGCAGCGCCTTGCTCTCGTTCCGTTCCGGTGGGAAATACACTTACGGTATTGTCGGCATGGGGTATAACCACAAAACGCACGGGCGCTCTTATGCAGCACAAGTGGGTTACGGCGTGCACATCCCCTGCACCTCTTGGCTGAGGGTGAATAACGAACTGAAAGTCTCATGCTTCGGCTATTCCAACGATCCGCTCATCATTCACGACGATCACCTCAAAAACACAGTGATCCACGTTGGCTATTCACTGCTTCCGGCCTTTCGATTGCACTCTCACGTTGAACTCTTCGGAGGGCCGAGCATAAACTATGTAGATGCAGGATGTAAGAACAAAGAGACTTTACCCTCTCACTCACTATGGGAAAGTTCGGGGTCCGGCAGATTCCGACAGATCCATATCGGCTTCCAAGCCGGAGTCCAGTATGCTTTTTAACCCACCCCATTAATAAGAAGAATACGATGAATATTAAGTCAAGAATAATGGCACTGCTAAGCATCACGTTGGGTACCCTTTTACTGGGAGGATGCGACCGGGATCGCACAAAAATGACCCGTACGGTGGATCTCTCTGAGCCGATCCGGGAGATCGTCGTTGAAGGTTGCTGGACAGTTCAGATCTCTCCAAGCAGCGATGCCAAAGTGAGTCTCGAATACAGCTCTTTTCTAAGGAATAAGATCTCCGCAAAAGTGGACAACGGTTGCCTGAGACTGAAACTTCGCAATGCCTTTGTAGGTGTCACGCATGACGATCTGAAAGCCGCCGTAAGCCTGCCGAACGTAACGCGCATCAAAGCATCGGGCGCTGCACGTGTGGTTAGTGATGGACTTTTCCGTGGAGAATCGTTAAAGATCACCTTAAGCGGCGCTTCATCGCTGAGTGACTTTAATTACAAGGGACACAAAATAGAAATCGAGCTCGGCGGTGCATCGACGTGCCGCATGAAGGGCGAAGCCGAAAAGCTCGAGCTCTCCTCCGGAGGTGCATCCAAAACCTATATGCTTGATTTCATCACGGACAAATTAGACCTCGACATGGGGGGAGCCTCTCGTGCGGAGATGACAATCAACAAATCCGCAAATGGGAAACTGTCCGGCGCTTCCACTTTGACCTATCGCGGCAATGCAAACGTTTCTGAGCTCCAACTGAGAGGCGCCTCTAAAGTCAAACGCGTGCCGTAAGCGAGTCAGACAACTCTCCGAAATGATCAATAACAAGTCCTGCCGACAGGAAGAGGCGCCGTAGCCTCACTCCCGTCGGCAGGACTTTTCGTTTTCCCCACCACCTCCGCCCGTTGCGGGGGCGTATGCTATACGCCCTCCCTACGCCTACCGTGACGCCACAGCTGGTAACTGTTGATGATGTTCTGCCAGAGGATGTAGCCCGACGGTGCCACAGCCGTCAGCGGGTGGAGGTACGTCTGGGCCATCCAAATGGCGAGAATCGTGTTCTTCTGCCCGAGGCCTTGGCCGGACGAGATGGCGTCGCCGTAGTGCCGGCCGATGAGCCGACCAATGAGGAACTGCGCCACGCAGAGCACAAGCGACACGAGGAGTAGTCCCACCACGGCCTGCGGATTTTCGCCGCCATGATCGATCAGGAAGCGAACGGTGACGGACGTGACAATGAACAACGAAAAGGCCCACAAGTAAAACGACATGCGGGGCACGCTGAGCATGACGCGGCGCAGGCTGGGCGCAAACCGACGGATGGCGAAGGCCGTGAACAGGGGCAAAAGGAGGAGGGTGAAGACGCGTTTGCAGACGTACAGGAGCGCCTGAATGAAGGGCAAGTTTTCGCTGCCGTAAATGCCGATCAAGGAGAAGTAGACGGGGGCGACGGGCGCCACGGTGACGTTGCAAAGGATGACGTAGGAGGTGAGGAAGCCCACGTCGCCGCCTAACATGCCCGTGACGACAGGCGCGGATGCGGCCGTTGGCGTCAGCAAGCAGAGCAGCGCACCGCTCGCGATGATGCGGTCGACGGGACGCAGCAGCAGGTAGACGCCGCCGCTACCGATCAGCTGGACGAGCAGCAGCCAAACGTGCTCACGACGCAGACGGATGTCGCCCGGCTCGATCTTGCTGAAGGTGAAGAGCAGCATGGCGAAGATCAAGTACGGCGTCAGGAAGGCCAGGCGGCTGACCCACGGATAGGTCAGCGCGCCGGCCAACATGGCAATCGGCAGCATCCAGTCTTTGAAAAACTTCAGCATCCCTCCGCGCCCTTTCAGTCGATGGGGATGTATTGCACGAAGGCCTCGATGGCCTCGTAAGCCGCTAACCCGAGGTGCTTGTACATCTCGGCCGTGGCGCGGTTGCGATCCTCGGCGCGCTGCCAGAAGAGTCGCTCGTCGTCACCTAAGTACGGCGCGCTCTCGGCCTGCGACTGGTGCTTAAGGATGGCGTTTCGCTTGTAGCGCAGCTCCTCGGGACTGATGGGCACAGCCATCTCAATGTGGTCCATCTCCCACTCAGCCCACGCGCCACGATACATCCAAATGCGGCACTCCTTGAGCCATTCCTCGTCCTTCATCTCGTCCACGGCGGCCAAGACGGCATCAAGGCAGACCTTGTGCGTGCCGTGCGGGTCGGCCAGGTCGCCGGCCACGAACATTTGGTGCGGCTTCACCTCCGTCAGCAGTTGCTTGACGATGTCCACGTCGCGCTGCCCGAGCGGATGCTTCTTCACTAAGCCCGTCTCGTAGAACGGCAGGTCGAGGAAGTGCACATGCTCATCCTTCACGCCCGAATAACGGCAGCCGTGGCGCGCCTCCTCGCGGCGGATCGTACCCTTCATAAAGAGCACGTCGGGGCGCTCGGGCTGTCCGTCTTCCTTCTTCTCGTAACGCAGATAATGAATGATCTCCTCGGCCTTCTCGCGGATCGGCGTCTCGCCCGGTGTATAGCGGTCGCAGACGTCGCGCAAGTATTCGCAGTAACGGATCACCTCCTCGTCGCCCACGGCGATGTTGCCAGACGTCTCGTAGGCCACGTGCACCTCATGCTGCTGATCGCAGAGCCGGCGCAGCGTGCCGCCCATCGAAATCACGTCGTCGTCCGGGTGCGGACTGAACACGATGACGCGCTTCGGATACGGCTTGGCGCGCTCCGGACGGTTCGAGTCGTCAGCGTTGGGTTTGCCGCCCGGCCATCCCGTGATGGTGTGCTGGATGTCGTTGAAGATGCGGATGTTCACGTTGTAGGCCGAGCCGTAGAGCGCCAGCAGTTCGCCTAATCCGTGCTCACTGTAATCTTTGTTAGTGAGCTTCAGGATCGGCTTGTTGGTCTGCGCGCAGAGCCAAACGATGGCGCGGCGAATCAGCTTGTTATCCCACACGCAGGGCGTGACGAGCCACGGGTGACTGATGCGCGTCAGCTGCCCCGCGGCCGAAAGGTCAATCACGACCTTGGCGTTCGGGTGGTGTTGCAGGCAGGTCGACGGCACGGCATCGCTCGCGGGAGCCTCGATCGTCTCGCGAATGATGCGCGACTTGTTTTCGCCCCACGCCACGAGCACCACTTTGGCCGCCTCCATGAGCGTACCGAGGCCCATCGTGATCACGCCCGCGGGCACATTGTCGATCGACCGGAAGAGTTGTGCCGACTCCTTGCGCGAGGTGTCGTCCATGAGCACGAGGTGCGTGCGCGAGCTGACCGACGTGCCGGCGCTGTTCACCCCGATCGTCCCCGCCTGCCCCACGCCGAGCAGCATGCAGTCGATGCCACCACACTCGCGGATGCGTTGTTCGTAGCGCCGGCAGAAGTCGTAGATGTCGTTCTTGTCAATGAATCCGTCGGGGCTGTAGACGTTCCCCTGGGGGACGTCCACATGGTCAAGGAAGACCTCGCGCAGCAGGTGCATGTTGCTGTAAGCCTCGTTCGTAAGCGGATAAAACTCGTAGATGAGGAAGATGACCACGTTGCGCAGGCTGAGGCCCTCCTCGCGGTGCATGCGGATCAATTGTCGGAAGATGGGGTACGGCGACCGTCCGCCAGGCACGGCCAGGACAAAGGGTTTACCCTCGCGTTGGCGTTCGCGGATGCTCTTGGCCAGCTCGCGGGCCAACTCTCCGGCGCCCTCCTCCATGGTGGCGTAGATGTGCGTCTGGACCTTCTCGAATCGTGTCAGGAGGCTGTATTCGTAGGCGTTCTCCGGTTTGTAGTACCTCTCCGGCACGCGTGTCAGTGTGATTTGTGAGCTCAGGTTATTTCTCATTGCTGTATATAATATGTATGTATTTGTTGGGGCGCCAAAAGTAGCCGTGGACGACCATCCGGCAAGGATAAAACGCCCGACGACGCCTCTTGCCGATGCGCCTATAATAATAGATATAGGCGCCGCGCTGCATTTCGGGTCTTTTTCCCCCGCCGAAGCCCTGTCAGCACCGCAGCCAGCCGATTTTTTTTCGGAAAAAGACACGTGTAGCCCGCTGTCGGCCGATCTTTTCTCAAAAAGTACACGTACAGCCCGTAGCCAGTCGATTTCTTTTTCAATAAGGCCAAGTAATTAGTTCGGATAGCATCGTATTTTGAAATATGCAGTGAAACGATGCTTCAGATTATATCCTATCTTGAAATACGCTATGAAATGAGGCTTCTGATTATACTATATCTTGAAATATGATACTAAATGAAGTCCGGATAAATACTATATCTTGAAATACACTATCAAATGAAGTTCAGATAATACTATATCTCGAAATACGCTATCAAATGAAGTTCAGATAACACTATATCTCGAAATATAATACTAAATGAAGCTCAGATTATATCATATCTCTAAATATGGTACTAAACAAGTATTCGGATTATATCATATCTCTGAATATGGAGATAGATGAACATCTGATTACACCGTATTTCAAGATACAGACCTAATCGAAGGCTCATTTTACTCCATATTTCAAAATACGATGCTATCCGAACTGATAACTTGGCCTTATTGAAAAAGAAATTGGCCGGCTGCGGGCTGTACGCGCACTTTTTGAGAAAAGATCGGCCGGCCGCGGGCTGTACGCGTACTTTTTGAGAAAAAATCGGCTGACAGCGGGCGCTGACAGGGCTTCAGAGAAAATAAAAGGCCTGTCGCACGGTGGGGATAGGCCTCCGATGTTCCACAAAGGATCGGCGCGAGGTGCAGACAGGCCTCCGCTCCAAGCGGTCGAGAGAATTGGCGTAACTTTGCCCCATCAAAACAGTAAACAGATACATTCTAATCAAGAAAATATCGTCGTTATGGACAGTAAGATTCAGGAATTGACCGAGAAGATTTATCGGGAAGGCGTGGAGAAAGGCAACGAGGAGGCCGGGCGCATCGTGGCTGACGCCAAGGAGAAAGAGGCGAGCATGCTGCGCGAAGCGCGCACGGAGGCCGACGCCATCGTGGAACAGGCACGTCGGGAGGCGGACGAACTGCGTAAAAACACGGAGGCAGAGCTGAAAATGTATGCCGCGCAAGCCGTGGAAGCGCTCAAAACGGAGGTGGCCGACCTCGTCACAGACCGCGTGGTGCGGAAGGACGTGAAGGCTGCCACGGCGGATGCCGACTTCATGCGGCAGATGATGCTCGAAATCGCTCGCGAGTGGGCGAAAAACGGCGAGATGACCATCCAAACAGCCGACGCCGACAAATTGACAGCCTATTTCAAAGCCAACGCCGCGGAGCTGCTCAAGGGCGGCGTGCGGATCGAAGAGGTGAACGGTCGCAAGGCCTCGTTTGCCATCGCCCCGGCCGACGGCTCGTACAAGGTGCAGTTCGGCGAAGCAGAGTTCGTCGAGTATTTCAAGGAGTTCCTGCGCCCGCAGCTGATTGAGATGCTTTTCAGCAAATGAGTAAGTATTACTACCTGATCGCAGGGCTGCCCGAGGTGGCTCTGGACGACGGAAGGCGCCCCTACACAGTGGCGGACTTCAAAGCGGAGGTGATGCCGATGCTGTCGGCCACGGATCGCCCGCTGTTTTCCTGCTTTTTCCTTCAATATGACAACCGGAACGTGCTGTCGATGCTGCAACACGCGGAGACGGCATGGGACGCGCGCGGCACGGTGACTCGTGACGACGCGGAGGCGGTGCTGACGGCCCTGAAGACGGAGGAAGCGCTGCCCCGAACGGCTCTTCCGACGTATCTCGTGGACTTCATGCGGGAGTATCTTCAGGCCGCAGAAGAGGGACGGACGATGGACCCTGTGCTCTGGCAAGACCGGCTGTCGGCGCTCTATTTCCGCTATGCGATGGGGATGAAAAACGCGTTCGTCAGCGCGTGGTACGAGTTGAACCTGAACATCGCCAATGTGCTGACGGCGATCACCTGTCGGAAGCATGGACTGGACCGCGCGGAGTACGTCGTGCCAGCCAACGAGACGGCCGAGCTGCTGCGGACATCGAACGCGCGCGACTTTGGGCTGGGCGAATCGCTGGAATACCTGCCGGAGCTGATGCGCGTGGCCGAGGAACCGGACTTGCTAATGCGTGAGCGGAGACTGGACTTGATGAAATGGCATTGGCTGGAGGAGGCAACGTTTTTCAAGACGTTCGACTTCGAGAGCGTCTTTGCTTATCTGCTGCGCGTGGAGATGATCGAGCGGTGGGCAGCACTCGACGCGGCCACGGGCGAGGAGACATTCCGCAGCATGGTAGGCGCACTCAAGAAGGGTAGCGCCACGGTGCTGGACGAATTCAAACGAAATCATACAAAATAGATATACAGAGAATGACAACGAAGGGAACTGTGAAGGGCATCGTGTCGAACCTGGTCACTGTGGAAGTGGACGGGCCGGTGTCACAAAACGAAATATGCTACATCACCGTGGGCGGCGTGCGCCTGATGTCCGAGGTGATCAAAGTGATTGGGCGCAACGCCTATGTGCAGGTCTTCGAGAGCACGCGCGGCATGCGCGTCGGCGACGAGGCAGAGTTCATGGGTCACATGTTGGAGGTGACGCTCGGGCCGGGCATGCTCTCGCGCAACTACGACGGGCTGCAAAACGATCTGGACAAGATGGACGGCGTCTTCCTCAAGCGCGGCGAGTACACCTACCCCCTCGACGACGATCGCCTGTGGGACTTCAAGCCGCTGGCTAAAGTCGGCGACACAGTCGGGGCTGGCTCGTGGCTCGGCGAGGTGGAAGAGAACGCACAGCCGCACCGCATCATGGTGCCGTTCAAGTTTGAGGGCACATATAAGGTGAAGTCTGTGGTCAAAGCGGGACAATATCCCGTGACGCACACAATCGCCGTGCTGACGGACGAACAGGGCGCTGAGCACCCGGTGACAATGATCCAAAAGTGGCCGGTGAAGCGCGCCATCACGTGCTATAAGGAGAAGCCTCGGCCGTACAAATTGCTTGAAACGGGCGTGCGCATCATCGACACGGTGAACCCGATCGTGGAGGGTGGCACAGGCTTCATCCCCGGCCCGTTCGGAACAGGTAAGACAGTGCTTCAGCACGCCATCTCAAAACAGGCCGAAGCAGACATCGTAATCATCGCGGCCTGCGGCGAACGTGCCAACGAGGTGGTAGAGATCTTCGTAGAGTTTCCCGAGTTAGTTGACCCGCACACGGGCCGCAAGCTGATGGAGCGAACGATCATCATCGCCAACACCTCGAACATGCCCGTGGCTGCGCGTGAGGCATCGGTCTACACGGCCATGACTATCGCAGAGTATTACCGCAGCATGGGCTTGAAAGTGTTGCTTATGGCAGACTCCACATCGCGCTGGGCACAGGCGCTCCGCGAGATGTCGAACCGACTCGAAGAGCTGCCGGGACCGGACGCATTCCCGATGGACTTGTCTGCGATCGTGGCCAACTTCTACGCTCGCGCCGGCATGGTGGTGTTGAATAATGGAAAGACCGGTTCGGTGACGTTCATCGGTACGGTGTCGCCTGCGGGTGGTAACCTGAAAGAGCCGGTGACGGAGAACACGAAGAAGGTGGCGCGTTGTTTCTACGCCCTCGAGCAGGCACGTGCCGACCGCAAGCGTTACCCGGCCGTCAACCCGATCGACAGCTACTCGAAATACTTGGAGTACCCCGAGTTTGAAGCCTACGTCTCGGAACACATCTCGCCCGAATGGCTCGGCATGGTGAACGAGGTGAAGACGCGTATGCTGCGCGGCAAGGAAATCGCGGAGCAGATCAACATCTTGGGCGACGACGGTGTGCCGGTGGATTACCACGTGACGTTCTGGAAGTCGGAGCTGATCGACTTCGTCATCCTGCAGCAAGACGCCTTCGACGCCACCGACTCGGTAACGCCGCTCGAGCGTCAGGAGTACATGATGAAGCGCGTGATCGACATCTGCCACCAAGACTTCGCCTTCGATAACTTTAGCGAGGTAACGGACTACTTCAAGCGACTGATCAACATGCTCAAGCAGATGAACTATTCAGAGTTCCGCAGCGAACAGTTCGAGAATTACAGCCGGCAGGCCGAGACGCTCCTTCAGGAGGCTGCCGCCGAGTCGAAACAATAAGAATCAAGTGAGATATGGCAACAAAAGCATTTCAAAAGATATTTACGAAGATCACGCAGATCACCAAGGCGACATGCTCGCTGAAGGCTACCGGCGTGGGCTACGACGAACTGGCTTCGGTGGACGGTAAACTGGCGCAGGTGGTGAAGATCGCCGGCGACGAAGTGACGCTACAGGTATTCTCCGGCACCGACGGCATTCGCACAAACGCCGAAGTGGTATTCATGGGCAAGGCTCCGTCGCTCAAGGTAGGCGACCAGCTGGCGGGACGTTTCTTCAATGCCTATGGCGATCCCGTGGACGGCGGCCCCGTGCCTGAGGGACGTGAGGTAGAGATCGGCGGCCCATCGGTAAACCCTGTACGCCGTAAGCAGCCGTCAGAATTGATCGCTACAGGTATTGCCGGCATCGACCTGAACAATACGCTCGTGACGGGGCAGAAGATCCCCTTCTTTGCCGACCCTGATCAGCCGTTCAACGAGGTGATGGCCATGGTGGCCCTGCGCGCCCAGTCGGACAAGATCGTCCTCGGCGGCATGGGTATGACGAACGACGACTACCTCTTTTTCAAGAACACCTTCAGCAATGCCGGTGCACTCGACCGCATCGTCAGCTTCATCAATACGACCGAAGACCCATCCGTGGAGCGCATCCTTGTGCCTGACATGGCGCTGGCAGCCGCGGAATATTTCGCCGTAGAGAAGCACGAGAAAGTCTTGGTGCTGCTGACCGACATGACGAACTATGCCGACGCGCTCTCCATCGTGTCGAACCGTATGGATCAGATCCCATCAAAGGACTCCATGCCGGGCTCGCTCTATTCAGACCTCGCCAAGATCTATGAGAAGGCCGTGCAGTTCCCCGACGGCGGATCGATCACCATCATCGCCGTGACCACACTCTCCGGTGGCGACATCACGCACGCCGTGCCCGACAACACGGGTTACATCACCGAGGGACAGCTCTACCTGCGACGTGACAGCGACGTAGGCAAGGTCATCGTCGACCCGTTCCGTTCGCTCTCCCGACTGAAGCAGTTGGTGACGGGCAAGAAGACACGTGAGGATCACCCGCAAGTGATGAACGCGGCCGTGCGACTTTATGCCGATGCCGCCGACGCCAGAACCAAAATGGAGAACGGTTTCGACCTGACGGATTACGACAATCGTGCCCTGGCCTTCGCCCGTGATTACTCTGAGAAGTTGCTCGCCATTGACGTCAACCTCAACACAACGGAGATGCTCGACGTGGCGTGGACCCTCTTTGCCAAGCATTTCAAGCAGGAGGAGGTCAACATCAAACAGGCGCTTGTGGACAAGTATTGGCCGACGGCGAAATGAGCGAACGCTTCGCAGTGAACTGTCATGGCTATTAAATTTCAATACAACAAGACCTCCCTTCAGGGCCTCGATAAGCAACTGAAGGTGCGCGAACGTGCCCTGCCGACGATCAAAAGCAAGGAGAGCGCGCTGCGTATGGAGGTGAAGCGAACGAAAGGCGAAGCTGCGGCGTTGGAGGATCGGTTGGAGAAAGAGATTCGGAACTATGAGTACATGATGGCCCTCTGGAATGAGTTTCGACCCGACCTGATCTCCGTGGAGGACGTCCGACTATCGACGCGAAAGATTGCCGGCGTGCCCATCCCCGTGCTCGATGGTGTGGAGTTTCGCATTGCACGCTACAGCCTCTTCAGCGCCCCCTCATGGTACGCTGACGGCATCGAGCTGCTCAAGACGATGGCCGAAACAGGCATCGAAGCGGAGTTTACCAACCTGAAGCTCGACATGCTCGAACGTGCCCGCCGACGCACCACACAGAAGCTGAACCTCTTCGAAAAGGTGCAGATCCCCGGCTACAAGGACGCCATCCGTAAGATCAAGCGCTTTATGGAAGACGA
>ERZ772917.1154-NODE-1154-length-16209-cov-41.758636_pt1 | contig 16209 bp, 10 predicted proteins | sample MGYA00511187_ERZ772917 | MGnify/ENA primary metagenome ERZ772917 (study PRJEB29015, sample SAMEA2737925) | human oral metagenome | biome: human oral; feature: human-associated habitat; material: dental | place: China | collected 2012 ... | reverse complement strand
GCTGTTGATATATCAGTAAGCTATCCAGTGCATGTGGTAGTTTATACGGTGCCAACCTGTCCAGCTGATGCTAGTTAGGCTAACCTGACATACACAGAGCGTTATTACACCTTAAGTCCTCTTTGCGGTTGTTAGTATTAAGTATCGTGCTGGGGTCTGAGGAGACCACCTGTACTGCTCGTACAAACCTGGACTATATGTGGAGGGAAATTATAGGCCATGCCCTATTACTCTTAATATCTGCCAGACGTACCTGGGGATCATTATGCTATAATTGCCGACATGAATGATGACTCTGAGCAAACCAACCAAAATCTGCCGACACCGACCGAAGAAACCCCTGATACCACCGAGACTACCAAGGCTCTTGACCCTACCGATATTGCAACCTCTGCCACCCAGCCAAGCTTTGACCTCTTCGCCTGGGCAAATCAACTGGCTCGCCTCAAGAACGACCTGAAGGTTGAGCTCTTCCTGATCAATAAGCACTATACCGTTTATCATCTAGCCGTCGCCAATGCTCTCCAGCCCCAAGTCGCCCCCGTCTTCATCGTTGACCTGCTCAGCGAAATCGAGAAAGGCGCCGGGCTGGGGCTGGAAGTACGAGCTTACGAGCAGTCCGAGAGTGAGCCCGGAGTCTTACTCTATTCGACTTGCGGGCAGGTGAGTAATGCCGGACATATCTTAAATGTCATCGAGCATGAGCGCACTAGCATCGAGACCTTTAACGAGTACGACTACGAGCTCAAGAATATCAAGCTAATAGCAGCCCGTTTTACCCACCCAGAGATTACCCCTTTCTATGTTTGCAAACAGATCGCCGGGTCAGGTAGCCTCAATGAGCGAACCGCCTGGGAGATCGGCGAGGATGGCAAGCTGCAGCAGTTTAGCGCTGCTAGCGCCTTTAAGATCCCTCTTGACAACCAGGTTCTGATCGCCGGCAATGGCGACAATGACGCCGACCGACGAATCTTCGCCTTCGCCCCGAAGAAATTTGAGGCGATGTTTGGCTACAATTACAAGAAGCAGGCTATCGCCGACAAGAAGGTTGAGCAGATCTTGTCTCGCTACCGGCTTAACTTCCCGGAAGGACAAGACCTCAATACCATGGTGTCGGGTCATCCTAAGCTGATCAACAAACTCCAGAATCTAGAACTCGGCACCAAGACTCAGGAAGAGTTGGTTGACTACGGCGAAGAGATGGGGCTGGATCTGATGACCACTGACGAAGGCGCTATCATCATTATGGATAGCCGAGACATCGAGACCTTCGTCGGCTTGCTTAATGACGACTACATGACCAGCGACCTAACTGGGCTAAAGTACGAGATCAAAGGCAAGAAACTACTAGAAGATCGCCCGACAGACGAATAAGCTCTGAAATCACTAATCAAAAAGCCCGCCCAGAAGCAAGGGTGGGCATCGCTTCTGTAGCGGGCTATTTGACCTCTCGACGCACCATTCCGGCTACTGACAACCAGTAAGCGCAACCCACCTCACACTTGGGGCTCGCCGGTCAAGAGGGTTAGATACGTGCCGACTAGCTGTCGCCGAAGCGATAGCTAAAAGTGGAGGGTAGAATACTTCGAGTCTGCACGTAGCCTAACACTAATTAGTGTTATGATAGGGGGTATAATGTGCTAGTCGGGCGTTAGCAGTGGCTATCACCCGATAACGCTGATATATTAGCACGCTTTGTCGTGATTGTCAACTACTTTAGCAGGATAATGGATAACATCAAGCAAATACTCCCTCATGACGACGATTTTCTCCAGCGGACGACTGTCATTGACAAGCCGGCTAAGAAGCTGTGGTACATCGGTAGTATTCCACCGCTCACACCGACCGTCGCCGTCGTCGGTAGTCGCAAGCCGACCAGCTATGGCAGAGCTGTCAACGCCCGGATCACCGGCGAGCTAGCTCGGCACGGAGTAGTCATCGTCAGCGGACTAGCCATTGGTCATGACGGGCTGGCTCACCGAGCTTGTCTCGACGCCGGCGGCACGACCGTAGCCGTCTTGGGCAATGGACTGGCTCATATCTACCCGCAGACCAATCGCACGCTAGCTCAGCGCATCGTTCAGGCAGGTGGCGCCTTGATCAGTGAATATCCGCCCGAGGCGCCGGTCTTACCTCATCAGTTCTTGGAGCGCAACCGTTTGATCAGCGCTCTCGCCGATATCGTGGTGGTGATCGAGGCAGGCGAGCGCTCCGGTACACTCAATACCGCCTCACACGCCTTGACCCAGGGTAAGGAGGTGATGGCGGTGCCAGGCAACATCACCTCGCCGCTATCGACCGGCTGCAATAGATTGATCGCCCAAGGTGCCGGCCCGGTACTCACAGCGCAGGACATCTTAGATCGCCTGCCACTCGCTAAGACAGAAAACCACCCCGACCACCGGACCAAAGAAGTCGCTCAGGTTCGCTTCGACTCGCCTGACAGTCAGACCATCTACGACCTGATCGTTCAGGGTGAAAGCGATGGCGACCGCCTACTAAGCAAGAGCGGCCTCAGCACCAGTCAGTTCAGCCTTGCCTTAACCATGCTAGAGCTAAACGGCTACATCGTAGCCCTGGGCAACAACACCTGGGGCAAGCGCTAGCCGGAAGTCGCTCAAGCTTGACGACTACCATAGGTAATATTACAGTAGTGATTGTTACCTCAGAGTGAGGTAATCTAGCGCCATGCGCTAGCCAAATCGAGGGGAAGGAGGGGATAATGAATCCCCGCAAACCTCTTAAACCCGGAGATCTCCTGGTGGATATCCGGGTCAATGGCCGGCTCGTTGAGAACTTGAATCACAACGAGTTGGTGGCGGTATTCGCTCAAACGAGCGGATACCAGCTGATCGAGGGCCTGCGCTATCGCTACGTGCGCTTCGACTGGCATAGCGGAGAGCACGGGCGCAGACCCTCTCGCACCAAGCTTGTCCACCTTGAGCCGCCCAAGGTGGACAGGCAAAGGGCTATGCGCATCAACTCCGATGGAGTGATGCTATTGGGGTGGTCGGTCATGGAGACCGGCCAAACGATAAAGCTTTCCATCCGTTCGGATGGAGCAGCTATCGTCGTCGAGTGACTACCCCCCAAGCCCTCAAAGCCCCGACCGGATTCGTTCGGTCGGGGTGTTTTCTGATTGTGCTATACTTGACCAAATGAAAACAACCAAGATCAAGAACCTGATTATCGTCGAGTCTCCCGCCAAAGCCAAGAAGATTGAGAGCTTCCTCGGCAGCGACTATACCGTCATGGCCAGCATCGGTCATATCCGCTCCATCGCCAAGAAAGCCGCTGGCGGTGTCAAGCCGATTGATACCGAGCACGACTTCGCCACTATTTATGAGATTGACCCCGAGAAGCGGAAAGTGGTCAAAGAGCTGAAAGACGCTGTCAAGCAAGCTGAGACCGTTTGGCTGGCCTCAGATGAAGACCGTGAGGGAGAAGCGATTGCTTGGCACCTCTGCCAGGTGCTGGGGCTTGACCCGGCCAAGACTAACCGCATCACTTACCACGAGATCACCAAGGAGGCTATTACCGAGGCGCTGGCTCACCCCCATACAGTAGATATGAACCTGGTCTATGCTCAGCAGGCTCGCCAGATCTTAGATAGGCTGGTCGGCTTTGAGCTGAGTCCGGTAGTCTGGCGTAAAGTCCCGGGGGGCAAATCAGCCGGGCGAGTCCAATCACCGGCAGTTCGCTTGCTGGTCGAGCGGGAGCGAGAGATTGAACACCACCAAGCTACCTCTACTTATAAGACAACCGGCGTGTTTAGCGCCGACAGTCAGAGCTTCAAGGCGACTCTTGACACCGACTTTGCCGACAAAGAGCAGGCCAGGCAGTTCCTAGCCGGTCTACCCGGCAGCACATACACCGTAGCCGACATAGCCAAGACGACCGGCACCAGACGCCCTTTGCCACCTTTCACCACTAGCACCTTACAGCAGGATGCCAACAATCGCCTCGGCTACAGCGCCAAGGCGACCATGAGCATCGCCCAGGGGCTGTACCAGAGCGGCTATATCACCTACATGCGAACGGACTCGGTCAACTTGAGCAACCAAGCCCTGGCTCAGATGACCGACTATATTAGTAAGACCTATGGTGACAGATATCATCAATTCCGCACCTTTACCACCAAGACTGCCGGCGCTCAGGAGGCACACGAGGCTATTCGCCCGACCGATATAGCCAGGGAGTCCGTACCGGGTGACAGCCGAGCCCAGAAGCTTTACGACCTGATTCGTCGGCGCACTCTGGCTACCCAGATGGCTGACGCTAAGATTGACCGAACGACCATCACCATCGACATTAGCCGGCACCAGCCCAAGTTTACCGCCAAAGGGGAAGTACTGGTCTTTGACGGTTCCTTAAAGGTCTACGGTAGCAGTAAAGACGAGATCTTGCCCGACTTAGCCACCGGTCAAGCTGTAACGACGAGCGAAATCATCGCCCGACAGACCTTCAGCCGACCGCCGGCTCGCTACAGCGAAGGCTCGCTGGTTAAGAAGCTGGAAGAGCTGGAGATTGGTCGCCCCTCCACCTACGCCACCATCCTGAGCAATATTCAGCTGCGAGGCTACGCTAAGAAGGGCGACAGCGATGGGGTAGAGCGACAGGTTAACGAGCTGTTTCTCCAGGGCGACCGGCTGAGTGAACGGACTGTCCACGAAAAAACCGGCTCAACCAAGGGCAAGCTAGTACCAACCGATAGCGGCATCATCCTCTCCGACTTTCTGGTTGACTATTTTAACGACATAGTTGACTACGACTTCACTGCCGGCATCGAGAACGAACTTGACCAAATAGCCGACCATCAGCTGGATAAAGTCAAAATGCTCCGCCGGTTCTACGACCCCTTCCATGACAAGATCAAAGATAGCGATAAGATTGAGCGTTCCAGCGTAGCCGGTCAACGACTGGTCGGCACCGACCCCAAGGACGGTCAGCCCATCTATGCTCGCATGGGGGCATACGGCGCTATGCTCCAGAAAGGTGATAGCTCTCAGGAAGACGCCAAAGTGACCTTTGCCAATATGCCCGAGGGGGCAAGCATTGCCACCGTCACTATAGAGCAAGCCGTCAAGATGTTTCAGCTACCCCGGAAAGTCGGTACGACAGCTGACGGACAAGAAATCATCGCCAATATCGGGCGCTTCGGTCCGTACATCAAGGTAGGTAGACTCTTTGTCAGTATCAAGCCGGAGTCGCCCTTTGAAATCAGCGAAACCAAGGCTAGAGAGCTATACCAAGCCAAACTGGAGGCTGAGGCAGCCAGGCATATCGCCAGCTGGGGTGAGGTCGAAGTCCTGAATGGTCGCTACGGACCATATGTCACTGATGGCACTAAGAATGCCAAGATACCGAAGGATACCGACCCGAAGTCTCTGACGGAGGAGCAGGCCAGGCAGCTGCTCGCCGACGCTCCCGCCCGGCCGGCCAGGCGACGAGGCAGAAGGAAAACGTCGTAAACTACATTTGCCCGTATCACCTTTGAGCTGACACTATTTTTCCCTATGGTCCAGAGCAGACCGTATGGTCTCCTGTATATATTAGTTTTCCGCACGAGCAGTACGGGTGGTCTCCTCAGGCCTGGCGACGTAGCGAGCACCACTGGCAATTGCTAGCTTACTGCTGTATCAACAGCCTTCGTCAACCACACTGTACTACTCGTACCTAAGAATGCTTGCTTCAACTGAAGTTAGACCAAGAAATGAGACTGGGGAAATTATGTGTGTCAACGCTCTAGCCAGAGTAACTCACCTAGCTTCCTCAGGCCTGGCGACGTAGTAAGTACCACTGGCAATTGCTATCTTACTGCTGTATCAACAGCCATCGGAAGCTTAGGTGAGCTACTCTGGCACATAATAATCCTTAATGCATAATGCATAATAAGGGTGTCTTTTGTCCTTCATCTACATCGTCATTTCCTGAAGACTGTGCACGCTTGAAGCTCAGCAGCACACGAGCCAGCCAGGCGGGTCTGAAGGAAATGATGACGAGACGAAGAGTGAGAGGACTAGTGAGCTAGTACAAGCCTAAAACATTCGCCCGCTAAATATGATAAGATAACTAGTGATGATACAGTGGCTGTTTACCTTCTTTACCCAGTGGTACATCTGGATGCCTCTCGTCGGCATCCTCAGCATCTTGACCTGGCGCAACTACCATAGCCTTAACGACCCCGGCGATGCTTACGACTACGTCCTCCTGGCTCTAGAAATCCCTCGAGACAACGACAAGAAAGAGCTCTCCGCCGAGCAACTCTTCGCTTCCTTGCACGGTATCCTCCGCGACAAGCAGGAGCTCCACCGAGCCACCGGCGTCCAGGAGCACCTCTCGTTTGAGATCGCCAGTGTGGGAGGGCAGATCCGTTTCTATGTCCGTACCCCTAAGCATCTGCAGAACTTCGTCGAAGGGCAAATCTACGCCCAATATCCGACCGTCCAGATCCAGCCGGCTGAGGAAGACTACGCTGACGGCATCAATGCTCACCGAGCCACGGCAGTTGACGAGCTGGTCCTGACCGATAACGAATTCTTACCCATCCGGACTTTCCAGGCGTTCGACGTTGACCCGTTAGCCGGCATCACTGCCGCCTTGACCAAGCTGGGCAGCAACGACGAGGAGATCTGGGTGCAGATCCTCGTCCGACCCATACCGGATAGCTGGCAGAAAGATAGTGCCAAGTACGTCGCTCGCTATCGTAGCGGCTTTGGCTCGTCACTCCGCTCGGGTGCTTTCTACTACGTCCTCCAGGCACTGGAGGCACTCTGGCAACCGCCCGAAGGAAATGACAAAAACGCCGAGCTGTCTGACCGTGACAAGCTGCGGATTAGCGAGATGGAGAAGAAATCGCAGAAGCTGGGCTATAAGGTCTGTATCAGGCTAGCTTACCTCGGACACGACCAAGACTCGGCTCGCATCCAGATGAATGCCGTGGCGAGCGCCTTTAAGCAGTTTAACTCGACCAGCCTTAATGGCTTCAAGTTGGCTACTCAGCCTCGCTACGATCGGGCGGCGCTCGACCTCTGCGCCAAGCGATCTTTCCCGGATGGCACAGGCTTTATCTTAAATATCGAGGAGCTGGCCAGTGTCTTTCATCTACCACACATGAACGTCGAGACGCCTAGCGTAGTCTGGGCTAATTCAAAGACCGCCGAGCCGCCGACCAATCTACCGGTACTTGATGGCGACCCGGTTCACGACCGGGATATCAGTGCTTTCGGACTAACTAACTTCCGAGGTATGCAAAAGCAGTTCGGCATCCTGCGAGCTGACCGAAGCCGTCATATGTACATCATCGGGCAGACCGGTACAGGTAAATCGGGCTTGCTTGAGCTGCTGGCCTTATCAGATATCTACCACAACCAAGGCTACGCCATTATTGACCCGCACGGTGACTTCGCCACCGATAACCTCAAGTTTATCCCGTCCTCACGAGTTAATGACGTAGTCTACTTTAACCCCGCCGACACCGACCACCCGATCGGCTTTAACCCGATGGAGGTCTACGACCCGAATCAACGCAATAATATCAGCTCAGAGATCATCGGGGTGATGAAGCGAATGTTCGGCGAGAGCTGGGGCCCACGACTAGAGTATATCTTGCGCCATACCCTGCTCGCTCTACTGGAATACCCCGACACCACCATGCTGGACATCAACCGCATGCTAACCGATAAAGACTTCCGCAGTCGGGTGCTATCTCAGGTCAAGGATACCGTGGTGCTCCAATTCTGGCGAGTCGAATTCGCCGGCTGGAATGAGCGCTATGTCTCGGAAGCGATTGCCCCGGTGCTGAATAAGGTCGGTGCTTTCGTTGCTAACCCGGTCATCCGCAATATCATCGGACAGCCCAAGTCCAGCTTCAATATCCGCCAGATCATGGACGAAGGCAAGATCCTCATCGTTAATTTATCCAAGGGACTGATCGGCGAGGACAACGCCGCCATCCTGGGCTCTTTCCTAGTAACTAAGATCCAGCTGGCCGCCATGAGTCGCTCGGATATTCCTCGGATAGAAGATCGGCGACCTTTTTACCTATATGTCGACGAGTTCCAGAACTTCGCCACCGACTCTTTCGCCGTAATCTTGTCCGAGGCTCGTAAGTACGGACTCAACCTCACCGTCGCCAACCAATACATTTCTCAGATGGAAGATACCGTACGAGACGCTGTCTTTGGCAATGTCGGCACTATGGTCTCGATGCGAGTCAGCCCGGAGGATGCACCAATCTTAGCCCAGCAATTCGCCCCTAATTTCGAAGCGCAGGACATCTTGCAGATGAATAATCGCCATCTCGTCTGCGGCATGATGATCAATGGCGAGAAGATGCCTGCTTTCTCCGGCACCACCCTCAAGCTTCCGGAAGCGGGGAAGGGCTACATCGACCAAATTATCGAGCACTCCAGGGCTAATTACACCCGTCCCAAAGCGGAGGTGGAGACAGAGATTGCCGAGCTGGTCACTCCACCGATGGGACTAATGTCCAGAACCGCCCGAGATAAGGCGAAGAAAGCCCTCAAAGAGCAGCAACAAGCCGCCGCTCAGTCAACCGCCAACCAGCTGAAGAATATCAGCAGCCTGATGGCGCAGATCCGTCAGACCGCCCAAGCCGGTGACCCTGATAGCATGAAGATTGAGCCGGCTCACGAGACCGGCAAGAGCAGTGGCAATAGCAACGGTAGCGGTGGTGGCGACAAGACCCGCTCCGGTGGCAGTCAGACAGGGCAGGGTAGTCGGGGCGGTCAGAATCAAGGTAATAAGAATCAGCCCAAGAAAAATAAGAATAAAACCAACAAGCATAATCGTGGGGCGGATAAAGGCGGACAAGCCGGCCGGACGATTCCCGCAGCTCCCGTCAGTCAGCCAAGCTCACCGACCAGCTATGTCAGACCGAGTCGCCCCTTACCTCAGCCGCACCCAAGTCAGCCCGCCAAGCCGGATAAACCGGCCTCAGTAGCACCGCCCACCACCCAAGTTCACGAAATCAGGTTTCATTAGAGCAGGCAATAAAAACCCGACCCTTCGCCTTGATGGCCGGGGTCGGGCAAATGAACTGCCGGTGGTGGATAACGGCAGTTCACGTCACGGGTGGCTAGTGAGCTAGCTATTTCTTCTTGCCATCGCCGATAGCGATCTTGTGTGGCTCAGGTAGCTTGGCCATTGGGATAGTGACCACCAGCTTGCCGTCAACCATATCTGCCTTGATCGCCTCTCGGTCGGCCCGCTCGGGCAGAGTGATGGAGCGGTAGAAGCTGTTCGAGCTCTCTCGCACGAAGTACTTCTTGTCCTTGTCCTCTTCTTTATCATGACGCTCGGCGCTGATCACCAGATTGTCCTTGTCGATGCTGATATCGACATCTTCTTTGTCAAAGTTGGGCATGTGGGTCTCGACCACCAGGTTGCCCGCCTTCTGATATACATCAGTCACCGGAATGTTGCTGGTCATAGTCGGCAACAGTAGGTCGTCACCGAAGAAGCGGCGCTGCAAGCTATTTAGCTCCTCAAACGGGTCATCATACTTGATTAAGCTGCTCATATTTTCCTCCTTTTATTACGATGGTATCACCATCTGCTAGTAGTATAACTAGTTGGCACTCCCTCGTCAAGAGTGCCAGCATAAGCGTCTTGAGGAAGAAATACGGGGCGATGCGAACATCGCCCCTCCAAGAAGTGAATAGACGCTGGCTACAACTCAATGCGATAGACATCACCCCCGATCTGCACAAGTGCGCAGGACTGATTGAGCCTGCGCATCATCTTCTCCACGAAGGAGAAGAACGGCCTTCTGCAATACGGGTCACCTCCCCGCAGATGGGTCTCAAGCCGCAATGCGACCTGGGAGCCACCCAATTTCTCCTGGCACGTCTGGTGTACCAGGAAAAAGGTAACGTTTTCGAGCTTATGGTCAATTGACTCATTGCGAATCCATTGACCAATCTTGCTCAGGTCGACGTCCCCCTCGTAACGAGGGAAGCCGTCACCCAGGGCGATAACGATACTTGCCGCTATCGCCCTCCGGAACTTCCTTGTAGACATATCAACCACCTCTCTGACAGCACCGCAGTACCATCGAGTCCTTGGTCACAGCCTGTCTGTGACCTCACAGGGAGCAGGGGAGACCTACACCCGGCGAGACCACAGACATATCCATCCACTTCACCTTAAAGTACACCGCACCCACCTACAGCACTACTATCATGACACATCTGGCAGAAAAGTAAACCCAGCACGATACATAACGTTATGCTCGCATAGGTAAGGAAGTTGCGTAATCATGCTTCATTGTGATTAGTTAGTTTCACCAGCATCAGCTGGGCAAGCCCGACAGCCCAGCTGATGCGTTAGCTAAGCTAGCTGACTATGACAAAACATGACTGTGCACCTTTTCGCCTGGACAGCAGAGCATCATGCATCCTGCCGGGCTGCTGGGCAGGCCCGGCATGATACCGATAAGCACCGACCAACCCGAGAAGACACTCGGCTATTGCAATCCGGCCTTGATACTCTATAATGAAAATGTACACTCATGGGAGCATGATTGTATAACTATCTGAATTGCTTAGGTTTCTATAATAATTTAGTAGAAATACTAAAGCAAAGCTCTAATCCGTCTCTTTATGAGACGGATTATCTTTGTCTATAGGCTACTTAACTCAAAGAGGCTATAATAGAGGCATGGATGATGGTATAAAGTATTCCCTAGGACTCGACATTGGCACGACATCAGTCGGTTGGGCGGTAGTTAATCTAGATAAAGAACGAATCGAAGATCTGGGTGTCCGTATTTTTGAGCGTCCGGAGAACCCAAAGAATGGCAAATCATTAGCTGAACCCCGCCGTACTGCCCGTAGCACACGACGTCGCTTGCATAGGCGCCGCCAGAGACTTAATTATCTAAAGCAGTTCTTTATTAACCAGGGATTACTGACAAAGCAAGAAGTCGACAACATCATCGGCTCCGCCCACACCAAAGCCTGGCATCAGGCGCACGACCCCTATCAGCTAAGAGTCAAGGGGCTGACCGAAAAACTATCACCGGACGAGCTCCTAATCGCTCTCTATCATATTGCTAAACGACGTGGCTACAAATCCAACCGTAAGTCTATTGAGCAAAGCGATACTGCCGGTGACGGCAAAAAGGTGAATGGTGCTATCAGCAAGAACGACCAAATATTATCTGAGATGAAATACAGTTCGGTTAGCCAAGCACTCCTAACCGACAATCGGTTCAGAGAGCGCAAACGTAATACTATTGATGATTATCGCTGCTCTTTCTCTCGAGTAGATTTTCTCGACGAAATAAGACATATCCTTGACCGACAGAAAGACTTTTACCCCAACGAACTCAGCATAGACCACATAAATCAACTGCTCGGCATAGATGTATATCACGACGAAAATGGTCAGCCGATTCCGATAGATCACAAGCTAACCAATAACGATATCAACCGACTGACCAAGCATGGTCAAACCACGCTAAATGGTATCTTCTATCAGCGCCCATTCATGACCAGTGAACTAATTAACCGCATGCGAGGCAAGTGTCCTCTGGAAAAAGATCAGCCTCGTGCACCCAAAGCCAGTTATTCATTCGAACTTTTCCGCCTAGCCGAGGACTTGTCGCACTTACAGTATACACTCGACTTCGTTGAGACCGGTACGGACTGGCAAGTGCGCAAAGAACGCAAGCGCCAAGCTCAGTTCTTGACCGCCGACCAGATTAAGGCATGTGTCGATAAGTGTCTTAAAACTCAAACCGTCAAGTATAGCGCCATCAGGGAGGTGCTGGGATTTAAGGACGATAATAGCTTTCAATTTACCTACATTAGAGGTAAGAGCCCTGACGAAAAGACTCTAGCCAAAGATCCCTTAGCCAAGGAGAAGAATACCTTTGCTCAGCTAAGGTTTTATCATGGCGTCAAATCGGTGCTGAAAGATCTGCCCAATGACTGGCAAGACGTCTCTAGCGACCAAGACCTATTTGATAAGATTGGCGAAGTATTAACCTGCAACAAAGATGACTATAGCATCAGGGAAGGCTTGATAGAGGTCAACAAAGACCGGTCCGCCCAGGGCAAAGCTGAATTATCAGACGAAGCGATCAACGCTATCGTCAACAGTAAGCTTAGCTTCGCCGGCTTTGGGCACTTATCACTAGTAGCATTACGCAAGATTACACCATATCTGCTGAAAGGTGACGGCATGACATACGATAAGGCGGTAGAGGAGGCCGGCTATCAATTCACTGCCAAACTGTCAGGACACAAAAACCTCTTGCCTCCGCTCAGCGAGGAAGAGTCGCACCAGATAACTAACCCAGTGGTCAAGCGCGCCGTTAGTCAGACCATCAAAGTAGTCAACGCCATCATCCATAAATACGGTGCGCCGTACCGCATCGGAATAGAGTGCGCCGGCGAATTAGCTAAGAGCTTTAATGAGCGCAAAGATATTAAGAAGCGCCAAGATAAGAACGCCGAGAACAATCAAGAGGCGGTCAAGGAATTACGGTCAGGTAAGCTGGGTTCTGATGGAGAGCAGTTTGAGGCACAGGTTGCACCAACAGGCACCAGCATAACCAAGCTAAACTTTTATAAACAACAAGATTGTAAATGTCCTTATTGTGGTGAGCCGATAAATCTTAGCAAGATCTTTAGTGACGATAACTACGCTGAAATTGATCATATCATTCCATTCTCTATTTGCGGCAACGACACCAAGGCTAATAAAGTCTTAGTTCATACCACCTGTAATCAGATTAAGGGAAATCAGACGCCATACCAGACTTGGGGCAATGACCCTGAGAGGTGGAAGATCATTGAAGCTACCGCCCGGGCTAACCATAAGTTAGGCGCCGCCAAACAAAGGCGACTGCTGGCGCAGACTCTACCCGATGAGGATTGGTCGCTTCATGCCATCAATGATACTCGTTATATCTCTAAGTTCATCTCCAGGTATATCAAATCAAATCTAAAGTTCCGACCAATGGATGATACGGATGACGATGGCCATACCCAACGACAACGAGTAATTATGCCCGCCGGAGCAATCACCAGCTATCTACGTCGCATGTGGCATATCGGACATAAAGACCGCGAAGAGGATTGCCTGCATCACTCGGTTGATGCCGTAATTGTCGCTCTAACCACCCAAGCGATTATCCAGGATTGTTCTGTATATAGCGCCTATATTGACGACCACACCAAGATGCAGTTCGGCGATAACGCATCACAGGCCGGGAGTGCTAAGCTAGTCAGAGCCCTTCGGCAAATAACGGATCCAGCTACCGGTGAGGTAAAAGAAGCTGATTACAAGAAATTAATGCAAGATATGCTACCATGGCCGAGATTTGACGAGGAGCTCCGCAAGCGGGAGGAACAGCCGGATCCGGTCAATGACAACTTGGCAATTTGGCGTAATAAGTTTAGCGATTTATACAAAGACCAAGACAGTGACTTCATTAACCGGATTCACCCCATATTTGTATCTCGTATGCCCAAACGAGGGGTAGGTGGCAAAACCAACGAAGATACTGCCCGCTCCGTAAAGACTAAAGATAACGACGACAAGACTAGAAGCGCTAGGGTTAAGCTAGCAGACTTAACACTAGATAAACTAAACAGTTCAGCTATCAGAGACGTCGACGAAACTCTTTACGGGCAGCTAAAACAATACATCACCGATCGCCAGAAATGGCAAAATGAAAAAAATAAGTGGAAGGCGGCACGACAAAAACAAAAGAAGCACCTAGATAAATCGTCCACTGATAGCGAAGCGGATTTGACGCTAGCTAATTTGCCGCCAGAACCGATAGAACCTAAGGTCTACAAGAGCAATAAACGCTTTGATAAGAATGGCAATCCTATCTCACCGATTAAATCAATCAAAGTCTACGACCCCCACCCAATGACGAGTGGCTTTCTAGTCAATAACGGCAATGCTTATGTCAATAACGGTAGTATGGTCAGACTGGACGTATATAAGCGCCCTAACAAGAAAGGGAAGATTGAGCATTTCTTCGTACCGGTTTATGCCCATATGATCAAGAAGGGGCATCCCGAGATTAAGCCGACTAAGATATTGCCCGAACCCAAGAAGGGTACACCGAAAGAGATTGACGACAGTTTTAGCTTCGTATGTAGCCTGTTTCCGAATGATTATGTAAAGGTAACATTAGGCAGTGAAGTAAAAGAAGGCTATTACGTAGCATATGATATTACGAACTGCAAGATTAAGTTATTACCGCACGCAGGAACCAGTAAGGACTTACCAACAAAAGGAAAAGATAAATCAAATAGTGATCAATCCGATCAGTCGGCCGACGAGACCAATGATAACGACAAAAAGAAGACTGGGGTTAAGCACCCCAATCGGTATCCAGCATTTCGTATCGCTCCACGCTCAGCCACAAAGATAGAGCGCCTCGATATCAACGTTCTCGGCGATAACTATAAGTGGGACTAGATTAGAGACTATGGGGTGGCGAGTTGTAGCTATAGAAAACCAGGCTCATCTGAGCCTGGAGCAGGGAAGTTTGGTCATCAAGGGCGATAAAAGCGCTAAGCTACCGATAGAAGACATCGATACACTACTTATCGATAGCTACGCCGTAACCATGACCGCCAACCTCCTCGGCGAGCTCGCCACACATAATGTCACGACCATCATTTGCGACCACCAACATACGCCCTGTTCAGTAATCGAGCCACTGTCGCAGCACTCTCGCCAAGCCAAAATATCCCGTATGCAGCTAGAGATATCTCAGCCACTACGTAAGAATCTATGGCAAGCAATCGTCAAGCAGAAGATCATTAACCAAGCCCAGGTTCTGACCGCATTTAGGCATACCGAGCAAGCCGGGCAGCTCATCAAGCTAGCCACCGAGGTTCGCAGTGGTGATACCACTAATCGAGAATCTATCGCTGCCCGTATATATTTCGATACTCTACTGGCGGATGCCACCAGACGTCAGCCGACCTGGTATAATTCAGCGCTCAATTATTCATATGCTATCGTCCGCAGCTTAGTTGCCAGACATATCGCCAGTCGAGGGCTCATCCCGTCGCTAGGTCTCTTTCACCACAGCGAGCTAAATAGCTTTAACTTAGCCGATGACCTGATTGAACCTTACAGGGCAATAGTTGACCACTTTGTCTTGTCAAAATTAGCTGATCGGCGCTTAGACTTAAGTGACAGTAGACTAACTAAAGAAGATCGGCGATCGTCCCTTGACATTCTCAATTATTATGCTATTATCAAAGATAAGCAGTTTACAGTGCGAGACGCCATAGACTTAACCGTCAGCAGCCTAGTGCAGGCTATTGGTGACAAGTCACCCGACTCGCTTCAATTGCCCAAGTTTAATCGCTAAGTCAATCTTAATTATGAGCTACCGTTATATGCGTGTGTTGGTACTATTTGATTTGCCCACAGGAACGAAAGCTGAGCGCAAGCAGGCTAGTCAATTCCGCAGCTTTTTAGTTGGGGATGGCTTTGATATGCTACAATTCAGCGTCTATAGCAGGCTGTGTCCTAATCGAGACGTAGCAATGAAGCATCTCGCCAGAGTCACCAAGAATACACCAGCGGATACCAAAGGCTCCATCCGAGCGCTTCTCGTCACCGAGCGTCAGTTCGCTACTATGTTCATCATCCTAGGCGAGAAAACTGACCAAGAAGAGCTCGTTAAAGCCGACCAACTATCATTTTTCTAAACTAAAATCCCCTCTGTAACAGAGGGGATTTTGAGTGAGTATTATACAACTATCTGAATTGTTAGAGAACTATAACGGGCAGTAACTGCCTATGGCAGAAAGGAGAATTATACAACTATCTGAATTGTTAGAGAACTATAACACTATATTTGAAAATCAATCTAAACCTTAGATTATACAACTATCTGAATTGTTAGAGAACTATAACAATGCTAAGAGACCAAAAACGAATGGCAGGATTATACAACTATCTGAATTGTTAGAGAACTATAACTCAAAAGTGATAAAGCTGTACTCAGATACATTATACAACTATCTGAATTGTTAGAGAACTATAACCACAAAATATTCAACTTACAGATAAATACAATTATACAACTATCTGAATTGTTAGAGAACTATAACCCTTGCGAGGCGTTCGCTTAGCCCTTGTTGATTATACAACTATCTGAATTGTTAGAGAACTATAACCACAAAATATTCAACTTAC
>ERZ772917.1150-NODE-1150-length-16260-cov-9.556989_pt1 | contig 16260 bp, 12 predicted proteins | sample MGYA00511187_ERZ772917 | MGnify/ENA primary metagenome ERZ772917 (study PRJEB29015, sample SAMEA2737925) | human oral metagenome | biome: human oral; feature: human-associated habitat; material: dental | place: China | collected 2012 ... | reverse complement strand
TTCGCCTCCCCGCCCCCGGCACGGCAGGGCAGAAAGACCGACCACATCAACAGACACGCGATCAAGACGCAACGTATTCTCCCCATCATCGGCGCACCTCCTCCAAAACAAAACAGCCCGAGCCTCCGCTCCGATCATCCCCGCCCGCTGCACCCGGGGGCGAAACCCGTTTTCGCCGAATATCTCATTGAGCGGCCCACTCCCCCCGCAGGAACAGCCGGGGGGGCGAAGGGGCTCAGCGTTTCCGCCCCCACAGGCCGCGTCCCGCCTTACGCGCCTCGGCCTGGAGACGGGCGAACAGGTCGGCATAGCGCGAGTTGGGCTGGATGGTCATGACGCGTCCATACCCCTCGAGGAGCAGCCTGGCGTTGAACATCCCCCGCCTCACGGCATCCTCGTCCCGCGCGGGCCGTTCCACCCAGACATAGGCAAGATGGCGCTGGTACCTGTCCAGGGGGGCGACGTCGTACTCCAGCCACACGCGCCGTCCCGAGAGCGCCCGTTTCGTGAAAGCGCTGGCCTCGCGTCCATAGTATTGAACGGGCTTGCGGGGATGCACCGTCTCGGGCGTATCGACCCCTATCAGGCGCACCCGGCGGGACTCCCCCTCCACCTTCACCACAAGGGTATCCCCATCGACGACGTTCGTGACGACTCCCTCGAGAAAATCGCCCGTGCGCCTCTCCCAGTGCGGGGCAAGGAACCCCAGCAGGAGCAGGACGAGGAGAAACACCAGCTTCCTCAGCGTCATCGACGCCAGGGGGCTCGAGAAGAATCGCCGCGGTAACGGGCGGGGTCTCTTTCTAGGCATTCGTTCCTCCCGTATCGGACGGCTCCAGGGTTCTCAGGCAGGTCTCGAGATCCATCGGGCGGTAGTAGAGATAGCCCTGCCCCAGGGGGCAGTTCAGCCCGTCGAGGAGCCGCTCCTGCTCCTCCGTCTCGACGCCCTCCGCGATAACGCCGACCTGGAGTACCTCGCTCATGCGCAGGATCGCGCGGACGAGCGTCCAGTCCTCGTCGTGGGACACGACGCGCTGGACGAAGGACTTGTCGATCTTCAGCTTGCCGATGGGAAAGTTCTGCAGATAGGATATGGAGGAGTTCCCCGCCCCGAAATCGTCGATGGCTATCGTATACCCTTTTCCGTGCAGGCGGACGAGGGTATCGCGGCAGTCCTCCATGTTGGCGATGAGCGCCGTCTCGGTGATCTCCAGGAGGACCTCCGACGGCAGAATGCCCTGTCCCTCGACGATATCCTGCAGCATCGATTCGACGATCCTGTCCCGGAAGAGTGTGGCGGAGACGTTCAGGCTGAGATAGATCCCCGGCACGGCCCGGCGGAGAGCGAGAAAAGCGTCGGCCGTCATCCTGAAGAGGACCTCCGAAAGGGACGGCATCATCCCCGTTTCCTCGGCCATGGGGATGAAGTCCTCGGGGCTGACCGGCTTGCCGTCGGCGCCGGTCCAGCGCACCAAGGCCTCGACCCCGCGGATGCACCGGCTCCGTATCTCCACGATGGGCTGGAACACGACCCTGAAATTCTCCTGCAGGATGGCCTCCCGCAGGGCGTTTTCCATCTCTATGGACTTGACGCTCCGCGTCTTGAGCCTGTCGCTGAAGAAGAGGATGCAGCCGCGCTCCCTCCGCTTGGATTCCGCCGCGGCGAGCGCCGCACCGGACATCGTCTCGTCGACCGTCCCGCTGTCCGAGGCCATCATGACCCCCAGGCTTCCCGAGAGCATGAATTTTCGGCCTTCGACCAGAAAAGGCTCGTCCAAGGCGCTCAGAAGGCGGCGAGCCGCGGCCTCCGATTCCTCGCGGGCGATGATCCCGAAGGAGGCCACCGCAAACTCCATCCCGCCCAACCGCGCCAGTTCCTCCCCCGGGTGCAGGATATCCCTGAGCCGCTGCGCCAGCTCCCTCAGGACGGAGTCCCCCGTGCTGACGCCGAGCACCGCGTTGATGCGTTTGAAGTCCCGGACGGCGAGGACGAAGACGCTGGGCGAACGGCCGTAAAGATCCGCCTTGTCCAGCAGGATCTTCCTCAGCCCCGTACGGTTCAAAAGCCCCGAGAGCTCGTCGTGGTACGCCAGGTAGCGCAGCTGCTCCTGATTGCTCTTCATCTCGGAGATATCCACGAAGGAAGCGTAATAGAGCGGGGCGTCCGACTCCCTGGGGCCTACCCCCACGCGCATCAGCAGAACCGCCGACGTTCCGTCCAGCCTGTGCACGCCGATCTCCTCCGAAAAGCTCTCCTCGTCCCGCACTTCCGCGTTCTGAATCTGCCGCGAGAGGCGGTCCCAGAAGAAGGGGCCCCCGAACTCGGCAAGGCTGATCTGCCCCTTTCGCTCGGGGGGCACTCCCAGGATGTCGAGGGCCGTCTGATTGATCTCCGTGATCCGCCCGTCGCCGTCGAACGTCAGGAATCCCGCCAGGCTGTTCTGGTGCAGTTCCTGCACCTGCTCCAGCTTGTCCTGCTCCTCACGGACCGCGGACTCGACGTCGAACAGCCAGTCCCTCTGCGCGGCGATCTGCTTCGAAAGACTGCGGTTCGCCTCCTCCAGTTTGGAGTTGGCCGCCCTGAGATTGACGCCCAGTATGTGCAGAACGCAAACCAGAGGGGAGATGACCAGAAAGATGGAGAGCGCCGAAAGGAACATTTTGGGAAGCGAGCGCGCCAGGAGGCCGTCGACGGACTCCGCCGCCATGTCCACGAGGACCAGGTACGGAACGCCCCCGGGACTGAAAAACCGCCTGCACAGCGAACGATACCCTCCCCATCGGTCCCGGTAGCTCAGGAAGGCCGCCCGTCCGGTGTCGTAGACCCGCTCCAGGAACTCCGGGCCGTCGTCGTAAGGGTAGAAATACCAGGAGCGCCGATCCTTCGCTTCCTTCGCGCTCACGGTCGGGGCGGAAAAATAAAACTTTCCCTCGAAGCGGACCAGCGTCTGGGCGTAGCGCAGGCCCTCGATCTCCACGAACTCGTTGATCCGCCTCCGGTTGAGGAGCTCCTCGTCGAAGGAGACGGACGCGGGGCCAAGGGCCCTGTCGTGAAAATCCTCGGGCAGGAGCATGGGGACCAGATCCGCGGCGGCGGAAAGCCGATCGTCGACGGACCTCAGGACGGCCTCGCGATTCTCGAGCCACATGCAGCGATAATAAAGGGTTAGGCCCAGGACAAAGGCCATGGTGCTGAGGAGAATCCATTTGAGGTGGGGGCGCGTCCGTATCGCAGTCATGAAACGCCGCATTTTGGTCATCCGCCGTGTTTTTTCAATTCCGTCCGACTCCGAGGTCGGACAGAAGGTCCGCCAGCCCGCGCCTCGAGTGTCCGTCGCGGCCGACGGCAATATGCTCCGCCGAGACGAGGGCGTTCAGGATGCTTTCCTCCACGGCCTCCGCGGCGGCCTTGAAAAGGGGATCGATGTGCTCCTCGTGCAGGACTCCGACCTCGACGATCCCTCCCCGGGGCGCTTTATGGGGGATGCGGACGGCCGTCGAGACCGCCAGGGCGATGTCGCCGCTCCCATCCCCGACGAAGGACCCCGTCCGTCCGACCCCGATGAAGCTGCGGCGCGCCAGGCGCGCGAGCTGGCGGGAATCCAGGGGAGCGTCCGTGGCCAGGACAATGATGATCGAGCCCTTGTCCCCCTCCCGGTTGGACTCTGCAGAGGTCAGGGCCCTCAAGGCCGAACCGATGGGGCGCCCGGCGAGGATCAGGTCCTCCATCCTCCCGAAGTTGGCGTTGACGAGAGCCCCCAGGGTAAACTCGCGTCCGCAGGTCTCCACGACCCGCGAGGCGCTGCCGATCCCGCCCTTCAGACTGAAGCAGGACATGCCGCATCCGGCCCCGACCGCCCCCTCGCCAAAATCCGAGGCTGCCGCGCCGAACGCCGCATCCAGGTGCTCCCGGCCCAGCCTGGCCTGGCGGGCGTCGTTCAGATAGGAGTCGTTGCACTCGAGCACGACGGGGTTGACGCTGCCGTCCGTCGTGCAGATCTCGGAGTGCTCGTCCATGGAACGCCGGAACAGGGCGTCGTAAAGGGCCCCCGCGCTGGAGACCCCTGTGAGGACGATGGGGGTTTCCAGCGTGCCCTTCTCCCGAACCTGAATCAACCCCATGCTCTTGCCAAAACCGTTGAACACCGCAGCTCCGGCGGCGAGCTTTTCCCGGAACAGGCTGCCCGGAGCGGGAATGACGACGGTCACGCCCGTGCGGAGCCCCTTTTGGGGATCGTCCAGCGTACAGTGTCCGACTCGGACCCCCGGAACGTCCGTCAGCGCATCGCGGGGGCCGGGACGCATCGTGCCGACGGAGAGGCCGAAGTCCGCTATGCGCCGTCGCATGCCGATTTTTCCCGTTTCGTCCTGCCGTCCGCCGGGGGCGGACTTTTTCGGACCCGGACCAACGCGCGCCCGACGCGCCGCCGGCCGGCCCCGTCCTCCAGGACGATCCACAGGTCCGTCAGACAGGGAACGGCCGTCCGGAGCCATTCCCCGCCGCGGAAGGACAGGCGGATATTTCCCCCGTCCGCGGCCGCCCCGACGGCCCCGGAGCGGCGCGAGTCCACGAGAAAATGCGGTCCGCAGGAGGTCTTGTCGAGCGCGACGTCCGCCGCGTCCATCCCGGCCCTTTCCCCATCCAGGAGGAAGGAGAAGGCCGCATCCGCATCGTCCGCGTCGATCTCGCCAACGGGCTCGGCCTCCAGGACGCCCAGCCCCGCGTACAGCTCGTCCAGCCTGGAGAGGGTGCGCGCCGCCCAACCGCTCACGGCCTCGTCCAACATGGCGCGGGCCGATTCGGGATCGGAACGGAAGCGGGCCTCGGCCTCGCGGTCCACGAGCCGAAGCTCCTCCTCGAGCGAGGCCTCGAATTCCCGGAGCCCCTCCCGGACCTCCGAGGCGCGCTCTGCATAAAGCGCGTCGGCCGCGGCATGCAGGGCCGTGTGGCGGAACCAGGCTGTCCCCGTGCAGTCGAGGTCCGAGGCCGGAACGGAGAAGTGCGTCGCCAGAGCCGCCTCCGGGTCGGACGCCCCATATTCCTCGGGCACCGAGGAGATGCCGAGGTACCATGGGATATAGGGCGACAGGCAGGGACGCCCCAAAGCCCGGCGGATCAGCGTCATCTCGGTCCGCTCCCGTATCTGCACCACGTTGCTCTCTAGCGTCGTGGAGGCGCAGATGGGACGGGTGGGCATGAAGTGGGGCGACGCCCCCTCCGAGACGTCCGACGGCGTTCCCTCGAAATGCGTCCTCAGGATGGCCTTGACCGTCTCGACCCCTACCCGGTGCGGCGGCCTGACCGAGAAGGGCAGCTTCGTCCCCGGGGCAAGCAGGTGCCCCATATCGCGCCCCATCAGGATGGAGAGGCCTCGGACGTGACGGTGCACGTTGTGCGGCACGCCGCAGGAGCCCGGGTCCTGATAGGCCAGAGCGAAGTCGAAGGCCCCCTCCCTGGGGTCGTACCAGCCGCGGGAACGGGCGTATTCGACAAGCTCCCGATACCCCGGAGCCTCGGGGTCCGGGTCATGGATGGTGTAGTGGTTGGGATTGAGATAGACCTCGTCGTCCGGGACGCGTTTCACGGCATAGTGTCGGCCGTGGACGACCTGAAGCACCCATATCTCCCGGTTGTCCGCAAAATGGTAGGAGCGGCCGCTGCTCGCGTAGCCGAAACGGTCCAGAAGCCCGGTTGCAAGCTCCAGGGCGTGATGGGCGCTCCGCGCCCCCTCGGCCACAAGGCGGCGAAGGCCGTAGCCGATGCCGCCGTCCTTCAGGTCCGGACGGTCCTCACGGGAATCCGCGCAGTTGTCGCTGCACAGGACGACCCCATGGCCGTTGACGAAGAAATCGCAGAACGAGGCGCCCCCGTCCGCCACGAAGGGGCGCGCCTCGGACCAAAGCAGACGCGCGCGCGCCTCGGGCAGAGGCAGCTCCGCCATGTCCGGCTCGAAACGGACCGTCCGTCCCGGCGCCCGCGTCAGCGCAGGAACGATATGCGAGCGCATCACATAGCGCCCCCCGCTGTCCTCGTTATGGCCGACGAGGACCTCCCCCGTCTCGGAGGCATCCCTGCCGACCAGGACGGTCGTACAGGCTCGAGCGGGGGCTGCGCCCATGCAGAACCCCAGAAAGAGGGCGAGAAAGAAAAGGAACGGAATCATCGGCAGGTCTCCTTGGCATGATGAAACTCAGCTTGTCAGATTATTGATTATTATAGAAGACTATCGATCCATGCGATACGCGAGGAATGCGGAAGGATGTGCAGAATTTTATCATGAGGGACTTCCCCGAGCCACGTTCTCGAGACGTATCCGCATGGCCTGGCGCGAGACGCGGTAACGGCGGCACAGCGCTTCGAAGGGCAGCTTTTCGCAGTCCTTGCGCAGCAGCGCCTCGGGCATCAGAAGCTCCGATGCAAAACGGTCCGCCTGCCGCTCCTGGTCGGGATCCCGGGGCCCGCCGATATGGCCGAGTGGGTTGTGGCGAAGGAGCAGATGGCCCAGCTCGTGCGCAATGGAGAAACGGGCGCGCCCCTGCGGCAGGGAGGAATTGACCAGCAGGACGCCCCTGCCCTCCCTGAGGAGGAAGAGGGCCCCGAAGGCACGGCAGGGCTGAGCGTAGACCTCGATTCCCAGCCAGCGGCAGATCACCCCGAGGTTGACCGGCGGGGCCTGCATCAGGGGAAGCGTCGCGTCCAGAAGCGATCGTACGGCGTCGTCTCCGAATGGCATGGGGTTCCCGAGCGGCGGAGAAACCGCACTAAAAATTTCCGCCGACACGCCGCGCCCTGATCGTGTCCGCGGCGTATCCCAGGGCCAGCTTCAGGCTTGTGGCCAGGAACTTCCAATCCTCGTCCGTGTAGGAGGAAGAGTCCCTGATGAAGCTGCGCAGATACATCCCCAACTGAGGATCGCCCTCCATAGCCTTCAGGACGAAGGTCCTGGCGCTTCCGTCGAGCGCGTCGCCCTCCGGCGTGCCCTCGCGCCCCACCCCCAGAAGATCCCTCACATCACAGCAGAGCGCCTCCGCAATGGCGGGCAGCATGTCCGCGCTGGGCCCCTTGGCGTTCGCCTCAATACGGCTGATGTTGGCCTGCGTCAAACCCAGCCTTCGGGCCAGCTCGTCCTGGTTCATGCCCAACTCCCGCCGACGGGCCTTGATGTTCGCTCCGACCGAATTCATCCTTCCCGCCTCCCATCTCGTCCCTCTGTCTGTGTGCGTCGCTCGCACAACGCACCTTCAGACTTGTTTCAACACCTTCGCACTTGTTTCAATATGATAATATAACATGAATTTCTATCGGTTTATCCGGTTTTCGCTCGAGTTTCGTTTTTTCCCTTTCCTCTCATTCAATACAGATATCCAATACGGATATCGAGCGTTTGGGGATCGTCCTCAAGCTCGGGATTATCACGGTTGGATTTTTACATCCCCTCGTCGTACAATAGCCCCAATCGGATGGGGCGGCCGCGAGGCCTCCTATCCGGGTAATCCGTTGCAATCAACGCCACCGCAGAAGGGAAGTGGGCTCAATGTGCAGCGAACGCTCTGCCTCCCCGAGGCAGCGTCCTCGGCGTATTCGTAAGATCCCCGTCGTCATCATGGCTTTGGCCCTCGCTCTGGGCGTCGCGACCGCGATTCTTTCTTTCGTGGACGTCGGAGGAGCGGCCATTTTGAAGATGGCTCGGGAAACCCTGAAGGAACGCACGGGAATGGGGCTCTCCGCCGCAGGGGTCAAGGGAAACCCCATTCGCGGCTACACGTTCGAGGATGTCCTCCTGACCTCCGAAAAGGGGGACAGGATTCTTTCCGCGCAGTCCCTGTCCGGTCGGATCGACTTTCTCGCCCTGTTCCGCGGGTCCCCCAGGCTTTCCGTCCTGTCCGTCGGAGGGGTCGCCACGGACCTGGACCAATTCATCGCGGAGATTCAGCGTATCGAGCTGCCTGAGAGCAGCGGAGATTCCGACATTCCCATCAACCGCATCAGCCTCCGGAGCAGCCGCTTTACCTCCAAGTGGGGCACCGTCGACGTGGAGGAGGTCGGGGCGAACATCCGGGGTACGAATGTCGACGTCGACTCGGCCGGAGCAGTCAACGGCGTCTCCGTGCGCGGTACGGCGGCGCTGGATATTCAGGGCAGCTCCCTTTCGATCGGCAAGGCCGACATCGCCTTCGGGAAGGGCAGGATCACGGCCACGGGGGAGATACGCCCCGTCTCCCAGACCGACAGCACGACGACGCTGGACCTTCAGGGCTCGGTCCGGGGTCTGGACCTGAAGGAGCTTGCCGCGCTGTGGCCCGCCTACCTCAAGGACGCGGATTACGACGGAACGGCAAACCTCGACCTGGAGGCCAAGGGGACGTCCGCCACCCTGGAGATCTCGGGAACGGTGGACTACCGAGGGATGAAGCTGGCCGGGTATCCCGTGGAGCGGCTCGGGGCGCAGCTGCGATACTCCGACCAGAGGCTGACCGCCGGCGACGTCCATGCCGTCGTACTGAGCGTCCCCATCGACGGAGAGCTCGCGGTCGCGTCCCGTCCCGGGCAACATCCGTCCGTCATGATCAGCCTGGAGGGACGCGACGCCCCGCTGGACGAGATCGGCAGGACCTTCCCGTCCCTGGAGGGGGTGAAGGGCAAGGTATCCGCCTTCACGGCGAAAATTCAGGGCCCGACGAACGCTTTGAACGGAGCCGTCAGCCTCTCGGCGCCCCGCATCGCCTTCATGGGCAAGGAGGTCTCGAACCTCGCGCTTCAGCTCAAGATCGCGAAGAGCGATACCGCGGCGGTCAGCGGAAAATTCCTCTTCGAAGGAGCTCAGGGCTACCTTCAGGGGACTGCCGCCTCCATCCTCTCGGGGCCCAGGCTCAACCTCACGGCGAAACTGGTCGGGCTCGACGTGAAGGGGATCTCCGACCTCATCCCGGACTCCGGGAAGTACGGGCTGGCCGGAAAGATCGATGCGTCGGTCGGAATCAAGGGAAGCCCCTCCTCCCCAGTCCTGTCGGGCACCCTGCAAAGCCCATCCTTCACGGTTCAGGGCAATACGCTGGTCAACCCCTCGGTTACCTTCTCCTACGCCAAGGACGTGCTGACCCTGCAGAAGAGCGGCGGGACCCTGAACGGCATGCCCATCCAGCTCTCGGGTACCGTTGGGCCGCTGACGTCCAAGACGCCGGCCATCGACGTGAAGGCACAGCTCACCGTCCGGCCGGAGGCCCTGGGGGCTTATGTTCCCGGCATTGTCGGCTATGGCCTCAAGGGTGAGATTCGCGCCGGGGCAAAGATCTCGGGCAGGCTTCCGACCCCGGAGATCGGCCTCGTGGCCTCCTCCCCCGCCCTCTCCGCCCTCGGTAAGCTCAACGTGAAGAACCTCGAGGTCTCCACCCTCCCCGGCAGCGACCTCATGAAAGGGGAGAAGCTCGGCCTCTCCATCAAAGCCGACAGTGCCGCAGCAGACGGCGTCGGCCTCTCCGCCCTGGAGGCCTCCCTCAAGAAGGAGGGGACGAAGGTCAGCCTGTCCTCCTTCTCCGCGCGCAGCGGGTCTGGCACGCTCTCCGGTTCCGGTTCCGCGACCCTCGGCGGCAAGAGCCCCGCGCTCGACTTCTCCTTCGACCTCGACCGGCTTGACCTCGCGCAGCTGGCGGCGGCCTCGGGGGTCGGCCTCAAGGGGACCCTCAGCGGAAAGGTAGGCCTGGGCGGGACCGCGGATTCTCCCGAGTTCTCCTTCAAGGGGCAGTCCCCGTCCGTCACGGCCAACGGCGCCCTGCTCTCCGATGTGGCCGCGGACCTCTCGGGCTCCCCGCAGGCGCTGAAGGTCAACAACTTCAGTGCAAAAGTCGGCGGAGCGCCCCTGAGCGCGTCCGGGACGCTGCGGCTGACGCCCTCGATGAGGGCGGATCTCGCCATCCGAGGCGACGGGCTGGACCTGGAAGCGTTGACCGAAGGGTTCCCGGACCTGAAGGGGCAGATCAAGGGCAAGGCTAACCTCGTGTTCGACCTCTCCGGTACGGACAAGGGCAATACGGGGACGGGGAGCCTGTCGGCCTCCTCGGTCGAGGCCTTCGGGCTCAGGCTCGCCAACGTCAAGCTGCCGCTGTCCCTCGACGGCAATGCCTTCAAATCCTCGAACGGAACGCTCGAACTCTACGGGGGCAAGGCGTCGAACAACCTGACCCTGGACTTGAATACGCTCAAGTTCTCCGATTCCCTCACGGCGAGCGGCGTCGACGTCAACGCCCTGGCTCAGGACGCGACGGGCGGGCTCGGCGGCAAGGTCACGGGGCAGGGAAGCCTCTCTTTGAAGATAACGGGATCGGCGGGCAAGACGCCCAGCTACTCCGGAACCGGGCTGTTTACCATGGGGGCCGGGGGAATCAGCGGCTTCAAGGGACTGGATATCGTGACCCGACTTTATGGGCTCGATGCCATCCGCTACACGGAGGTGACCGCTCCCCTGGAGATCCGGACGGGACGGCTCGTCCTGAAGAAGGGGGCGGCAGCGAAAGCGCCCGATGGGGACCCGATATATCGCTATGCACGGCTGGCCGAGGACGGCACGATCAAGTTCGACAAGAGCCTGTACCTTCTTGCCGAGGGCAACGTCAACTTCCAGCTGGTCAACGCGCTTACCGGCGGGGCTCTTGGGGGGGCAGGCGCCCTGCTTCAGGGCGGCGCGAAACAGCTGACCACCGGAGCGGGACTCGAGGGTATCCTGAAGGGCGCCCTTCAGGGCGGACACCAGGGCGGCGCCTCCGCGGACTTCCGGGACGTTACGGTCAAGATTACGGGCAAGGCCGATTCGCCGTCCGTATCCCTGGTCAAGGTCGGCCCCTCCTCGCGCACGAATCAGGATGGAGCCGTTCCGGGGAGCGACGCGGCGCCGGCCGATTCCTCCCAGGAGCAGAAGGGGGACAGTACCGTCGACCGGATCATCGATGCCATCGCCCCTCAGAAACCGACGGCGCCCCAGGAACAGCAGGAGGGTGCCCCTGAGGAAACAGCATCGCAGGATCAGGGCCCGGTACAGCCCTCGACCCCCTCCATCGAGGACCAGTTGAAGGAACAGATTGGAGACGAGCTGAAAAAAGGCCTGGAAGGCCTGTTCAAATGAGTCTGGGAAGAATGACAAGGAGGACACGATGAGCGACCCGGTAAGGAAGAAACTGGACGAACTGAAGGAACTGAGGCAGGAGAACTACATCACCGAGGAGGAATACGCCGCGGCACGGGGAAACGCCCTGCTCGACGCGGGCTTCGACACGGCACCGAGGTCCGGCGCCGAAGCCCGATCCCGCCGCGCGCCTTTGCAGGGAGGAGAGTCCGGGGAAAAGAAAGGCGGCGGATGCGGATGTTTGCTCATCCTGCTGCTTCTTATCGTTCTCCTGTTCGTCGGAGTCGTCGCCCTGCCCGAGGATACCCTGAAACTCCTGCCCGGCCTGGACCGGGTATTTGGGGTTGAAAAGGTTCAGGAGGCGCGTCGTACCGTTCTCGAGTTCATCGACGACCTGATGGGACGCCCCCAGGTTCGGGAATCGCCGGCCCTTCCGCCGAAGAGCGGGGCCGACGGCGTCTCCATGGAACCGGCAATCGCCGTTCCCGACTCCTCTTCTGAAGAGGTCCGGGGCAGGATCCAGGCCCCGTCGAAGCATGAGGACAACCCCGTGTCCGTGGAGAAGGGCATCTTGGAGAACCGTACGGAAGATCGGAGCCCTCGGACGGAGCCGGAGGCCTCGGAGGATACGGCTACATCGGCCGATTCCGATGCGGCGCTTCCGCAGGCTGCCGTCGGTGTCGGCGATGAGCCGTTGAATATGGCGGACTCCGCCAAGAGCAGCATCTGGGGCAACTCCGTCAGGATTCGCTCCACCCCGGACCGTACCAACGACGACAATATCGTCGGACGTGCCCGCAAGGGGGAGGAATTGGCGATTCTGGAGGAGCGAACGAATGATGACGGAGAACGATGGCTCCGTATTCGGATGGAGCAGGGCGGCCGAGAGGGATGGATACTTGCGAGGCTGGTGAGGCCGGTCAAGGACGAATAGTTGGAGCAACGTCAAAGCTGCGGCGCCTTCCGGACAAAGGAGGCGCCGCAGCTCAATCGGAAGAACGTACAGGACAGGATGCGGGGAGCATGGGGCATCATTCGATCAGCCGGCCGCCTTTCGAACCCCTGGAGGGAGCGTTCAGCCGCCAGCCCTTTTCACGGTCGTAGCGGACGTAGCCGCTATTCCACGCCCAGCCCAGAATCGTCCGGTGCATCTCCTCCATACGCGCCCGGTCGCACAGGTCCGGGTCCCGCCCCTCACGCAACGCTCGTGACAGAGTTCGATAATGTGTAATCCACTTCCTGCTCGTCAGCCATGAATATAGAAAAGGCAGGCTCATAACGGCAGAAAACGCCAAAGTGAATAAAACCAAGTGATACCAAAGATATGTCCTGCTGGGAATATTATACGATTCTCTCACCCAAAACCTGACAACATTCATGACGTTCTTGCTCACATTGAGCATAAGAGCAACAACGACGGCAAAATAGCCGAGCATACTTTTACAGTAATAGGCGGAAGTTCGCAGGTAGGGATTGTCCGAGGCCCAGGCACGCAGGTATTCCGGAGGCGTATGATTCAAAGGCGTTCCAATCCATCGCCCCGCCCCCCGGAACTTCCGCGCATAGATCCCGTTCAGACCGCCGTACCACAGCGACAACATCGCCTCGTCGGTCAGCGCCGCCTCGGCCTCCTCACTGCACGGCCCAAGGCTTGCGTGCTCCCCCGCGAGCGGGGAAGAAACACGCTTCCGCTCCAAGCCCAGAGCAGCTGCAGAATTCCCCTGCTTATCCGAGGACGGCCCCCTCGATCGCTTGAATACGTCCTGGGACAAAAAAAGGATGATCGTAACAACACCTGCTCCGGCAAAAAACCATACCCAATAATTGTCGGCCCAAAGAAGCGCCAAGCCCAAAAAGACAAAGACGAAAACAAGAGATATGCGACACAGAACGCCGTCCCGGGCATATTCCACAAGAGACGACCTGCCGTCCTGCCCCTCAAAATGCCTCGAATGCCACAGGTGCAGACAAAGAGGCAGAAGCAGCCAAACGAACGTCACGACGAGCCACAGGGACCCCAGCCATAAGGGAAAGGTAACAGAATAGGGATCATAGGGGTTCATCCGATCAGGTGCCCCCCTTCCGATTGTGTCATTCCCGAGCCCAGCTTCCATGCCCCGGATGCCCGGTCGTAATGGACGAGACTTTTCTCCAGAGCCCAGCCCAGAACCACCCGGCGCATCTCCGCCAACCGCGCCCGGTCGGACAGATCGGGGTCCCTGCCGTCTTTCAGGGCGCGAACCAGCTCCCGGTAACGCGCCATCCACTCCCGGCGGATAGACCAGGCAAAGGGGAGGAAGACAGCACAGACAAAAAACAGCGTGATGGATCGAATACACAAATCGGGCATATTTTTCGACATATATTCAGTACTTAAATATAGATAAGGATAGGGCAGATAAATCCTTTTTATACAGTCCCTGGCTCCATAAACCTCCCCCGCCGCCAACAGCAGCAGCAGCAGCACCAACAAAAAAGCGGCAAACTGGGCCTTGAAGTAATAACCTGCGGCCCTAAGCTCGGGGACATCCCAAAACCAGGCCCTCGTCCGGGAAAAGCTGTAATCCACACCCCATCGGCTTCGGGCCTGAACGTAAATCTCGTTCAAGCCGCCGTACCACAGCGACAGCATCTCCTCATCGCTCAAGACCTCCTCGTCGTCCGCATCGAACAGGCCGTCTATGGGCGCCTCGAAATAGATCAGCCACACCCCCAACAGCAGAAGGGTCAAGGCCGTCTCGAGGCAGAGATACAGGTGCTCCCACCAAAACGCGGACAGGCCCGCAACAATGCCCGACGCGATAAAACAAAGCTGCTTCGTCGCCCCCATGACGGCGAAGTTTCCATTTTCGGCCCCGGGCCGGGCGCTGCGATACCCCCATGCCCGCCAAAGATTTATACAGGGCGGAGGCAGCATCCAGGCCGACGCCCCCGCCAGCCACAGAAGCCCCAGCACAAAACGCAGCGGCGTCATTTCGTCGTCCTCTTGTCTTCAATCGTTGTCGCCCAATTCCCGACATGCGCACCCATCGGCCTCTCGCCTCCATGATATGCGAATCCCCCGGTTGTCGGAAACGCCGTCCTCCGACCTATGCCTTCTCACACCGTTGTTTATCGAAATCCTTATAAAAACCTGACCCGCAGGCGAGAAAAAAAAGATGCACCACAAGCGTTATTATTATGAACCGGAGGTAATACTCCCGCCAGATTACCCCTACCCCCAGCGATATACCGCTACAAATAAATAGAAAACGTTTGATGATGAGCCATCGGGCATACCGTTCACAAAAATGAGGCCCCTGACGCGGATCTCGGATTGCACGCCACAGCCATGCGCAGGGAACGGGAAATATCCAGACCAGCGTAACGATGGCCCACAGCAGACTCAGCGCCAATCGCCAGCTCATCATCCGATCATCCGTCCCTTTTGCGCATTCAGTAGCCAGACGCCACGATCCCGGTCGTAGCGGACATAGCCGTTGTTTACCCCCCATCCCAGAACGGTTCGGCGCATCTCCGCCATTCGCGCCCGGTCGGAAAGGTCCGGATCCCGCCCCTCCTTCAGTGCAAGAATCAGCTCCCGGTAGTGCGGCATCCACTCCCTGCGGATGGCATTGGCAAAGAGAAAGAACACGAAAGTCATCAGAATCGTCATCGGGATGCGAACGCAGAGAAAGGATAAGACCGCCGTATCCTGAACGAGAGCACATGAAGGATTCCTGATCGTTCGGACATCGTCATAGGTAAACCCCATGATCTGAACCAGAAGGAACGAAACCGCATAGAGGGTGCTCTGCCCCTTCAGAAAATAGGCTGCAGCGCGCAGGCAGGGGTTATCCCAAGCCCAGGCCCATGTATGAGAAAAATTGATTACCGCCGCTTTCTCCGAGATGGCCCTGCGATGTTCCGAGCGATACGATTCCATTTTCTTTAAAAAATACTTCTCGTTCAAGCCGCCATACCACAAAGCGAGCATTTCCTTGTCGGTCAGCACCTCCTCGTCGTCCGCATCGAACAGGCCACAGATGGGAGCTTCAAAGTAGAGCGCCAGAGCCCACAGTGAAAAAAATATTCCGGCCACATCCAGGCAGCGCGCCGCGTAGAGCGGGTGGAGTTCGGCATAGAACCCGATCGGTCCCAACGCAATGACGAAGCTCATCAGGCAAAATGCCTTCAGCACTCCGAAAACGGCATAAGCTCCCTCCTGCACGCTTGCACGAGGCGGAATGAAGTTCGAGGAACGCCACAGGTGAACGCACGGGATGAAAAAAGCCAGAAGAGCCGCCATAATAAGCCATGAGATTCCCAGGGAAAAGCTCAAGGGCATCACGCTCACCGCCCTCCTCTCCCGTATTTCAGCCGCCAATGATCAGCATACCGGACATAGCCGCTGTTCCATGCCCAGTCCAGAACAGCCCGGCGCATCTCCTCCATACGCACACGATCGGCAAGATCGGCGTCCCGCCCCCCTTTCAGAGCCTCGGTCAAAATGCGGTAATGGGATATCCATACCCTGTATCCCCTCTTATACGACAATACGAAAAACGGAATGACGATGAGACCCCAGGGGATAAGAATGCTGCGAAGCAACAGCCCCAGATTCTCCAGCATGGCGGTATGCTCCATACGGTCCAGAAAGCCTCCGACACAGGAACCGCCCCAAATAACACCCATTGACGCCGTTGCCAGCAGGCTGAATACAGCTTTACAATAATAGGCGGAGGCACGCATGTGGGGATTGTCCCAAGTCCAGGCCCTGAAACATTCCCTTGGAATATCAGGTATAAATTCGAAAATCCACCGCCCCTCCTCACGGAATTTCTGCACGTAAATCCTGTTCAAGCCGCCGTACCACAGCGACAGCATCACCGCATCGGTCAGCGCCGCCTCGGCCTCCTCGCTGCACGGCCCCAGGCTTTGGACCTCCGAAAACGTCTCCATCGGCTTCCTGCCTCCATGATATGTGAATCCGTGTACCATCGACTTTTTACCCCCGGCAATTCGCTGCGGCCGCGTCGGATCGTCATGCCGTCATTCGATCAGCCTGCCGCCTTTGGAGGGAGCGTTCAGCCTCCAGCCCTTTTCACAGTCGTACCGGACGTAGCCGCTGTTCCACGCCCAGCCCAGAATCGTCCGGCGCATC
>ERZ772917.1148-NODE-1148-length-16269-cov-30.334526_pt1 | contig 16269 bp, 12 predicted proteins | sample MGYA00511187_ERZ772917 | MGnify/ENA primary metagenome ERZ772917 (study PRJEB29015, sample SAMEA2737925) | human oral metagenome | biome: human oral; feature: human-associated habitat; material: dental | place: China | collected 2012 ... | reverse complement strand
CCCGAACAATATCAGCACCTAACCTTTGCAATTTACCTACAAAATCATCATAACCACGGTCGATATGATGCAAACGACCTACTTCAGTTCTACCTTCCGCAGTCAATGCAGCGCATACGAGAGCTGCACCAGCACGCAAATCAGTAGCATTTACTATAGCACCATGTAAACTTGGCATACCTTCTACAATAGCTTGGCGATTATCGATGTCGATATGAGCCCCCATTTTACGAAGTTCAGCAACATGCATGAAACGGTTTTCGAATACAGTTTCTGTTACTGTACTAGTGCCTTCCGCAATCGTAGTAAGAGCCATAAATTGAGCTTGCATATCCGTTGGGAAGCCAGGATATGGCAATGTTTTAATGTCCACTGCTTTAATGCCTTTACCAGTACTGATAACGCGAATGCCGTCGATTTCTTCCTCTACGGTTACACCAGCTTCTTTTAATTTAGCCACTACAGGTTTTAAATGTTCTGGCAATGCATTTTCTACGAATACATCACCGCCTGCCATAGCAGCTGCGATTAAGTATGTACCAGCTTCAATGCGGTCAGGAATAACCGTATGAATAGCACCATGTAATTGAGGCACACCTTCAATACGAATCACATTTGTACCAGCACCGCGGATATTAGCACCCATAGCATTCAAGAATGTCGCTAAATCTACGATTTCAGGCTCTTCCGCAGCATTTTCGATAACAGTTTTACCTTCTGCCATAGAAGCGGCCATAATTACGTTCTCTGTCGCCCCCACACTTGGAAAATCCAAGTAAATTTGAGTGCCTTTAAGGCCTTCAGGAGCGTGAGCATATACATAATCTTCAGTAATTTCAATTTTAGCACCTAATGCTTCAAATGCTTTTAAGTGAAGATCAATAGGACGCGCACCTATAGCGCAACCACCAGGCATAGAGATTTTAGCCTCCCCTTTACGCGCCAAAAGTGGCCCCATAACAAGGAAAGATGCACGCATTTTACGTACAAGTTCGTAAGGAGCTTCCGTAGCAGTCAATGTAGAAGCATCGAAGATGATTTCATCATCTGCTTTATTACGAGTGATTTTAACCCCCAAAGACTCGATAACTTGGCAAATCGTACCTACATCTTCCAAATTTGGAATTTCAAGCAATTTACTAGGCGTTGATGCTAGCAAAGTACCGGCAATAATAGGGAGCACCGCATTTTTAGCACTACTAACACGTACACGTCCTTCCAACCGGTTACCACCTTGAATGATTAACTTTTCCAACAGAATTCCTCCTACACTTTATATCGTTCATCTTGTATCAACTACAAGACCTTGTATTTATAACGTCATATACTAAATGTTATTATACTATTTTTCGATATATCTCATCAAGAGAATGTGAGAAAATACAATGAAAAAAAGTCCTGAACATACTTCCAAAATTTAGATCCAATTTTGGGGTACATTCAGGACGTTCTTCTTATTTTGCTTTTAATGTTTTAAGCTTATGATCCATATGCACTGTATCAAGGAAACGAACCGTGCCAGTTTTAGAACGCATTACGATAGTATGTGTACGCGCACCACCTGGGAAATATTGAATTGGATTCAATAAGTTACCACGTGTAATGGCAGTCGCTGCAAAGATAACATCATCAGTGCGAACTAAATCATCCAACGTAAGCACTTGGTTTACATCGGTAATACCCATTTCATGACAACGACGAATCTCTTCTTCTGTTTCTGGTTTTAAGCGAGCTTGCATATCGCCGCCTACACATTTCAAGGCTGCTGCTGCTAATACACCTTCAGGTGCACCGCCAGTACCTACAACCATGTGTACCCCAGAACCTTCGATACAACATTCCATCGCTGGATTAACATCACCGTCGGAGATAAGCATAATACGAGCACCTACTTCACGCGCTTCTTTCATCAAGCCTTGATGACGCTCACGATCAAGCATAACCAAAGTGATTTCATCTACACTACGTTCCATCTTAGCTGCTACATTTTTGATATTTTCGGTCAAAGACTTTGTAATATCGATAGCACCTGCACCACGAGGACCAACACAAAGTTTTTCCATGTACATATCTGGTGCATGCAATAAGCCACCTTTTTCAGCAATCGCCATAACTGCAATAGCACCATTTTGTCCTTTTGCAATCAAGTTTGTCCCTTCGATAGGGTCAACTGCGATATCTACTTCTGGGCCACCAGCACCAACGTGTTCACCGATATAAAGCATAGGCGCTTCATCGATTTCGCCTTCACCGATAACTACCGTACCAGAAATACGAACGGAGTCAAAAGCTTGACGCATAGCATCTACAGCAAGACCATCGGCTGCATCCTTTTGACCGCGGCCAAGCAAACGACCACTTCGCAAAGCTGCTGCTTCAACGACACGAGCAAATTCCAACGACAATGTACGATCCATAATGGGCCTCCTTATAAGTCCTCTATGTATTGATATGACTCTTACCTAGAGCCTCTACTTAACTTATTGATTAGCTTGTTTCCAATCTTCCATAAACTTTGCAAGCCCTGCATCAGTTAACGGATGTTTTATAGCTTGCATGAGCACTTTAAATGGAACCGTTGCAATATGAGCACCAGCTTTAGCACATTGAGTAATATGTAACGGTGTTCTCACACTTGCAGCAATGATTTCAGTTTCGATTTCATGAATAGCGAAAATATCTGCAATATCTTGAATCAATGTAAGGCCATCCATGCTGATATCGTCAATGCGACCAACAAATGGACTCACATAAGTTGCACCTGCACGAGCTGCTAATAAGGCTTGATTTGCAGAGAATACTAAGGTCACATTCGTTTTAATGCCTTCTTTGTTCAAAATAGCAACAGCTTTAAGGCCTTCTGGGGTCATAGGCACTTTAATAACCACATTGGAACCTAGCGTTACAAGGTCATGTGCTTCTGTTACCATGCCTTCAGCATCAGAGGAGATTACCTCTGCACTAACAGGACCTTCTACAAGATTTGCAATTTCAGAAATAACTTGTTTTAAATCGCGTTTAGCTTTCACGATAAGAGATGGATTTGTAGTTACACCATCAATAAAACCGAAGGCATAAGCCTCTTTTATCTCATCAAATTCTGCTGTATCAATAAAGAACTTCATAGAATGCCTCCACTTATTTCTCTGGTGTAATTACTTCAACGCCACCCATGTATGGTACGAGAACTTTTGGAATTACAACGGAGCCATCAGCTTGTTGGTAGTTTTCCAATATAGCTGCTACCGTACGACCTACTGCAAGACCAGAGCCATTTAATGTGTGAACGAGTTCCGGTTTGCCTTTAGAACCACGACGGAATTTAATATTAGCACGACGAGATTGGAAATCAGTCATATTAGAGCAAGAGGAAATTTCTCTATACTTGCCTTGTGCTGGCATCCACACCTCTACATCATAAGTTTTAGCAGAACCGAAGCCCATATCACCTGTACAAAGAGTAATAACACGGAACGGTAATTCTAATAAACGTAATACCTCTTCGGCATTATCTGTCAATGTTTCTAATTCTTTGAAAGAATCTTCAGGTTTAGCCAGTTTAACCATTTCAACTTTATTGAATTGATGTTGGCGAATAAGACCTCGAGTATCACGACCTGCAGAACCTGCTTCAGCGCGGAAACATGCAGTGAACGCAGTATAGTATTTAGGCAATTCTTCTTCGCTTAAAATTTCACCACCATGATAGTTAGTCAATGTAACCTCAGCGGTCGGAATCAAGAAATACTCCGTATCCTCTACATGGTACATATCTTCCGCAAACTTTGGCAATTGACCAGTGCCAGTCAAAGTTTCACGAGTTACCATGTACGGAGTCATCATTTCAGTGTAGCCATGTTTATCTACATGAAGATCAATCATGAAATTGATGAGAGCCCGTTCCAAACGAGCACCCAAGCCTTTATACACCGTAAAACGAGCACCGCTCATTTTGCCTGCACGGTTGAAATCAAGAATATCAAGGCTTTCACCTAAATCCCAATGAGCTTGAACCTCAAAATCAAATTGACGTGGTTTGCCCCATTTGCGTTGCTCCACATTTTCATCTTCATCAGCACCTACAGGAACAGATGCATCGCACATATTTGGCAACATCAATGCGGCATCGCGCAATTTTATTTCTACTTCGCGAATACGGTTATCAAGTTCAGCAATCTCATCGCCTACTTTTTTCATTTCTGCGATTTTATCATCCGCATTTTTTTTATTGCGTTTTAATTGGCTAATTTCTTCTGTTACAGAATTGCGAAGAGCTTTTAATTCTTCTACTTGTCCAATCAATTGACGACGTTCATCATAAGCGGATACAAAGGTTTCCAAATCGCCTTTTGTATGACGATTATCTAAGTTTTGTTGCACTAAATCAATATTTTCACGGACAAATTTTAAATCTAACATGCTATAAACCTCATTTTCCAACTATGCTACGTACAATATATTCAATACGTTTAAGTATACCATATATTAATGCATTTATCATTAAATTATGCGTTATATACTAGCCTTTTCATCAATATTTTTACTACTCATCATCTTCTTCATCCAACAAATAATCTTTCGCCATCCATTTGCGAGTGCCTGTAAAAGAAATGGTCACCCATTTTTCTGTTGGGTTACCACCGATTTCTTGGTCAATTTCATTGCGAATAGCATCAATTTCAGCAATGGTTTGATATGGAAAACTCTTACGAACTAAAATATCAATTTCAATGATTCGAGTATTGCCATATACTTGCACGCTCGTCACATAATCTTTAAAATTATATTTTTCCATAAAGCGATCCATAATCTCTTGCACTTCATTATGCAATGAAGTTGGTGCCCAACCCAGTATTTGTTTCATGGATGGTACGATAATATGAATGGCGGACGGTAACATCTGTACGGCTAAGACAATCAACACAATTGGGTCAATATAAGCTGCCCATTCAGCATATTCAGTTCCTTCTAACATAGTAGCCACAACGAAGCTAATCAAAATGGCCGCCTCTAACAGAGCATCGACATACCAACTCACATTATCAAACTTAATTAAGTTGGATTGTAAGCTCTTATTAATACGACGCACATAGAGATAATATGCTGTATCTGCAACGGTAAAGAATATGGCATAATAAATAGCTGGTCCAAAGTCTACGTGACGACCACCAGATAAAAGATCAGTAATGCCACTAGATAAGGCATAGATTACGATGAGAAGGATAAAGAAGCCTTCTACTGCCAACACGAGTGGTTCAAATTGCCAAAAGCCAAATTGAAATCGCTTGCTTGTTTCTCTAGCAACTAACTTGGCGGTCATAAGCATCATAACCTTAATAACCACATCAACAAAGGAAAATACCCCGTCTAACAAGACCGCACTAGATCCCGTAACAATCCCCATTATAGTACCACTGACAGCAACTAGGGCCATCAAGGCAATAGATTGCATCAACAGCTTTTGTTCAATAGAGCGCCTTGCTCCTAATATATCCATTAAGTCCCCCACTTTCTTAATTTGTACATTTTTTTATTATACACCAAGTAAATTGACGAGCAAAATTACTGCTATTACGAGCATTTTAACAAAATGCTATAAGAAAGGCTAAAACTCATATTCAAAGACTCATCTCATGCACCAAGCACAAGCTTTGAGGCACAACAAAAAGCAGCTAGTTTGAATGATATACAAACCAGCTGCTTTACATATTCAATATTATTTTCTGTGAGGTGTAGTCTTTAACCTTTTGGATTAGGTGCTACGCAACCAGCCACATAGCGTTCAATGATATGACGATCATCCCCTACGTATAACCACCGCTCTAAGCGCTCTTCCAAAGAACGTTCATTCGGATCAAACAATAAGGAATCATCAATGATAAGAGCATCTAATTCACAGCCATTTTCAAAGCTTCCAACGTGACCAAAGAATTGCCCCCCTCCCTTTGTAGCCATATAGAAGGCTTCACTCAAGGTAAGAGGTGCATAGTTTTTGTCTACTTCAGCCCATTTCATTTTCGATAGACCAATGGCTTCGGTAAGAACCTTTGCCATCGACACAATATGTCCACCAGAAATGTCGGAACCTAAACCAATTGGTATATTTCGTTCAAACAATTTACGAATTGGTGCAATTCCGCTAGAGAGATTTACATTTGAATATGGACAATGAGATACCATGGTTTGCGTCTCGGCCATACGGTCCATTTCTACATCGCTCAAATGAATGCAATGGGCCATTACAGTTGGCACGGTACCCATCAAATGATGTTCATAGTACACATCTGTATAGTTTGACGACTCAGGATGTAATGATGCGACCCAATCAATTTCACCGTGATTTTCCGACAAATGAGATTGCACTGGCACATCGTACTCTTTAGCTAATTTAGCCAACCCCTCCATTAGTACACTCGTACAAGATGGTACAAAGCGCGGTGTAATGATAGGTTTAACTAAGGGACCAAACTGAGCCGCCTCATCTAACCAAGCCTTTGTATCGAGCAAAGACTGTTTCGTTTCCTCTATAAGAAATTCTGGGCTGTTTCGGTCCATATTTACCTTGCCTACATAGGCTGATAATCCTGCTTTTTGTAAAAGCTCCATCAACACTAATGTGCTGTCTTTATGGATAGTTCCAAACAAAATACTTCTTGTCGTACCATTGCGCCATAAATCGTGAACAAAGGCACCATATACTAGGCGAGCATAGTCTTGGTCACTAAATTTAGCCTCTTCAGGAAATGTATAGGTTTCAAGCCATGGTAAAAGTTCCTTATCCATGCCAAGGCCACGATTACAATATTGCGGTGCATGCGCATGAGTATCAACAAAGCCAGGAATGATGAGATTATCTTTGTAATCAGCAACCTCACACTCTGCATACGCTGGTGGAATACTTTCACCACAATGAACAACCACCCCGTCTACAGCAATAACATAACCCTGTTGAATGGATACAAATGCCGAGGGATCAGGTGTATATAAGATATTTCCTTTTAAAATAAGTGTCGAATTCATATAACCTCCTCGTGTGATTAGAGTCCTAAAGTACTGCGCCCATATACTACGCTAGATTTTCCTTTAATAGACTATGCTATATGATTCATAGTATATGCTATTTAAATAGCAAAGTGAATGATGAACGCCACAGTCATGATGTACATTATAGGATGAATTTCATGACGACGACCTGTAGCAAATTTAATTAATGTATAAGAAATAAAGCCAAAGGATAAGCCTTGAGCAATACTAAATGTTAATGGCATAAGAAGAATTGTTAAGAACGCAGGCAATGCTTCCGTGAAATCAGTGAAATCAATATGTGTTACTTCACTCATCATAAATACGCCAATAGTAATCAGTACAGGTGCTGTCGCTTGTACCGGCACCAATAAGAACAACGGTGCAAAGAACAAAGATACCAAGTATAAAAGGCCAGTTACTACTGCCGTAAGACCTGTACGACCACCATCGGCAACGGCTGCCGCACTTTCAATATAAGAAGTAACTGTAGACGTACCTACAACGGCACCTGCTGCAGCACCAATAGACGTACATAGCAACGCTTTGTTTAAACCTTCGAACTTACCATTTTCATCTACCAAGTTAGCTTTTCTCGTTACACCAATTAATGTACCGATATTATCAAACATATCTACAATAGTAATAGAAAAAATAATAGAAAAGATGCCATATTTAATAGCGCCCATTACATCTAGTTGAGCGAACGTATCAACTGGAACTGGTGGTACCAAGTTAAAGATATCTGCACTTGTAGCAGGCATCTTAGTTAAACCTAAACCCATTGCTGCGATTGTAGTGAACGCCATGCCAATGAGCAAACCGCCTTTAACTTGTTTTGCTAGCAAAATACTAGTAATAAATAAGCCTAACAAAGTCAATAATACTGCTGGATCTTGCATATTACCTAACGTTACAAAGGTAGCATTATTAGGTACGATAATGTGAGCATTTTTAAAGCCAATGAAGGCAACGAATAAACCAATACCTACACCAATAGAGGTTTTCAGTACTTGTGGAATACCATCTACAATTTTATTAAGAACTTTGGTAACTGTTAAAATAACAAATACTGTACCGGAAATAAAAACGGCACCTAATGCAGTTTGCCAACTAAGGCCCCCATGGCACCACAAATGGTATACGAAAAAAATGCACTAAGGCCAAGGCCAGGGGCTACAATAACGGGAACATTTGCTACTAAGCCAATAAGCATAGTTGCAAAAGCAGTTGTTAAAATTACAGCCGCCACGGCACTAGCATGAGGCATTCCTGATACAGATAGTAAATTTGGTATTACCGCCAGTATATACACGGATGCAATAAACATTGTAATGCCTGCAAAAAACTCAGTTTTTACTGATGTTCCATGTTTGGTCAACTTGAAAAATCGATCAAGACAACCATTAGCCTGATTACCTCTTTCATAATCCATTAAACTCATCGCACTTACCTCCTAAACTTTTAGAAACATAAATTTAGTTAAATAAAAAACGGCTACAAGAGCATCATAAATAAGCTCTTGTAGCCGTAAATCTCGGTTCACGCTAGAGAGCCTTGACCCATCCCGTCAAGGTTATACAAGGTGTGTAATAGTTCTATATAATTATTCGTATCATCACATTCACATTCGATAAGGCTAACTAAATGAGAAAAATATCATCTTTATGATTTTTTCTCATATTCATTATGCAATTATCACAATCTATGAGCTAAGTATAGAATTATTTTTATTCACTGTCAATAACTATTAATGAAAAATCAAAATAAATTTTAGCCCACCTAAAAATTATTTTCTATAGAGTTTATATTTAATAATTTCATTATGCGTTTCTATATCGACACACGCCCTTAAAGTATTAACTATTGTATCTATCAACTGTATAAAATTAAATCTAACATTCATTTTTCAATACATAGCCATAGACTCTTTTATAGCCATCTGATTCTTCTGTAATATATACGCCTTGTATTTCTGGAACAAAGCTAGGCAATTGATTAATCCCCTCTTCTAAAGCAAGAAAATAATCACACGCAGTCCTAGACCAACGTTCCCCAGGCTGCACACATAAAACACCTGGTGGATATGGAAGCGCCCCTTCAAGCGCAATACGTCCTTCTGCCTCACTTAATGGTACGAGTTCACCCTTATTTCGTTGTAACTCGAAATTAGCTTTTTGTGGATTCATTACATATTCTGGAAAATATTCACGAGAGAATAAGCGTTGCTGTAGAATGCTTACATTTCTATCCCTATAGAAATCATGCATTTCTTGACATAATTGACGAATAGTATAACCCTCATATTTTTCTAGATTACTATAGTAAATCGATGGCAATACTTCTTGCATTGGTACATCACGGTCAATGAGCTCCTCAAAACGAATTAGTTGAGCCACGAGCTCATCCATTTTAGACTCAGATTCTGCTGGTGTCATAAGAAATAGAATCGTATTTAAATCACATTTCTCTGGGATAATTCTATTTTCACGTAAATAATTAGCCAGAATATTTGCAGGAATGCCAAAATCTTCATATTCTCCTGTTTCCACATTAATACCAGGAGTAATCAATTGGAACTTACAAGGATCGATAAAGTATTGCCCTTCACCATATCCAGTGAAAGAATGCCATTTCGCATCTGGTTCAAAAGCAAAATAGCTCACGTCACAAGCCATCTCGTGCGTATTCCCCTCTTCCCATCTTTTTCCATAGACTATCGGCGGCACGAGAGGACGAAGATATTTACATTGTTGCAACACTGCTTTACGGGTATCAATAGCAACTTCAATACATTCACGCCACAACTTTTGCCCCAACTTACCTTCATGTATCTTTGCATTTACATCGAGGGATGCAAACAATGGATAAAAAGGAGATGTGGAGGCGTGCATCATAAAGGAGTTATTAAAGCGTTTATGACTCACATAGCGGTCTTGCCCTTTTATATGCTTATCCTTCTTATGGATTTGAGAGGTTTGAGAGAAACCAGCTTGTTGCTTATGAACAGATTGAGTCACTAAAATTCCGGGATCATTGGGCCCTAATTCTAACAATAAGGGACTACAGTCTTTCATCATTGGAATAAACTGTTCATACCCTACCCAGGCAGAATCAAAGAAAATATAGTCACACAGATGCCCTATTTTGTCGACCACTTGACGTGCATTATAAATAGTGCCATCATACGTACCTAATTGAATGACCGCCAGTCGAATAGGTCGTTCCGCTTTAGCCTTTTCAGGCGATTTTTCATTAATCAAAGTTCGAATATAGCTTTCATCAAAACAGTGATCTAAAATACCGCCAATAGAGCCAAAGGGATTGCGTGCCGTTTCGAGATAAACAGGGGTTGCTCCCGACATGACTAGAGCACCATGGCTGATGGATTTATGGTTGTTACGATCATATAAAACAATATCGCCTGGTGTTAAGAGGGCATTTAAAACTACCTTATTAGCTGAAGAAGTACCATTAAGTACAAAATACGTTTTATCTGCATTGTAGACTTTAGCGGCATGAGCTTGAGCCTCGTGAGCATATCCTTCATGAATTAGAAGATCCCCTAGTTTAACATCAGCATTGCAAAGATCTGCTCGGAAAATATGCGCCCCAAAGAAATTGTAAAAGGCACGACCTGTAGGATGTTTACAAAAGAACTGCCCCCCTTGATGACCTGGGCAATCAAACTGAACATTATTATCTGCAACATAGTCAGTTAAAGCCCTAAAAAAAGGTGGTAGAATAGAGTCTTCATAGTCTGATACAATCCGCTCTATTTCGTTTTTACAGTCATCCGAACTCATCGATGTAATGTCTATAACAGTGGCTATCTGTTTTATATGAGCAGATATTTTTTCTGATAGGCCAAGTGCCATCATAATAACTGGTATACCGAAAGAACGAATTTGCTCATTGTCGATTACGTTCAAATCAGACTCACTAACTACAACCGCACCTACATCGGTAAAATCGGTTCCTTTAATATTTACACTTTCACGCCCCTCGATAGAACTAATCCAGGTTTGTACAGTATTTGAAAAGGCAACTTTTAAATACTTCACCTTAGCCTCCTTAATGACAGGGTTACGCTATACATATACATATACATATACATATACATATACATATACATATACATATACATATAATACTCCAGATATACCATAGAGATATCATAGAAATACAATATCTATAGTATAGATATGCCATAGATATATCATGAATATATCAAAAAGCTCCCTACTCAAAGAATAGGGAGCCTTTATAGTTTAGATTATTCAGCTGCGTCTTCTTCAGCTTCTGTTTCAACGTGCTTATGCACTTCTGGCTTCATCAATGGGAACAACAATACATCACGGATGGATGCAGAGTCTGTTAAGAACATAACGAGACGGTCGATACCAACACCTAAACCAGCTGTTGGAGGCAAGCCGTATTCAAGAGCTGTAACGAAGTCCTCGTCCATACGGTGAGCTTCATCGTCGCCAGCTTCACGTTCTTTCAATTGATCCAAGAAACGTTGTTTTTGATCGATTGGGTCATTTAACTCGGAGAAGCCATTTGCCAATTCACGACCATAAATGAACGCTTCAAAACGTTCTGTAGCCAATGGATTTTCACGACTTGCTTTAGCAAGTGGAGAAATCTCTTTTGGATGACCATATACGATAGTTGGTTGAATCAAGTTTTCTTCTACATAATCTTCGAAGCAAGCATTCAAAATTTTACCAATACCATCGTTATCTGTGTATTCTACATTCAAACGATCTGCAATAGCACGAGCTTCTTCAACAGTAGTTACTGCATCAAAGTCTTCACCAGTGTATTTTTTTACACCTTCAGCCATTGTGATACGATTCCAAGGAGGAGTCAAATTAATTTCAGTACCTTGGTATGTGATTTCTTGTGTACCAAGTACTTCTTGCGCACAGTAGGACACAAGATTTTCTGTTAAACGAATTGCATCCTCTACATCGCCATAAGCTTGGTAGGATTCAATAGTAGTGAATTCTGGATTATGACGATTATCGATACCTTCGTTACGGAAACAACGGTTCATTTCGAAAACGCGGTCCATACCACCAACGATTAGACGTTTGAGGTACAATTCAGGTGCAATACGCATGTAAATATCAATATCAAGCGCATTGTGATGTGTAATGAACGGACGAGCTGCCGCACCACCAGGGATAGCATGCATCATTGGAGTTTCCACTTCCATAAAGCCATCACGCATCATATATTCGCGAATTTTAGCAACGATTTGAGAGCGTTTTACAAATGTATCACGCACTTCAGGATTTACGATCAAATCAACATAACGTTGACGGTAACGCAATTCTGTATCTTTTAAACCATGCCATTTTTCTGGCAATGGACGTAAGGATTTAGACAAGAGGGTCAACTTCTCAACTTTAATTGTGATTTCACCTTTTTGAGTTTTGAACACATGACCTTCAATACCTACGATATCGCCGATATCAAGCATTTTTACGTATTTGTAATTATCTTCGCCCAATGTATCTTTACGGAAATACACTTGAATATCACCAGATAAATCTCGGATATTCGCAAATGCCGTTTTACCATGGGAACGAATCGTCATCAAACGACCTGCAATAACCGCAGGTTGACCGTCATATTTCAAGAAGAAGTCTTTTTTAATGTCTTTTGCATGATCTTTTACAACAAAACGTTGGCCAAAAGGATAGATTCCATCAGCTTCATATTCAGCCAATTTGTCGCGGCGAATTTGCATTTGATCATTTAATTCTTCTTGTACATTTAAAATTTCTTCACTCATGTTATCGCCTCTTTGTCGGTAAATGTAAATTATTGAATTGCTAACACTTTGAATGTTACAGGACCATCTGGTGTGGAAACCTCTACTTCATCGCCTTTGCGTTTGCCCAAAATAGCTTTACCTACAGGAGATTCATTAGAGATACGATTGTTAAATGGATCCGCTTCAGAGGAGCCAACGATAACATATTCCAATTCATCATTGTACATTGTATCGAGTACAGTAACTTTACTACCTACAGATACAACATCACCTTTTACAGTTTCGTCAATGATTTTCGCAGTGTTAATTTTATTTTCTAACTCTACAATATGACCTTCGATAAAAGCTTGCTCATTTTTTGCATCATCATATTCGGAGTTTTCACTGATATCGCCATATTCAATAGCAGTTTTAATACGTTCAGATACTTCAATACGACGTACAGATTTATAGTACGCTAATTCTTCTTCTAACTTCTTTAAACCGTCGGCGGTGAGTAATGTTTCTTTTACGTCTGCCATGGGTACCCCACTCTTTCTACATATAAATAATAAGAAAAAGTGTCATAATAAGATGACACCTTATCTCTTGTTTCTAAATTATCTCAACCATTATATAAAAATACTATTCATTTGTCAATCTGACTACCCTTCGGACAGTATTTTACGATATGCTTCTAGCTCATTGTGAAAGCTCGTTACAGTATGAATTGTATTCACTCGATTGCGCCAATATGCAGACTCCGGAAGCCCCTTCATATACCAGCCCGCATGAGTGCGTATCTCCTTAACGGCCATACTTTCACCCTTGTATTGACATAACAAGTCAAAATGCTTTAATAACATATCTAGACGCTCTATATCGGTCGGTACTGGCAACACTTCACCTGTGGCTAAATAATGATGAATGCGACCAAAGATCCAAGGGTTCCCTTGTGCTCCACGGCCTACCATTACAGCATCACAACCGGTTTCATCAAGCATTTGCTTAGCATCTTCAGGATTCACTATATCACCATTGCCAAATACGGGTACAGATACAGCTTCTTTCACAGCCTTAATATAAGACCAATCAGCATGACCACTATACATTTGCTCTTTTGTACGACCATGTACAGCAATAGCAGCCACACCGGTAGATTCGATGCGTTTTGCAAAATCCACGACATTAATGGAATCACTATCCCAGCCGATGCGCATTTTCACAGTAACAGGTACATCGACGGCCTTAACAGCAGCCTCTGCAACACGCGCTGCTAAATCAGGATTTTTCATAAGTGCAGAACCATCGCCAGAGGTAACCACTTTTTTTACAGGACAGCCCATATTGATATCTACAATATCGGCACCCGCATCAGCTACCACCTTAGCGCCCAAGGCTATTGCTTCTGGATTAGAGCCAAAAATTTGCATAGATACAGGACGTTCTACCTCTTCAATGCGCAGTAATTCATGGGTACGCTCATTTTTATATTTAATGCCCATGGCGCTGACCATTTCGGTGCACACCAAGGCTGCGCCATGCTCTTTGGCAAGTAGTCGATATGCAATATCGCTAACCCCTGCCATAGGCGCCAATATGGCTTGACCATCAATTTTGACGGACCCTATTTGCCACTGTTTATTATTCATATAATTCTATATCCCTTAACAAAAAGGGTACAGCATAAGCTGTACCCGAATGTACACTACTTCGTTACATATACGTAACTATATTATAGTAGCATTATTTATTTCTTTCGTAAATAAGGCGTAAGCCTTCCAATGTAAGCATAGGTTCTACATGATCAATGCAGTCCGTAGCACTGCTAATAAGTTGTGCCAAACCACCTGTAGCCACTACAGTTACATAATCGCCCATTTCTGCTTTCATACGAGACACGAGTCCCTCTACTTGACCTACATAACCATAGAACATACCAGATTGCATAGAAGACACTGTGTTTCGGCAAATGACTTGACCCGGATCCCTCACATCGATACGAGGCAATTTTGCCGCCCGTTGAAATAGAGCCTCTGCAGAAATTGTTACACCTGGAGTAATAACCCCGCCCATATAATCGCCATTACCTTGTACCGCACAATACGTAGTAGCGGTACCAAAGTCGATGATAATTAAATCACCTTTATAAAGTTCATGTGCTGCTACGGCATTTACGATACGGTCAGCCCCTACTTCACGAGGATTATCGTACTTAATGGCGATGCCCGTTTTAGTGCCAGGCCCTACAATAAGAGGATTTACATTGAAGTAACGCAAACAAACGCGTTCTAATGTAGGCATCAATGGTGGCACAACCGAGGAAATAATGATAGCATTAATGTCTTTTACATCAACCTTACGATCGTGGAAAAATAGATTCATCATCAACATGCCATATTCATCAGTGGTACGAACCCGATCCGTGGAAATACGCCAGTGGCCTACAAGCTCTGTCTTGTCGTATACACCGAGAACAATATTGGTGTTCCCCACATCAATTACTAATAACATGAATGCCTCCTATTTACGTGGACGAATAGACACGTCCCCTGCCACAATACGTTTAATTGTCCCATCAGGGATTTTTACTAATAAGTTACCATCTTCATCAATATCTATAGCTACCCCTTCGTAAGTATTACCAGGAGCGCGTACTTCAATTTCTTCACCGAGAGTTACCGATAATTGACGCCATTCATTGAGGGTTTCCTCAAATCCATTATCGAGCACTTCATAATATTGATATTCTAATGCTTCTAATATAAGTCTAAATGCCTCTGTCCGCTCAATATCAATCCCTTCCATCGTAAGGGATGTAGCAATTAGCTTTAACTCTTCTCGCAACTCTTCTTGTTTTGTCTTTACGTTGACCCCAATGCCCATTACAATATGAGAGATTTCCTCCATAGAACCAGACATTTCTGTCAAAATACCTACTAATTTACGACCATTTACAAGAATATCATTAGGCCATTTTATTCCCGCATCATTGAGCCCCATCTTATGAAAGGCCTTTGTCAAAGCTACTGCAGCCATCAAAGTGCACTTCGGTGCTTCTACAGGTGCAAAATCAGGACGCAAAATCAAGCTGAACCACAAACCTTTTCCGAACGGAGAGTACCAACCACGAGATAAGCGACCACGGCCAGCAGCCTGTTCCTCGGTGACAACAATTGTGCCTTCTTCTGCACCTTGCTGCGCTAAACGACGTGCTTCTAGGTTTGTAGACTCAGTAGTATCCATATAGACATATCGTTTACCAAATACATCTGTTTTTAAGATTTGCTTCATTGCCAATGGACTCAACAAATCAGGTTCCTCCAATAGTCGATACCCCCTCTTGGTATAAGATTCTATTTTGTAGCCTTTTTGGCGCAACGCCTTGATATGTTTCCAAATAGCTGTGCGCGAAACATGACATGCTTCGGACATATCTTGTCCCGATACGAAACTACCTTGGTTTTGTCTCAAGAATT